>Ga0299913_10000563_pt1 | contig 24204 bp, 30 predicted proteins | sample RVTome_9_FD_201360 | JGI IMG/M metagenome (GOLD analysis project Ga0299913, IMG submission 201360) | Soil microbial communities from uranium-contaminated site in the Upper Colorado River Basin, Wyoming, United States - RVT155D38 (version 2) ... | reverse complement strand
CGGGAACCAGGTGTGCCCGTCCGCCGCGGCCGGGTAGGCGGCGCGCAGCCGGAGGGCCAGCTCGGCGGTGAACTCGGCCCACTCGGCGTCGTCGAGCGCGGTCCGCACCGGCCGCAGCGCCGTACCCGTCACCCAGTCCAGGATCGGGTCCGGGCCGCTCAGCCGGTGCAGGTAGGTCGTCTCCCACACGTCGACGTCGCAGCCGGCCGCGGTCAGCGCGGCGGCGTACTCGGCGGGCTCGCCCACCGCGTCGTCGCCGCGCAGCGCCCCGGCCAGCCGGCCGCGCCACCGCGGGTCGCCGGCCCGCTCGCGCAGCAGCCGGTGCGACGCGGCGGTGAAGTTGCCGGGCACCTGGAACGCGAGCCACCCGCCGGGAGTGAGCCGCGCGGCCCAGCGGCGCAGCAGGTCGAGGTGGCCTGGCACCCACTGGAGCACGGCGTTGCACACCACCACGTCGTCCTGCGGGCCGGGCGCCCACGCGGTGACGTCGCCGAGCTCGGCGTCCACGCCGGCCTCCCGCGCGGCCGCCACCATGTCCGGCGAGGAGTCCACGGCGCGCAGCCGCGCGTCCGGCCAGCGGGTGGCGAGCAGCGCGGTGAGGTTGCCTGGGCCGCAGCCGAGGTCGACGACCGTGCGCGGCCCTGGCTGCCCGACCGAGCCGGCGTCGATCCTGGCCACCAGGTCGGTGAACGGCCTGGCCCGCTCCCGCTCGACGCGCAGGTAGACCTGGGGGTCCCAGTCGATCACGATGCGGCGCGCCGCACCTGCAGCTGCACGCCGTCCCGGCCGGGCACCCGCCGGCGCACCACCAGCGTGCCGTCCCTCGCCCGCTCGCTGTGCAGCACCGAGCGGGTGACCCGCGCGTGCACGACCTCCGGCACGTTGGCCGGCTCCGGCAGCGGGTAGCGCCGCGGCGGCCGGTCGGCGATCAGCACGGCCTCGCCGTCGGGACCCACCTCGTCGGCCTCCACGACGGTGAGCGCGCGGCCGTCCCAGGTGGCCTTGCTCACCAGGTGCCAGCCGATCCTGCGGTGCGCCTCGCCGGTGTGCGGCACCCACAGGCCGTGCGAGGTCGGCACCAGGTACCCGCCGCCGGTCACCGGCGCGCTGGCCAGCACGCGCTCCTCGGGCTCCAGCGGCGCGTCGACCCCCGGCGGCAGCTCCGCCCCGCCGAACAGCCGGCGCCACCAGCGCGTCGCGCTCACGCCAGCGCCCCGAGCGCCTGCTCCCCCAGGCCCTTGCGGTACTGCTCCAGCGCCACCAGGTCGCCGAACAGCTGGTGGTACGCCTCGGCGTCGTCCACCGGGGACAGCCGCTGCAGCTTCGACTTCAGCTGCGCGATCTCGCGCCGCACGACGGTCTCCTGCAGCCGGGCCAGCACCGCGCCGACGTAGCGCACCTCGTCGGCCGACCGCACGTTCAGCGGCTCGACCGCCAGCTCGGTGAGCAGCGACCGCACCGTCCCCTGTGGACAGTGCTGCACCACGGCGTCCAGGAACGCTGGTCCGGCGAGGCCGGCGCTGGTGCCGCCCGCGGCCAGCACGGCCCGGTGCAGCGCGAGGTACGCCGGCTCGGTGAACGCGTCGGACGGGATGGTGTCGTACACCGGCCCGGCCAGCGCCGGGGCCTGCAGCGCCACCTTGAGCGCCTCGCGCTGCGGCCACAGCCGCGGGTCGTCGGCGCGCGGCCGCGGCGGGCCGTCCAGCGTCGGCTGCTGCGCGGGGTCCGGGGCGGCCGGCCGGGCGCGCCGCTGATGGTTGGTCACCGCCTGCGGGCCGTCGGCCGTCTCCCGCACCCGGCGCAGCACGGTCGCCACGTCCTCCCAGCCGGTCCAGCCGGCCAACTGCCTGGCGTACTCGTCGCGCAGCGACACGTCCTTGATCCGCGCCACCAGCGGCACCGTGCGGCGCAGCGCCTCCACCCGGCCCTCCGCGGTGTCCAGGTCGTGCTCGCGCAGCACCGCCTTGATGGCGAACGCGAAGAGCGGGGTGCGGCGGGCCACCAGGTCGCGGACCGCCGCGTCGCCCTTGTGCTGGCGCAGCTCGCAGGGGTCCATGCCGTCGGGCGCGACCGCGATGAACGTCTGCGCGGCGAAGCGCTGCTCGTCGTCGAACGCCTTGAGCGCCGCCTTCTGCCCGGCCGCGTCGCCGTCGAAGGTGAAGATCACCTCGCCACGGAACGCGTCGTCGTCGATCAGCAGCCGGCGCAGCACCCCGATGTGCTCGGTGCCGAACGCGGTGCCGCAGGACGCGACTGCGGTCGGCACCCCGGCCAGGTGCATCGCCATCACGTCGGTATAGCCCTCGACCACCACCGCCTGGTGCCGCCGCGCGATCTCACGCTTGGCCAGGTCCAGCCCGAACAGCACGTGCGACTTGCGGTACAGCTGGGTGTCCGCGGTGTTGACGTACTTGGCCTCGATGGGATCGTCGTCGAACAGCCGCCGCGCGCCGAACCCGACCACGTCGCCGCCGAGGTCGCGGATCGGCCACAGCAGCCGGCGGCGGAACCGGTCCATCGGGCCCCGCTGCCCCTCGCGGGACAGGCCGGCCTTGAACAGCTCCTCGGCCGTGAACCCCCTGCCGAGCAGGTGCCTGGTGAGCTGGTCCCAGCCCGCGGGCGCGTACCCGCAGCCGAAGGTGGTGGCCGCGGCCTCGTCGAAGTCCCTCGTGGTCAGGAACTCGCGCGCCTTCGCCGCATCCGGCGTGCGCAGCTGCTCCGCGTAGAACTGCTGCGCTAGCCGGTTCGCCTCCACCAGCCGGGAGCGGGTGCCGCGGTCGCGCTGCACGCTGCTGCCGCCACCCTCGTAGGTGACCGTGTGGCCCACCCGGTCGGCGAGGCGCTGCACGGCCTCCACGAAGTCGAGGTGCTCGACCTCCATGACGAACGCGATGACGTCGCCGCCCTTGCCGCAGCCGAAGCAGTGGAACGTGCCGTGGCCCGGCCGCACGTTGAAGCTCGGCGTCTTCTCGTCGTGGAACGGGCACAGCCCCTTCATCGCGCCGGCACCCGCTCGGCGCAGCGCCACGTACTCGCCGATCACGTCGTCGATCCGGTTCAGCTCGCGCACCTGCGCGATGTCCGACTCCCGGATTCGCCCCGCCACGGCCGCAGTCTAGGCGTCCCGCGCGGCCCGCAACGGCCTGCCTCGCGCCTCCCGTCGGAACGGCCTGTCACACCGCGGCCACCCGCGCCGTCCACCGTCCGTCGACGCGATGAAACGTGGGACGCCCACGTGGCGTTGTGCGAGCGGCGGGACGCCCACGTGCCGCTGGTGCACGGCAGGATGGCGGAGGTGAGCGCTTCGGGGACCGACGAGCTGGCGGCGGAGTTCGAGCGGCACCGCGGGCACCTGGTCGGGGTGGCGTACCGGATCACGGGCACACTCGCCGACGCGGAGGACGCGGTGCAGGAGGCGTGGCTGCGGCTGTCCCGCGTCGACGTCGGGGAGCTGCGCGACCTCCGCGGATGGCTGATCACCGTGGTCGGCCGCATCGGGCTGGACCGGCTGCGCTCGGCGGCCGTGCGCCGCGAGCGCTACCTGGGGCCGTGGCTGCCCGAGCCCATCCTGACCGCCCCCGAGTCCGACGACCCGCTCGCCCGGGTGGTGCTGGACGACGACGTGCGGATGGCCGCGCTGGTGGTGCTGGAGCGGCTGACCCCCGAGCAGCGCGTCGCCTTCGTGCTGCACGACGCGTTCTCGGTGCCGTTCGCGGAGATCGCCGAGGTGCTGGGCTGCTCGGTCGACGCGGCCCGCCAGCACGCCTCCCGCGGTCGGCGCGCGGTGGCCGACGCCGATCCGCCGCCGCGCGCCCCGCTGGCGCAGCAGCAGCGCCTGCTCGGCGAGCTCGCCGCCGCGGTGACCAGCGGCGACCTGGACGCCGTCGTACGGCTGCTGCACGAGGACGTGGTGCTGATCGGCGACGGCGGCGGCAAGGCGCCGGCGGCCGGCCGGCCGCTGCACGGGCCGCGCGAGGTCGCCAACTTCCTGCTCGGCCTGGCCAGGATCTACGGCCTCGGCGCCGGGGTGTTCGAGCCGGTGCTGGTCAACGGCGACCTCGGCTACCTGGTCCGGTCCCAGACCACCGACGGCGGCCGGGTGGTGCCGGCGACCGCGTCGGTGGCCTCGGTGCGCGACGGCCGGATCGTCGCGCTGTTCAACGTGGTCAACCCGGACAAGCTCACCCGGCTGCCTGGCGCTGGGCTGCCTGGCCCTGGGGGACCTCGCAGCTCCGGCTGAACCCCTGGTCGGTGATGCCGAGCGCGGTGTTGGTGCGCGCCCGCATGTTCTCCAGCGCGATCAGGTAGGTCAGCTCGACCAGCCCGGCCCTGCCGAACACCGCCTCCAGCTCGGCGACCTGCTCGTCGGTGACCGTGGGCGGGGTCGCGGTCATCGCGTCGGCGTAGGCCAGCGCGAGCCGCTCCGTGCGGTCGAACGCGTCGCTGGTCTGGTGGTCGTCCAGCTCGGACAGCCGGTCGGTGCGCAGGCCCGTCAGCCGCATCTTCATGGCGCCGAAGTCGACGCACCACGAGCAGCCGAGCACGGTGGCCACCCGGTACACCACCAGGTCCTGCAGGCCGTTCGGCAGCCGGTTCAACCACCTGTCGACCGCACCCTCGTGCAGCAGCGAGGCGCGGAGCACGCCCTTGTGGTGCCGCGCAACGGACAGCGGCTCCGGCACCTCGCCGAAGCGGCGCTTGGCGTACCGGTAGAGCAGCCGGCCGACCAGTCCGGCATCGCGGGCGGGCACGGCGGGAATCCGCGGCATGGTCTCGTTCCTCTCGTCGTCGCGTTGGCGTCAACGAATAGGACGGGACGGCCCGGCGCGGCGTGACCAGCCCGCCGGTGGTGAGTGTTGGTCAGTAGCGCGGATCGGGCAGGTGGGCCATCAGCGGCGGCGGCGGGAGCGGTGCCTCGCCGGCGTCGGACATCGGGCCGAGTGGCTTGGGCCGCCGCGGCTCGCGGACCCCGGCCGAGCCGTCGCCGCCCTCGTCACCCCACGGCCAGCCGCCGAGGTCGTCGGGGTTGCGCTGCTCGACCGGCTGGCGGGTGCTGCGCCGCCACAACCGGCCGGGCCGGCGTGGTCTGCGCGACTCGTCCATGCCTGCGAGTATGCGCCGAGCAGGCGCGGGGTGGGTAGCGGTCGTCGTCGAACGGCGCCCGGCAACGGCCGCGCTCACTGCCCGACGCCCTCAAGGCCCATCCGGACGGCGGCGGTGGTGCTCGGCGGCGTGCCGCTGAAGCGGGCGTGCCAGCCGACCGCCTGCGCGTCGGTGAGCAGCGCGACCTGGTCGACGACGGCGCGCAGCCGGCCGGCATCGTCGGCGGCCGCGTCCCACTGCGCCCGCGGCACCGGGTCCAGCTCGGCCGGCGCCGATGCGCACAGCGCCTGCACGAGCTCGGCGAGCAACTGGCGCTGCGCGGCCTGCATGGCCAGCCGCCGCTCGTCGCGCATCACGTAGCGCAGCGCGACGGCCTTGAGCAGCGCCACCTCCGCGGCCACCAGCGGCGGCACCACCAGGTCGGCGGCGTAGCGGCGCAGCGACCCCGACCCGTACCGCTCACGCGTGCCGTCGACGGCCGCACCGGCGAACCGCCCGACCAGCTCGCTCGTCAGGCGCTTGAGCGCGACCTGCGCGGCGAGCGTGCCGTCGTACCGGGCGGCCGCGGCCACCACGTCCAGCCGCAGCAGGCCGGTCGCCGCCTCGTCGAGCGCGGCCGGCGGCTGCCGGCAGAAGTGCGCGGACGCCAGGTCGGCCAGCGCGGCACGTTCCTGCCGGTCGCCGAGCGCCGCGAGGGCGATCCGCCCGGACACCACGCCGTCCTCGACGTCGTGCACCGAGTACGCCACGTCGTCGGCCCAGTCCATGATCTGCGCCTCCAGGCAGCACCGCCGGTCCGGGGCGCCGGCGCGCAGCCAGTCGAACACCTCGCGGTCGTCGTCGTACACGCCGAACTTCCGGCCGCCGTCGGCCGGCCACGGGTACTTGGTGGCGGCGTCGAGCGTCGCGCGGGTGAGGTTCAGGCCGCGGCAGCTCTCGTCGTCGAGCGCCTTGGGCTCCAGCCTGGTCAGGATCCGCAGCGTCTGCGCGTTGGCCTCGAAGCCGCCGCATGCCGCGGCCACCTCGTCGAGCGCGGCCTCCCCGTTGTGCCCGAACGGCGGGTGCCCGATGTCGTGCGCGAGGCCCGCGGTGTCCACCGCATCCGGGTCGCAGCCCAGCTCGTCGGCGATGCCGCGGCCGATCTGCGCCACCTCCAGCGAGTGCGTGAGCCTGGTGCGCGGCACGCCGTGCAGCTCCGCGCCCTCGCCGGGGCCGACCACCTGGGTCTTGCCGGCGAGCCGGCGCAGCGCCGCGGAGTGCAGCACCCGCGCGCGGTCCCTCGCGAACGGGCTGCGCCGCTCGGCCCGCGCGCCGTTGACGCCGAGCAGCTTGCCCGGTTCCGCCAGCAGCCGCGCGCGGTCGTGCTCGTCGTAGCCGCTCAACTGGAACCACTCATCTGGGACCGCTCATCTGGGACCGCTCATCTGGGGCCGCTCATCCCAGGCCGGTGCTCGGCGTCTCGGCCGGGCCGTGGGTGAGCCGGTAGTAGAGCATCGCCGCGGTCTCCCTGGCGATGTAGCGGGCCTGCGTCTGCCTGGTCTGCACGACCGGCCCGCGGCGGGTCGGCGAGGTCCACGCGGACAGTCCGGCGTCGCGCGCCATGGTCCTGGCCCGCAGCGTGTGCCATGGGTCGGACACGATCACCGCGGTCCGCCAGCCGTGCTCCTCGGCCGCGCCGGCCACCGCCCGCAGGCTGGTCAGGGTGTCGCTGCCGGCATCGACGGCGTGCACGGCGTCGTCGGGCAGCCCGGCGGTCACCAGGTACTGCTCACCGGCCTGTGCCTCGGTGAAGGTGTCCCCGGCGCGCCGGCCGCCGACGGTCACCACCATCGGCGCGACGCCCTGCCGGTACAGCCGGGCGGCATGGTCGAGCCGGGCCTGCAAAATCGAGGACGGCCGCCCGTCGTACTGCGCCGCGCCGAGCACCACGACCACGTCGGCCGGGCTGCGATCGTCGGTCCTTGCCACCTGCCACACCCGGAACCCGGTGCCGCCGACGACGAGCGCGGCGACCAGCACGGCCCCGGCGACCGCCCGCAGCAACCACCTGCCCACCACGCACCCAGCCTACGGACTCGCGGCGACGGCCGGCGGCAAGGACGCGTACGGCCCGTCGCGGCCGACGTCGGATGGCGAGGAGCGGCCGGCGCTAGTCCCGCCGTTCGCCGACGATCCCGTTGAGCAGCGCGGTGATCTGTGCCATTCCGACGTTCAGCGTGGAGAACCCGTCGGACATCCTCTGCCCCTGCTCCACCACTGTCTCCCGCAGCTCCAGCTGGCCCTCCCGCAGCGCGTTGAGGACTTGGGTGTGGGCGCGCAGCTCGGCCCGGACCTCCGCGACGTCGGCCGCCAGCACGCGGGCGGTGGCCGCGTCCGTCGAGGCAAGGGTGGTCTGTTCGCGTAGCTGGGCTACGTCGCGCTCGAGGTTGGTCACGCGGCTTTCGAGGTTGTCGTCCGGGTTCGGCACGGCTCGAATTCTACTTCGTGACCGCTGTCCGAGGCTGCGGTTCCGGGGGTCTTCCGGCCGTCGCGCGGCACTCCGCGCCCAGCGGTCAGCAGCCGACCAGCCGCGCGGGTCGGCTGGGTCAGCAGCCGATCAGTCGCGCGCCCAGGTAGGGCTCCAGCTGGTCCATCGCGACGCGCTCCTGGGTCATGGAATCGCGCTCGCGGACGGTCACCGCATGGTCGGTGAGGGTGTCGAAGTCGACCGTGACGCAGAACGGGGTGCCGATCTCGTCCTGCCGCCGGTAGCGCCGGCCGATCGCCCCGGCGTCGTCGAAGTCGACGTTCCAGTGCTTGCGCAGCGCCGCGGCCAGATCGCGGGCCTTGGGCGACAGCTCGGGGTTGCGCGACAGCGGCAGCACGGCGGCCTTGACCGGGGCCAGCCGCCGGTCAAGTCGCAGCACCACCCTGGTGTCCACGCTGCCCTTGGCGTTGGGCGCGCTGTCCTCGGCGTAGGCGTCGAGCAGGAACGCCATCATCGAGCGCGCCACACCGCCGGCCGGCTCCACCACGAACGGCTTGTACCGCGAGCCGGTGGCCTGGTCGAAGTAGGACAGGTCGACGCCGGAGTTGTTGGAGTGCGTCGTCAGGTCGAAGTCGGTGCGGTTGGCGACGCCCTCCAGCTCGCCCCACTCGCTGCCGGGGAAGCCGTACCGGTACTCGATGTCCACGGTCCGCTTCGAGTAGTGCGAGAGCTTCTCCTTGGGGTGCTCGTAGTGCCGCAGGTTCTCCGGCCGGATGCCGAGATCGGTGTACCACTCGGTGCGGGCGTCGATCCAGTACTGGTGCCAGCGCTCGTCCTCGCCGGGCTCGACGAAGAACTCCATCTCCATCTGCTCGAACTCGCGGGTGCGGAAGATGAAGTTGCCCGGGGTGATCTCGTTGCGGAACGACTTGCCGATCTGGCCGATGCCGAACGGCGGCTTGCGCCGCGACGTGGTCATCACGTTCAGGAAGTTGACGAAGATGCCCTGCGCGGTCTCCGGCCGCAGGTAGTGCAGGCCCTCCTCGTTCTCCACCGGGCCGAGGTAGGTCTTGAGCAGGCCGTTGAACATCTTCGGCTCGGTGAACTGGCCGCGCACGCCGCAGTTGGGGCACGGCACCGCCGTCAGCGACACGTCCTCGAGGGACTTACCCGTGCGCTCGGCGTACTCCTCCTCCAGGTGGTCGGCGCGGAACCGGTGGTGGCAGCTCGTGCACTCGACCAGCGGGTCGACGAACGCCTCGATGTGGCCGGACGCGACCCACACCTGCCGCGGCAGGATCACCGAGGAGTCCAGGCCGACCACGTCGTCGCGGCCGGTCACCATGGAGCGCCACCACTGGCGCTTGACGTTCTCCTTGAGCTCGACGCCGAGCGGGCCGTAGTCCCACGCCGACCTGGTGCCGCCGTAGATCTCCCCGCACGGGTACACGAAACCACGGCGCTTGCACAGGTTGACAACGGTGTCGATCTTGTCGGCGGGCACCCTCAACTCCTTGCGTGTGACGAAGTGGCCAGCGTATAGCCGCGCCTTCGAGCCCCGCGCGGGTGATACGCCCACGCACCGTGAGTCAGGGCGGCGGCACGGCGAATGCCCCCATGACCCGGTCGCGCATCCTCGGGAACCCGACGATGGTGGTGATGGCATCGCCGTCCGTCTCGAACACCATCAGCCCGTACGGCTGCCAGGCGCCGCCGGCATGGGCCTCGAAGGCCGCGAGCGCGGGCTGGCCGTTGGCACGGGTGGGCGCCAGCCGGATGGTCTCCAGCGCCCCGCCGGCAGGCACGGTGGCGAGGAACTCGACCACCGCGGTACGGCCGAAGAACTCCATCGGCTCCGGCGGCATGCGCATCGCGACGTCGTGGCACAGCAGCGCGGCGAGCCCGTCGATGTCGCGGCGCTGCCAGGCGTCGACGAAACCGGCCAGCAGCTGCCGGTCGGCATCGTCGAGCGGACGCGAGGCCGCAGTGGACGCCGCCTGGCCGCGGGCTTGGCCCACCGCCTGGCCGCCGACCGTGCTCCCGGCTTGGCTCCCGGCTTCGTCCACCGCCTGACCCCCGGCTTGGCCATCGGTCTGGCCCCCGGTTCGGCGCAGCGTCGCGCGGGCACGCTGCAGCGCGCTGTTCACCGCGGCCAGGCTGGTGTCGAGCAGCCGCGCGACCTCGTCGCCACGCCACGCGAGAACGTCGCGCATGATCAGTACCGCGCGCTGCGTCGGCGGCAGCAGCTGCAGCGCGGACACGAACGCCAGCGAGACGGACTCGCGGCGCTCGGCTACCGCGGCCGGGTCGGCGTCCGCGGGCAGCGCGTCGAGCAGGCGGTCGGGGTACGGCTCCAGGTAGTCGATCTCCGCGACGGAGGCTGGCAGTTTCGCCCGGCCCGACCTGACCTTGAGGCACGTCGTGGTCGCGATCCGGTACAGCCAGTGCCGCAGCGGCGCGTGCCCCTGGTAGGTGTCCAGCGAGCGCCAGGCCCGCAGCAGCACGTCCTGCATGGCCTCCTCGGTGTCGTGGTACGAGCCGAGCATCCGGTAGCAGTGCACGTGCAGCACCGGCAGGTGCGGGGCGACCAGCCGGCGGAACGCGTCGCCGTCGCCCGTACGGGCGGCCGACAGCAGCTCGTCCTCGCCATGACCGATCGTGACAGCGCTACTCACACCGGGGACGTTAGCGAGCGCCACCGACATTTCCGGCGCGCTTTCTGGCGCCGGACCGATGAGTTCTCGCCGCGGCCGGGATCAGACGGGGCGAACGGCCGCACCGGCGGCCGCATCGAACGGAGGACCGATGGACCCCATCACGATCGCCAACCAGTACTACGACGCGTGGCGCGGCCGTGCCGGCGACATGACCGGTGTGCCGCTCGCCGACGACTTCGCCTTCACCGGCCCGATGGCGAGCTTCCGGGAGGCGGCCGGCTTCCGCGCGATGGCGCGCCAGGCCGGCGCCGCCGTGCGCAGCTTCCGGATACGCCACCAGTTCGCCGACGGCGACCTCGTCTGCTCGATCATCGACTGGGAGATGGCGATGCTGCCCGGCGTGCTCACCGCGGCCGAGGTGCTCCAGGTGCGGGACGGCACGATCGTCCGCGGCGAGCTGATCTACGACGCCGAGGAGCTGCGCAGGGCCATGGCGGCGCCGAGCGTCGCGGTGCTGCTGGAGCGCAGTTTCCAGCTCGTGGCCGACGTGCTCGCCCAGGTCGACGATGCCGGCTGGGCGGCGCGCAGCGCGTGCACGGCGTGGACGGTCCGGCAGGCCGGCAACCATCTGGTCGGCTCCGTCGACGCGCTGACCAGGATGGCCGAGGGCGAGCACCTGGACCAGACCGACACCGACCCGCACCGGCTGGCCGACACCGATCACCTCGGAGCCGACGCGTCGAAGTCGCTGCGCCGCGTCGCGGAGCGCACCGTGGCCGTGTTCAGCCGCCCGGAGGTGCTCGACGGGCGGTACCAGCAGCCCGTCCCCGATGCCTCTGGAATGCTCATCGCCAACGTCTGCCTGCTCGAGTCGCTGGTCCACGGCTGGGACGTGGCGTACGGTGCCGGCCTGGTCTACCGGCCCGACGACGCCGTGGTCGCGACCGTTCGTGCCTTCACGGACGCGGCGATCGGCGACGAGCAGCGCGCGGCGGGCGCGTTCGCCGCGGCCCAACCCGTCGGGCCCGACGCCGGCGCGTTCGCCGCGGTGCTCGGCCACCTCGGTCGCCGCCCGGCGTGACGGCAGTGCGGGCGGCCGGGCTCAGCGTGGGGTGCTGGGGCCGGCCGCCTCGCCGAGCCGCACGGTGCCGGCGTCCCGCGCGATGAGGCTCTCGAACTCGGCGACCTCACCGCCGGTGGCGTGCAGCCGTAGCTCGTACACCGAGGGCTCGTCGGCGAGCGCCCCGGCGAGCAGCGGCGCCACGTGCTCGCGGATCGGGAACGGCGACATCGCCCGCCGGTACGCCGCGACCGACTCGAACCGCGCGACGAGCAGCCACGCGTCCGGCTCGTCGGTGGCCTGCGCGAGCGTGCCGTCGAGGCAGCCGGGCTGTGCGGTGAGCAGTTCCAGGGCCAGCCTGGCCCGCTCGACCAGCCCGTCGCCGGCATCTGGCCGGAACCTGCATACCAGCAGCACTACGCGGCTCCCTACGATCGCGGCCTGAACGGCTCGACGGACGGCTCGACGGTAGCGGAGGTGCACGGTGCGGCAGGGACGCGGCTGGCGCGGCCGGTTGGTGCCGGGCGAGGGACCCCTGGCCAGGGTTCGGCCGCCGGTGGTGTTCCTGGTGGTGGCCGCGGTGTTCGCGACCGGCGTGCTGGTGGGCGGCGCGATCGGGGTGGCGCTGCTCGTCGCGTTGGCGGCGGCGGTCGGCGTGCTGCTGGCCGCCACCTGGCCGCGGCTGACGCCCGCCGAACGCACGCTGCGGCTGCTGGTGCTGCTGGTGCTGGCGGCGATCGCGATCTCGCTGCTGGGTTGACGCTGGTTGTCGTTTTCGCGCATACGATGACCGGGTGAGCACGCCTGTGACCCGGGCGGTCGACGAGCACTCACCGGACCGGGTAACGCCGCAGCCGGAGCCGCCGCGGCACGCGGCCACGCTGGCCGCGGCCGGCGAGCTGCTGCGGGCGCTCGCGGCGCCGGTGCGGATCGCGATCGTGCTGCAGCTGCGCCACGCCCCGCGCTGCGTGCACGAGCTCGTCGACGCGCTCGGGGTGGCTCAGCCGCTGGTCAGCCAGCACCTGCGGGTGCTGAAGACGACCGGGGTGGTGCGCGGCGACCGGCACGGGCGCGAGGTCGTCTACCGGCTGGTCGACGAGCACCTGGCGCACATCGTCGCCGACGCCGTGACCCATGCGGAGGAGGGGAATCGTGACGGCTGATCGCGACGCCGCGACCGTGCCCGGGCAGCGGTCGACGAGGCAGCGCGCCGCCGTGGCCAGGCTGCTGGACCGCACCGAGGAGTTCCGCTCCGCCCAGGAGATCTGGGAGGAGCTACGCCGCCACGGCGAGGCAATCGGGCTGACCACGGTGTACCGCACGCTGCAGACGCTGGCGGACGCCGGCGAGATCGACGTGCTGCGCACCGACTCCGGCGAGTCCGTGTACCGCCGCTGCTCGGCGCACCACCATCACCACCTGGTGTGCCGGCACTGCGGGCGCACCGTCGAGGTGGAGGGCCCCGCCGTCGAACGCTGGGCCGAGCGCGTCGCCGCCGAGCACGGCTTCCGCGACGTCAGCCACACCGTGGAGATCTTCGGCAGCTGTGCGGACTGCCCGAGTTAGGACTCGTACGGGTCCGGTGGCGCAGGCACCACGTCCACCGAGGCCACCTGGAACGTGGGCACGTAGCCGTTGGCCTCGCTCGCCGAGCCGGAGATGATCTTGCCGCGGGCCTCCAGCCAGGTGTCGGACTCGTAGGAGTCCAGGCCGCTGCCCGCCAGGCCGACCTTGATCGGGGTGGCGTCCGCGGCACAGCAGCCGATGGCGAACCTGGCGAGCTGCACCGAGCCGTCCTCGGCCCGCGCCACGAAGCCGATCAGCCGGATCTCGCGGTCGTCCAGGGTGCCGGAGTCGTCCCACACCGCCCTGGTCACCGCGTCGCCCATGCGCAGCAGCGGCGCGTCGCCGTCGGGCAGCGCAACGAACTCCGCCCCGGACGGCGCCGGCTGCGCGGCGACCGTGCCGGAGCGCGCCACCTTGTCCGCGCCGAGCGCCGGCGGCGCGACCAGGAAGATCGCCAGCGCGGGCAGCAACAGCAGCCACGGGCTGCGCGAGCCGTGGTCGTGGCCGTGCCCGCCGGTTGGCCCGCCGGCCCTGATGTCCCGCACGATGCCGACGACCGCGAGCACGATGGTGGCCGCTCCCGCGATGATCAGCCACGGCTGCAGCGACGGCTTGACGTAGTTCGTGTACTGACCGTTCATCGCGATCTTGAGCACGGCTCCGCCGAGCAGCACGAGCAGCACGTTCTGCGTCTCACGTCTCACCGCACGCCTCCCAACACCAGCATTCCGGCAAGCACGGCACACCCGATGGCCACCACGAAGGTGGCCGGCGCGAACCGCATCGCGAACGAACGGCCGAACGTGCCGGACTGCAGCGCGAACAGCTTCACGTCGATCGCCGGCCCGACCACGAGGAACACCAGCCGTGGCAGCAGCGGCAGCGCGGACAGCGACGCGGCGATGAACGCGTCGGCCTCGCTGCACAGCGCGAGCACGACGGCCAGCACGGCCATCACCAGGATGCCGACCACGATCTGCCCGCCGATCGAGGCGAACACCCACGCCGGCACGAGCACGTTCAGCACCGCCGAGGTCAGCGCGCCGAGCACGAGGAACCCGCCGGCCTCGGCCAGGTCGTGCCGCGCGGTCTCGCTGAACACCTTGAACCGGGACACGCCCGGCCGCGGCTGCGACAGCCGCCTGGCCCGCTCGGCGATCCACTCCAGCCGGCCGAACCGCGACCACAACCAGCCCATCACGACCGCGGTGCCCAGCGAGCCGAGGAAGCGGGCCAGCACCATCCGCGGCTCGCCGGGGAACGCGACCGCGGTGGAGGCCAGCACCACGGGGTTCACCGCCGGCGCGGCCAGCAGGAAGGTCAGCGCGGCGGCCGGCGGCACGCCCTGCTGGATCAGCCGCCTGGAGACCGGCACCGAGGCGCACTCGCAGCCGGGCAGCGCCACGCCGGCCAGCCCGGCGATCGGCACCGCGGCCGCCTCGTTTCTCGGCAGCACCTTGCGGAAGACGCTCGGCGGCACGAAGGCCGCGATCAGCCCGGAGATCACCACGCCGAGCACGAGGAACGGCAGCGCCTGCACGCACACCGCGACGAACACGGTGGCGCCGGTCTGCACCCCCGGCCGGTCCAGCATCCGGGTCAGCGGGCCGTTCAGGATCAACGCGAGCGCGATGATGCCGCAGAACACCTCGAGCGAGGTGATCCGTCGCTGGCGTCTGGTCTTCTCGACGATCGGTGGTTCGGCCCGGATCGGGGCGGTGTCCAGGGTCTCCACTCAGGCCTCGCTTCCCGACAGCAGCTCGGCGCGCACCTGCGACGCCGTGGAGATCACCAGCATCAGCAGCGTGCCGAGCGGCACCGGGTCCAGCCCGGTCGCCGGGAACGCGTAGCGCAACGTCACGTCGATGCCCTGCTCGGTGCGGACCGCGCCGAGCGTGCCGAACAGCCCGTCCCCCGCGCGCAGCGCCACCCGCTCGGGGATGCCGTCGTCGGCCGGCAGGTCCCACGCCACCACGCAGGTCAGGCTGAGCATCACGAGCCCCTCGGCGAGCTCGATCGCCTGGATCGCGCCGGGCACGTCGGCATGCCGGAACGACAGCGCACCGTCGTCGTCCACCTGCACGTCCAGGAAACGCTCGAGCGCCTCCTTGGCCGCCGCCAGCGAGCCGTCAGGGCTGATCTCGGTCGTGGTCTTGGCCACCGCTATCCGGGCACCTCCATTACCCCGCCGAACCGACGTTCGCGCGCGGCGTAGATCTCACAGGCCTGCCAGATGTGACGACGGTCGAAGTCCGGGAACAGGGTGTCCAGGAAGACCATCTCTGCGTAAGCAGACTGCCACAGTAAGAAGTTAGAGGTCCGCTGCTCTCCTGACGAGCGTACGAACAGGTCGACATCCGGCATGTCGGGCTCGTCGAGGTATCTGGCGAGCACCCGCTCGTCGACCTTCTCCGGATCCAGCCGGCCGGCCGCGGCCAGCCTGGCGACCTCGCGGGCGGCGTCGGCGATCTCAGCGCGGCCGCCGTAGTTGACGCACATGGTGAGCGTCAGCACGTCGTTGTTCCTGGTCAGCTCCTCCGCGGTGACCAGCTCGTCGATCACGCTGCGCCACAGCCGCGGGCGCCGGCCGGCCCAGCGCACCCGCACGCCCATCTCGTGCATCTGGTCCCTGCGGCGGCGGATGACGTCGCGGTTGAAGCCCATCAGGAAGCGCACCTCGTCGGGGCTGCGCTTCCAGTTCTCGGTGGAGAAGGCGTAGGCGGAGATCCACCCGACGCCCAGCTCGACACAGCCGGCGACCACGTCGAGCAGCGCGCTCTCGCCGCGCTTGTGGCCCTCGGTGCGGGGCAGCCCGCGGGCCTTGGCCCAGCGGCCGTTGCCGTCCATCACGAGGGCGACGTGCCGCGGCACCAGCTCGGCCGGGATGTCCGGCGGCCGCGCGCCGGACGGGTGCGGGAACGGCGGGCTGACCGTGGGGTCCCCGCGCCCGCGCAGTCGTGCCGGCCGCCGCTTCATGCGCACCATCGTGCCGCAGGTCAGGGGCGGCGCTCGACCAGGGGCAGCGAGCGGAGCTGGCGCTCGAGGTGCCACTGCAGGTGCGCGGCCACCAGGCCGCTGGCCTGCGAGCGGACCTGTGGCGACGCCGTGTCGGCCTCGTCCCAGTCGCCGTGCAGCAGCGCGTCGAGCAGCGCGAACGTGCCGGGTGCCGGGTTGGCCGAGCCGCCCGGCCGGCAGCCGGCGCACACCGCGCCGCCGGCCGGCACGTTGAACGCCCGGTGCGGTCCCGGCGCCGCGCACCTGGCGCACTCCCTGATCGCCGGCGCCCAGCCAGCGTGCGCCATCGCGCGCAGCAGGAACGCGTCGAGCACCAGGCTGGCGTCGCGGTCGCGGCCGGCGAGTGCCCGCAGCGCGCCGACCACCATGAGGTACAGCCGAAGCGACGGCTCGCCCTCCTCGGGGGTCAGCCGGTCGGTGGTCTCCAGCACCGCGCACGCCGCGGTGTACCGGGGGTAGTCGTCCACCAGGCGGGCGCCGAACGCGTCGACGGTCTGCGCCTGGGTGACGATGTCCAGGCTGCTGCGCCCCGTGTAGAACTGCGCGTCGACGTGGCAGAACGGCTCCAGCCGCGCGCCGAACCGGGACGTGGTGCGGCGCACGCCCTTGGCCACCGCACGCACCTTGCCGTGCCGGCGGGTGAGCAGCGTGACGATGCGGTCCGCCTCGCCCAGCTTGTGCACCCGCAGCACGACGCCGGTGTCCCGGTACAGGCTCACCGGGACATCGTCGCATCCGCTACACGTACAGGGAGGTGAACGGCTCGACCGGGATGTTGCGCACCACGAACCAGATCACCGTGACCACCAGCGCGACCGACGGCGCCCACCGCCACTGCTGCCACGACTGCACCGGCCGGCCCCGCCACCGCCCGCGGACCCAGGTCGCCCAGGCCAGCACGAGCAGCGGCAACGCGACCAGCGCGACCGCGTTGTAGTGCAGCGCGGCCGGCAGGTCCCCGTGCAGCAGGCTGTAGATCATCCGCATCGAGCCGCAGCCGGGGCAGTCGATGCCGAGCAGCAGCTTGGTCGGGCACACCGGCAGCGGCCCGCCGGCGGTGGTCGGATCGCCCCACATGATCACCGCGCAGCCGAGGCCGGCGCCGGCGGCGACCGCCGCGGGTGCCCAGAGCGCGCGCATCCTGGCGAATGCGGCCGTCGAGGTGTGGGTCATCGCAGCCATTATCCGACGTCTCGCATCCGCATCGACGCTTTGGGTGGCCCGAAAACGTCGATACGGATGCGAGTCGTTGCTCTCAGCTCGTCTCCAGGTTGGCCGCGAACAGCAGAATGCCTACCACGTAGGCGATGATGATCAGGGCGTAGATGACGACCGTGACGATCGCGCTCCACATCGCCCACTTCTTGGCGTCCTCGGCGGACTTGTGCGCCGCGTCGTACTGGCCCTGCGCCCACAGCGAGCTGACCTGCGACGACTTGATGATCGACACAATGCCCAGCGGCAGGCAGCACAGCACCGTGGTCAGGATCGCCCAGACCAGGTGGTTCTCCGGCGGCGGGCCGGGTGCGACGCCGTAGCCAGGCATGCCGTAGGCGGGCGCGGGACCGTAGCCGGGCGGCGAGTACGGCTGCTGCCCATACGGCTGCTGCCCGTACGGCTGGCCGTACTCGCCGTAGGGCTGTTGCGGCTGGTCGCCGTAGGGTTGCTGGGGCTGGTCGCCGTAGGGCTGCTGCGGCTCCCCGTGCGGTGGCGTCACTGTGGTCTCCCGGTCGGGTCGGATCCGCGGGCTCGGGCGGCTGGCCGTTCGCGCCGGCCGCCCGCGCCCACGTCTCGGGTCAGCTGTTGGCGCCGACTCCGAGGAGCACGATGAAGATCACATAGATCACGCCGACGACGACACCGGCGATGGCCGCCCAGGTGGCGAACTTCTTGGCGTCCTCGGCCGACTTGCGCGCCGCGTCGTACTGGCCCTGCGCCCACAGCCCGCTCACCTGCGTCGACTTGATGATCGACACGACACCGAGCGGCAGGCAGCAGAAGACGGTGGTCAGGATGGCCCAGACCAGGTAGTTGTCCGGCGGGGGCCCGGGCGCGGGCTGGCCGTACTGAGGAGCAGTCACGTTTGGTTCTCCTTTAGCCCTGTGGAGGGAGTGGGGCGTTCCGTCCCTCGATCACGCCCCGTCACGAACGGCCGACACCGTACCGGCAACCGAGGGCTCAGGGATCACGAATCGCCCAAGCTGCAACCCGGACGTAGTCAAAAGCCCAGCTTGCGCAGCTGCTTCGGGTCACGCTGCCAGTCCTTGGCCACCTTCACGTGCAGGTCCAGATACACCCTGCTACCGAGCAGGCGCTCGATGTGCCGCCTGGCCTCGGTGCCGACGGCACGCAACCGCTCCCCGCCGCGGCCGATCACGATCGCCTTCTGGCTGGCCCGCTCCACGTACAGGTTCGCGTGCACGTCGAGCAGGTCGTCGCGGCCCTCCCTGGGCAGCATCTCCTCGACGACCACGGCGAGCGAGTGCGGCAGCTCCTCGCGCACCCCCTCCAGCGCGGCCTCCCTGATCAGCTCGGCGACCAGGGTCTGCTCCGGCTCGTCGGTGAGCGCGCCGTCGGGATAGAGCTGCGGCCCCTCTGGCAGCCTGGCCAGCAGCAGGTCGGAAAGCAGGCCGACCTGGAAGCCGTCGACGGCAGAGACCGGCACCAGCTCGGCGAGGTCGAGGCCGGTGCTGGTGCCCAGCTCGGTGAGCGCCATCAGCTGCTGCGCGATCCGCTCGGGCGGCGCCAGGTCGGTCTTGGTCACGATGCCGAAGACGGGCCGGCGGTTGGCCAGCCTGGCGAGCTCGGTGGCGATGTACCGGTCGCCGGTGCCGACGTCGGCGTCCGCCGGCACGCAGAAGCCGATCACGTCCACCTCCGACAGCGTGTCGCGGACCAGGTCGTTGAGCCGCTGGCCGAGCAGCGTCTTCGGCCGGTGCAGGCCCGGCGTGTCCACGATGACCAGCTGGCCGTCCTCGCGGTGCACGACGCCGCGGATCGCGTGCCTGGTGGTCTGCGGCCGGCTGGAGGTGATCGCGACCTTGCTGCCCACCAGCGCGTTGGTCAGCGTCGACTTGCCGGAGTTGGGCCGGCCGACGAAGCACGCGAAGCCTGAACGATGCACGCGTGCATCCTCCCCCAGCGGGCCGGCGCGGCCCCGGGCGGCTCAGCGCAGGACGGCGAGCACGGTCCCGGTGCCGTCGGCGAGCAGCACGTGGGCGTTCGCGGCGAGGTCGCGGACCGCGGCGAGCGAGTCGGCGTCGATCTCGGCCGCCTCGGTGACCACGGCGGCGGCCTCCAGCCCCGGCGCGCCGGCGGCGACGGCTGCGGCGACCGCGGCCTGCAGGGCGGTGAGCCGCAGGGATGGCAGGGCGACCGTGCACGCGGCGTAGGTGCGGCCGTCGGTGTCGCGGACCGCGGCGCCCTCGGCGGCCCCGACCCTGGCCCGGCCCGCCCTGGCCAACGTAACGATCTTCACGTCCTCGGCGTCGAGCTCAGGCACTGACGTCGCTCCTTTGGGCGGTGCTCCTCTGGGCGGTGTCGCGGGCCGTCGCTGGCGCGCCCGACTCCGGCTCCGGCTGGCCTTCCGAGTCGGCGACCCACACCAGCACGGTGGTGATCCGCAGCCGGCCGCGGTTGTCCTTGCCGCCCTCGGCGCGCAGCCGCAGGCCAGCGAGCTCGGCCTCGGCACCCGGCAGCGGCACCCGGCCGAGGCGCTGCGCGACCAGGCCGCCGACCGTCTCCACGTCGGCGTCGTCGAGGTCCAGGTCGAACAGCTCGCCGAGGTCCTCGACCGGCAGCCGCGCGGACACCCGGACCATGCCGTCGTCCAGGTGCTCGACGGGCGGCCGCTCGTCGGCGTCGTACTCGTCGGTGATCTCCCCGACGATCTCCTCCAGGATGTCCTCGATCGTGAGCAAGCCGGCGGTGCCGCCGTACTCGTCGACCACGATCGCCATGTGGTTGCGCGAGGTCTGCATCTCCTTGAGCAGCACGTCGAGCCGCTTGGAGTCCGGCACCAGGCTGGGCGGGCGCATCAGCTCGGACACCAGCGGCCCGCCGCCGTCCTCGCGCTGCTCGCCGACGTGGCGGGCGACGTCCTTGAGGTTCACCACGCCGACGATGTCGTCCACGCTGTCGGAGATCACCGGAATCCGGGAGAAGCCGGTGCGCAGGCACAGCGCCAGGGCCTGGCGGGCCGTCTTGTGCTGCTCGATCCAGACGACCTCGGTGCGCGGCACCATCACCTCGCGGGCGATCGTGTCGCCGAGCTCGAACACGGAGTGGATCATCTCGCGCTCACCGGGCTCGACGACGCCGCGGTCGGACGCCATGTCGACCAGCTCGCGCAGCTCGACCTCGGAGGAGAACGGGCCCTCCCGGAAGCCGCGGCCCGGCGTGATCGCGTTACCGACCAGGATCAGCAGCGTGGTCAGCGGGTTGAGCAGATTGGCAAGCACCCGCACCGGCCCGGCCAGCACCATGCCGACGCCGTACGGGTGCTGGCGGCCGATCGTCCGCGGCCCGACGCCGACCAGCACGTAGGAGACCACCAGCATCACCAGCACGGCGGCCAGCAGGGCGAGCCAGCCGGTCGCGACGAGCTCCTGCGCGGCCACCGTCACGAGCACGGTCGCGGCCAGCTCGCAGCCCAGCCGCAGCATCAGCAACAGGTTGATGTGCCGCGGGCGGTCGGCGACGACCAGCGCGAGCTGCCGGGCGCCGGGGCGGCCGGCGCGCACCAGCTCATCGACCACTGCCCTGGAGGCCGCGCCGAGTGCGGCGTCGGCCGCGGCGAACACCCCTGCGAGCAGCACGAGTCCAGCGGCCAGCAGTATCGCTGCGGTGGTGGTCACGGCGGTCAGGTATCGGGCTCGGTCTGCAGGCCGACCGCGCCGAGCAGCCGGTTGTCCGCCGAACGTTGAGCGGCCTTCAGCTCGGCCGCGGTGCGCGCCGAGCGGTAGTCGTCGAGGATCTGCTGCTGCAGCGCGAACATCTCGCGCTCCTCTTCGGGCTCGGCATGGTCGTAGCCGAGCAGGTGCAGCACGCCGTGCACGGTGAGCAGCTGCAGCTCGTCCAGCAGGCTGTGGCCGGCCTTGCGGGCCTGGTCACGCGCGAACGCCGGGCACAGCACCACGTCGCCGAGCAGGGTGGGCCCGGCGTCCACCGCGTCCGGGCGGCGCGCGCCCTCCATCTCGTCCATCGGGAAGGCCATCACGTCCGTTGGCCCCGGCAGATCCATCCACCGCTCGTGCAGCTCCGCCATCGCCTCCAGGTCGACGGCGAGCACCGACAGCTCGGCGAGCGGGTCGACCCGCATGGCGGACAGCGCGAACCTGGCGACCGAGACGATCGACACCTCGTCGATCGAGACGCCGGACTCGTTGGCGATCTCGACGCTCATCGGGGCCTCACCGCCTCCTGCGGCGCTCGGCGCGGTTGCCGGCCGGGTGCACGCCAGGCGGCCGGCGCTCGTCGTCCCAGCGGGCGTAGGCGTCCACGATGTCGCTGACCAGCCGGTGCCGCACCACGTCGCGGCTGTCCAGCTTGGCGAAGTGCACGTCCTCGACGCCCTCCAGGATGTCGCGCACCACGATCAGCCCGGACATGTGGTTGCCGCCGGGCAGGTCGATCTGGGTGATGTCGCCGGTGACGACGATCTTGGAGCCGAACCCGAGCCTGGTGAGGAACATCTTCATCTGCTCGGGCGTGGTGTTCTGCGCCTCGTCCAGGATGACGAACGCGTCGTTGAGCGTGCGGCCGCGCATGTAGGCCAGCGGCGCCACCTCGATGGTGCCGGCGGCCGTCAGCTTGGGGATGGACTCCGGGTCGACCATGTCGTGCAGCGCGTCGTACAACGGCCGCAGGTACGGGTCGATCTTCTCGTACAGGGTGCCGGGCAGGAACCCGAGCCGCTCCCCCGCCTCGACGGCGGGCCGGGTCAGGATGATCCGGTTCACCTGCTTGGCCTGCAGCGCCTGGACGGCCTTGGCCATCGCCAGGTACGTCTTGCCGGTGCCGGCCGGGCCGATGCCGAACACGATGGTGTGCGCGTCGATCGCGTCGACGTAGCGCTTCTGGTTCAGCGTCTTGGGCCGGATCGTGCGGCCGCGCCGGGACAGGATGTCCAGGCTGAGCACTTCGGCCGGGGACTCGGCGGTGCCCTCGTCCAGCATGCCGATGGTGCGCTTGACGGCGCCCGGGTCGAGCTGCTGGCCGCGCCGGGCCAGGGTGACCAGCTCGGCGAACACGCGCTCGGCGAACGCCACGTCGGCCGGTTCGCCGGACAGCGTGATCTCGTTGCCCCTGACGTGGACGTCGGCCGCGAGCAGACCCTCGACGGCTCGCAGGTTCTCGTCCGCCGAACCCAGCAGGGCAAGCACCGCGGCGTCCGGTACGACGATCTTCGTTTGGGCGGTTGCGCCCGGTGCGGTACCGGTCACGTGTTTCTCGTGCCCTGCCTTCTCGCTGCTCGCGTGTCGGGTTACGGCGGTCGGCCTTCTGGCTGCCTGTGACGATGCTAGCCGGGCGACGGGGTTGCCCGCAGCGTCGATCTGCTCGGTCAGCGGGGCATCTTGCGGCTGGGCAACCCTCGGCGGGGCATCTTTCAGCGCGGCAGCTTTCAGCCGGGCATCCTGAGGCCGCCACCGACGAGCGCGCCGAGCGGCTCGCCGCCGAGCACGTGCAGGTGGGCGTGGAACACGGTCTGCCCGGCGTGCGCGCCGGTGTTCATCAGCAGGCGGTATCCCGTCTCCGCGAGGCCCGCCCGCTCGGCGATCTCGACCCCGGCCCGGATCGTGTCGGACACCAGGGTGGGGTCGGCGGCGAACAGCGCGGCCACGTCGGCATGGTGCGCGCGCGGGACGACGAGCACGTGCGTCGGCGCCTGCGGGTTGATGTCGCGGAAGGCGAACGTCCTGTCGGTCTCGGCCACCACGTCGGCGGGCAGCTCACCGGCGATGATCCGGCAGAACAGGCAGTCGGAGTCCTGTGGGGCGGCTGTCATGGGGCGAAAGGCTATGCCGGCGGCCGTGACGCCAGGAAAGAGACTGGGCCGCGGCGGCACCTGGGGGTCGTCCCGCCGCGGCCCAGCACCGCCGGACCGAGGGGGGGAGGTGTCCGGCGGGCTCCACGGGTGATAGTCACCCGAGGATTTCAGACGGTCGAACCCACCCGGCCCATTCGCCAGGATGTCCAACCGTCAACATCTACAGAGGGTAGCTCCAGCGCGGACGCTGTCACTATGACCCACTCGAACGGGTGAAGATCCATCGGTCGGTAAGCACACCCAGTGCGCCGAGGGCCACCACGCCGGCCGTGGAGGCGCGCAGCACGGTGCGGCCGAGGCGCGCCGGAACCGCGCCCGCCGCGGACAGCTCGGACAGCTCGGCCTCGGTCACGCCACCCTCCGGCCCCACCACCACCAGCAGCTCGCCGGACGACGGCATGGCCACCGACGCCAGCGACAGCTCGGCCGCCTCGTGCAGCACGACGGCGGCCGCGGCTTGGGCCACCCTCGCGGCCAGCGCGGTGGTGTCGACCGGCTCGTGCACCTCCGGCAGCCAGGCGCGGCGGGCCTGCTTGCCGGCCTCCCGCGCGGTCGACCGCCAGCGCCGCAACGCCTTCGCGCCGCGCTCGCCGTCGTCCCACCTGACGACGCAGCGCGCCGCGCGCCACGGCAGCACGGCGTCCACCCCGGCCTCGGTGGCGAGCTCGACGGCCAGCTCGCCGCGGTCCCCCTTGATCAACGCCTGGGCCAGCACCACCCGCACGGCCGGCGGTGGCTCGGACCACCGGCGGCGCACCTCCAGCCGCAGGGCGTCGCGGCCGTCCACGGCGACCACGGTGCCCGCGGCGAGCGTCCCGCGGCCGTCGGACAGCAGCAGCGGCTCACCGGGGCGCAGCCGGCGCACGGTGGCCGCGTGCCGGCCCTCCGGCCCGTCCAGCACGGCGATGCCGGCGGCCGGCACCGGGTCGGCCAGGAACAGCGGCGGCGTAGTCACACCCTCAGCGTCCGCCGAGGGAGTCGCGCAGGCGGGAGAACAGCCCGCCGGCCCGGCCGTTCGCGGCCAGCTCGGGCTGCTCCTCGCCGCGCAGCTCGGCGAGCTGGTGGATCAGCTCGGTCTGCCGCGGGTCGAGCCCGGTCGGGGTCTGCACCTCCAGGTGCACATAGAGGTCGCCGCGGCCCTCGGTGCGCCCCGTCGCGCGCAGCCGCGGCATGCCGCCACCCGGCAGCCGCAGCACCGAACCGGACTGGGTGCCGGGCTCGATCCGCAGCTCCTCGGTGTCGTCGAGGGTGGCCAGCGGCAGCGTCGCGCCGAGCGCGGCCGCCGTCA
>Ga0299913_10000562_pt1 | contig 24220 bp, 17 predicted proteins | sample RVTome_9_FD_201360 | JGI IMG/M metagenome (GOLD analysis project Ga0299913, IMG submission 201360) | Soil microbial communities from uranium-contaminated site in the Upper Colorado River Basin, Wyoming, United States - RVT155D38 (version 2) ... | reverse complement strand
CCGGCGCCCGGCACCTCCTCGACGCGGAGGTGCAGCGGGCTCCCGAAGCGCCGCGTGCTCGGGTAGTAGGGGCTCGGTTCGGGATGGGGGCCGGGGTTCGGCGCGCCGAGCGGGCTGACCGCCATGAACCCCGCGCCGCGTCCGGCGGACCATTCCGCCAGCGATCGCAGGTCAACGAGGTCGCCGATCCCCCAGCTGGCCCTGGAGCGCACCGTGGCCAGCTGCACGGCCCATCCCCAGTCGCGCAGCGCCGGCGGCAGGTGGCAGCGCCCCGGACCGGTGATCACGAGCTGCGATCCACCGGCATCGTCGATGAGCTCGTGGTAGCCGTACGGCGCGTCGCGGGGCAGCCGGTCCGCGCGTCGCAGATCGGTGCCGTCCTCCAGGCGCACCGTGCCAGCCGCCGGCAGCGGCCCCCCCGGCCGCACGATCGCGACATGCTGCGGACCATCCGGTGGGGCGTCCCCGTCGAGCCCCATCGCTCGCAGCACGGCAACGCGCACATCGGTCGGGATCGTCCGGCGCTCTCGGAACGCGTCGACGTACGTGTCGTCGACGAGCGGTGGGCTCATCGGCGGTCGAGCACGATGACCCCATCGGGTGGCAGACGGTCCGGCGGTGCGTCAGGCGGCCACGCCAGCCGCACGGCACCCGCCTCCTCGCTCCCTGCTGGCGCGTCACCCAGGTTGGCCAGCACGCTGATCGGTCCACGACGCACGGTCAGGAGCCCATCGGGCGAGCCATCGACCGACACGGCCTCGCGGTCCCCGTCGCGCAGCTCGGGCGTCTCGCGGCGCAGGCCGATCAGGTCGCGGTACCAGGCGAGCATCGCGGCGTGCGGCTCACGCTCGCGCTCACCCCAGTCGAGCCTGGCCATCGCGAAGGTGGCCGGGTCCTGCGGATCGGGGATGGCATCGGGGTCCCAGCCGAAGGCCGCGAACTCCTCGCGCCGGCCGGCGCTGACCGCGGCGGCGAGGGCGGGGTCCTCGTGGGCGGCGAAGTACGGGAACGGCGACGAGGCGGCCCACTCCTCGCCGGCGAAGAGGAAGGGCACGTACGGGCTCGCGAGCAGCAGCGCGGCGCCGATGCGGGCACGGCCCTCCGAGGTGAGATGCGCGAGCCGGTCGCCCCGCGCGCGGTTGCCGACCTGGTCGTGGTTCTGGACGCAGGCGACGAAGCGATCCCCGGGCAGGTCACCCGCAGACCGTCCGTGGTGGCGGTCGCGGGCCGGAGCGTAGCGACCGTCGTAGACGTACGGATCGCGCAACGCGCGGGGGAGGGCATCGTCGTCGGTGAAATCGGCGTAGTAGCCGTCGGTCTCGCCGGTGAGGGCGACGTGAATGGCGTGATGGACGTCATCGGCCCACGCGGCGTCCATGCCGTAGCCCCCGAGCTCCGGCGGCTGCACGCAGCGCGGGTCGTTGAGGTCGGACTCCGCGGTGACCACCAGCCGGCGATCCACGTCGCGCTCCAGGTCACGGACGGCGGCGGTCAGCTCCTCGCCGATGTGAACGGCGCTCATGTCAAAGATTGCGTGGACGGCGTCCAGCCGCAGCCCGTCGACGTGATAGTCCCGAAGCCACATGCGCGCATTGTCGGTCACGAAGCGGCGGACCTCGTGGCTTCCGCGGTCATCGAAGTTCACCGCCGGCCCCCAGGCCGTGGTGTAGCGGTCGGTGAAGTAGGGGCCGAAGCGGGCCAGGTGGTTCCCTTCGGGGCCGAGATGGTTGTAGACGACGTCGAGCAGGACCGCCAGGCCACGGCCGTGCGCGGCGTCCACCAGACGCCTGAGGCCCTCCGGGCCACCGTAGGCATGGTGCGGGGCGTAGAGGTCCACGCCGTCGTAGCCCCAGCCGCGATCGCCGCTGAACTCGGCCACCGGCATGAGCTCGAGGTGGGTGACGCCGAGCTCGACCAGGGCGTCGAGCCGCTCGATCGCGGAGACGAACGTGCCGGCCGCCGTGAAGGTCCCCACGTGGAGCTCGTAGATCACCGCGTCGACGAGCGGCTGCGCGCTCCACCCGGCATCGGTCCAGGCGAATGCCTCGTGATCGACCGTGCGCGACCGTCCGTGGACGCCGGCCGGCTGCCATGGCGAGCGCGGGTCGGGCAGCGGATCTCCGCCGTCGATGGCGAAGGCGTAGTCGGTCCCCGGCCGGAGCGGCTCGGCCGCGGCCCACCAGCCGTCGCCTCCGGCGCGCATCGCGTGGCGGCCGTCGCCGAGCACCAGCTCCACCGTCTCGGCGGCCGGCGCCCACACCGACGGACGGCCGCCGCTCACCAGATGCGCTCCAGGACCGCGACGGGGAAGGCGGCGAGCAGGTCGTCGACGCGGATCTGGCCCTCGTGCTCAGCCCCCGTCAGCGAGCGCCAGCGGCCGTTCGGGAGTCGAAGGCTGGTGTCCGCCCACCCGTCACGCTCGACGGTCCGGATCAGGCGAGGGACGATGGTGACGACCGCTTCGCCACGAGCGAACGCGACCACTGCCGCCGCCCGCGCACCAGACGCCTCGAGCGGCCGATAGGACGCCCCGACGAACGCCTCCGGCCGCCGGCGTCGCATGTCGAGCAGCCGGTGCAGCAGCCACAACTTCGGCAGCCCCTCGTCGCGCCGATGCCATGCCTCGGCCGCCGTGCAGCCGATCGCGTCACCGAGCAGCGCGCGTCGGGCGTCGTAGTCCACCGGCCGCCGGTTGTCGGGATCGACGAGCGCCAGCTCCCACAGCTCGCTGCCCTGGTACGTGTCCGGGACGCCCGGCGCGGTGAGCTGCAGGGCGAGCTGCCCCAGCGCGGCGCGCCGCCCGGCCTCGAGGAGCGGCGCCAGCGTCGCCTCCACGAGCGCCACGAACGCCGGATCGGCCAGCCCTGCACGCGCCAGGCGCTCGAGTGCGGCATCGTGCTCTGGATCGGGATCGGTCCACGACGTCCGCAGCTTGGCCTCGCGGCTCGCCTTGGCGAGATAGTCGACCAGCCGGTCCGCGTCGATCGGCCAGGCCCCGATGACCGCCTGGAGGAACAGGGCGACCTCGGCATCGGTCGGCGAGTCCTTCTTGGCCCGATGCGGTGTGAGCGCGGCCGTCAGCCGGTCGGCCGCGGCACGCCATCCGGAGGCATCGCCGGCGAGCATCGCCAGCCGCGCCCGCACGTCGGCGCTGCGCTTGGTGTCGTGCGTGGAGAGCGCCAGCATGGCGGCCGGCCAGTCGCGAGCGGCGGCGGCCATCGCCTCATCGAAGGCGGCCGGATCGGTGCCGAAGCGACCGGGATCTCCACCGACCTCGTTGAGCGCGGTGAGGCGGTGGTAGCGGTAGAAGGCGGTGTCCTCGAGGCCCTTGGCCATCGCCGCCGGGGTGAGCTGCTGGAAGCGCATCGCCAGCTCGCCGGCCAGCGGTCCGTCGACCTCCAGGCGCAGGACGCGGCCGATGAACGCGAACAGCTCCGGGTCCAGGTCCTCACGGCGTGCCGCGGCCGTCGCGATCGCGCCGTCGATGAGCCCGGCGTCGCGAGCGGTCAGGTGGTGATCGCGAACCCGGGCGTAGGTCCGATACACCGGGAGCGCGGCCGCCACCTCGCGCAGGGCGTGGTGCAGCTCGTGACGAGTGAAGTCGCGGTAGCGGCGGTTCTGCTCGCACACGGCCAGGAGCAGCTCGGTGAGGCGGTTGACGTCCGACCCGAGCAGGTCGGCCAGGACGGTTGCACGAGCCTCGGCGGCGATCTCGTCCCAGCCCGGCCCGACGTCGGCGACCGCCTCCCATGCCTCGGTGAGCGGCCGCTCGCTGGCCGGGTCGACCTGGAGCCCGATGGCCAGGTTCGCGAAGCGGTAGCCGGTCGTGCCGTCGATCGGCCAGTCGATCGGCAGCGCCTCATCGGCCTCCAGGATCTTCTCAGCCACGATCCAGGCATCCGGCGCCGATGCGCGCAGGCGCGCGAAGTAGCCGGCAGGGTCGCGAAGGCCATCGGGATGGTCGATGCGCAGGCCGTCGACCCGGCCCTCCGCGACCCAGCGCAGCACGAGACCGTGCGTCTCGGCGAAGACGGTCTCGTCCTCCATGCGCAGGCCGATGAGCTCGTCGATGTCGAAGAAACGCCGGTAGCCGAGGTCCCGCGAAGCGGCGCGCCAGAACGCGAGCCGGTAGTTCTGCTCCTCCAGGAGCGCGTCGAGTGCGTCGACGTCCGCGTTGCGTGCCGCGACGACCGCGTCCAGGGCCGCGACGGCGTCGGGCTCGCTCGCCAGCTCCTCCAGGCGCGCGGTGAGTACCTCGGCGTCGCGCTGGCGGCGAGCGACCTGCTCCGGGTCAGCGCTCGTGGAGGTCGGGAGCTCACCCAGCGCGCTGGCGATGAAGCCCAGCTCGTCCGAGCCGGCGGCCCTGGCCGCCTCACCGATCAGTCCCCCGATCGTCCGCGGATCGAGCGGGAAGTCGCGCTCCCCGTGCCGGACCGCCACGCTCCCGCCACGTCGGACGAGGACGATCTCCCCCGCCTCGAGGACACGGCCGTAGTGATCGGGCAGGACGGGCAGCAGGATGACGTTGCGGAGGCGGCTCTCCGGCGGGTCCCAGTCGACGTCGAAGAAGCGCGCGTATCGGCTGGCCGGTCCGTGGGTCAACAGGTCCCACCACCACCGGTTGTCGGCGGTCGAGATCGCCATGTGGTTCGGCACGACGTCGAGGACGAGGCCCATGCCGTGCGCCCGCAGCGCATCGGTCAGGCGCTCGAAGCCGGTCTCGCCGCCGAGCTCCTCGCTCACCCGCGAGTGGTCGACGACGTCGTAGCCGTGCGTGGAGCCGGGCACGGCCTGGAGCACCGGCGAGGTGTACAGGTGCGAGATGCCCAGCTCCGCGAGGTACGGCACGATCGCCGTCGCGTCGTCGAACGTGAAGCCGGCATGGAGCTGGACGCGGTACGTGGCGCGCGGGATGCGCGATCGACCCGATCCAGCGAGCGGTGTCGGGGTCACGTGGAGCACCTGCGCAGGACGCGTGCCGGGCCGCTCACCCGGTGCTGGTGCGTCGGACCCGCGGCAGACGCCGGAAGCAGACCACGGAGCGCTCCGTGACGCGGTAGGTGGAGCCGGACTCGAACTCGCCGGTCGCAGCGGAGAAGGTCGCGTGGACGGTGTCGAACACCAGCTCCCAGCGCTTCGCCGACTCGTGGTTCGGCAGCGTGAAGGCGACCGGCCGGTCGTCCGCATTGAGGATGATGAGCAGTGTGTCGTCGACGATCCGCTCGCCGCGCGGCCCGCGCTCGTCGATTGCGTCGCCGGCGAACTGGACGCCGAGCGTCTTCACCCCCGGCGCCCGCCACTGCTGGTCGGTCATCTCGGCGCCATCGGGCGCGTACCAGGTCAGGTCCTTGACCCGCGATCCACGGATCTGGCGACCCTGGAAGAACCGGCGCCGGCGCAGGACCGGGTGGAGGCTGAACAGGCGGATGAGCGAACGGGTGAAGGCCAGCAGCTGCCGATCGCGCCGCTTCAGGTCCCAGCTGAACCAGCTGATCTCGTTGTCCTGCGCGTAGCCGTTGTTGTTACCGCCCTGGGTGCGACCCATCTCGTCGCCGCCGAGCAGCATTGGTACCCCCTGCGACAGCAGCAGGGTGGCCAGGAAGTTCCGCTTCTGGCGCTCGCGGATCTCGATGATCGCCTCTTCGTCGGTCTCGCCCTCGGCGCCGAAGTTCATGGACTCGTTGTTGTTGTCGCCGTCGCGATTGTCCTCGCCGTTCGCCTCGTTGTGCTTCCGGTCGTAGCTGACCAGGTCGTTCAGGGTGTACCCGTCGTGGGCAGTGACGAAGTTGACGCTGGCGTGCGGCTGCCGGCCCGAGCTGGCATACAGGTCGGAGCTGCCGCTGAGCCGATAGGCGAGCTCGGCCGTCTGGCCGCCGATCCCCTTCCAGAAGCGGCGAACGCTGTCGCGGTACTTGCCGTTCCACTCGGCCCAGCCGACCGGGAAGTTGCCGACCTGGTAGCCGCCGGGCCCGACGTCCCACGGCTCGGCGATGAGCTTGACCTGGCTAATGACCGGGTCCTGGTGGATGATGTCGAAGAAGGATCCGAGCTTGTCGACGTCGTACATCTCGCGGGCCAGGGCCGATGCCAGGTCGAAGCGGAAGCCGTCGACGTGCATCTCGGTCACCCAGTAGCGCAGCGAGTCCATGATCAGCTGCAGCACCTTGGGGCTGGTGGCGTCGAGCGTGTTGCCGGTGCCGGTGTAGTCCACGTAGTAGCGCAGGTCGTCCGGGCTGAGCCGGTAGTAGGCCGCGTTGTCGACGCCCCGGAAGCTGATCGTGGGGCCGAGATGGTTGCCCTCGCCGGTGTGGTTGTACACAACGTCGAGGATGACCTCGATGCCCGCGTCGTGGAGCCGCTTGACCATCGTCTTGAACTCGGACACCGGCTCGCCGGTGGCGCTGTAGCGCACGTCGGGCGCGAAGAAGCCGATGGTGTTGTAGCCCCAGTAGTTGCTCAGCCCGCGCTCCATGAGGTGCCGATCGTTCACATGCTGGTGCACCGGCAGCAGCTCGACGGCGGTGATCCCGAGATTGGTCAGGTAGTCGATGGCCGGCGCCGACACCAGCCCCGCGTAGGTGCCGCGCAGCTCATCGGGAACGTCCGGGTGGAGCTGGGTGAAGCCCTTGACGTGGACCTCGTAGATGAGCGTGCGATCAAACGGCGTCCGCGGCGGCGCATCATCGCCCCACACGAAGGCCTGGTTGATCACCACGCTCTTCGGCGCGAAGGCGGCGCTGTCGCGCTCGTCGGGCTCCAGGTCCTCGACGTCGGCGCCGATCTCGTAGCCGAACAGCGAGTCGTCCCACTTCACCGCCCCGTCGATGCGCTTGGCGTACGGGTCGATCAGCAGCTTGGCCGGGTTGAACCGATGGCCGCGCTGCGGGTCGTAGGGCCCGTGGACGCGGTACCCGTAGCGCTGGCCGGGTCGCATGTCCGGCAGGTAGCAGTGCCAGACGAGGTCCGTCTGCTCCGTCACCCGGACTCGCTGCTCGACCCCATCGGCGTCGAAGATGCACAAATCGACGGCCTCGGCGTTCTCGCTGAAAATCGCGAAGTTCACGCCCGAGCCGTCCCAGGTCGCGCCCAGCGGATAGGGATTTCCGCGCCAGACTCTCAGCGCCATCGATGCCTCGTGGGGGAGCCCCGATGATAGCGGGGCCGGTGCCGGTCCACCGGGCGCGTGCCGTGACTGCCGGCAGCGAGCACCGGCCGCGGAATGGGGCCGGCTCTGGCCACGTGCCCATCACGCGGGCGCTATCGCTTCCGACCGGGACTGTTCTGACGAAATGCTCGCCAGGAGAGCACGACGGGCCACTTCTGACCGTTCGCGCTGCGGGCATCCGCGTAGCGCCCTTCCAGGGAGCATCTGACAACACGTCGGTCGGAGCGCTCCTTGACCGATCGGCCGGACACGGCCACCCTGTCCCGCGCATGACCACGGAGGGAACGTACCCGGCGGCGGCGTCCGACGAGCCGCCGGCGCTGTACTGCTACCGCCATCCGGACCGCGAGACGTGGGTGCGCTGCGGACGCTGCGACCAGCCGATCTGCACGCGCTGCGCCATGCAGGGGCCGGTCGGCTTCCGCTGCCGCCAGTGCGGCCGCCCCGCGCGGGACCCGCTGACGTCGCTCCACGCCTCCCAGCTCGCCATCGGCTTCGGGATTTCGGCCCTCGGCGGGCTGGTCATCGGCCTGGTCGGCGGGCGGATCGGATTCTTCGGGCTGCTCCTGGCCTGGTTCGCCGGCGGCCTCATCGCCGATTCGGTCATCCGCTTCGTCGGCTTCAAGCGAGGCCCGAAGGTGCTGGTGATGCTGTTCGGCGGCGTCCTCGTCGGGGCAGCCGCGGCGTTCGTGGGCGAGGCGACCGCCTTCGCCAGCGGGTTCGGCGGTGAGCCGACCGCGATGGCAGCGTACGTGTACAGCCAGGGCCCGTGGGCCGCGCTCGCAGCCGGCATCGCCTGCTTCGGGGCCTGGTCCCGCTTCCGCTTCTGAGGCGGCCTCAGCCGCAGACCGCGTCGCGGACCGCCCGGCGGCAGTGGAACCTGACGTTCGAGTCGTCGACGTACCACCCGTCGGACTTCACGGCGAGCTCGAGTACCTGCTCTGCCGCGACGAATGCCGCGGAGAAGTCGGGAAGTGGCAGGTAAACTCTCGCCCTCGCCACATCGGCGTCCTCGGAGAGGATCGCCCCGGTGATCCACTGCGCCCCGCCGGCGGCCTGCCTGGCCTCGGCAACCATCGAGTCGATCAGCGCCCGGGGCGACGCGTGGCCGGGGTCACCTCGTCCGAAGCCGTCCGGGACGAGCGATGTATCCGCCTGATGCCACCCGGTCACCGTCACGGCGCCCGGAACCAGGCCGGTCTCCGGCTCTCCGAATCCACCGGGCTCGGCATCACGGGCGAGGGACCAGGCAAGGACGCCAGCCAGGAGGAGCAGCGGCAGGACGAGGGGAACGACCACGGGTCCGACGCCCGACGCCAGCCGGGCCCACGCCGGCCGCCGCTCGCGACGGTGCTCGTCGGGGATCGCCATGATCAGGCGCTTCCCGCCAGGCGCTCCACCGCCGCGAGCGGGAGCCAGAGCCAGGCCGGCCGGTTGTTCGCCTCGTATCGGACCTCGTAGCAGGCCTTCTCGAGCTCGAACGCGTCCAGCAGCCCCTGGCGATCCGGCCCGATCCCGCCGTAGCCCTCGAGGAGCGCGCCCCGCGCCTCGGCCAGCCAGCGGTCGGCATCGAACTCCGGGGCGTGGGCGCCCGCCTCCGCCGTCCGCGCCGCGTAATCGAGGCTGCGCAGCATGCCGGCCACGTCGCGCAGCGGCGACGACGGCTCCCGCCGCTCGGCAAGCGGCCGGGCGGGCTCACCCTCGAAGTCGATGACGCTGAAGCCGCCGCCGCGCCGCGCCAGCAGCTGGCCCAGGTGGTAGTCGCCGTGGATCCGGCTCACCGCCGCCTCGCCGCCGGCCGAGCCGAAGGTGTCGGCGAAGCGCGCCCTGATCCGGGGGGCGAGATCGACCAGGCGTTCCTGGACCTCGCCGCTCACCGCGGTCACCGCCTGGGCCAGCTGCCGTTCACCGGAGGCACGCCAGGCTGCCGTCTCCTCGGGGGTCGCTGCGCGCGCGGGAAATGCCGGGTCGCCGGGTCGCGAGGCAAGCGCACGGTGCATGCGGGCCGTCAGGTCGCCCACCTCCGCTGCGATGCCCGTCGCGCGGCCCGTTTCCGCGGCGAGCGCATCCAGCATCGCCGACCAGGCGTCGCCGGTCGACGGGACGAAGGCCTGCAGCATCGCGGCGGCCGCCCGATCGCCATCGGCTTCGTGGACGAGCGCACCGGCAACGGCCGGCGTATCGCTGAAGCCGGCATCGGTGAGGAAGGCGCTCACCTCGAGATCCGGGTTCTCCCCCACCTCGAGCAGACGGTAGAGCTTGAGGATCAGCCGATCCCCCAGCCGGACCGAGGTGTTCGACTGCTCGACCCCCAGGCGGCGCTCCCTGAGCCGGTCGATCGGCTCGTCGAGGAGGCCGCCCAGGGTGTCGGTGGACGACGCGACGAAGCGGCCGATGCGGCCCTCGACCACCGAGTCCTCGGCCATCGCCCGCGCGATGGCTCGCCAGGCGCCATCGTCGTCCGCCGGCTCGTGGTCGCCGGTCAGCGGCAGCAGGTAGCGGTCCGGCTGGCCGCCGTCGCGGTACGCAACCTCCAGCACCGCCAGCGCTGCGCCGTCGGTAAGCGGCGCTCGGTCGATCTCGGTGACGGCGGCGATCGGCCGCTGCTTCGACCGGAACCAGCGCTGCGACGCGATCCAGTCCGGCGAGAGGTGCTCGCTCACGACGCTGCCACGGTATGCCGGGAGCGGGTCGATGGCACGGTCGAGGCGTCCGAGCCTGCCAGATACCCGCCAATCGGGTAGGAACGGGCCCCGCTGGCGGGATCGGCTGCCAACACGCTCCGATTCATGCGCCCACCGGGTATCCGGCAGCGTCGAGCACCGTGACCCCGCCAGTGACCCGCCACACGGGTCGCCTGGCGGCGTGGAGTGCGCGCCGCACGGAGCTCACCGCGCCGCGGCTCGCCCGAGAGCGCCGCGGAAGCGGACGATCGGGCACGGGACATCGGCCAGCACCCATGCGTGATCCGCGACATCGATCGCCAGCCCACGGCCCTCGTAGAAGCGCCGCGCCCGCGCGTTGTCGCGAAAGGCCCACACCACCAGCGGATCGAAGCCACGCTCGCGCAGGTCCGCCACGGCGTGCTCGTACAGGAGGCGCCCGACCCCGAGGCCGATGACGTCCGGATCGAGGTAGAGGTTCGTCAGCTCGCCGGCGCCATCGGGCGGCGGCAGCCAGTTCGACCGCGCCGGCGAGGTGGTGGCGTACCCGATGACGGAACCGTCGCGCTCGGCCGCCCAGGCTCGGGACGGGCTGTCAGAAGCGCGCTGCTCGAGTGCCGCGCGCCAGCTCGCCGAACCGTCGCGGATCCACTCGTCAAGGGCGGCTTCCGGCACGATCCCCCGGTACGTCGCCTCGAACGCACGGGCACTGACCGCGCCGAGGGCATCCGCGTCGGCCGGTTCGGCGAGACGAACGATGACGGCGGTCACGGCGCATGCCCCAGTGCGCACCCCGTGATCGTCATCTGCGCGCCACGGGAGCACCTTTCGAGTCGCGGCGAGCGCTCCACGTCAACCCTCGCCGTCGGTAAGTTCGAACCAAAAGAAGTCGTGCGGGCCGAGGGTCAGCAGGTACGGCAGCTCGCCGATGCGGGGGAAGTGGACGCGGCCGATGAGCTCGACCGGCTGCCGGCCGTTGAAGCGGGACAGGTCGAGCTCCACGTACTGCGCGAAGCGCGAGAGGTTCGCGACGCACAGGATCGTCACCCCCTCGTGCTCCCGCAGGTAGGCCAGGACGCGGCGGTTCTCCGGGTGCAGGAACTCGAGGGTGCCGCGCCCGAACACCGGGTGCGCCCGTCGCACGCGGATGAGCCGCTTCATCCAGTTGAGCAGCGATCCGGGCACGCGCTCCTGCGACTCGACGTTGACGGCCTGGTAGCCGTAGACCGGATCGGCCACCAGCGGGGCGTACAGGGCGTGGACGTCGGCGCGCGAGAAGCCGGCGTTGCGGTCGCCCGTCCACTGCATGGGCGTGCGCACTCCGTTGCGGTCGCCGAGGTAGACGTTGTCGCCCATCCCGATCTCGTCGCCGTAGTAGATGACCGGCGTGCCCTTCATGCTGAACAGCAGCGAGTTGAGCAGCTCCAGCCGTCGGCGCGAGTTGTCGACCAGCGGCGCCAGCCGCCGCCGGATGCCGACGTTGATCCGCATCCGCGCGTCGCGGGCGTACTCGGTGTACATGAAGTCGCGCTCCTCGTCGGTCACCATCTCGAGCGTCAGCTCGTCGTGGTTGCGGAGGAAGAGCGCCCACTGGTTCTCCTCGGGGATCTCGGGCGTCTGGCCCATGATCTCGACGATCGGGTAGCGGTCCTCGCGCCGCAGTGAGATCCAGATGCGCGGCATGAGCGGGAAGTGGAACGCCATGTGGCACTCCGGGCCCTCCTCGGATCCGAAGTACGGCAGCACGTCGGGCGGCCACTGGTTCGCCTCGGCGAGGAGCATGCGGCCCTCGTAGCGCTCGTCGACCGCGGTCCGCACGCGGCGCAGGATGGCGTGCGTCTCCGGCAGGTTCTCGCCGTTCGTGCCGTCCCGCTCGACGAGGTACGGGACCGCGTCCAGCCGCAGGCCGTCGACCCCGAGGTCAAGCCAGAAGCGCATGACGCGCAGCACGGCCTTGATGACCTGCGGGTTGTCGTAGTTCAGGTCGGGCTGATGGCTGAAGAACCGATGCCAGTAGTACTGCGACGACTCCTGGTCCCACGTCCAGTTCGAGGTCTCGGTATCGGTGAAGATGATCCGCGCCTCGGTGTAGCGCTGATCGGTGTCGCTCCACACGTACCAGTCGCGCTTCGGGCTCTTGCGGCTGGACCGCGCCTCCACGAACCAGGGGTGCTGGTCGCTGGTATGGTTGATGACCAGCTCGGTGATGACGCGCAGGCCGCGCCGGTGCGCTTCGCGCACGAACGTGCGGAAGTCGCGCAGCGACCCATAGTCGGGATGCACCTCGGAGTACGAGGCGATGTCGTAGCCGTCGTCACGCAGCGGCGACGGGTAGAACGGCAGCAGCCAGATCGCGGTCACGCCCAGGTCGGCGATGTAGTCGAGCTTCTCGGTGAGCCCGAGGAAGTCGCCCATCCCGTCGTTGGTCGAGTCGTTGAAGGCCTTGACGTGCAGCTGGTAGATGATCGCGTCCTTGTACCAGTGCGGATCGTCGCGCAGCAGCTGCGGGGCACCCACGTCGGGGCGCCGCGAGGTCGGGGTGCCCGCCCCTTCCGAGGTGGCTGGTCTAGTCAACTGGCCTGATCAACCTCCGGTGTGGGTGTGTCCCTCAGCCGTCGATCGGCGAGATCGTGAAGATGCGGAACGACTCGGCCGCCGGATCGAGGTGCATCGGCAGGTCCGCGCCCCGCTCGCGCGACGTCGCGCCGGTGAGCAGGTCGGTGATCCGGTACGGCTCGTCCCAGCCGATCCCGATTGCCGGCAGGTCCGGGTGCAGGATGGCACGCTCGGCTATGCGTGGGTCGGTGTTGATCGCCACGTACACGGCGTCCCTCCATCGGTGCGGGTGCCCGGTCAGGGGGTCGACCGCGCCGTGGGGCAGGGCCTTGCGATAGAACAGCGTCCGTTCGCCGGTCACGTTCTCGAAGCGCAGGTTGTCGTACTGGCGCAGCGGCGCCCGCTGGTGTCGCAGCCGGTTCAGCTCCCCGATGAGCAGTTTGATGTGACCGGGCGCATCCCAATCACGGGCCCGGATCTCGTACTTCTCGCTATCGAGGTACTCCTCGCGCTCCCCCAGCCGTGCCGCCTCGCATAACTCCCAGCCCGAGTAGATGCCGTAGGCGCTCGACAGGGTGGCCGCCAGCACCGTCCGGATGACAAAGGCCGGCCGGCCGTGGTCGAGGTGGTGCGGGTTGATGTCCGGCGTGTTGGTGAACAGGTTGCCGCGGTAGTACTCGCTCATCTCCGACTGCGTCAGCTCGGTGAGGTAGTCGCGCAGCTCCCAGGCCGTCTCCCGCCAGGTGAAGTAGGTGTAGCTCTGGGTGAAGCCGATCTTCGCCAGCTGGCGCATCATCTTCGGCTTCGTGAACGCCTCGGACAGGAAGATCGTCTCGGGGTGGTCGCGCTGGACCTCGCGGATGAGCCACGCCCAGAACGGGATCGGCTTGGTGTGCGGGTTGTCGACCCGAAAGATCCGCACCCCGCGCTCGATCCAGACGTCGAAGACCCGCTTCCACTCCAGCCACAGCGCCTCTCTCGCCGATGCGTCCTCGTCGTCGAACGCGACCGGGTAGATGTCCTGGTACTTCTTCGGCGGGTTCTCCGCGTACTTGATCGTGCCGTCCGGCGAGTGCCGGAACCACTCCGGGTGGGTCGTGACGTACGGGTGGTCCGGCGAGGCCTGGATGGCGAGGTCGATCGCCAGCTCCATGCCGTGCTTCTCGACGGTCTCGCGGAAGTGGAGAAACTGCCCCAGCCCGCCGAGCTCCGGCGCGACCGTGTCGTGCCCGCCGTCGGCCGAGCCGATGGCGTACGGCGACCCGACGTCGTTCGGCCCCCCATCGAGCGTGTTGTTCGGCCCCTTCCGGTTCGCGCGCCCGATCGGGTGGATCGGCGGCACGTAGACGACGTCGAAGCCCATCGCGGCGATGTGCGGGATGCGCCACTCCGCCTCCGCGAAGGTGGTCGCCATCGGCCGCTTCGGGTCGCGTCCCTGCGAGCGCGGGAAGAGCTCGTACCAGGCGCCGAAGCGCGCGAGCTCGCGATCCACCACGAGCGGCAGCTCGGGCGAGCGGGACGCAAACCGGCGGTCCGGGTGGCGACGCATGGCGGCCAGCAGGTCGTCGCCGTCGAGCGCCGCGGCGCGCTTCGCCTCGGAGCGCGCACGCCCGAAAGCGGCCAGCGCCGAGCGCAGCAGTTCGATGTCCGCGGCCGCATCGGCGCGTTCGGCGCGCCTGAGGGCCGCCTGCACCAGGATGCGGCCCTCGTCCAGCTCCACGGGGACGGGGACGGAGGCCTCGAGCTTCTTGTGCAGGCCGTGGCGCCAGGTGCCGAAGACGTCGCGCCAGGCCTCCACCGCGTAGGCGTGCCACCAGTTGCGGGTCAGCTCGACCCGACCCGACCAGCGGTCGTTGTCGATCGGCCGCATCGGCGCCTCGGTCCAGGTCGACTCGTCGTCGGCGCGCAGCAGGATGGTGGCGTCGAGCAGGTCGTGGCCGTCGGCGAAGATGTCGGCGGTGACCAGCAGCCGGTCCCCCACCACCCGCTTCACCGGGTATCGGCCACCGTCGAGCTCTGGCGAGATCCGCTCGATCACGATGGTGCGCCGGGTGCCGATGGCCTCCGGTCCGGGCTCCGGCTGGTCGATGACCGCGGCGACCGCGCGCCGCAGGCTCTCCTTCGTGGTGGTCATGGCTGTGGCACAACCCTACCCGATCGTCGGAGAATGATGCCGATGCTGCTGCTCCGTCGCGTGGTTCCGTTCGTCGTCATGGTGCTGCTGCTGGCTGCATGTGGCGCGCCGGACCCGACCCCCTCGCCTCCCGAGGCCTCGGCCGGCGCCTCGTCGGTGCCCACGGACCCCGCACCCACGACGACCGAGTCGCCCTCGTCGCCGAGTGCTGCGCCGAGCGATGCGCCGAGCGCGACACCGCGCCCGATCGCCGCCGAGCCGCCATCCCTGGCGCTGGAGGTCGTTGCCGAGGGACTGGCCGCCCCGATCGGGATCGCCACCGGCCCTCCGGGATGGCTCCTCGTCCAGGAGCAGGCAGGTCGCGTCATGGCCGTGTCGCTGGCCAACGGCGAGACGGCGGTGACACTCGACATCACCGACCGGGTGCTCGGCGGCGGAGAGCGGGGGCTCCTCGGCCTGGCCCTGCACCCGAACTGGGCGGGCGATGACCTTCGCGCGTTCGTCCACTACTCCGACGCCGCGGGGAACACCGTGCTCAGCGAGTTCCTCATGACCGACTTCGCCCTGCCGCCGCGCCTGGACCCTGCCACCGAGCGCGTGCTCCTGCGCGTCGCGCAGCCCTTCGCGAACCACAACGGCGGCCAGCTTGCCTTCGGGCCGGACGGCTACCTGTGGTTCGGCCTCGGCGACGGCGGCTCGGGCGGCGATCCCCTCGGCAACGGGCAGGACACGACGACGCTGCTCGGCAGCATCCTGCGGATCGACGTCGACGACATCCCCGACGACGGCAACGACGCCATCGGTTACGGCATCCCGGAAGGCAATCCCTTTGTCGACGGGGCCAGTGGCGCGCCAGAGGTCCACCTCTACGGCCTGCGCAACCCGTGGCGCTTCAGCTTCGATCGCGCCACGGGCGGGCTGTGGATCGCGGACGTGGGCCAGAACGCGTTCGAGGAGGTCAACCGCCTCGACCCCGCTGCCGATGCGGGAGCGAATCTCGGATGGCCGATCATGGAGGCCAGCCACTGCTTCAGCGAGCCGGGCTGTTCGTCCGATGGACTGATCCTGCCGATCGCCGAGTACGGGCGTGACCGCGGCTGCTCGGTCACCGGCGGTCACGTGTACCGCGGCGACGCCATCGCCGACCTGTGGGGCTGGTACCTGTTCAGCGACTACTGCAGCGGGCTCCTCTTCGCCGTCCGCTCCGACGCGCCGGAGACCGTGTCAGGTGAGCGCGCCGCCGCCCCACGGGTCCTCCTCGAGACGGGCGCCAACGTCTCGAGCTTCGGGGAGGATGCCGACGGCGAGCTGTACCTCGCCGACCACGCCTCGGGCGCGATCTACCGCGTCGTCGCGGGCGACTGAGCCAGCGCGCCGATCGCGCGGAGGCTGGTCCATCGGCCGCGGCCGATGACGAGGTGGTCGAGCAACTCGATGTCGAGCAGGCGACCGGCCTCGGCCAGCTCCCCGGTGATCCGCAGATCCTCGGCCGACGGGCTGGGGTCGCCGCTCGGATGGTTGTGGGCGACCACGACGGCCGCGGCGCACCGGCGCACGGCGTCGCGGTACACCTCGCCGACCCGCACCGACGAGCCTGCCACGTTGCCGCGGTAGACCGTGCGCTCGGCGACGACCACGTTCTTCGTGTCAAGCAGCAGGACGCGCAGCTCCTCCCGCTCCAGTGACCCCATGGCATCCACCAGCGGCTCCGCCGCATCGCCCGGGGTGCGGACCGTCCACGGAGCACCGGCGGGCACGCGGGCCACGCGGCGAGCGATCTCGAGAGCGGCCGCCGGCCGCGCGGCGCTCACCGCCGCCAACCCGGCGATCCGCAGCTCGAGCGGTTCTGCCCGGATCACCTCGGCCAGGGAGCCGAACCGATCCAGCAGGCGGCGGGCGCTGCGCCTCGCGGTCGGCCCCGCGCCGAGCAGGACGGCGAGCAGCTCGTCGTCGCCGCAGGCATCCGGGCCCAACCGCTCCAGGCGTTCGGCGGCATCCGCGCGCGCTCGGGCGGCAAGGGGCATCGGGATCGGCTGCGTCGACATCGGTGCGGACGCTATCGCGCAGCGATCACCGGCCGCTTACCGGCCGCTTATCGGCCTACCGAACCTCAGGCAGGAAGGCCGATGATCTCGAATCGCACGAGCAGCGCGATGCCAACCGAGAGGCCGTTGACCACCGCGTGCATCACGATCGGCGCCAGCAGGTTGCCGGTGCGGTCGTAGATCCAGGCCAGCGCCAGGCCGAGCAGGAAGATCGGCAGCAGCGCCACGATCGAGAGGTGGATGACCGCGAATAGTGCCGCCGACCCGAGGTAGGCGGGCCGAGGGCCGCGCTCGCGCAGGAAGGCGTTGAAGACGACGCCGCGGAAGAAGAGCTCCTCCGCGATCGGCGCGAGGACCACGATGGCCACCACCGCGACCCACGGCTCGACGAGCCCGAGCGCCTGCTCGGCGACCTGCGGTGTCACCGCGAGACCAAGTGCCTCGAGCACGGCCACCACGCCGGCCGAGGCCAGGCTCGCGCCGACCCAGGCAACGACGCCCCACCCCAGGCCCATCCGCAGCGCGCGTCCCGGATCCGGGCCGGGGAAGCGCGGCAGCGCCGCCAGGGCGTTGGGACGGAGGACGAGCAGCCAGCTCACGAGGAGCAGGGCCGCCTGCGTCGAGATGAGCAGCACGATGGATCCGAGCAGGGTCATCTGTCCGCTGCCGAGCAGCAGCACGGCCGCATCGGCGCCGAAGGGCACCGTGATCGCCGATGCCAGCACGAGCACAAGCGCCAGGAGGACGAGCACCGACGGCCCGCGGTAGCGCTCCGGCGCAAGGAATCGGCGCACGCGCAGCTGGCGCACCGCCGAGTAGAGCAGTCCCGCGGTGAACGCGAGCGCGCCGAGGATCGTCAGCCAGGCCAGGGTGACCGGGTCGGTGCCACCGAGCTGACCGTCGAGCGCCAGCGATGCGGCTCCCAGGGCGACGATGGCGAGGATCGCGCCGCCGATGACGAGGAGCGGTCCCGGCCAGCGAGGCATCGACACGGTCGCGGGGCCGATGACCGGATGCGGGCCGGTCGGCAGCACCGCGTCCCCCCGGCCGAGGCCGGGATCGCCCGGATCCAGGGAGGGCGGATGCGCGGTCAGGTGTTGGTGGCGCCGCGGAGGCGTGCCCGCTCAGCCGTCGCATCGGCCGCCGAGGGGCCCTCGACGATCTCGGATTCCTCGTCGGACGTCGCGGTCGAGGCCGCCACCCGATGGCGCGCGGCGGCGCGTGGGGCGCCGCGCTCGAAGTCCTTGCCGCAGAACGCGCACAGCGGCCAGGTCGGCTCGGCGAGGCGGTTGCACGACGGGCAGACGCGGTGGAGACGGGTGCGGCAGTTCGGGCACACCAGCCACTCGCTGTCGACGCGATCACGACAGACCGGGCAGAGCTCGTTCTTCTCGACCTCGGCCAGCAGACTCTCCTCGGCCAGGGAGCGTTCGTAGACCTCGGCCAGGGTCTCGCGCGGGCGGACGATCAGGTAGAGCACCACCGCGAAGACGAACAGCAGCGGGGTGAAGAAGATGATCAGGGCGGCGGCGAAGTACGGGAGGATCGGGTTCTCGGTCCGGGCCTGCATATCGCGGAACGCCCAGTACGCGGTGCCGAGCCACAGGAGCACGACGTAGATGACGATCAGCTGGCTGGCCAGCTGCACGATCGGGTTGCTCAGGAATCCCTCCCAGAACTCCCCAATCGGTTCGAGAATCGCGTCCATCTACCCTGCCTTCAGATCGTTCGAAGCGCGCGCCGATGCGGCCGCACCGAGGATGCTAGCACGCATCGTGCCTCGCGCCCCCGGGGCGCCACCCCGGACGTGACCTGGCGCCGGCGCCGGGCCGATAGATCGGCGGATCGGCGCGGGAACGCCGGCCGATGCGCCGCGGTGCCCGATAGATCGGGCACGGGAGCGCACGACGGGCCTCCGCGGGCCCCTCCCGCGCCGGAGCGCCCGATAGATCGGCGGATCGGCGTCGGAGTGCCCTTCCTGCGCCGGAGTGCCCGACACATCGGGCACGAGACGGCAGATCAGCGACTCACCAGGGAACGGAGCGTCGCGACCAGGAGTCGGTGCTCCTCCTCCAGCACCCGCGCGGCGAGCCTGTCGGAATCATCATCGGCGTGGACCGGCACGCGGACCTGTGCCAGGACGGGACCGGCATCGAGCTCTGGCGTCACCTCGTGGATGGTCACTCCCGTCTCCCGATCACCGGCCTCGAGCACCGCCCGGTGCACCGCAGCCCCCATCATCCCCGCCCCACCGTGGGCGGGGAGCAGGCTGGGGTGGACGTTGATCGTTCGGCCGCCGAAGTGCGCGAAGTACGACGGTCGCAGGAGCCGGTCGTAGCCGGCCAACACGGCGAGCTCGACGCCCGCGTCGCCGAGCGCGGCAGCGATCGCCGCGTCGCGGGCGGCGGCATCGGCGAAGTCGGCGCGACGGAGGACCACCGAAGGGACGCCGTGCGCGGCCGCCACGTCGAGTGCGCGAACCTCCTCCCGGTTGCTGATGACGATGGCGACCTCGATCCCACCGGCCAGGATGGCCTCGAGGTTGGAGCCGCGTCCCGAGACGAGGACGCCCAGCCTCATGCGAAGCGGACGCGCGGCTCGCCGACGGGGACCTCGACCACCCGGCCGATGCGGCACGCGTCACCGATGGCGGCCAGCACCGCATCGGCCAGGGAGGGCGGCACCACCACCGTCATGCCGATCCCGAGGTTGAAGGTCCGCACCATCTCCTCGTCGGCGATGTCGCCGCGCTGCTGGATGAGGCTGAAGATCGCCGGCACCGGCCACGAGCCGACGTCAACCTCGACCCCGAGCCCGTCAGGCAGCGTGCGCGGCACGTTGCCCTCCCACCCGCCGCCGGTGATGTGGGCCAGGGCGCCGATGTCGCCTCCGGCTTCCCGGAGCGATCTGCGGAGGGCACGGACGTCGTCGAGGTAGGACCGATGCGGCTCGAGCAGCGCGTCGCCGATCGTCCGCTCGTCGTTCGGCATGGATCGACGCCACGTGTCCGGCGGCAGGATCGCGCGGGCCAGCGAGTAGCCGTTGGTGTGCAGCCCGCTCGACGGGATGCCCAGCAGCACGTCGCCGGGCCGCACCCGTCGACCGTCGATCAGAGACTCCCGGGCCACGACACCGACCACGAAGCCGGCGAGGTCGTAGTCCTCCTCGCGGTAGAGATCCGGGAGCTCCGCCGTCTCGCCGCCGATGAGCGGGATGCCCGCCGCCGCGCAGCCGGCCGCTACGCTCCCGACGATCTGCTCGACGACATCGGCGCGCAGGGTGCCAACGGCCAGGTAGTCGAGGAAGAAGAGGGGGTCGGCGCCGGTGACCGCGATGTCGTTCACGCAGGCATTGACCAGGTCGACGCCGATCGTGTCGTGGCGCCCGAGCCCGATCGCCACCTTGAGCTTGGTGCCCACGCCATCGGTGCTGCTGACCAGGATCGGGTCGGCGTGCGTCGTCGGGTCGAACCGGAAGAGCCCTCCGAAACCGCCGACCCCGCCGATTACGGCGGGCGTCAGGGTCGCGGCCGCCGCCCGGCCGATTCGCTCGACCGCCCGCTCCGCCTCGGCGACGTCGACGCCCGCCTCCCGATAGGTACGTGGCGCACGCATCAGCGCGGCTCCATCGCCAGCTTGTCGATCTCCAGCGGCACATCGGTCGGGTAGCGGCCGTCGAAACAGGCGGTGCAGCGCGCCTCGCGGCGGCCGCCGACCGCGTCGAGCATGCCGTCCTGTGACAGGTAGCCGAGCGAGTCGGCGCCGATGACGCGGCGGATCTGCTCGGTGGTGTGCGTGGCGGCGATGAGCTCCTCGCGGCGGCCCGTGTCCACGCCCATGTAACAGGGGTGGCGCATCTGCGGGGAGTGAATGCGCACGTGGATCTCGGCCGCTCCCGCGCGGCGAAGCATGGCGACGATGGGTGCCGTGGTGGTGCCGCGCACGATCGAGTCGTCGACCACCACCACGCGCTTGCCACTGAGCAGCTCGGGCAGCGGGTTGAACTTCAGGCGCACCGCCTCGTCCCGGCTGCGCTGGGCCGGCTGGATGAACGTGCGGCCGACGTAGCGCGACTTGATGAGCCCCTCGCGGTACGGCAGGCCCGCCTCCTCCGCGTAGCCGATCGCCGCCGGGATCGCCGAATCCGGCACGGCGATCACCAGGTCCGCCTCGGCCGGGTGCTCGCGCGCCAGGACGCGTCCCATCTCGAGCCGAGCCTCGTAGAGGAGCCGGCCGTCGATCACGCTGTCGGGCCGCGCGAGGTAGACGTACTCGAAGACGCACAGCCGCTCGCGCTCCGGCGTCGCCCGGGCGGATCGGTGGGAGTGGACGCCATCGGCATCGATGGTGATGACCTCGCCGGCATCCACGTCGCGCACGAACTGCGCGCCCATGGCGTCGAGCGCGGAGCTCTCGCTGGCCACCGCCCAGCCACCCGGCAGCCGGCCGAGCGCCAGCGGCCGGAAGCCCACCGGGTCGCGTGCCGCCACCATCGCCTCGGCGGTCAGCATGGTGAACGTGAAGGCGCCCACGGCCCGATGGAAGGCGTGGTCGACCCGTTGCGCCCACGTCCGCCCCGGCGCGTGGGCGATCAGCTTGGCGAGCACCTCGGTATCGGAGGCGGAGGTGAACTCGACGCCCTGCTCCCCCAGCTCGTCGCGGAGCCAGCGGGCATTGGTGAGGTTGCCGTTGTGCCCGAGCATCAGCTCGCCGCGATCGGACTCGGCGTACACCGGCTGGACGTTGGGAAGGGTGTTCGAGCCGGTGGTGCTGTAGCGCGTGTGGCCGATGGCCGCCTGCGGCGGTCGCAGCCCGTCGTCACCGCCCTCGAGGCGGAGGAGCGTCTCGGGGTCGAAGACGCCGCTGACCAGGCCGAGCCGCTTGTGGAGCGAGAGCTGCCCACCGTCGCTCACCGCGATCCCGGCCGACTCCTGTCCGCGGTGCTGGAGGGCGTGCAGCCCGACGTAGGCGAGATGGGCGACCGGCTGGCCGGGTGCCCAGATGCCGATGACGCCGCACTCCTCGCGCGGGCCGTGCGGCTGGTAGATGGGTAGCGCCTCACCCTGGGCGTGCGGCAGGCGGATCGGCGATCGCACGCGTTGGGGGGTCAGAGATGGTGCGGGAGCGGCACGCCGCCATCATAGCGGCGGCCGGGCGTGCCGGACCGGGGGTTGCGCCGGGTCCGTGCGCCGGCCGCTGGAGGTACCCCCCGGGTACTGCACCGCTCCGCACAGCGCCTCGCCAGCACGAAAAGGCCCGGGTGCCGATGCGCACCGCGGGACCATCGACCCATGGTGTGACGTGACCCGGCCCGGCATTCTCCGGGTGTGCTCACCATCGTTCGGGCCCTGGGCTTCCTGGCGCCGCTCGCCGTCGCCGCGGTCGTCACCATCGGGCTCGCCTTCGCCGCGCAGACCGACCCGGAGCAGCGCGATGCGTTCGTCGCCGTCGTGGTGATCGCCGCGGCGGCCGGCATGACGACCACGGCGCTCCTCTGCTGGAGCTACTTCGGCTGGCGCCTCGGCCGCATCGCCCGAGCCCTGGAGCGGACGATCGAGGAGGGCGAGCCGATCCAGCTCCGAGAGGGCGGCATCCCGGCCGAGCGCCGCCTGGCGCGCGCGTTCAACGCGGCGAGCGGCGCCTTCCTGCAGACCGAGGTGCGCGCCACGCACGACCGGCTCACCGGGATCCCGAATCGCGAGACGCTGCTCGCGGTGCTGACCGCCGAGGTCGAGCGCGCCGGCCGCCACTACAAGCCGCTCTCGGTGGCGTTCATCGACATCGACCGCTTCAAGCCGATCAACGACACCCATGGGCACAACTCCGGCGACGCCGTGCTGCGCCAGATCGCCGGTCTCGTCGCGGACTCGGTCCGCGCCAGCGACACCTTCGGCCGGTACGGCGGCGAGGAGTTCATGCTCATCCTGCCGGAGACGCTCCCCGAGGACGCGGTCGGCCTGGCCGAGGAGCTGCGGGCGCTCGTCATGCAGGAGCCGCTGCTGATCGCCAATGGCCAGACGATCACGGCCACGATCAGCGTCGGCATCGCCGGCGGGCGCGGATCGGAGCTCCAGCTCGACATGCTCGTCGATCGCGCCGACGCCGCGATGTACGCGGCCAAGTCGCTGGGTCGCAATCGGACCTACCTGTTCCGCGATCTCGACGAGGAGGCGCCGGTGCGGCGCGCCCCGATCTCATCCGAGCGACGGGCGCAGGCGACCGCCATCGGCCGCTGGGCGAGCGACACCGCCACCCAGGCGCTCGCATCGGTCCTGTCGCCGCAGCCGAACCACCGCGGTCGCCCGTCCGACATGATCGCGGCGCTGGCGACGGGGATCGGGATCGAGATGGGCCTGCCCCAGGAGGAGATCGAGCGCATCCGCATCGCGGCGCTCCTGCACGATCTCGGCAAGATCGCCATCCCCGGGGAGATCCTTGACAAGCCGTCGACCCTGACCGACGCGGAGTGGCAGGCGATCGGCGAGCATCCGCGAATCGGCCAGGTCATCCTCGAGCAGGCGTCGAATCTGCGCGAGGCGATCCCGGTCGTCCTCCATCACCACGAGCGCTTCAACGGCGGGGGATACCCGCACGGGCTGCGTGGCAACGAGATCCCGCTCGGGGCGCGGATCGTGGCCGTCGCCGACGCGTACCACGCCATGGTCCACGAGCGACCCTATAAGGAGGCGCTCACCCACGAAGAGGCGCTGGCCGAGCTCCGCCTGAACGGTGGAACGCAGTTCGACCCCGCCGTTGTCGAGGTCTTCTGCACCATCTACGCCGAGTCGGTGCCGCCGGACGGCCTCGAGGAGGTGTACCGCCTCCACATGCGCGCTCGCGGCGGGCTGGCGCACATCGACGGCGGCCTCGCACATGCCCACTGGCACGAAACCGAGCCTCCCGTGGACGTGACGATCTTGCCGGGTCGCCCCCATGAGCGACGCGGCGCCGCGCGCGAGGCGCCGGGATGAGGCTGCTGCGCGGCTTCCTCGTCCTCGCGATCGTCGCGGCGCTCTGGGGGGCGCCGCCGTCGGTGTCCGCCGCCGTGAACGAGCTCTCCTCGCCGCAGGTGACGCCGAGCACCGGAGGAGTCACCACCACCTTCACGTTCCGGGTGCGCTACGAGGGAGGCTTCCGGGCCATCTCGGTCGGTGTGACCGTGGCCGGCCTCACCATCCCGATGTCTCTCGAGAGCGGCTCGCGCACTGCGGGCTGGTGGCGCGGCAGCAGCCTGCTGCCGATCGGCGCATGGTCGACCGTCTTCCACGCCAGCGTCGTCCAGGGGCCAGCCCCCACGCTCGCCGGACCCATCGTCGTCGTCGCGTCGGTGGCGCCGTCCCCGACCTCCAGTACGCCCGCCGGGCCGAGCTCCGGACCAACACCCGACTCGGCGCCGGTGGACGGCCTCGACGGGCCGACGGCCCCACCGGCAGCGCCGGCCCCCTCCCCCGAGCAGGCCGCCGCGACGGACGCCGCCGCGGCCTCTCCGGTGCCGGCGGCGCCCGATCCGGATCCCGCGCCGGCGAGCACCGGCGGGCTCGCGCCGTCGGACGGCGGAGGCATGAACGCGCCGGGCCCCGGTGGCGCCGGCGGCAGTGCTGCCGGGGGCGATGGCGCGGGAACCGGTGGTGGGAGCGGTGACGGTGAACCGCGATCGG
>Ga0299913_10000561_pt1 | contig 24265 bp, 23 predicted proteins | sample RVTome_9_FD_201360 | JGI IMG/M metagenome (GOLD analysis project Ga0299913, IMG submission 201360) | Soil microbial communities from uranium-contaminated site in the Upper Colorado River Basin, Wyoming, United States - RVT155D38 (version 2) ... | reverse complement strand
GCATGACGGCCGCATCCGGATCGGTCGCGAAGACGCCGCCACGCATCGTGGTCCGGACGTTCTGGTTCCTGCACCGCGCGGCCTACCGGGTCAGCGGGGGCCGCATCGGCCTCTCGCGCCCGGAGGCGGGCGCGCGGTTCGGGATGATGCAACTCACCACCGTCGGGCGACGATCGGGGGTCCGGCGCGAGACGATGGTCGGCTACTACGAGGACGGAACGAACCTCGTCACGCTGGCCATGAACGGCTGGGCCGATGCCGAGCCGGCATGGTGGCTGAACCTCCAGGCGCAGCCCGACACAACCGTGCAGCTGCCTGACGGTCCCCGCGAGGTCCGCGGCCGAGCCGCGACCGGCGCTGAGCGCGAGCGGCTGTGGGCGACCTTCCGCGATTACCCCGGTTGGGGCGACGACATCGATGCCCTCGCCGCGCGCCGGTCGAGGGAGACGGCCGTCGTCGTGTTCGAGCCACGCAATCCCGTTCAGCAAGGAGGGACCTCGTCATGAGACTTCTTCGAGAGCTTTCGCGGCGCAAGCTGCGGACGAGCCTGACCGTCATCGGCATCACCATCGGCATCTGGGCGCTGGTCGTGTTCAGCTCGATGGCAAACCAGATCAACGGCCTGGTCGGGATGGGCACCGAGTTCTATGCCGACAAGATTGTCGTCACCGATGGGGAGGCCTTCGGCAGTTCGCCGATGCGGCTCGCCGCGGCCGACACGATCACGGCGCTTGATGACGTCGCGGCCGTCGAGCCAAAGATCGAGTTCCTGTGGGAATCCGATCCGCCGGTCGGCTTCTCCACGCCGCACCTGGTGACCGGCGTCATTCCCGGAGCCGATGCCGGCCACGAGACGTTCGATCTCGAGCTGGCCACCGGACGGCTGCTCACGGCCGAGGATGAGGGCAACGTCGTCGTGCTCGGCGCCACCGTCGCGCGCAAGCACGGCGCGGTCGCGGGCGACACCGTCGAGATCCGGGGCGAACCCTTCGACGTCGTCGGCACGCTGCAGCCGACCCTGGCGTCACCGGACATCACCGGGCTCATTCCGCTGACAACGGCGCAAGTGATCTATCTCGGTGACCTGCCTCTGTTGGTGGCCGAGTCCCTCGAAGCCCATGAGGTGGTCAGCCAGATCGTCGTCTACCCGACCGAGGGCTCCGACTTCGCCGCGGTGGCGTCCGCCATCGAGGCGAGCGTTGAAAACAGCGCCACGATGACCGGCGCCGAGTTCAACGAGAGCGTCGGCGCTACGACCGGGATCTTCACCGCGGTGATCATCGGGGTCGCCACGGTCAGCCTGTTCGTGGGTGGCCTGTCGGTCATCAACACCATGGCCATGAGCGTGGCCGAGCGCACACGCGAGATCGGCATCAAGCGCGCCATCGGCGGCTCGCGTGGACGAATCATCCGCGAGCTGGTGGCGGAGGCCGGCGTGATCGGACTCATCGGCGGCCTCGTCGGACTCGGGCTGGGGGCGACGGTCGTCGTCGTAGCCAACGAGCTCGGTCGGGCGAGCGGCACCGTGCTGTTCGACCTCACCCCGGCCACCGCGGCCTTTGCGGTTGGCTTCAGCACGATCCTCGGAATGCTGGCCGGCATCGTCCCGGCCTGGAGCGCAGCACGGCTCGACCCGGTGTCGGCCCTGCGGTACGAATGATGAAGGAGCGAACGATGGCTCTCCTCGAGGGCAGCAACCTACGGAAGACCTACCGGCTCTCACGCCGGACCAGTGTCGAGGCCCTGCGCGGCGTCGACGTGCGGATCGACGCCGGAGAGATGGTGGCGATCATGGGGCCGTCCGGCTCCGGAAAGAGCACCCTGATGCACGTCCTCGGGCTGCTCCACGCGCCTGATCGCACCGATGGGCTGACGCCAGGGCTCCGGATCAATGGCGCCGATGCGGCGGCGCTCTCGGATCGAGAGCGCACGCAGGTCCGCGCGCAGTCCATGGGCTTCGTATTCCAGTCGTTCAACCTGGTTCCCACGCTGACGGCGGGGGAGAACGTTGCGCTGGCGGCGGAGTACGCCGGTACGCCGCGCGGTCCTGCGCGCGCGGCTGCCCACCGGGCGTTGGACTCGGTCGGACTGGCCGACCGGCTCGGACACCGGCCGATGGAGCTTTCCGGCGGCGAGCAGCAGCGCGTCGCGATCGCGCGAGCCCTCGTCAACGATCCGATGATCATCCTGGGCGACGAGCCGACGGGAAACCTCGACTCCACGCGGGCGGCCGACGTGCTGGCGCTCATGCGTCGGTTCAATCGTGAGCGTGGCCAGACCTTCGTCATCGTCACCCACGATCCGGAGGTCGGTGCGGCCTGCGACCGGATCATCCGCATGCGCGACGGGCTCATCGTCGGCGACGAGCGCGCCACAGAGATCGGCGCGGTGGCAGCATGACCGCCGTCTCCGCCCCGTCCGCGGCCGCTCCGGTGGCGCGTCGTCGCTTGAAGGCACGACACGCCATCCTCATCCCGGGCCTGGCCATCGCGATCTACGCCAACTCGGTGGCCTCGACTCACGACCTCGGACTGCTCCCGTTGCTCCTGTTCGGGATCCTGCCGCACCTCACCGTCCTCCTCGGCCTGGGCCAGCCGCACGCGCGACGCCAACTCGGGCCGCGGGCCGTCCCGGCGTTCAACGTCATGCATCACCCGACGGCGCCGCTGGTACTGGCCGCCATCGCGGCGACGGGCATCGTCGGGCCGTTCTGGCTGGTGGGGGCGCTCGCCTGGCTCAGTCACATCGTCATCGACTGGGCCCTCGGCGATGGGCTCCGGGGGCTGGATGGGTTCCTTCTCGGTCCCGTCGGTCGGCTGATCGGCGTCGGTACGCCGGCCCCGAGAGGGGGAGGCGATCAATGAATGATGCCGTCGAGCTCCTGGCGCGCGGCATCGCGATCGGCATCGGAGGCGCTGCGCTGATGGATGCCTGGGCTCTGGTTGCCCGAGTCGCGTTCAACGTCCAGGGGCTCGACTACGCCTTGCTGGGCCGTTGGATCGGCCACTTCCCGCGCGGTCGCTTTGTTCACGAGCGCATCGCGGCGGCGGACCCGATCCCCGGCGAGCGCCCCCTTGGCTGGGTCGCCCACTACGCTATCGGGATCGCGTTCGCGATGCTGCTGCTCGCGATCTGGGGGCTGGACTGGGCGCGGTCACCAACGCCGTGGCCGGCCCTGCTGGTCGGGCTGGTCACGATCGCAGCCCCATGGTTCGTCATGCAGCCGGCCATGGGCGCCGGCATCGCCGGGTCGAGGACTCCCAACCCGAGCGCCACGCGCCTGCGGAACCTCGCGACGCACACGGTGTACGGCATCGGTCTGTATGCCTCCGCGGCGCTCCTGTCAACCGCCGCACTGGCTGTGACACAGCTGTGAGATCCCTCGGCGCTCAAGGGCTCGTTTGATGTCGGCGGCCGGTCGTTGTACCTCGAGTGCGTCGGGGAGGGCAGCCCGACCATCGTCATGGAGTCAGGGAGCGGCGGCGATCACACCGCGTGGGAGGCGGTGGTCCCAGGGTTGCGTGACGCGAACCGCACCTGCACCTACGACCGGGCCAACACCGGCGCAAGCAGCGAGCTGTCGGGGGACCGCACGAGCAGCGATGTGGCCGCCGATCTCCACGGCTTGCTCGACGCCGCCAGCATTTCACCGCCCTATGTCCTGGTTGGACACTCGCTCGGCGGCATCTCGATGCGCATCTTCGCGGCCACGTATCCCAGCGAGGTCGCGGCACTCGTCCTGGTAGACGCCACGCCCACCACCTTTGTGGAGGACGCCTGCGCCGTCGTCGATGCCGATCAATGCGACACATTCCGTTCGGGCTTCCAGCCGGCGAACAACAACGGGGTTGACATCGCCAGCAGCTCGGACGAGGTCGCGGCCCTGGGACCCCTGCCAGCGATGCCGTTGGCAGTCATGACGGCCAATGACCACGGCCACTACGGATTTGCGCCGGACATGCGGCGAGAGTTCGAGGCAATGTGGCTCCAGCGACAGCGAGAGGTCGCGGACAGCGTGATGGGCGGGCGCCTCCAAGAGGTCGACAGTGGCCACAACATCCAGGCCCAGCACCCCGAGCTTGTGATCAGCGCAGTCGCGAGTGTGGTTGCTGACGTGGCCGCAGGGACGCGGTAGACATGGCGACCTGGCGCGGACTGCGCATTCTGCTGCTCCTTGGCCTCAGCCTGATTGGGGCTGCCGTCGTCTACTTGATGTACCTGAACCCAGTCGCCGGCGAGGAGATCGTCCCCGCCGGCCATGCGCGCAACACGTCGAGCTACCTGACCATGCCCGACGGGACGCGCCTGGCAGCCGATGTCTGGGTACCTGGCGATTTGGAGGCCGACGAAAAGCTACCGGCCATCATGATCTCGACTCGCTACTGGCGCGCCCACGCCATGGGACCGATCTACCGCCTGCTAGTCGGCGTGGACGAGGCGCATGTCCCGAACATCGAGACCGCGAATCAGTGGAACGATGCCGGCTATGTGCTGGTATTGGTGGACGCGCGCGGGAGTGGCGCATCGTCCGGCCAGCGCCCTGTGGAGTGGTCTGACGCCGAAGTGGCGGACATGGGCGAGGTCACCGAGTGGATCACGACGCAGCCATGGTCGAACGGCAGCGTTGGAGCCGTGGGCGTCTCGTACACCGGCAACACCGCGGAGCTGAGCACGATCTCCGGGCATCTGGCGCTGCGGGCAGTGGCGCCGCTGTACAGCGATTTCGACCCACAGTTCTTCCTCACGATGCCGGGCGGCGTGTACAACCGTGTGTTCGTGGAGGCATGGAACGACGCGAACCAGGCGCTCGACGCCAACGACATCTGCGCGCTGGAAGATGTTGATGGCATCGGATGTTGGTGGCTGAAGCTCGCAGTCCCCGGCGTGAAGTCGGTGGATGGCAACGACGGCCTGCGGCACGCGGTCGCCGGCCACGACACGCTTGACCTGGCGGGAGCTCTTGAAGCCATGCCGTTTCGCGACGACACGCTGCCCGACGGCCTCAGCATCGGCGACATCAGCCTATACCAACGGCTCGAGGCGATCGAGGCCGCTGGCGTGCCGATGCTGGTGCGGACGGGCTGGCTCGACGCCGCAACGGCTGATGGTGCGCTGAGCCGCTACATGTCCAGCGACATGGCCCAGGAGCTGGTCATCGGCGGATGGAACCACGGCGGTGAAGACGACATCGACCCTTTCCAGCCCCGATGGACCTTCCCCGACCCGAGTTTCGACCAGCAATTCGCTGACTTGGTCGCCTTCTTCGACCGGCACCTCGGGGAGCAAGCCTCGACGATCCCGGCCCGTTCCATCTCGTACTACACAATGAACGAAGGGACGTGGCGAACAACTGCGACCTGGCCCCCGTCGGAAATGGACTCGCGCCGCTGGTACCTGGGTCCCGACCAATCTTTGACGGACTCACCGCCTGCGGAGGCGGGCCAAGATGACTACGTGGCCGACCCCTCGACATCGAGCGGCGACACGACGAGGTGGCACACGAACCTGACAGGCGGGGACGTCTACTACCCGGACCGCGCTGCGGAGGACGAACGACTCTTGACCTACACGAGCGAGCCGCTCGAGCTCGCGATCCGGATCACCGGGACGCCGATCGTGTCCCTGAACATGTCGTCCACGCAGGCCGATGGGGCAATCCACCTCTATCTCGAGGATGTTGCCCCGGACGGGCGGGTGACGTACCTGACCGAGGGCGTACTGCGACTCATCCACGGCATCTCGGACGAAGCGACACTGCCGTACGAGCACCCGGGCACGCCGCGCTCTTTCCGCCGCGGGGACGCGGGGCCGCTCACGCCCGGCGAGGTCGTTCAGGTTGAATTGCCGCTGTACGCCACGTCGGTGCGGCTCGAGGCCGGCCATCGTCTGCGCATCGCCATCGCGGGGTACGACGCCTCAACCTTCGCGCCGTATCCGCATGATGGAGTGCCGACGCTAAGCTTCCTCCACTCACCCTCCGGTCTGTCGTTCTTGGAGCTCCCGGTCGTCACGGACTAGCGCGTGGCGCAGAGGACGCGGTCGGTTACGCCAGTTTGCCACTGCTCGGCCGTCAGCGGCCGAGCACTGCCGCGGTCAGCCCTCTGATGAAGCTGCGCTGGAGCACGAGGAACAGCAGGAGCGGCGGGAGAATCACGATGGCCATGCCTGCGAAGGTGAGGCCCTGATCGGTGGCGTAGTACGTCGAGAACCGCGTGAGCGCCAGCTGCACGGTAAAGGTGTCCGGATCCTGAAGGAGGACGAGTGCACCCGCAAAGTCATTCCATGTGAGCACCGACACCAGAACCGCAACGGCGAGGAGGCCCGGGCGCGCGAGCGGGATGACGATACGCAGCAGGACATCGAGGCGCCCAGCACCGTCGACTCGAGCGGCATCGATGAGGTCTCGCGGGATGGTGCGGAAGTAGCCCGTCAGTAGCAGCGTGGCGAACGAGACGTTGGCCACCGCATTCACCAGTGCGAGTCCTGGCAGGCTGTTGATGAGCCCGAGGCCGCGGAACATCGAGAACAGCGGCACGATGAGCACCTCGGTCGGGATGATCAGCGGGGCCAGCACCAGGATGAACAGGACGGCGCGGGCCGGCGGTTGCAGCTTGGCGAGGGAGTATGCGGCGCCGATGGAGAGCACCAGGACGATCGCCACGGTCATGGCCGTGACAGACGCTGAGTTCACCAGCGCGGCTCCGAGCTGGCCCCGCTCCCAGGCCGCGCCGATGTTCTCGATGGCCGGTGGCCAGGTCAGGTCCCACGGCGCGCGGTAGATGTCGGCCGTAGGCCTGACGGCGCCGGTCAGCGTCCAGACCACTGGATACAACCAGACGAGGGCGAGAACGAAGAGCAGCACGGTGGACCACCGCAACCGAGGCAGGCCCCTCATGAGCTCGCCACCTCGGCACGTGGGCTCAGGATCCGGTATTCCACCACGGTCAGCAGCAGGATCACGAGCAGCAGGATCATCGCCATCGCCTGTGCGTAGCCGACGTCGAGGAAACGGAACGCGGTCGTGTAGACGTGGGTCGCCACCGTCTCCGTCGCGTGAGCGGGGCCACCGGCGGTCATGATCCAGACCATGTCGAAGATGCGCAGGGTGCCGATCGTCGACAGCAGCACCAGCGTGAACGTCTGGGGCCACAGCAGCGGCCAGGTGATGTGCCGGAGCCGCTGGGACCAGCTCGCGCCCTCCAGGACCGCGAGGTCGTAGTAGTCGCGTGGGAGCGCCTGGATCGCCGCGACGTACACGACCATGCTGAAGCCGGCGAAGCGCCACAGAAACGCGGCCATGACCGCCCACAGCGCCGTGTCGGCGTCCGCCAGCGGCGCGGTGGTCAACGTGTCGAAGCCCAGCGCGGAACCCACGGTGGCCGCGATTCCGAAGAACGGCGCGTACAGGAACTTCCAGACCGCCCCGACCGCCACCGATGCGAGCACGAACGGTGCGAAGAAGGCGACGAGGTAGAAGGTCCGTCCGCGTCGAACACCGACGACGAGGAGCGCGAGGAAGAGCCCGATGCCGGTCTGCAGCACGACGGCCGCCCCGGTGAACAGGATCGTGTTGAGCAAGCTGCGGTGAAACACGGCGTCCCCGAAGATGGCGCGCACGTAGTTCTCAAGCCCGACGAACTGCGTGGGCTCGAACCCCCGGCTGTCATGCGCGCTGAGCGCGATCCCGTAGACGAGCGGATAGAACAGGAACCCACCCAGGAGGACCAGCGTCGGGAGAAGGAATGCCAGGTCGATGGCTCCCTCTCGGCGCCGATGTTGAACAGTGGCCATGGGATTCCCCGAGCAGGTCCGGTCGGTCCGGATGGAGCGAACCTGCGGAGGACCACAGGGACGACAGTCAGTCCGTCCTATCTTCGATGGTTGACCCCGGTCGCTGCGCGCTCCTATTGTCAGTCGCCTCAGCCCGCCGGCCCGCAACTGGGATGTTCCCAGCGGTTCCCCGACGCGGACTCGGGGAGGGGGACCCAGTGAAGCCGGCTCGTCCGACCGTCGACAGCAGGTGGCAGCGCCTCCAGTCACGCCGCGACGTGCTGAAGATTGGCGCGTCCATCGCCCTCGGCGGTGTGCTGTCACCTTTGATCGCCGCGTGTGCCGGCCCGGGCAACGGCTCAGGCGCTTCCGGGGGACTTGCCTCGTCGGACTCGATCACCGTCCTCGCCGGCAGCGGGGCCGACCCGAACAGCGCGCCCGCGGTGAAGAAGGTCTACGACGACTTCGCCGCCCAGAATCCCGGCGTCGAGTGGGACATCCGGCTGCTCCCCGGCGGCGGGCCAGAGTGGGATCGGCGCGCACGGGCCGCCGTCACGTCTGGCGAGGAAGTGGGGCTGGTGATGATCAACGGTCAGCAGACCCGGGGCTGGGTGCGTGACGGCTTGCTGGCGGACCTCGGTGCCGACCCGGAGATGGGCAGGGTGCTCGGACGCGTCCCCGAGCAGTTCCACCTCTCGGGTTCTGGGGAGGCCACCGTTCGCGCATTTCCGCTCGCGATCACCGGAGGTGTCCACACGACGGGCATCTACTTCAACAAGGCGCTGCTGGACGCTGCTGGACTCGAGCCGCCGAGGACGTTCGATGATCTCAGGGCGGCGGTGCAGCCGCTGTCGGCGCTCGGTGCGGCCCCGCTTGTCCACTGCGCGGGAGACGTGGTCTTCAACCAGATGCTCATCACATGGGTCCTGCCCATGATCGCGGAGCGCTCAGGCGACCCTATCCAGTTCGCCGAACGTACGGTGAAGGGCGAGGTCAGATATGACAGTCCCGAGTGGATCGAGGCGTTCGAGGCGATCGCCGAACTGACGGCCTCCGGTGTGCTCCTCGAAGGATCTGCGGCCACCGACTACCCGACGATGCAGCAACTGCTGCTGCAGGGGAAGGCTGCGATGACCTACAACGGCTCATGGCTCCTGCCCGCGCTGCTCGCCGGGTCGCCGACCGTCGACTTCGACCTGCACGTTGCGCCGCCCCCACTTCTGGAGGGGGCCGAGCGACCACGCCCGATCCTGGCATGGACGGGCATCGGTCTGCCTGCAGAGGCGGCGAGCCGCGACAGCGTCTACGCGTTCCTCGAATATGCGAGCCAGCCCGAGGTCGACAAGGCGGTGGTCGAGGGGCTTCAGGCGTACTCGCCGATCTCTGAGTCGAACGTTGCGATCGAGAACGTCGTCGCCCAGGAGTTCCTCCCGATGTTCGAAGACGCCATCACGCCTCTCGACTGGCTGTGGGAACCAGAGATCACGGCCGAGCTCGACGCCCAGGTGCAGGCGCTGGTGCGAGGTGACGCCGATGCCGCGTCGGTGGGGAGCGCCGTCGAGGCCGTCGCTCAGGAGTTGCGTGCCTCAGGTCGCAGCTACTATCCCTGACCTTGCGACCGTGGCGGCCGCCAGCGGCCGGAGCCAATCGTCCCGACGGAATCACCACCTTGATCATCACGTGTGGTGATGCGCGCTCACCACTTCTGCGCCGACGGTGGTCGCAACGATCGGTCGGAGCTGCCGGCCGGCGGCCAGAGGAAAGCGAGCGGATCAGCGCCGCCGCAGATACACGGAGGCAGGCGATGCGGGACAGCGGCGGTGAACGACAGCTCTTCGAGATGGCGCATGCGTACCGCGCCGTGTACGCCCTTCGATCCGCCTACGACCGCCAGCCGGTCGTGACCGTCACGGCCGCGATCGCCTATGGCGAGCGGATCCTGCGGATGAACCGCCTCCCCATGCCAGCCGACCCTGCGGCATCGGCGAGGTGAGGCCGCTCCTCCAAGGATGATGGCTGTCCAGGTTCCAGGCGCTAGAGTGGTCAGCATGGGGGAGCCTATGGAGCCGGTTCATCCGATGAGCGACACGGCGTGGAGTCGCATGCGCTCTCGCCGCGATGTGCTCAAGCTCGGTCTCGGCATCGCTGCCGGCGGCGCGGTCGCACCGCTACTAGCGGCCTGCACCTCGCCGAGCGGAACGTCTGTCGCCCCGCAGGTGGCGGGTAGCTCGACGGTCGGCGCTTCACCGGCCCTTTCCGGGTCCATCACGGTCCTGATTGGCGGAGGCGCCGACCCGAACGTGCATCCGCCGCTGAAGAAGGTCTACGACGACTTCAGGTCCTTGAACCCGGCCATCGAGTGGGACATTCGCGCGCTTCCGCCCCCGGTGGCTGAAGGCGATCGCATCGCACGTGCCGCGATAGCATCTGGCGAGCCAGTGGGGCTTGTGGTGATCAACGGTCAGCAGGTTCGCAGCTGGGTGCGTGACGGCCTGCTGGCGGACCTCGGAGCTGACCCCGAGATGGCCACCGTGCTCGCACGCATCCCAGAGCAATTCCATCTTCCTGGTCCCGGAGAAACCACCGCCCGAGCCATTCCTCTCGCCGTGACACGGGGGATTCATGCCACGGGTATCTACTACAACAAGGCGATTCTCGACGAAGCCGGTCTCGAGGTGCCGAGGACGTTCGCCGACCTCGAAGCTGCAGTGGAACCGCTGTCGGCGCTGGGGGTGGCGCCGCTGGTTCACTGCTCCGGGGATATCCAGTGGAACCAAATGTTCATCACCTGGGTGCTGCCAATGATTGCTGAGCGCACCGGGGACCCCATTGAGTTTGCCGAGCGCACGATCAGAGGTGATGTCGGATACGACAGTCCGGAGTGGATCGAAGCTCTCCAGATCATTTCGGATCTCCGGAGCACCGGCGTCCTGCTTGAAGGCTCCGGTGCTGTCGACTACGCCACGATGCAGCAACTCATGCTGCAGGGAAGGGCCGCCATGACCTATAACGGCTCTTGGCTTCTGAATCAGCTGCTAGAAGGCTCGCCGGTCGGCGAATTCGACCTGCACGTCGCGCCGCCCCCCATGATCGATGGAGCTTCAAGGCCGCGTCCGTCCTTGCATTGGAACGGCTTTGTCTTGCCGGCCGAGGCGGCCGAGAGCCGCGACAGCGTGTATGCCTTTCTCGAGTATGCGAGCCGGCCGGAGGTGGACGAAGCTGTGGTCGCGGGCATGCAAGCCTACTCGCCGATCGCGGAGTCCAATGTCGCCATCGAGAACGAGGTCGCGAAGGAGTTCCTCCCGATGCTCGAAGTCGGCATCACGCCGCTCGATTGGCTGTGGGAGCCTGAGATCACCGCGGAGATCGACAACCAGGTGCAGGCTCTTGTCAAGGGCGACACGGAGGCCGCTGCCGCTGGGAAGGCCATCCAGGCCGTTGCTGAGGAACTACGGTCGTCTGGGCGCAGCTACTACCCGTGAGAACCCGGATCCGATGGTAGGCGAGACCTGTCGTCTGGTTCACCGCTAGGAGCTCGTCTATGGCCGGCAGCGCGACTGCGACACGGGGGAACCTGCCGGCGGAGCAGACGAGCTTCATCGGCCGACGTCGACAGATCCAGGCTGTCAAGTCTGCCCTGAGCAGCGCCCGCATGGTGACCCTCGTCGGGCCGGGTGGGGTCGGTAAGACCCGCTTGGCGCTTCGGTCGGCGACCGACCTGAGGCGCGGGATTCCGAATGGCGTGTGGCTGGTGGAGCTCGCCAGCCTGCGAGATCCAGAGCTCATCACAAAAACGGTCATGACCTCGCTCGGCCTGCGTGATGAATCGGGCGGGTGGCCCGTCAGCAGGCTGATCGAGTACATCGCCTCCAAGCGGCTGCTGCTGGTCCTCGACAATTGTGAGCACCTGCTCGACGCCTGCGCGCTGCTGGCCGACGCGCTTCTCCGTGAGGCGCCGTCATTGCGGATCCTCGCCACCAGCAGGCAGCCGCTCGCGGTGGCAGGGGAAACCGTCATCCAGGTCGGCCCGCTGTCCGTCCCGGACGCCGATGGGCGACTTGCGCCGGACCGCATTGCCCAGTCGGAGGCCATCGTATTGCTCATTGAGCGCGCGAGAGAGGCCGGCGCTGCGTTTGAGGTGACCCCGGACAACCAGACAGCCGTGGTCGAGCTGGCGCGTCGCCTCGACGGCATCCCGTTGGCGATCGAGCTCGCGGCAGTGCGGCTTCGCACCCTGGGCCTTGATCAGCTGGTCGAGCGTCTCAACGACCGGTTTCACCTCCTGGTCGGAGGGAGCAGAACCGCACCCCCTCGCCATCAAACCCTCGAAGCTACCACCGCCTGGAGCCACGATCTGCTGGGTCCAGACGAACGCGCTGTTCTGCGGCGATTGTCCGTGTTCGCCGGCTCGTTCAGCCTGGAGGCGGCCGAGGCGGTGGGCCAGGCGGGCACTGCCACGCTGGTGCTGGACGTCCTGACCAGTCTCGTCGAGCGCTCTTTCGTCGTCCGCGAGGGCACGAGTGGCAGGGCACGTTATCGACTTCACGAGACCATGCGGGAGTTTGCGCTGCTGCGCCTCCGTGAGGCGGATGAAGAGGCAAACGCCAGGGAGGCGCACCTCGCCTTCTATTCGGGCCTCTGCCGCTCCGCCGGCGTCACCCACGAGCTCGCGTCGCTTGACGAGCTGGATGTCGAGGCCGACAACATCCGCGCCGCCTTGCGGCACAGCCTGGCCGACCCGGATAGGGCGGACGTCGGCCTGGGGATGGCGGTCGGCCTCGGGCACTACTGGAGATACCGCGCGGTGAGCGAGGGCACCCTCTGGATCGAAGCGCTCCTCGGCCGTCGTGGTAGTGACGATGCCATCCGAAGAGGGGCGCTGTTCGTGAAGATCTCCCTCGCGGTGGTCCAGGGGGACCATGCGGCGGGTTTGGACGCCGTCGCGGAGGCAATCCCGATCGCGCGGCGCCAGAAGCACGACGACCTGTTCGTTCGGATCCTCGCGAACCAGGCGGCATTGCAGGTGCTTGCGGGCGACCTGTCGGCAGCGCGTGCGACCTCCGCCGACGCCACCGCGCTCGCGGATCGCCTGGGCGACGACATGTCCTTCATTGCGGCGGCCCAGGCCGAAGCCTTCATTGCAGGCCAGGACGGCGACTTCGTCCGGATGCGCGATGTCGGTCTCGCCGCTGCATCGCGTTGCCGTCAGCGGAATGAGCTGTTCATGCTCAGCGTGCACCTCACCAGTGCCGGAATGGGCGCCCTAATGCTCGGCGAGCACGCCGCGGCCGAAGCGGCATTGATCGAGGCGCTGCATGCCAGCCTCGTGATCGACGATCGTCCTGGACTGGTGCGACGGCTGGAGCTCCTCGCGAGCAGCGCAGCGATGACAGGCAGGGCCCAGCGTGCCGCAGAGCTCCTCGGGGCGTCCGAGATGCTGCGCCTGCGCATCGGCGCCCAGACAAGCCCGTTCACGCGTCCATTCGTCGAGAAGGCCGAAGAGCAGGCCAGATCCGTGCTCGGCAACGCTCGCTACCACAGAGCCTTCGAAGCCGGAGCACACCTCGACCGGGACGGTGCCGTCGCGCTGGCAACCGGGAAGAAGGTGGCCCGAGGCACGGCGCCGGCGACCGACAGGACCGCCAATTCGCTCGGAAAGCGCGAACGCGAGGTCGCGGAACTGATTGCCGAAGGATTGAGCAACAAGGAGATCGCGACCCGACTATTCCTGTCCGAGCGCACCGTTGAAACCCACGTCTACAACATCCTCAATAAGCTCGGATTCAACTCGAGGGTCAACATCGCTTCCTGGGTGACTGCCGAGAAGGTGAGTGCCCGCGAGGTGGGTGATCTCGCGGATCCGTCCGTTCGGTAGTTGGGCCACGCTCACCAGGCGTCGCGCCCACTCGAGGCTGGTGGCTTCTACTAGGCAGATGAGCCGTCCATCCTCACGACTGAGACCGGCAGTGAGCGTGCGCGTGACGGTCGCTGACCCCTGCATGCGGGTCTGAGCTGCCTCGAGCATTCGCACGGCGCGCTTGAGCTCCTGCTCTCCTGCGCCCGCCATGTGGATCTCGATCAAGAAGGTTTGCACGGTCCAGATGATCGCTGCCTCGGTGGCCCCCGACATCGCGGGGAACACCGAGTGGGTACGTAGTGCCCGAGCTCGTGGGATCTCTAAGTACCGCGTACGTGTTCGTCCGGATTGAGCCGTCCGGTCTCCTCCGTAGCGTGCGTGGGGAAGGCGCATCAGGTGCGCCGCCCGCCCATTGAGAGGAGATCACATGCAGGCCATCGTTCAGGACAGGTACGGCTCAGCCGACGTGCTCGAGGCACAGGACATCAACCGCCCCGAGATCGCGGACGACGAGGTGCTCGTCCGGGTCCACGCGGCGTCTATCCATGTCGGCGACTGGGTAGTCATGACCGGCGTGCCGTATGTCATGCGCATGGCCACCGGCCTGCGCAGGCCGAAGCATCGTGTGCCCGGAACCGATGTGGCGGGGACCGTAGAGGCTGTCGGGCCGCAGGTGCAAGGCCTTCGTCGTGGGGACGAGGTGCTGGGGTGGTGCAACGGGGCCTTCGCTGAGTACGTGGCTGCGCCCGAGGCCCACTTCGTCAAGAAGCCAGTCAGCCTCACCTTCGAGGAAGCGGCCGCCATCGGAGTGTCCGCCACGACCGCGCTCCAGCTACTTCGCGATAACGGAAAGGTTCAGCCGGGGCAGAAGGTCCTCATCAACGGTGCGTCGGGCGGCGTCGGCACGTTTGCCGTGCAGATCGCAAAGGCGTTCGGGGGCGAGGTCACCGGCGTATGCAGCACCAGGAATGTCGAGCTGGTCCGCTCCATCGGCGCAGACCACGTCATCGACTACACCCGCGAGGACTTCCGGAACGGTGCGGAGCACTACGACCTCATCCTCGATAACGTGGGGGACCGGCCAATGTCCGACACCAGGCGCGCCCTCACACCGACCGGGACACTGATCTCGAATGGCGGCGGCCACGCCGACGGCAAATTGGGCCGCACCCTGCGGACCATGCTCGTTTCGCTCGTTGTCCGTCAGCAGGCCGGCCCAACCATCAAGACACAGAACCAGCCCGATCTGCTCGCCCTCAAGGAGCTCGTGGAATCCGGGAAGGTCACGGCGGTTCTCGGGGGCACGTACCCACTGGACCGGGCGCCCGAGGCAATCGGTCATGTCGCTAACGGACACACACGAGGGACGCTCGTCCTCACCGTCCCCGGGCGGGCGCCAACCCCCATCGGTCCGGCCGGCGCGCCGGCCGCTACGGCCGGTGTGGCCTGAGCGCTCACTAGCAACCAGCAATCGAGCGACGACATCGGCCTCTTGGGCGATCCCGATAGCCGCGGACGACGCTCACCACCGACGAAGGAGAATCTGATGCGAACCACAACACAGACACCTGCTGCGGCCGCTCGGGGCAATCAGTCGTCCCTCGAGCAGACTTCGGCGCCCCGCAAGACCTACGCCCGACTCATCGGCGCGCTGTTCCTGATTGGCTTTCTGACGTACGGGACCGGGTTCGGGCTTATCAACTCCGTGATCACCGCGCCGGACTTCCCGGCCAACATCCCCGCCGCCCAGACGATCTTGCTCATCGGGGGATTCCTGATGCTGCTGAACACCATGGTGGACATCGGCAAGGGCGTGCTCTTCTTCCCGATCCTCGAGAACCACGGCAGGCGGACCGCGTTCGTCTACCTGGCCGCGATCGTGGTCCAGGTCGTCTTCCTCGACATCGGCGCGCTGTTCCTCCTGATGCTGGTGCCACTGGCACAGATCGCCGCCGACGCCGGAGCTTCGAGCGCGGCGTGGGCACCGGGTATGGCGTCACTCCTGACCGAGTCCAACACCCTCGCCTACAACATCGGCCAGGCGACGCTCAGCTTCGGCGGCGTCTTCCTCTGCCTGCTGCTGTACCGCACGCGGCTCATCCCGCAGCTCCTCGCAGGTCTCGGCGTCCTCGGCTACGTGATGCACGCCGGCGGTGCGGTCTCCGAAATCTTCGGACTCCAGATCAGCCTCTACCTGCTGATCCCCGGGGCGATCTTCGAGGTCGTCATTGCCTTCTGGCTCATCTTCAAGGGCTTCAACGCACTGGCCATGGCCAGCGGCCGCACCGAGGAAATGGCGATGCCAGAGGCGGCGCCACCTCCAGGAGCGCCGATGCCAGCGAAGGCTTAGGACAGCTGTACCTACCCAACCGGCTAGCGGGTCGAGGCTCGACCTCGACCCGCTACCACCCACTTCAATCGCCAACTCAGGAAAGGAACCATCATGTCCAAGGCAGCAGTGACAAGACTCTTCATCGGCGGAGGAATCGCCATCATCGCCGGGGCCATTGTGGCCATCGCATCGGTGTGGGTCGCAATCGCGAACGACGTGTTCGTCATGAGCGGTCCCGATATCGTGGGACTGCAGGGAGGCGCGGTCGCGTGGTCCCTGCTGGGGGTCAGCGTCCTCGGCGGCATCGTCATCCTCGGCGGGCTCATCGCTGGATTCGTGGCGTGGATCGCAGCCCTGGTGAACACCTGGCGCCTCGAGAGCAAGACCTGGTTCGTGGTCCTGCTGCTGCTGGGGATCTTCAATCTCGGCTTCTTCGCAATGATCGCGTATCTCATGGCCGGCCCAGAGACGGCAGAGTCCGCCGCGCGGACGGCGCGCGCCCGAGCGGGTGCCTGATGAGCCCGCAGCCAGCGCCACGAGCGGGGGTTCTCGACAAGTGGACCCCGGCCAGCCTTCCTGACATGTCCGGCCGGACCGTGGTGGTGACTGGCGCCTCGAGTGGAATCGGCCTCGCTACGGCTCGAACGCTGGCGGGGGCCGGAGCTCGAGTCGTGCTTGCCGTTCGGGACGTCGGCAAAGGCAAGCGAGCGGCGGCGACGATGAGCGGCGACACCGAGGTGCGGCGTCTTGAGCTGGGGAACCTTGCCTCGGTGCGTGCGTTCGCTGCCGCGTGGACGGGCAGCCTCGACATCCTGATCAACAACGCCGGGATCATGATGGTCCCCGAGGGCCGCACCGTCGACGGCTTCGAGCTGCACTTCGGGACGAACCACCTCGGTCACTTCGCCCTCACCAACCTGCTGCTGCCGCACGTCACTGACCGTGTCGTCACCGTCTCCTCCCATCTCCATGCGGCCGGGCGGCTCGATCTGCAGGATCTGCGGTGGGAGAGCCGGCGGTACCGCCCGGGCCAGGCATACAGCGACAGCAAGCTGGCCAACATCCTGTTCACTCTCGAGCTCGAGCGCAGGCTCGCCACGGCTGGCTCGAGCGTGCGCGCTCTGGCGGTTCACCCAGGCATGACCCGCACGAACCTCTTCAGCCATGCCACCGGCGTTCAGGCCACCCTGATCAATGTGCTGGCACGCCTTGCCTTACAGGATCCCGATCTCGGTGCCCGCTCGACGCTGTTCGCGGCAACGGCGGATATCCCCGGTGGCTCCTTTGTCCAGCCCGGCGGATTTGCACACATGCGCGGGTCGCCCGAGATCGCAACCCCGTCGCGCGGCGCGCAGGACGCGGCCATGGCCCGAACGTTGTGGGACCTATCGGCCCGCCTCACGGGTATCGCTTAGCTTCGGCCTGGTCGCGATGATCGGCTATCTCATCGCGCGGCACGAGGCAGTCCGCGATCCGCCCTCCGCGAGAGGGCGGATCAGTGTGTTGGGCTGCCCTCGGTAGTCGGCGGTCGCCGGACGACCGGGATGGCGGCGAAGACAGCTGCGAGGGCGCCAAGTCCGGCCATGACCGCCACCGCGATAGCAGTCGGCGCAATACGCAATCGACGACCTCTCCCTGTCCGCCTGGACGGCGTTCCGCATCCCCGTAGCGCAGCGCGGCGGTGCTGCCGGTGGCCCGCACCCTCTTCCCCGGTGCGACCGCCAGATCGATTCGGGAAAAGCCGTCTGGCCCGGAGCCGATGGTCCGCCCGGCCCTTGGACGCCCGGCTGCCCTGCGCCAAGGTGAGGTTCGGCGTCGAACCGGCTTCGACCGACCCCAGCAGCACAGGATACAGGCGCAGCTGCGAGAGGAGATAACCCGATGACGCGCTCGATCTCGCCCGTCGGGCACTGGCGGCCGGCGGCTGAGCGCCAACCGCAGATGCGTATTCAGCTCGAACACAGTCGAGGGCAGAGACGAGATGGGGCGGCGGCCGATCGGGTCAGCGCGGTGGCGCCTTCATATCCCCCGGTGTGCCGAACGACTGGGCAGCCCTGGAGGTCGTCAGCCTTGCGCATCTGTCGACGAGCGCAGCCCGAGAGAGGTGAGGATCTTGTTCACTGAGCGCATCCGGCGGCATCAGCTAGTCGCCTTCTTTGTGCTTGCGTACTCAATCAGCGCAGTCGCCTTTGGCGTGTACATCGCGACGCCGAATCTGCCGTTCGTTCCGTTCTGGCTCGTCGGGATCTTCAGCCCGACGCTCGCCGCGCTGGCCGTCGCCGGACTGGTTGGCGGCTCGGCCGAAGTAGGGCGGCTGCTCTCGGGGTTCACGCGGTGGCGTATCGGCTGGCGGTGGTATCTCGCTTCGGCGGTCCTGATGCTTGGGCCCTTGGCCCTTGCGATGGGCTGGATGGCCCTTGGCAACACGCCGCCCGGGTTCGCGCCCGGCGTGACGGCCTGGTTCCTGGCTGGCCAGCTCGCCTATACGGCGATCTCTGGACCCCTCGCCGAGGAGGCAGGATGGCGCGGCTTCGCCCTGCCTCGGCTGCAGGCGCGGTTGGGCGCGCTCTCAGCCAGCATTGTCCTGGGCACGCTGTGGGCGTTCTGGCACGTGCCCCAGTACTTCCTCCCGACGACGACGATGATCCCGTTCCCGATATTCGTGCCGCAGGTCATTGCCTTGGCGATCCTGTTCACCTGGATCTACAACAACACGTGCGGCAGCCTGGTCGCCACAGTCCTGGCCCACTTCTGGTTTAACTTCTCAGGCGCCTTTCTTGCCGGCTGGCTTGGTCTCTTGCCACCGATGCTCCTTTACGTAGGCGGCGGCATCATGGCAGCGGTCTTGACGGTGGTGGTCGTGGTTTTCGCTGGGCCCAGGTGTCTGTCGCGCAGGCCCGTGGCCGATCTACCGTTCGAGCGACGCGAGTTGTCGGTCCCGGCGCGAGTCTCGGACGCGGTCCTGTAGGCGTAGGCGTGCCTCGGTGGCGCGAGCCACCCGGTCCAGCGCCGCCCACCATTCACCGCTTCGTACTCGCGAAGCTGCTCTGAGAGCCTAATCCGGCCCATTCCGCCAGTGCTCGTGACCGCTTCACCGGTGCGCTCCGTCGCATTGGCACGACGCCCGCCGCAGCCTTTCTCACACGGAGGCAAGTACGACCATCACCGGCAGCGAAGCGTCGAGCAGCCCGTGACCAACCGCCAGGTACGGCAGCGTGCCCGGTCGCTGGTAGATGACGAAACCCACCCATAGGGCGAACGGAACGAACATCAGCCCGCGCCACACGAGGAACCGCCAGTCGAAGAGGAGCGGCAGGAAGATGTGCTGGGTGGACAGGGTGGCGGCGGCCAGAATCATCGCGCCACTGCCCCAACCATAACGGGCTCCCAACCTGGGCATCACGTAGCCGAAATAGGTCGGCAGCTCGGCGGCGGCTTGCACGATCGGGAACACCAGCAGAAGCAAGATGGCGGCGGCCAGCGGTAGCGCGCGGAAGCTCAGATCCTGGCCCACCTGGGCGCTGCCCCACAGCGCCTGGCCCAGTAGGAGATTCGGCAGGAACCCGATCGGCCCCGCCAGTACGAGCGCCAGCGCCACCCACCACAGATCTGCACGGAGGTCATGGCGCTTGATCCGGTACAGATCGCGCAGGCGACGGCCCTCGCGGTGGAGCAACCAGCGCAAGAGACCCAGGTTCGCGACGTTTGCGATCGTGAACCAGCCCAGCCACCAGTCAGCCGATACCCTCCACGGATCGGCCGAGCCGACAAGCCAGACTACGGCCGCGACGAGGATCTGGAGGCCGATAGCGAGCCCACTGCGCACGAAGAGCATCCCCCACACGGCGAGCGGCGCCGCTCGCCCAATGTGGCTAGCGCTCTCTCCTGCCGATGTGGTGCGGGCATTCGCCGCTGCGAAGTCCAGCACTGGCGATACGGTCAACGCCATCGGGCTGACTTTCGGTCAGGCTCCCTCATGCCGCCAGGTCGCTCGGCACCCATTGCCACCAGAGCACTGCCACAAGGACGGCGACGTTCGCCGCCAACGCGCCGATCGTGCTGAAAAGCGGGAAGGCGACCGGGAACAAGAACAGGCCGGCCAACGACACCGCCGAGGCGCCGATTGCCAGCGGCACCCACCACGCCTCGGGCAGCCAGCCGACGACCACGGCCGCGAGCGCAGCAAAGCCGACGATCGCCAGCGTCCACAGCGACACGGCGACGATCTGACTGACCGATGATCCGGCCGGCCCGTTGAACAGCCAGGAGTCCCCGTTCCAGTTCGGACTTACGGTGGCGACCTTGAATATCTGGAGCAATCCCATGCTGTGCCCGATGCCGTGGGAGACCAGGGCCAGGGTAATGATGATCTTGAGCATCTCGATTCCTATCTCTGCGGATTCGCTCCGCAGCTCGTGGCTAGCTGATTAGCACGTCTTCGGCGGGTCGACGCGGACTGAGGTGGGGGATGGTGGTTGGGTGGCCGATGCGGAAGGCGGTCACGATCTGCTCATCGCCCGCGGTCAGTTCGGCGAGCGCCGGCTGGAAGGTCGGCTCCAGGCCGACGGACGTCTCTCGGTCGACGCGTTCGAAGACCTGGTTGAGCGGCTGGAGCGCCAGCCCCCGGATCGTGGCAGCCAGGTGGAAACGCTGGAAGAGCCGGCCGGCCGCGATCCGCTGGGCGGGGTCCGTGCCGTCGGCGGCGGCGATGAGACCGAACGCCGAGGCGGTCGCCACGTGCCGATCGCGGGTGGCGTCGACCCAGCCCTGCTGCAGCGTTGAGCGATCCGATGCCGGGAGCACGCGCACGAAGAGGCGCATCGGCTCCGGCAAGGCAGCGGTATCCATGGTGATGCCGTCCTTGAGGCGCTGGATCTCGCCCCAGTCCTGGCGGTACCAGGCGAAGTCGTCGCGCGACTGATCGGGATCGGCGATGAGCGCCTCTGTCGCCTCGACGGTCAACTGCCCGAAGCGCTCTTTGGCTGGCCCGGCGTCGAGCCATGAGAGCGAGATGGCGGGATCATCGGCCAAGCCGGCGAGATCATCGAGAATGCTGCGATCGACGGCCTTCGCGGCGTCGTACGCAGACCGATCCGTGTGGCGGCGCGGGATCGCCTCGAAAAGCGGCGAGCCACCGGGGGAGGTAGCGGACAGCTCAATGCGCGCGACGTGGTTGGAGTCCGACGGTTCTGGGAGGAGCGTCAAGCCTGCCCCGTACCCGTTGGCCGGTGCAGCGAGCAGGAGGTTCTCGAGGGCGCAGCCGAGGGAGATCTCCAGCTCGCGGCCGAGCGGGTCGACGGTGCCGATGGTCCGCGTCCGGTCGGCGAACAGGTCGATCCGGTCGCCGGCGATCCTGAAGGCCCACGGTTGGGTGTCGTGCGCGTTGGCGGCGAGGATCGCCGCCCGCACGAGCGAGAGCGGGCCGTCGCCGGTCAGGCTCGCTCCCCAGGCCTCGTACGCTGGGCCGGTTCCGGGCGCCAGGACTCCCTGGTCGATGATCCGCCAGGCGACGCCGCCGCTGACGACCACCGTGACGGCACCGGCGCCGACGCCCAGGCGCTTGAGGAACACTCGCCGGCTCATCGCGCGTGTCGCCACGTCGGGCGCGGAGGAGGCATTCGCGCTCATGGCGATCTGCTGCTCAGCCGGGAGTGATGAGCTGAGGGAGTCTGCCTGGGCTCTCCGCCAGGGCGAGACTCTCGGCTCGTTCGCGCAGGTTGAGGAGCATCTTGCGGATCATCCAGATGTCGGCGAACTCGATCAACATCGAGAACGCGATCGACGGTGACAGCCAGCGATATCGCTTCCGGATGCGGGTGATGAGGCGCGTCGTCCCGTCCGCCTGTGGCTCCAGGAACCAGAGCCACGTCGTGTCGGGCAGCGTGCCCCACAGCATCGAGCGCGGCAGATCAAGAGCCAGGATGTGGATCCCCTGCAGGCCGTCGGGGCTCATCCCGAGCACGTCGCCGACGGACACGGTCTGCAGCTCGGGGATGATCTCGCGCGCGCTGGGCCGACTGAAGTTGTCGAGGCGGTCATACGAGTACCACCCTGCTCTCTTAACCCCCACCTGGACGAGCCAGGGCCAGATCTGGTCGGGCCGGGCAGAGATCGTGATCGCCCGCGTGGCGTCGAAGGTCGGGTCCGGCACCACCTCGTCGCCGGGCAGCGGCCGACCGACCTCATCGGGAGTCGCGCCCCAGCTGAGTTGCCAGGGACGGAAGAGTCGGAGATAGGCGAGTGACGCCGCCGAAGCGGCGAGGGCTGCGATCAGCAGCCAGAGCGGAACGGTCATCTGTGGAGCCTCGTTTCGATATACGACCAATGCGATGTTCGAACGGCATCAGCTTGGGTCACTGCTCGCCTCCTGTGCGACCGTAGGTGGCGGGCACGATCTCCTCGTTCATCAACCGCAGGAACGCATCGGCCTGCTCAAACACGACCGCGTGGCCGGCATCGGCGTAGGTGATCAGCTCCTTGTGCGGCGCCGTCAGCTGCGCGAACCACTCGTGGGCAAGTTCGCGCCTGCCGCGCAGCTCGTTCTCGCCATCCAGCACGTAGACCGGCACGTCGAGGGCGGGGACATCGGTTCGGAAGTCGACCTCCTGCAGCTGCGGATACATGAGCGAGAACATGTCGATCAGGCCGCGGAGGAGGTTCGCGTTCTCCACGTAGCTGTACTCGCTGCCGAAGAGCCCGAACTGGCCGACGCCGGAGGCCTCGCCGCGCGCCAGGTAGGCCGCCGGGGGCGTGTATGGCGTCTCGAGCAGGCTGTAGTGGCCCAGGATCACGCTGTTCGCCCACGGAGTGTCGCGGTACGGCGGCTCCCCGAGCGTCAGGACCTGGTCGTACAGCTCCCAGTCACCGACCCGGTCGGCGAAGGCGAGCAGGTCGCGCCAGATGATCTGGTCCGTCACCCGCTGGCTGACCATTTGGCCGGAGCCGATGTAGGCGTGGAACAGGTCGGGCCGTTCCTGCACCGCCAGCACGCCGAGGGTCGAGCCCCAGGACTCACCGAGGAGATAGACCTTCTCTTCGGCGAAGCGGTCGCGCAGGTGCTCGGTCAGCGCGATCGTGTCGCCGACCAACGCCTCGAGGGTATAGGTCGTGGTCGGATCCAGGGCGGCGTACGACTTGCCGCTGCCGCGCTGGTCCCAGACGACGACGACGAAGTCCTGCTCCAGTGGCTGGAGCAGCGCACGCGCGAAGGCGATGTCGCTCTGGCCGGGGCCACCGGACAGGTAGAGCAGCACCGGCTTGTCGGGGTCGGCGGCGCGGATCGAGATGGCCTGCTCATGGCCGCCGAGCTCGACCGTCGTCAGCTCGGCGATGCTGCCGGGGACCGGCTGGCCGTCCGCGCCGAGGATCGGGGGCGTTGACGCCGGCAGGGCGACCATGACCGCAAGCCCGACGACCGCCAGCGACAGGATCCCGATCGGCACCAGCGCCCACGCTCGGCGCGGTCGGGCGATGGCCAGGCCGATGCCGACGCCGGCCACCATCGGCGGCAGCGCCAGCAGGGCGTGGAACCCTCGCCCGGCGGCGAACGCCGCGATGCCGTAGATGGAGTCGAACCGGATGCCGTCGAGGCTTGCCCCGGCGATGCCGAGCCGGGCCAACTCGTAGACGGCGACGTAGGCCAGCGGCGCCAGCAGCAGAGCCCATCGCGAGCGCATGACGTAGCCGGCCGCCAGACCGATGAGCAGCGAGACCGCCATCACGATCAGCCCCTGGCCACCGGTGACCGGGCCACGCGGCATCGGCACGGTGCTCACGAGCGCGGTCACTGCACTGATGGCGACGACGGTTGCCGCGCCCAGCCATCGGTTCCCCCAGAGCGCAACTCGCCAGTCGAGCCGGTCGATCCGTGGTTGGTGGGCGCGTCGCAGCGCGCCCTCCCGGGTGGTGGTGGCCATGGTCGCTACTCTCCTCCCCAGTCGATGCCCACCAGCGCCAGCAGCCCACCGAGCACCAGGAAGATGCCCGATCCGAAGAACAAGCCCATAGCCGGCGCGTCATACCAGTACTGGTTCTCGGCAACCGGTCCGGCGGCCGTCGCCGTCTGGAGGCCGTCGTACCAGGGTCCCAGCATCGGACCCAGGGCGACCCAGTAGGCAACCATGGCCGCGCCGAAGGCGACGGCCGCGATTGAGGGCTTGAACCAGGCGAGCCCCGAGGCCACCAGGGCCACGGCCGCCAGCCCGCCGACGACGGTCAGCTCGGTTCCGGGCGCCACGACCGCATCCCCGACGAGGGCGAGCATGACGCCGATGATTCCAAGGGCCGCGCCCAGCATCCCCAGACCC
>Ga0299913_10000560_pt1 | contig 24293 bp, 21 predicted proteins | sample RVTome_9_FD_201360 | JGI IMG/M metagenome (GOLD analysis project Ga0299913, IMG submission 201360) | Soil microbial communities from uranium-contaminated site in the Upper Colorado River Basin, Wyoming, United States - RVT155D38 (version 2) ... | reverse complement strand
GTTGGTACGCGGCGTCACGCGCGACGTGCATGATGCGCACGGGGATCGGGACGTCGTCGCCGCGCGCTCGTCGCAACACCCCCTTGCCATCCCACCGGTCGGTCAGGTACCGGAACAACGGGGGCACTGACGCGGGGACCCCGAGGCGCTCGGCGAGCATCGTCGCAACCTCGCACATGGAGGTGAAGTGCACCCCACGGAACCTGGCCGCCATCGGCAGCCGGCGTGCGATCTCGAAGGCACGCTCGTGCGGTCGGTCGTCCGGATCGGGCAGCGCACGCACCACACCCGCCATGATCTCGGCGGTCGATCCGAACTGCACGGGTGTGACGTGCTGGGCCATGCTCCCACCGAAGATCCGCGAGGACTTCTGGGCATCGGTGGTGCAGCCTGCATACATCAGGAGGCACGCGTAGTAGGTCTGCGACGCGGTCTCGGGTCCCACATCGAGCAGCTCGGCCAGCCGCATGGTCATCAACGTCGCATGGAGCCCGTGCTCGAACGGGAACCCCATGCCGAGGTCCGTGGCCAGACAGGCGCAGGCGATCACCTCCGCCGCGCGGACCCGGTCCGTTGGCGTCTCGACCGCCGTCACGATCGCGGAGGTGACGGCGTCGGGGTCCGACCTGGCATCTCGACGACCTGCCGGAAGCTCATCGCTTTACGCTACGCCTCCGGGCGACGGCCCGCCTCCGGCCGCACCTCAGCCTCCTGCCGGCTACGGCCCGTCGGACCGCTCGAGGGCGTGGCGGGCGACCTCGGCGCCGATCGCGAGCGAGGCCGTCGCGCCGGGTGAGGGGGCGTTGCGCACGTGCAGCATGCGAGCGGACTCCCGCATCACGAAGTCGTCGACGAGCGTGCCGTCGGCGGCCACCAACTGTGCGCGCACACCCACGGGCCCCCACTCGACGTCGCGGGTGCGCAGCTCCGGCAGGAACCGGCGGCACGCCTGCACGAAGGCGCGCTTGGACAGGTCGCGCCACTGCTCCTGCAGCCCGACCCGCCACCAGCGCCGGGCGAGGTGCCACGTGCCCGGGAACCGCACGACGTCGAAGGCGTCGGTCCGCTCGAAGGGGTGGCGCCGGTATCCCTCGCGGGCGAAGGCGAGTACCGCGTTGGGCCCGAGCCACACCTCGCCGTCGATCCGGCGTGTCGCGTGGACGCCGAGGAACGGCAGCGCGGGGTCGGCGACCGGATAGATCAGCCCGCGCACGAGGCGCCGTGCGCGCGGGCGCAGCACGGCGTAGTCACCCCGGAACGGCACGATGCGCATGTCGTCGGGGTCGCCCGCCATCGCGGCCAGCCGGTCGGACTGCAGCCCGCCACACGCGATCACGAAGCCCGCCTCCAGCGAGCCTTCGTTCGTGTCGACCACGACGCCCGTGCCCGCCGTGGCCATGTGCACCACGCGCCGGCCCAGCAGCAGCGCGACCCCTGCGTCGCGAAGCAGGTCGGCCAGGGTGGTCGCCACCGTTCGCATGTCGACGATCGCCGTGCCCGGCACGTACAGGGCGCGGACGGCCCGCACGTGCGGCTCGATCTGGATGAACTCATCCGGACCCAGCACCTGCATGTCCTGCACGCCGTTGGCCCGGCCACGGTCGAACAGGTCCGCAAGGCGCGGCACCTCTTCCCGGCGCGTGGCCACGACGAGCTTGCCGCAGCGGTCGTACGGGATCGCGTGCTCGTCGCAGAACCGCTGGAGCGCCGCCCTGCCCTCGGAGGCCAGGCGCGCCTTGAGCGAGCCCGGCGCGTAGGTCACCGCCGAGTGCATCACGCCGGAGTTGTGCCCGGTCTGGTGGACACCGACCTCGGGCTCCTTGTCGAGCACGGCCATTCGCAGGTCGGGTCGCTGTTCGTGCAGGCGCCACGCCGTGGCCAGGCCGACGATGCCGGCGCCGATCACGACGATGTCGTAGCGCTCAGCCGTGTCCGTGGCCGTCGTCCCCGCGGCCGGCGACGAACCAGATCGCGTGGACCGGCACGTCTCCTTTGTTGAACAACCGGTGCGGCGTGGTCGAGTCGAACGCGATCGAGTCTCCGGGGTTCAGCTCATGCTCCTGGAACCCGATCTGGATGCCGAGCGTGCCGCTCACGACGTAGCCGTACTCGCGGCCGTGGTGGCGCATCAACGAACGGTCCGGCGTCGAGGCACCGCCGACCTCGTAGATCGCTTCGAGGAAGTCGATGCCCTCCTCGCGGTTGGCCGCGAGCTCTTCCCACCGGACCCCGGAATCCAGGTCGATGCCCGCGCGCTCGCCGGGGTGCACGACGGGTGACCCTTCGGGCCGGCCGAGCGCCGCCGCGTCGTCGGCGCTCGGGGGATCTTGCCCCCGGATCACGCTGTCGAGCGAGACGCCGAGCTCGGTGACGATCGAATACAGCGTGCCGACCGACGGCCGGGACTGTCCGCTCTCGAGCTGGGAGATCAGGCTCGCCGACAGGCCGAGCCGGCGCGCCAGCTCACGCTGGCTGATGCCGGCCTTGACGCGCTCCTCCCGCAGGCGCTGCGCGATCCCGTCGAGGACCTCCGGATCACCCTGGCCCGCCGCCTCGCGCATCACAGCAGCATCCAGCCACTGTCGACGTAGAGGTTGGCGCCGTTCATCGCTCGGTTCTCCAGCAGGAACACGGTTGCGTCGACCACCTCGGCCATCGTCGCCAGGCGGCCCGTGGGGGTGCGCGCGAGCACGGCGTCGAGCGGCTTGCCCTCCCAGAAGGGGCTGTCGCCGACGATGCCGGGGTGGATCGCGTTGAACCGGATCGGCGCGAGCTCGATCGCCAGGGTTGTGATCAGGGTGCTGATGCCGCCGTTCACGGTGGTCACCGTGGTCGACCCGGGGTAGGGGCGGTCCTTCGCGCGGCCGCCGAACAGGACCACCGACGACTCATCGGACAGTCGGTCGAGCAGCGTGTGCACCGTCTCGGTGTAGCCGACGAGCTTCATCGTCGTCAGGTTGATCGCCCCGGCGATGTCGTAGGTGCGGGCATGGTTGTTGTCGCGGGCGATCGCGGCGAGCACGAGGCGCGAGACGGGGCCGACGTCGGCGAGCGCGGAGGCGATCGACTCGGGTCTGCTCAGATCGACGCCGAGACCTGTCACGCCCTCGCCGATCTCGGCGGCCACGGCGCCGGCTCGTTCGGCGTCACGGCCGGTCACGACCACCTGGGCGCCGCGTTGCTGGTAGTGGGCGGCCAGCTCGCGGCCGAGGCCGCCGGTGCCGCCGACGATCAGGACCAACCCGTCGGACATCTCGATCCGCTCCTCGCTCGACTGCACGGCGACACTACTAGATGAGGGTGCAGATGTGCAGTGCTGCTGAGCACTTCTCACCTGCCTAGCCAAGCCTCCCGGAGATGTGTAGTGTCGCTGAACGGTGAGGGGCGCAGATCCAACAGTCGCAGTGATCGGCACCGGTCGCATGGGGGGCGCGATGGCCTCCACGATCCGCCGCGCCGGCTTCGACATCGTCCTGTGGAACCGTGACCGCACGAAGGCCGATCGTCTCGCCGAGACCCTGGAGGTGCCGGTGGTGGCCACGCCCGCCGAAGCGGCCTCCAAGGCCGAGGTCGTGCTGACGAGCCTGGCCGACGACGCCGCCGTCGAGCACGTCTACCTCGAGACCGACGGCGTCGTCGAGGGCATCGCGGCCGACGCGATCGCCGTCGACACGAGCACGATCGACCCGCGCACCGTCGAGGTGGTGGGGGCGGCCGTGGACGCGACGGGCGCCGGGTTCCTGGACGGTCCGGTCTCCGGCAGCGTGAGCACCGTGGAGGCCGGCGCGCTCACGATCATGGTCGGCGGCGACGCCGGGCTGCTCGAGCGGGTCACGCCCATGCTGGATGCCCTTGCCTCCCGCGTGATCCACGTCGGCGGCCGTGGGTCCGGCGCCGCGACCAAGCTCGCGGTCAACGACCTGGTGCACGGCCTGAACGTCGCCCTGTCCGAGGCGCTCGTGCTGGCCGAGCGCGCCGGCGTCGATCGCGAGACCGCCTACGAGGTCTTCGCCAGCGGCGCGGCCGGCGCGCCCTTCGTGCACTACAAGCGGGAGGCCTACGAACATCCCGACGACGCCGCGGTCGCGTTCAGCCTGGACCTCGTCGCCAAAGATCTCGAGCTGATCACCGAGCTGGGCGAGCGGGTGGGCGCGCCGATGCGTCAGGCGGCGACGTCGCTCGCGATCGTGCGTGACGCGATCGCCGACGGGTACGGCGAGCGGGACCTGAGCGCGATCGCGGTCCACCTGCGGGGGCTGGGCTGATGTCGGCCCACATCGTGCGCACGCGCGGCGACCTGCGGTTCGCGACGCCGAGCGAGTTCGAGGGCCGCAGCGTCGGCTACACGGCAGACGCCGTCGTCGACGAAGCCGGCGGCGCCGTGCAGATGGGGTTCCGCGTCGCGCGGCTCGAGCCTGGCGGTCACGTCGACGCCCACGTGCACTCCTTCGAGGAGTCGATCTTCGTGCTCGACGGGTCGGTGGTCGTCGACACCGCCGAGGGCAGCGTCGAGCTCGTGGCCGGGGACTACGGGCTGCTGCCCGTGGGCGCGACGCACACGCTGCGCAACAGATCCGAGGTGGTGGTCGAGCTGGCGGAGATGAAGGCGCCGCTGCCACGCGAGCGGTTCGGCTTCGACACCTGGTTCACCGAGGCGCTGGAGGCCGGGGAGTCACGGCCGGTCGACGTGCGCGACCCGCGGACCCGCTCGTTCGGCCATATCGACGCGGCGTCGATGGATCCGGCGATGCAGACGCAGGACCGCCTGGCCGTCAGCGCGAGCATGCGCACCGCCCTGCTCGTGTACAGCGGCATCAGCGTGAAGATGATGGTCGACAGCGACCTCGGCGCCGACCTGTCGACGATGTTCATGGTCCAGTACGAGCCCGACGGGTTCGCCGGCGCACACGACCATCCGCTCGAAGAGGCCTACCTGATCCTCGAGGGCCACGTCGAGGGCACCTTCGACGAGGCGACCTACCAGCTCGGACCGGGTGACGTGGCCTGGGCGGGCGTGGGGTGTGTGCACGCGTTCCGCAATCTCGGGCCGGGGCGGGTCCGCTGGCTCGAGACGCAGGCCCCGCAACCGCCCGGCCGCCACTCCTACCGCTTCGCCCGCGACTGGGCCTACCTCGACCAGGCGCTCGCCGGCGACACCGATGCCCGTACGCCACGAGACGCGCAAGGAGCCAGCCATGGATGAGTTTCCTGAAGCGACCGCCCCGGCCCCGGGGGTCATGGGCGTCGACTGGGAGAACCGGGTCGACTTCGAGCGGCTGCGGCAGTACCGCCTCGCCCGGGTCAAGCAGATGCTCGAGGAGTTCGACCTCGGCGCCGTGTTGTTGTTCGAGACCTCGAACATCCGGTACGCGACCGCGACCCAGATCGGCTACTGGGCGTTCAACAAAGGGGAGCGCTGGGCGCTCGTCACGCGTGAGGGCCGGCCCAAGGTGTGGGACTTCGGCTCGGCGGCCAAGGCGCATCGCCTGCAGCTGCCGCACCTGTACGACACCGAGAACTCGGTCGGCGGCAACACGGGGCTGCAGGGCGCGATCGGACCCGAGACCGGGCTGCACGCGCGGGCGGTGCGTGAGATCAAGCAGGCGCTCGCCGACGCCGGGGTCGCGGGCGACAAGGTCGGGCTCGACCTGGCCGAGACCGCCGTGTTCCTTGCGCTGCAGGAGGACGGCGTGCCCGTCGTCGACGGCCAGCAGGCGATGATGCGCGCGCGCGAGATCAAGAGCCCCGACGAGATCGTGCTGCTCACGCAGGCGTGCGCGATGGTCGACGGCGTCTATCAGGACATCTTCGAGATGCTGAAGCCCGGCGTGCGCGAGTCCGACGTCGTCGGCATGGCCCACGCCCGCCTGTTCGGCATGGGCTCGGAGTTCGTCGAGGCGATCAACTCGATCGCGGGGGAACGCTGCAGCCCGCACCCGCACGTGTTCAGCGACCGGCTGATCCGCCCCGGCGATCAGGCCTACTTCGACATCATCCACGTCTTCAACGGCTATCGCACCTGCTACTACCGCACGTTCGTGGTGGGCCGCGCGACGCAGGCCCAGCGCGACGCGTTCCGGCAGTCGCGGGAGTGGATGGATGCCGCGATCGAGCTGGTGAAGCCGGGGGCCACGACCGACCAGATCGCGAAGGTCTGGCCGCGGGCCGAGGAGTTCGGCTTCGACGACGAGATGGACGCCTTCGGGCTGCAGTTCGGTCACGGGGTGGGCGTCGGCCTGCACGAGCGGCCGATCATCAGCCGTCTCAACTCGCTCGAGACACCGGTGGAGATCAAGGAGGGCATGGTCTTCGCCCTGGAGACCTACGCGCCGGCGGCCGACGGGCGCTCGGCGGCGCGGATCGAGGAGGAGCTCGTCGTGACGGCCGACGGTTGCAAGGTCATCACCCTGTTCCCCTGCGAGGAGCTGATGGTCGCCAATGAGTACTGAGCCCGAGCTCGACCGCGCGCTCGACGACCGCTACGACTACGCGCGACGGCCGCCCCGGCTGCCGGCACCGCTCGACGACTCGCTCGTCGACGCGCCGATCGACCTGGACGTGCGGCTCGGCATGTACCGCGGTCTGCAACTGCTGCGCCAGTGGGGCAAGCGCGCGCACGACCTGTTCCTGCAGAACCTCGTGAAGGGCACGACGCACCTGTCGCTCGGGCAGGAGGCGATCGCGACGGGCTTCGGCGCCGCGATGGCGGAGGGCGACTACTCGTTCGCCACGTATCGCGGCCACGCCCACTCGCTGGCCCGCGGCATGGACCCGGGCGCCGCGCTCGCCGAGCTGCTCGGCCGTTCCAACGGCATCTTGGGTGGCAAAGGCGGCTCGATGCACCTCACCGACGTAGCCAAAGGCATGATGGGCAGCTACGCGATCATCGGGGCGCACCTGTGCACCGCCAACGGCGCGGCCTGGTCCGCCCGGATGCGCGGCACCGACCAGGTGGCGGTCGCGTTCTTCGGCGACGGCACCACGAACATCGGCGCCTTCCACGAAGCGCTCAACATGGCGAAGGTCTGGAACCTGCCGACCGTCTTCGTCTGCGAGAACAACCTCTACATGGAGTACACGCCGATCGACGTGGTCACCGCCGTCGAGCACCCGGCCGCCGACCGGGCCGCTGCCTACGGTCTCGAGGGGATCGTGATCGACGGCAACGACCCCGACGCCGTGTACCTGGCGGCCGACGCAGCGCTCGGCACGGCACGCGGGGGCGGCGGCCCGTCGCTGATCGAGGCGATCACCTACCGGTCCGGCGGCCACTCGCGCGCCGACCCCGGCAAGTACCGGCCGAAGGAGGAGGTCGACGCCTGGAGCGATCGCGATCCGATCCCGGCCTACCGCGACCGGCTGCTACGGCTCGGCGTCGACGAGCAGCAGCTGTCGTCGGTCGACGAGGAGGTCGCCGCGGCGATCGACGCCGCGACCGAGTTCGCGAAGGCCGGCCCCGAGCCCGACGCGTCGGTCCTGATGACCGAGGTCTACGCCGACGGAGGCTCCCGATGGCGGAACTGACCTACCGCGAGGCCGTGGCCTACGGCATCACGCAGGAGATGCGGCGCGACCCGAACCTCGTGATGCTCGGCGAAGACATCGCTGCTGCGGGCGGGGTGTTCAAGACCACGGTGGGCCTGCTCGACGAGTTCGGCCCCGACCGGATCCGCGACACGCCGATCTCCGAGCAGGCCTTGCTCGGCGCCGCGATGGGCGCCTCGATGACCGGCGTGCCGGTGATCGCCGAGATCATGTTCAGCGACTTCCTGGCGGTGTGTTGGGACATCGTGGCCAACGAGATCGCGAAGAGCCGGTACATGACCGACGGGCAGGTGAGCTTCCCGCTCGTGATCCGCACCGCCAACGGCGGCGGCGTCCGGTTCGGCGCCCAGCACAGCCAGAGCGTCGAGAACTGGGCGATGATGATCCCCGGCCTCAAGGTGGTGGCGCCCTCGACCCCCGAGGACATCGTCGGCCTGATGGCGGCCGCGATCCGCGACCCCGACCCGGTCGTCTTCTTCGAGCACAAGGCGCTGATGGGCATGAAGGCCGAGGTGCCCGACGGCGAGATCGTGCACGAGCTGGGCACGGCGAGGATCGTGCGCGAAGGCACCGACTGCACGATCGCGGCGCTGGCGGCGATGGTGCCGCGCGCCGTCGAGGCCGCCGAGCGCCTGCAGCTCGACGGGGTGTCGGCCGAGGTGATCGACGTGCGCTCGCTCGTGCCGCTGGACACGCGAACCCTGCTCGCCTCGGTCGAGAAGACCGGCCGGTTCTTCACCGTCGAAGAGAACCCACGCCTGTGCGGATGGGGCGCCGAGCTGGTCTCGATCGTCGCCGACGAGGGCTTCTGGCACCTCGACGGGCCGAGCATCCGCATCACCACGCCGCACATCCCGCTGCCGGCGGCGGCCGCGCTCGAAGATCTCGCGCTGCCCTCGGTCGACCGCATCTACGACACGGTGTGCCGGGCCGTCGAGTCCGGAGGTGGTGGGTGACGGCGATGCTGCTGCTGCGCGGCGGGTGCGTGCTCACCCTGGGCGCGAGGTCGCCGAACCTCACCGAGGGCGACGTGCTGATCGACGGCGCCATGATCGCCGAGGTCGGCCGCGGGCTGCGCGCTCGCGACGCCGAGGTGATCGACGCGAGCGACACGATCGTGATGCCCGGCTTCGTCGACACGCACCGGCACGCCTGGACCTCGCTGTTCCGCAACCTGGGTGAGCGCGCCGGCGCGGGGGAGGTGTCGGCGGCGGCGTTCCGGGAGCACTTCGGACCCGACGACGTGTACGCCGCGACGCTGATCGGGCTGCTGGGCGCGATCGAGGCGGGCATCACGACGGTCGTGGACTGGTGCGACCTGCCGCTCGACGAGGCCTCGGCCGACGCCGCGCTGCGGGCGCACGCCGACGCGGGTCTGCGGACCGTGTTCGCCTGCGCGGCGCCGCGTGGGGACGCCTCGGCGAGCCGCGCGCTGCTCACGCACCTGGTGGAGCGCGCCGGCGCCTCGACCACGATCGCCCTCGGGGTCGTGATCTCGTCGGCGGCCGACCTCGACCACGCCGCCGGGTCGTGGGCGCTGGCGCGCGAGCTCGGCCTGCGGATCCACGCCCACACGGTCGCGCCGGGGTCCGAGGCGGGGGTGGTGGCCGCGATGGCCGCGCGTGACCTGCTCGGCGACGACGTCACGCTCGTGCACCACACCGCGCTCGACGCGGCCGACCTCGACGCGCTGACGACCTCCGGGACCTCGGTCTCGCTCGCGCCGTCGAGCGAGATGGCCGGCGGCGCCGGGTCCTCACCGATCCAGGAGCTGATCGACCACGACGTGCGGCCGGGCCTGGGGGTCGACGACGAGCGGGTCGCGCCGGGCGATCTGTTCGCGCCGGTGCGCGCGACGATCTCGCTGCAGCACGCGACCGTGTTCGACCGCAAGCTCGCCGGCAAGGCGGGCCTGCCCCGGTTGATGAGCACGCGCGACGTGATCCGGTTCGCCACCGTGGACGGCGCCCGGGTGGCGGGGCTGGCCGGGGTGACCGGGTCGCTCGAGCCCGGCATGCAGGCCGACGTCGTCACGCTGCGGACCGATCGCCCGAACATCTTCCCGATCAACGACCCGATCGGCGCCGTCGTGTGGGGCATGGACACCTCCAACGTCGATCACGTGCTCGCGAGTGGACGTGTGCTGGTGCGCGGCGGTGTGCTCGAGGCCCACGTGTCGCGGGCCCGCGACCTCGCGACCGCCGCTCGGGATCGCGTCGCGGCGGCCTCGGGGCTGCTCGCCGACGCCGCGTCGGGGGCGGGGGCATGAGCACCCGCCGGGCCCCTTCGTCGGCCGTCACCTCGTTCGTGGTCGCCTCGCGTTACCTGCCGGTCTACGTCGCGATCGCGCTGCTCGTGCTGGTGGCCTCGATCTGGGCGCCGGCGACCCTGCGCACGCCGTCGCTGCGCGCGATCGCGCCGTTCGGCACGTTCCTCGCGATCGCCGCCCTCGGCCAGATGCTCGTGATCATGACCGGCGGCATCGACCTGAGCGTGCCGGGCAGCTTCACCCTGGCCGCGGTCGTCACCGTCGGGGTCGGGCAGGCCTCCGACGAGCGCATCTGGGTGGCGATCGGCGCCGCGCTCGTCGCCGTCGCGCTCGTCGGCCTCGTCAACGGCATCCTGATCGGAGGGCTCGGGCTGAACGCCCTGATCGTGACGCTGGCGGTCGGGCAGGTCGTGAACGGGATCGCATTCCGCTACTACACGGGGGTCGCGATCCAGACCCCGGTGCCCTCGGCGATGTCCACCTGGACCTCGACGCGGTTCCTCGGGGTGACGCGGACCTTCTGGGTCGGAGTGGCCCTCACGATCGTGTTGATCGTGGTGTTCCGGTTCACCGCGGTCGGCCGAAGGTTCCAGGTTGTCGGCGCCAACCCCACGGCGTCGTGGATCGCGGGGCTGCGCGTGAACCTGCACCAGGTCTCGGCCTACGTCATGGCAGCGCTGCTGTACGGGGTGGCGGGCATCATGCTCGCCGCGTTCCTGAAGACCCCCAACATCGGCCTCGGCGTGCCGTACCTGCTGGGCCCGATCGCTGCCGTCGTGATCGGCGGCGCCTCGCTCACCGGGGGGCTTGCGAGCCCACTGTCCACCTGGTCGGGCGCGTTCTTCCTCGCGGGGCTGAACCAGATGATGCGCGTCATGGGTCTGTCGACGGCGCTGCAGTTCGTCGTCTTCGGGCTCGTGATCATCGGCGGCATGTTGGTTTCGGGCGACCGCATCATCCGCGGCGTGGAGCAGGTGCTCCGTGAGCGCGGCCGGCGCGAGCCCATGGCAACCCCGACCGTCGGCACCACGAGCGACGGGGCGGGGTGAGCACGACGTGAGAAAGGAGGCACGTATCGAACGGCGAGCACCCGGGCACGGTCCGGGCCATCGAACGAAGGGGAGGAGGCGTATGCAACGCATCAGGATCATCGGCGTCGTCGCCGCGCTCGCGCTGGTATTCGCAGCGTGTGGCGGGGACGACGACCCCACGACCGACCCGAGCCCCACGACCGGTGCCACACCGACCGACGGGGGCGGCGCGCTGTCGGAGTACGGCGAGAGCACCGATGCCGATCCGGGGCTCGTGGAGGAGGCCCTCGGGCCGGTCGGGGACGTGCCGGACATCGTGCTCGCGTCGATCGCGCGGGCCGAGCAGGATCTGGACGACGCGACGATCGAAACGGCGCTCGAGTGCTGGAACTCGGTCGAATGTGAGACCGGCAGCGGCGGTGAGCTCACGATGGGCGTCGCCGACGGCGGCCGCGGCAACGTGTGGCGTCAGGTGACGCACATGGAGGCGATCCTCCAGGCGCTCACGTATCCGGAGATCGGCGCGATCGTGTCGCGCGACGCCCAGTGGGACGCGGACCCGTCCGTGGCGGCGGGCGACATCCAGTTCCTGATCCAGCGGGGCGTCGACTTCATCATCGGGTACCCCGACCAGGGGACGAACATCGCCGGGGCGATCCTCGAAGCGGAGGCCGCCGGCATCCCCTACATCCCGTATTCCGCGGGGTGGGTCGGCCTGCCGGGCGACGAAGGTGCGCTCGTGCCGGGCGAGGACTACCTGACGATCGTCGGCGAGGACCTCTGCGCGCTCGGTGAGAGCTTCGCGGAGATCATCAACACCGAGGCCGAGGCCGGTCCCGTCGGCATCTTGGGCGGCACGCCGGGCAACGCGCTGTCGGCGGGGTGGCAACGCTGCCTGGAGCCGGCGCTCGACGACGAGCATGAGCCCGTCGGACCTGCGGCGGACACCTACTGGGTGAACTCCTTCGCCCTGGAGGCGGTGCTCGGGTGGCTGTCCACGGAGCCCGGCATCACCTCGTACGCCTACGAGTACGCCGACGGCATGTACACGGCCCTGGATGCCTACGATGAGTTGGACATCCCGGCCGAGGACATCACCGTGGTGGTGCGTACCGACGAGCAGACGCTGTTCTGCGACTGGGCGGAGCGTGCCGAGCCGAGCTACAAGATCTTCTTCTCGGCCGGCGGCAACTTCCAGTCACGGGTCGCGGTCACCGCGGCGATGATGGCCACCAAGGGGGCAGAGATCCCCGCGGAGATCGTCGTGCCGCACGTGATGCGCGAGGTCACCGAGGCGGACTGTGATCCCGACCGGGTGACCGAGACGGTGTCCGGAACCTCCCTGGTGCCGGACGACGTGCTCGCCGAGATGTACCCGAAGGGATGACCAACGGTCCCGACGCAGGGGCGACCGCCCCGGAGCTCGTACTCGAGCTCCGGGGCGTCTCCCGGCAGTTCGGGGCGGTCCGGGCGCTGACCGACGTCAGCGTCGACTGTCGCGCGGGCGAGGTGCACGCGATCGTCGGCGAGAACGGGTCGGGCAAGTCGACCCTGCTCGGGGTCGCCAGTGGGTTCGTGGACCCCGATCGCGGCACGGTCACGATCGGCGGCACGCGGCTCCGCCGAGACTCGCCGGCGCAGGCACGAGCGCTGGGCCTGGCGATGGCCTACCAGGACACGTCGCTGGTCCTGGCCCAGCCGGTCAAGAACAACCTGTACCTGTCGGCTCCGCCCGACCAGCGCCCGCACTTCTGGGCGCGCAAGAGGTGGGCCCGCAAGGTGCTCGCGGACTTCGACCTCGACATCGAGCTGTTCCCCGACGCGCCCGCGGGGTTCCTCACGCTTGCCGATCGCCAGCTCTTCGAGGTGGCGAAAGCCCTCGTGACCGATCCGAAGGTCCTGCTGCTCGATGAGCCGACCACCGCGCTCGGACCTCACGAGGTGGAGGCGCTGCACCGCACGCTTTCGGCCTGTCGCGAGCGCGGCGTGGGGGTCATCTACGTGAGCCACCGGCTGCCGGAGATCCTCGAGATCGCCGATCGGATCACCGTCCTGCGCGACGGCCGGGCGCGAGGCACGTTCGACGCGCAGCAGGTCGACGAGCACGAGCTGGTGGACCTGATCGTCGGCCGCGCGTTCGAGGCCGCCTTCCCTCCGGCCGCGCTGCGAAGCGGGGAGCGGGGCGTGGCGCTGGAGGTCGACGGGTTGCAGGGCCAGGCGTTCGGTCCCGTGAGCTTCACGCTGGAGACCGGAGAGATCGTCGGCGTCGCCGGCGCCGAGGGCAACGGCCAGCCGCAGCTGTTCGACTGCTTGGCGGGCCGTCAACCGCCGCGGGCGGGCAAGGTCGTGTGTAGCGGCAAGGAGCTGATGCTGATCTCGACGCACGAAGCGGTGCGCGCGGGGATCATGATGCTGCCCGGGGACCGCAGGCAGGAGGCGCTGATGCCGGTGCTCGGGGTGCGGGTCAACGCGACGATCCAGTCGCTGCGCCGCTTCAGCGTCCTGGGCTTCCTGCGCCGGCGCAAAGAGAAGCGGACCGTGCAGCAACTGGTCGGCCGGCTCGAGATCCGCACGCCCTCCCTCGAGCAGCCCGTGGGGTTCCTGTCGGGAGGCAACCAGCAGAAGGTGGCGGTGTCCCGCACGTTCCTGCGGGAGCCGAACGTGATCCTTGCCTACGAGCCGACCCAGGGGGTCGACGTGGGCTCGCGCTTCGACATCTACGCGGCGCTGCGGTCGCGGACCGATGCCGGCACGGCGATCCTCGTGAAGTCGAGCGACCCGATCGAGCTGAGCGGACTGTGCGATCGCGTGCTCGTGATGTCGAGGGGCACGATCGTCGAGGAGATCCCGGGGGACGAGCTGGACGAGCTGCGGATCGTCGAGGCGATCGTGCGCGGCCCGGGCATGTCGAGGGCGGGGCGGTCGCCGCTCGGGGCCGCGATGCCGAAGTCCTCCGGACACGCCGGCGGGCATGGTGGCGGGCACGCCGGCGAGGGCGGCGCGGGGTGAGCACGGGCACGGGGACGAGCCCCCGCACGGTCGACGCCGCGAGGATCGCCGTCCGCAAGGTCCTTCGCGATGCCCGTGACAAGAACAAGTGGCGCAAGATCGTGCGGTTCCGGCTGTGGATGCCGGTCGCGCTGCAGGTCCTGCTGATCGTCGGCGTCGCTCTGTACACCACTTCGCGGTTCCCGAACTTCATCAACACGTCGACCGTCACGAACATCCTGATCCTGGCCGCGCCGCTGGCGGTGGTGGCGATGGCCCAGACCCACGCGCTGCTCGTCGGCTATCTCGACCTGTCGGTCGGCGCGATGGTGACCTTCGGGGTCATCATCGCGTCGTTCCTGATCGGTGCCGAGACCACCACGACCCAGATCCTGCTGGGCTCGGCCGTGGTCATCCTCGGCGGCGTCGGGCTCGGGCTGGTGAACGCGGGCCTCGTCGTGGGCCTGAAGATCCCGTCGATCATCGCCACCCTCGCGACCCTCAGCATCCTGAACGGCGTCTCGCTCACCCTGCGCGAGACCCCGAGCGGCATCATCAACCGGGACTTCACGGCGTGGCTGCGGACCGGGCTCGGGCCGATCCCCCTCATCTTCATCTTCGTGGTGGTGGCGGCCGCGGCACTCGACTACTGGCTGCACGCCACCGGCTCCGGCTTGCAGCTGCGCTCGACCGGGTTCGACGACGTCGCGGCCAAGCGCACCGGCGTGCGCACGAAGTGGGTCCGGGTCCGGGCGCTCGTGCTGTCGGCGGTGTTCGCCGCCGTCGCCGCGTTCTTCGTGATGCCCCGCTCGGGGATCGGCAACGCCCAGATCGGCGACGTCTACGCCCTGCAGAGCGTGACCGCCGCGGTGCTCGGCGGCGCGGCGCTCTCGGGTGGCCGTGCCACGTTCGTCGGGGCGATGGTCGCCTCGGTCTTGCTCGCCCTGATCATCAGCGCCCTGCCGTTCCTGGGGCTGTCGGCCGAGCACGGCCTGATGATCATCGGCGTGTTGGTGCTCCTGGGGATCATCCTGTTCCAGGCCGGCGACATGAAGGAGCTGGTGAAACGGAACTACAAGCGGGCCCGGCGGCTCGCGATCGGCAGCCGCCCTCCCACGGTGGCCGAGATCCCCCAGCTGTACCCGGCGGGGCCGGATTTCCGGGTCGTGCCGACGGGCCGTGTCCTGATCCGTGGCGGCATCGTGCTCAGCCTCGACCCGACCGTGGGTGACCTCGCGGCGGGCGACGTGCTGATCGAGGGCGACACGATCGTGGAGGTCCGCGCCGGGATCGGCGAGATCGCCGACGCCGAGGTGATCGACGCGACCGGCATGATCGTGATGCCGGGCTTCGTCGACACCCACCGGCACATCTGGGAGGGCCTGCTGCGCAACATCGGTACCGACGTGCCGCTCGAGGGCCGCTCCAGCTACATCTCGTTCGTCCTGCACAAGCTGGCGCCGGCGTTCCGACCCGAGGACGCCTACGTCGGCGACCTCGTCTCGGCGCTCGGCGCGATCGACGCCGGTATCACGACGCTGCTGGACTGGTCGCACATCCAGGGCTCACCGGCGCACACGGACGCCGTCGTGCAGGCGCTGAAGGACTCCGGCCTGCGGGCGGTGTTCGCCTACGGGTTCCCGTGGTGGGGCAAGTGGGAGGAGCGGCAGCCGAGCTGGTTCGTGCGGGCGGCCAACGAGCACTTCTCCTCGAACGATCAGCTGCTCTCGCTCGCCCTGGCGGCGCCCGGCCCGGAGTTCACCGACTTCGAGGTGTCGCGCGACCACTGGAAGCTCGCCCGCGAGACCGGTGCGCGCATCACCACGCACGTCGGGGTCGGCAGCTACGGCCAGGACGCCAAGGTGCAGGAGATGGGCCAGGCGGGGCTGCTCGGCCCGGACACCACCTACATCCACTGCACGACCCTGAACGACACCGAGATCTCGATGATCGTCGACTCGGGCGGCACGGTCTCGCTGGCCTCCCCGGTGGAGATGATGATGGGCCACGGCATGCCGCCGATCCAGAAGTTCCTCGACCGGGGGCTGCGTCCCAGCCTGAGCGTCGATGTCGAGACGAACGTGCCGGGCGACATGTTCAACCAGATGCGCTCGGTGCTCGGGTTGCAGCGCGCGATCGCGACCGCCGAGGGGAAAGCACCGCTGTCCACCAAGGAGGTCCTGGCCTGCGCCACGATCGACGGCGCGAAGGCGAACGGTCTGGACGCGAAGGTGGGAAGCCTCACGCCGGGCAAGCAGGCCGACCTGATCATGCTGCGCACCGACCGCATCAACGTGACGCCGCTCAACGACCCGGCGACGGCGGTCGTCGCGGGCATGGACACGGGCAACGTCGACACCGTGCTGATCGCGGGCCGCGTGATGAAGCGTCACGGCCGGCTGCTGCACGTCGATTGGCCGGCCGTGCGCCGGATGGCCACGGCGTCACGGGACCACGTGCTCGCGAGATCCGGCTTCAAGCTCCCGAGCATCTGATCGTCGACCTTGTGCCGGTTCCGGCATCGTGCTACACCGGCCTGATGGTGGATCGAGACGACCTGAACGGCGCCGGCGAGGGGGAACTCCTCGAGCAGGCGATCGGCAACGCGATCGCGATGTACACGGCGACCAGGGCATTCCTCGAGGAGAAGGGCATCGACCCCGCCGAGCTCGATTCCTTCTTCGGCCAGACGCACGCTCCAGGGTGGGCCGAGGCACGAGGTGACATCGGCAAGGTTGCCCACTACGTGGCACTGAACCTGCGCACCTTCGGGTTTGACACCGAGGTCGCGTCCGAGGTGGGCACGGTGACCGTCACGGCGAGATGGTCACAGGTGCACGACGATCCCGACTGGCCGATCCCGGTCAGACCGGCGCTGGCGCAGAGCGCCCGCTCGTTCGACCCGATCATGTCGTGGCTCGGGATCGGGTTCACTCGGGAAGTGAGCGACGAGGGCATCGTGCTCCGCCTCGCTGTGTAGGAGCCTTTCCGGGCCGTACCGATGAGATCCGGCCCTCAGCGCCGTCTCAACGGGTAGAGGAGCGAGCGCCGCGCAACGGAAGGAGACCGCATGAACCTGAACAGCGTCTTGATCGGGTCTGAGCAGCCCGAGCGCCTGAAGGAGTACTACTCGAAGTTGTTCGGCGCCCCGGTGTGGGACGGGTCGGGCTACTCGAGCTGGGAGCTCGGCTCCGGATGGATCACCGTGGGACCACATGACCAGGTGCAGGGCCCCAATTTGCACCCCGGAAGGATCATCTGGAACATCGAATCGGCCGACGTGCGCGGCGACTTCGATCGGCTCGTGGCCGCCGGAGCGACCGTCGTGCGGGAGCCGTACTCGATGGGTGAAGAGGCGGACGGGCTGATCGCCACGTTCGCCGACCCCGACGACAACTATTTCCAGCTGCTCAGCCCGATGAACGACGTCACGGCCTAGCGGCGCCTGGGCGTGGCCCTCAGCGAGTGGGTTGCCAGTCGGGGGCGCTGTCGTGCGTGTCGTTGGCGGTGAGTTGGGTCGGGCTCCCCAGGTTCGACAGCGGCGCGGTCACGATCTCGTAGTCGCCGTCGAAGTCGTCCGTCCACACCAGGGAGAGCCCGTCGGGCGAGTAGGTCGGCTGCTCGTTGTCCCACTCGCTGAAGGTGAGCTGCACGATGTTGTCGCCCGTGCGCGACATGCGGAACAGCTGATAGCTGCCTGCGTTGCTGAAGAACACGATGCGTCGGCCGTTCGGGTGCCAGCCTCCCGCGTAGGAAGAGGAGAGGTTGGTCAGCTTGCGGCGACGGGTGCCGTCGGGCCGGATCGTGAACACTTGGTTCGTGCCCTCAGCGTCTTCGCCGGTGTAGAGCAGCAGCTCACCGTCGGGCGACCACGACACGTCGGCCTCACCGTAGGGCGTGCGGGTGACCCGGCTGATCGTCCGACCGTCGAGGCCGATCACGAACAGCTCATAGTCGAGGGTGTCTCGCACCACGGCGAGACGGTCACCCGAGGGCGCCCACGCCACCTCGTACTCGGCCCGCTCGGTGTGCGTGACCTGCCGCGCCTCGGTGCCGTTGGCGCGCATGATCCACACGTCGCCGTCCTGCACCCACGCGATGCGGTTGCCCTTCGCGTTCCAGGCGGGCGACGAGTCGTCCAGCACGTTGTCGGTGAGATCCACGAGACCGGTCGCGTTCGGGCTCACACGGGCGATCTCGTTGTCGCCGGCCAGGGCCCGGAACACGATCTTGCCGTTGGCGCCGGGGAACGCGCCCCGACGCACCTGCGTGGATCCGGACGGACCGTCACCGGCAGCGGCCGATGCCGTGGTCGCCAGCATCACCCCCGCCAGGATGACGATCGCAAGACGCCTGCTCATGTGTGCCCCCTCGTCGGTCGACGCTCGGCGCCTCCGGCGCCCGGTCCACCTTCGGCATCTCGACGGCTCCGACTGTAGACCCCGGCCGGGCGCGCACGTGGAGCCCTACTCGAGAAGGTCCGAGGCTGCCTGCTCCCACGACCAGCGCACGCGCGTCACCTCGGCCACCGCGTGTCGAAGCTCCTCTCGTTCGGAGGAGGGCAGCCCCAATAACCGGTCGATGCCTTCGGCGATGCGGGCCGAGGCGCCCGGTCCCGGCTCGAAGCTGAACCACCCGGGTCGTCCCGTCTCCTGCTCGATCACCTCGGCGACCTCGGCGAGGCCCGAATGGCGCGCCACGAGCGGCAGTGCGCCCGCCGCCGCACCTTCGGCCGCCACCATGCCGAACGCCTCGTCCAGGATCGAGGGGACCACGAGCACGCCCATGGCGGCGACGGCGTCGGGGGCGAACCGATGATCGAGGCGGCCGGTCCACGTCACGCCGCCGGCGCCGGGCCCCGCAGCGGCCAGCTGCTCGAGCGGCGCATCCTCGGGGAGCACGCCACGTGTGCGGAGCCACGCGAGTCCTTCGGCGTCACCGCTGACGAGCGCGATGTGCAGCGCGGCGAGCCACTCCCGCCACAACCCGAACCCGACGAGGAGGGCGTCGGGCTGCGAGCGGGCGAGCGCGGCGCCGGCGAGCGCGAGCTGCACGCCCTTGGGCGGGATCATCTTGCCGAGGTAGCCGATCAGCCATCCGTCGCGCTCGGCGAGCCTGCGCAGGCGCGTGGCGGCGCCCGGGTCCGGTGCCTCCTGGTCGTAGGTGTGCGCGAGGTGGTCGAGCTCGTCGGCGTCACGTGCGGCGAGCGCCGCGGCGACCCGCTCGTCCAGCGTCGACGGGCGACCGCGGTCGTCGTCGCGGAAGGCAGCGTCGAGGTGGCTGGCGGCCGCGAGCAACGCGTCGCGTCGCGCTATCGGCCGGAACCGCACCCCGTCGACCCCCGGCGTCACGAGTCGCGTGCGGGCCTCGGGGGTGCCGGCGAGGTCGACGGCTCGCGCGATCACGTCGGCGCTCGGTCCGATCAACGCGCGCGCCGAACGGATGCCCTCGGCGGCGAGCGTGCGGTAGCGGACCTGGGGCCGCAGCGCGTATTCGACGTCGCTGCCGGCCGTCTTCACGACGTAGCTGCCGGCGGGCAGCGCGCGGGCGGCGACCGGACCACCCGGCACGAGGTGGCCGGCGAAGGTGGTCTCGGTCCCGTGCCAGGCGGCGGCGGCTCGAAGCGCGGCCACGTTGCGGGCGAGGTACCGCTCCAGCTCGCTGGCGGATAGATCCACGAACGTCGACACCTCGAAGCCCTCGTACTCGTCGAGCACGAACACGGGCAGCAGCGAGCCGATCGCCGGGCGCAGCAGCACACATCGTCCTTCGTCAGGTGAAGGTCGGGCGTCCGGATTCGGTGTGAGCGCCGAGGGGCCCGCCTCGTCGACCGCGCCCCAGGCGTCGATCCAGTCGTAGCGTTCGGGGTGTGGCTCCTGGCACAGGAGCGCGACGTCATGGCCGGCCCGACGGAGCGTCGCGGCGATGCGCGCGGTGAAGACGTTGGTGCCCGACCCTTCGAGCAGCCATCCGTGCCACAGCAGCACCCGCATCAGGGCGCCTCGGTGGCGATCGCCCGGTCGATGGGTGTCGGGAAGCGCGGCGACACCCGCACGCCGTCGAGCCACGTCGTCAGGCGCCGCACCTCCGCATCGATCGCGCGCCGGGTCGTGGGCTCGACCTCCTCCAGCAGGCGGACCGCGACCGCGCCGTCGGCTCGCTGGCCCCAGCCGCCCACGACGTGCCCATCGGCCCACACCGTCGGCCCGGCGTTGCCGTTGCGGTCGAACAGGTCCGCGGCGTGGGTGCCCAGGTACCAGTCCCGCTCTTTCCATCCCATCGTGGTGGGGTCCAGGCCCGGCAGCAGCGCCACCCAGCGTCGGCGTGACCGCGGTGGCGGATCGACGTCATCGGGCAGCACGTAGCCGGTGCCCTCCTCGAGCGCGACCTCGACCGCGCCGACCGCGGCCAGGGTGGCCTTCACGTCACGCTGGGGCCAGCCCGTCCACCAGCGCAGATCGGTCATCGTGCCGGGGCCGAACGTGCGCAACCAGCCGGAGAGCACCTGTGCGGCCGCGACCTCGGGACGCATCACGGGCAGGCCCCTGCCGAGCCAGTGCGACGTGCGCGCCCACCGGTACTGGCCGGAGACCCAGGTGCCGAGCGGCCGGGCGCGCACGATCCGCGCTTCGGTCGCCAGCAGGAAGAGCACCCGTGTCGACACGCCGACCTCGGTCGCCCATGATCTGCCCTCACCGAAGCGGAGCTTGCGCCCGAGTTCGGGCACGTCCTTCGTGAGCTCGGCGGCGCTCGCTTCACCACGTGCGTCGATCGCCGCGAGCGTTCGGCTCGCCACGTCGTCGAGCCAGTCAGCGCCGTCGCGCGCGACGTCCTGATCCTCGAGCATCCGGATCAGCCGTGTGCGCTCGCCGGCGACGAGCGACTTCGTACAGGCAGCGTCGACCGACCCGGCGAGCTCGATCGGCACGACGAACAAGGTGCGGCGCATGCCGACCATCCGCAGCAGCGACCGGCGCTCGTACAGCGCGTCGTCGACGTCGGCGTGCGCCAGGCCGCCGACGCGTGCCCTCGCCGCCAGGTACACCGTCGTGGGATCGCTCGAGTGCAGCCCGACCAGGTCGCCGGCCACGACCTCGAGGTCGGTGGCCGGCCGAGCGAGATGATGACGGGCCGCCAGGCGCGCCCGCCGCTCCTTCGTGCTGATCGCGCGCATGCTGGGAACCTTACGGTGCGATGGACCATCGAGATCGGGAGGCAGGCATGGGCGGAAGCAAGCAGCAGCACTTCTTCGATCGGTTCGCGGAGGCGACCGCCCGATTCACGAGCCACGCGGCCTTCTTCGTCGGCTGTCTGCTGCTGATCGTGATCTGGGCGCCGAGCTACCTCGTGTTCCGCAACCTCGACACCTGGCAGCTCGTCATCAACACGGCGACGACGATCGTGACCTTCCTGCTCGTCGCCCTGCTGCAGAACTCGCAGCGTCGATCGGACCGAGCGATGCACGCGAAGCTGAACGCCCTCGCCGACGGCCTCGCCGATCTGATGGAACACATCGGTGGTGACGACGGCGCGCTCGACGGCGACATCCGCGACCTGAAGGCCGCGGTCGGGCTCGAAGACGGTTCACCCGAGGGCTGAACCAGGGCCGAGCTGCATCACCGAGGTGGCGACCGAGGCGCCCCAGGCCGCCGCGCGCTCGAGCTCGTCGTCGACGAGGGTGTTCTCCTTCGTCACGAGGAAGCTCTCGTGTTCCACGGTCGGGTGATACGTGCGCTGGCGCAGCATGCGCTCGATGCCTTTGGATGCCGCGCCGGTCAGCAGGGCAGGTGCGTCGATCCGGGTGTCGAACGCCGCCGCGGCACGACCGGCCCCGGACGGCAGCGTCGGCAGCCACGACCGGATGCCTTCGCCCACGGTCGGGTCCTCGAACGTGTTCTTCTCGTCCTGGACCGCGGTGGCGCGGGTGGTCTTCCGCGACATGCCGTGCGCGTGGGTCGGCCCACCGACGATCACCAGGTCGTGGTCGGCGGCCGCGGACGGTGCGACGTCGTCCACGTGCCGCAGGGTGGTCTCGGCGCCCGTGGACGCCACGCCATCCGCGATGGCACGGGCGATCTGCGCCGTGTTCCCGTACATCGATTCGTAGACGATCAGGGCTCGCATCGATGGCCTCCTCTTGATGGGCTCCCCTGTCGGATCCCACTCCTCAAGGACACGGTAGGCAGGGGTGGGCAGCCCTCGCAGGGCGGGTCGGCCCGCTTGGTGCGGGACTTCCGGGGCCGCGAAGGCGGGAAGAAGGGTGGTCAGTGGAAGAGGTGGCCGAGGGGTGTCGGCAGCGAGCGTCGCGATCGGTGTCAAGCTGCCTAGACACCGATCACGAGGCGGTCACCACCCTCACCTCCCCGTTCCGGCAACCTCTTGCGCAGGCGAGCTCGCCGCGCACCTCCGGTAGGGCCGCGCACCGGTAGGCCGCGCATCGGTAGGCTGAGCGAGGTGACGAGCTTCCAGGTCGGGATCGTCGGGGCCGGCGTGCACGGAGCCGCGGCCGCGTACCACCTCGCCGCGCGCGGCCTAAGCACCGTGATCGTCGAGCGCGACGCCCCGGCCGCCGGTCCCACCGGATTGTCGAGCGGCATCTGCCGCGCGTACTACACGAACCCGTTCCTCGCGCGGGTCGCCCGTGACGCGATCGGCATGTTCGAACGGTTCGTCGAGCTGACCGGCGTCGACGCCGGCCACCGTCGCACGGGCCTGTACCTGTTGCACCCCGAGGCCGACGTGGCCTCGGTGCACGCGGCGGTCGCAGAGCTGAACGACCTCGGCGTCGCCACCGACCTGCTCGAACCCTCCGCGCTCGCCGAGCGCCTGCCGTCGTTCGACCTGTCGGGGGTCGCGATCGCCGCCTTCGAGCGCCACGCCGGCTACGCCGATCCGCACGCCACCACCGAGGGCCTGTTCCGCGCCGCGCTCGAACGTGGCGCCGAGGCCAGGCTCGGCGCGACCGTGACCGCCATCGAGCCCGACCCCGCCGGGGGCGGGGTGCTCGTCACCGGCGCCGGCGAGCGCTTGGCCTGTGATCGCATCCTGCTCGCTGCCGGGCCGTGGACACGGCCGCTCGCCCGCATGGTCGGCGTCGAGCTGCCGCTCACGGTCGAGCGTCACGTGGTCGCCTCCTTCGGCTGGGGTCGCGCCGAGCCGGTCCCCGGGTTCGCGGACGTGCCCGGCGGCCTGTACCTGCGGCCCGACGGCGACGATCAGTTCCTGCTCGGCTGGCTCACCCCGGCGCCGCAGGTCGACCCCGACCGTTTCGCCACGTCGATCTCGCCCGACGAGGTCGAGGCGCTCAGCCGCGGGCTCGTCGCGCGGGTGCCCGGTCTCGAGCTCGCCGAAGCGCAGGGTGGTTGGGCGAGCCTCTACGACGTGAGCCCCGACTGGCAGCCGGTGATCGGTGAGATCGTGCCCGGCATCGTGGTGGACGCCGGCACGAGCGGTCACGGGTTCAAGCTTGCCCCGGCCCTCGGCGCCTACGTGGCCGACCTCGTCATGGGCGCGCCGGTCGACCCCGGCCTCGCCACGTTCTCACCCGCACGCTTCGAGATCGGCGCCGGCCTCGGCGCCGGCTACGGCGACGCCCGCATCCTGGGCTGAGGGCCTCAGCCGCCCCACACGGCGCGAGCTCGATCCGTGTCGACCGGCCCCCGTCCCAGCAGCGGGAACAGCCAGGCTTTCGCGAGCGCCACGACCGCACCCGTCGCGGTGAGCAGGATCGCGATGTCACCGGCCCCGGGGCCGATCCAGGCCGCGCCTCGTGCGGCGAGCAACACCAGTCCGCCGTTCAACACCAGCAGCTGCACGGGAGCTGCGAGCTCGAAGGCCGCGAGCGTGCGCCGCCGCTCGTCGGGGTGGCCGGGCCAGGCCATCGGCAGGAGATAGGCCCAGGCGCCCAGCAGCACCTGCAGCAGCCAGCCTCCTGCGAACGCGACGAGGAAGGTCGTGCGGTAGGCCGCGAAGCCTGTGGGCCCGTGGATCAGGGCCCAGGCGAGCCCGAGCGACCCCCAGACGAACCAACACGCGGCGGCGACCATGTGCATCGCTGCGAGCGGCGGTCGCCACTGTCGCTCGAGCCGCAGCACCGAGATGACGAACCATGCCAGGCCCAAGGCGCCGGCTGCATAGGTGATGCCGCCGGCGGCCAGGACCGGGGTGAACGCCAGGCTCCAACCGGTCAGCTGGAGCAGCAAGCCGACGACGAAGAGCCCAAGGACCGAGTGGCCACGCCACGGTGGTATCCGCACGCGCAAGGCGGTCGGCAACAGCGTGACGAGTGTGCCAACGACCGTGAGGGAAGCGAAGCCGAGGACGTTCATCGTCATGTGCACGCGCTGGAGATGCACGTAGGTCGTGCCCGCGACGACGCCGCTACCCAGCAGCGCACCCAACGCCCCACCGATCAGGACGGCGATCACCGCGGCTCCGTACGCGGCTATCGGGAGCGTATG
>Ga0299913_10000559_pt1 | contig 24295 bp, 38 predicted proteins | sample RVTome_9_FD_201360 | JGI IMG/M metagenome (GOLD analysis project Ga0299913, IMG submission 201360) | Soil microbial communities from uranium-contaminated site in the Upper Colorado River Basin, Wyoming, United States - RVT155D38 (version 2) ... | reverse complement strand
CAACGGGTTCACCTCCTGTGCTGCGTCCACCTTACCCGGCATCACGTCACGCCCAACAGGCCCCACAGCCAGGTGATCACGGTCACCAGCAGGAGCAGGCCGATGAGGTCCAGCACGATGCCGATGCCGTCGAAGGTCCGTTCGCCGACTTCGATCACTCGCGCCTCGGGATCGCCGATGACGACCGGCACCACGGCCACGACCGCGTCGCCGCGAACGACCTCCAGGTCGGCCGGACCGTCCGGCCAGGCGGCGGGAGCCAGGAGCGCACCGGCGAGGGCGGCGGCCGCTGCCAGCAGGAAGGCCGGCCATCGTCGGCGACCGCGCGTCGCGATGTCGCTCGGACCGTCCTCCACGTCTCACCCGCTGGCAGTGGCGACCATCGTCGCGTCGCCGGACTCCCAGTTCCGCATGCCCGGGGCGAACCGGCAGGGGCCGGAGGTCAGAAAGCGGCGTGCCGAACGTCAGGATCGGCGTGTCTGTCTGTGCGCGAGCGCACCGCGAATCGGCCGGCGGTGCTGGACAGCCGGGTCCCGGTGCTGCAGCCTATCGCGACCCGTACGAACGTACTGCCACCATGCGCACCGGACGACCCCGCATCACCGCCATCATCATCACGGCGCTGCTGGTCACGGCACTGCCGATGACCGCCGCCGCGGCACGACCCGACAACCCCGGCGGCAAGCCGCCGCCTCCACCCGATCCAGGCCCGATCAGCTGGTCAGGGTACGACTGGGACGTGAAGAGCCACAGCCGAAAGATCGGCCCGGGACCGAACTTCTTCTCGTCCGCCAACGTGGAGGTCGTGGGTGATGCACTGCACCTGTCGATCACGAAGAGCGGCAACAAGTGGTACGCCGCCGAGGTGATCAACACTCAGAGCCTCGGCTACGGGACGTACAGCTGGACCGTCGGGCCGATGGGGCCGCTCGACCCGCAGGTCGTGCTGGGCCTCTTCACCTGGAATGACGACCCCGCCTACAACCATCGCGAGATCGACTTCGAGTACGCGAAGTGGGGCAACGCCAGCGACCCGAACAACGCCCAGTACGTGGTGCAACCGTGGGATAACGAGGGCAACGAGCACCGTTGGGAGCAGGCGGTCTTCGACGTCTCGATCACCCACTCGTTCACCTGGTCTCCGACCGAGGTCGTCTTCCGCAGCACCACCGCCAGCGGCGCGCTCCTCCACGAGTGGACCTATTCCGGCCCGGATGTGCCGCAGGCAGGTGGCGAGAACGCACGCATGAACCTGTGGCTGTTCCGCGGCGCCGCGCCGCAGAACGGGCTGCCGGTGACCGTCGTTCTCGAGTCGTTCACCCATACACCGCGGCCGTAGCGCGCGGCTCGCAACCTGCGCTCCCACGAGCGCACGGCTTCGAGGCGAGGCGCGCCGACCGGAAATCTGCCTCGCCGGGCGACCGCTATCCGGCAGCGCGGGTGCACGTCTGCGATATCGCTCCGCTGGCGCACACTCTCCGAAAACGCGCTGGAGAGCGGGACCCGTCAGCGCGACTCGAGCTCGGCCATCCAGGCCTCGAGGCGCGGCAGATGCTCCTCGAGATGATCGGGCCCGGCCTTGCGCAGCCAGAAAGCGGCGGCATCGGTCATCTCCGGCAGCTGCGCCCACGCCGCCAGGAGCTCGCCACGGGCGGCGGCGCACTGGAGGTGCACGGTCTCGAGCGGGATATCGCGCATCGCCTCGAGGAATCGAGCGTTCTCGGCATCGATGTCCAGTTCGTCGTCGCGGTACGTCCCGGCCGCGATGCGGCGCAGCATCTGCGCACCCTGGGCCATCCAGGTCCCGAGATGGGCGACGGCGTCCTTGGCGGTCCAGCCCTCCTCGAAGTAGCCCGGCTCATCGGCCATGGCAGGGGTCATGCGATCGATGACGGCGTGGAGCCGATGCCAGGCCTCGGCCTCGCCGTCCAACGCTCGGGAGTGCTCGGTCACCCGACGATCCTAGCGCCGCGGGCCGGGCGCTGGCTACATGATCTGGAAGGTCTCCGCCACTTCGACCGAGCCGCCGCTCAACAGGTGCGGTGAATTCCGGGCGTGGGCGACCGCCTCATCCATCGAGTCCGCGCGGATGATGGTGTAGCCGGTCGCCGGGTTCGCTCCCCCGCCGGCGTGGCCGGATCCATCGGCATCGACGGTGACCGCCTGGCTGACCGGGTTCCCGCCGTCGACGACGGCCTCGCCCATCTCGTCGTACCAGCGGGTCCAGGCCGCCATGACCTCGGCCTGCGCCTCGTCGCCGTCCGGCGCGCCGCCCCCATGGAAGATGAGCAGGTAGTTCGTCATCGCGGGATCCTCCGTGGTGCTGGCCCCCGTCATGAAGATGTAGGCCCGTCCACGCTGCAGCGTTCAACGCGCGGCCACGCGGCGCGTCCGCCCAGCCGCGCCCTGAGCCGTTCCACCAGCCAGTACGCCGCCGGCACGAAGATCAGCGTCAGGAACGTCGAGCTGAGCGGGCCGCCGATGATGAGCCCCGCCCCCGATTCAGGTGACGCGCCGACCGCCGATGTAGGTCGTCAGGACTCGTGCGTCGCCGGTGAACACGGCTTCCGTCGAGCGCAGGTCCCGGTCCAGGATGACCAGGTCCGCGAGCTTTCCGACCTCGATCGTGCCGGTATCGGCATCGAGGTGGTTCACGTAGGCGGAGCCGATGGTGAAGGCAGCCAACGCCTGGTCGAGCGAGAGCCGCTCGTCGGGCAGGAACGGCGCGACGTCCCGGGTCTCCGGCGCAACCCTCCGCACCGCCACCTCGATCTCGCGCAGGGGATCGGCGCTCGACACCGTCCAGTCGCTGCCCGCGGCAATCCGTGCGCCCGCGCGGGCGAGGCTTGCGAACGGGTACTGCCACGCCGCCCGCTCGTGCCCGAGGACCGGGCTCCGCAAGTCGCGCATCTGGTCGTCATCGGCGGCCCACAGTGGCTGCATGTTGGCCGTGACGTCCAGCGCGGCAAAGCGACCGACATCGTCGGGATGGATGACCTCGATGTGGGCGATATGGTGCCGCCCCTCGGTCCGGCCGTTCGCCGTCCGCGCCGCCTCGACGCTGTCGAGTGCCAGCCGAACGGCCCCGTCGCCGACCGCGTGGAAGTGGCACGAGAAGCCGCGCCGATCGAGCTCGATCACCGCTTGCCGCAGCAGGTTGGGCTCGATGAACGGGGTGCCCAACTCCTCTCGGCCGGCATAGGGGGCGGTCATCAACGCGGTCCGCGACTCGAGGATGCCGTCCAGCATCAGCTTCACGCTGCCGGCTCGAAGGCGTCCGGGGACCGGTGCGGACGCGCGGGCCTCCTCCAGCCACTCGATCTGCTCCAGGCCGCCCGCCCGACCCCACCACAGCGCGGCCTCGACCCGGGCCGTGAGACGCCCGTCCTCGGCGGCTTCGCGGTACGCCGCGAGCGCGGCTGACTCGACGTGCGCGTCCTGCCAGGCGGTGATGCCAAGCGCGTGCAGCTCCGCCTGCGCGGCGAGGAGCCCGCGCACGCGTTCCTCGTGTCCCGGCACCGGTAGGAGCCGCTCGATCGATTCCGTGGCACCGTCGTGAAGCGTCCCCGTCGGATGGCCACCCTCGTCCCGAACGATTCGGCCATCCGGCGGGTCGGGCGTGGCCGCGTCGATGCCGGCCAGCTCGAGCGCCCGCGTGCTCACCCAGGCCACGTGGCCATCGTCGCTCTCCAGGATCGCCGGCCGGCGGCCAACGGCTCGGTCGAGGAGCGCCCGATCCGGCTCGCCGCCGGGGAACGCCGTGAGCGACCATCCGGACCCGATGATCCACTCGCGTTCCGGATGGGCCGCGGCGTACGCGCGGATGGCCTCGAGGTACGCGCCCACGTCGCCCAGGGCGTGGAGGTCGCAGCGGTCGGCGAGCAGCCCGCCCTCGATGGGATGGATGTGCGCGTCCTGGAATCCCGGCAGCACGGTCTCGCCGCGCAGCTCGACGACTTCGGTGGACGGGCCGATGAGCTCGCGCAGGTCGGCCGATGATCCGACGGCCGCGATCCGCTCGTCGCGGATCGCAACGGCGTCGTGGGACGGGCTCGCCGGCCTGGCGATCGGCTCGATCGTTCCACCCAGGATGACGAGGTCGGCCGCCTCGCCCATCAGCCCGGTGCGATCAGTTCGGTCCGCAGCTCGTGGCTCTCGTCGGGCAGGCGGGCCTCGTACCAGATCCGGTAGCCACCGGTCGGCAGCGGCAGGACGTCGAGGTAGCGGACGTCGCGAACGGCATCGTCCCCGACCTGCTCCAGGGCTCCGGCGCGCTCGCCGGTGAGGCGGGCGAGGCCGGTCCGCTCGAACCAGTTCTCCTCCTTCGAGGCGCGGCCGTCGTAGGCGGCGCGGCCATCGGGCAGCACGGCGGTCAGCCGCGCCCCACGCTGGTCCCACGTCCCGGGACGCGGCGCCAGCGCGGTCCCGTGCCACTGCCACGCCACGCCATCGGCGCTCGTGGCGTAGGCCGTGGTCATGCGGTCCTCTTCGTCGGGCTCGTCGAGGGGATGGCAGCAGATCCAGGCCTCCCACCCGCCATCCGCGGCCCGTCGCACGATCGGATCCTTGACGCCCAACGATGCGTCGCCCGGGAAGACGGTGCGCGCTTCGGCATTTGCGAACCCGGCGGGGTCATCGGCCTCGAGCAGGTCGATCCACCAGTGCTTGCTGGGTGGCTTGCTGGCCGAGCAGACGTACAGGCGCCAGCGGCCATCATCGGTCCGGAGAATGGCCGGGCGCTCCATCGAGGCGGCGTCGAACCGCGCCTGGTCGAGCTCGGCGACGGTGGTCAGCTGCACGCCGTCCGGCGAGCGCGCCACGACCGTCGACCCGCGGCCGGCGGCACCGGTGCGGACGCGGTACGCGATGACGAAGCCGCCATCGTCGTCAAGCGCGGCGCACGATCCTCCCGCCCACCAGCCGATCCCCCGCCCGGGTGCCGGAGCCGCAACCTCCGCCCGGCCCATGCCGGGGAGCGGGAAGTCATCCATGGCGCCGAATGTATCGCATCCGGGGCGGCGCTGACGTTCGGCTGGCGACTGCGGGCCGATCGGCACTGGACCGTGATGAGACGTCGTCAGAGGATCCGCGCAGGAGGAACCCAGCCGATGAAGGTCCAGGTCGTCTACTGCAGTCACAAGGGCAACACCCGTCGCGTCGCCGAACGGATCGGCGAGACGCTGCGAGCTCACGGCGAGGTCGAGGTCGTCGACGTCGCCGTTGCGCCGGTCCCGCCGCCGGAGGATCTCACCCTGCTCGTGGTCGGCGGGCCGACCGAGGGGCACGGCATGACGCCGGAGATCCGCCAGTACCTCGCCCGACTCGACCTCCACTGGTCGATGGGCCGCGCGACGGCCGCGTTCGACACCCGCCTCGACTGGCCCAGGCTCCTGTCCGGGTCGGCCGCCGACCAGATCGCCAACCGCCTCTCGGCGCTCGGCACCAAGGTCATGGGCGAACCGGGCAGCTTCCTGGTCTCCCGGGTCCCGGAGCTGGAGCCGGGCGAGCTCGAGCGCGCCGCCGAGTGGGCGGAGCACCTCGCCCAGACCGTGACGCCGGTCCGCGTCTAGCGTCGAACCCCCACCGGGAGCGCGACTGCCAGCGAGCCGATGATGCCGGCGCCCAGCGCGATGGAGCCGGCCAGCGCGGGATGCCATCCGCCCGATGCCGCGGCAACAGGCGGTCCGACGATCAGGATGGCGCCGATAACGTGACCGGTCGTATCGGTCACCGCGACATGTGCTGATCGACCACGTCGCGCTGCATGACCAGGTCGCGCTGCGACTGCCCGGCGAAGTCGAAGTCCATGGTCCCCACCCTGCGAAAGCCCCATCGCTCGTAGAAGCCGATGGCACGCTGGTTCCGCTCCCACACGCCGAGCCACATCGTGTCGTGTCCGCGCTCCGCAGCCTCCGCCAGGCAGCGCCGCATGAGCGTGCTGCCGATCCCGCCCCCGATGTGCGCCTGGTCAAGGTAGATCTGTGACAGCATCACCGGTCGTGCGCCGGTGATCGCGGAGTGGTGCTCGTCGGTGCGAAGCAGCGCGAAGCCGATCATCGCCCCAAAACGCTCGACGACGAGGTAGGTCAGCCGCTCATCGGCCAGCTCCGCGGCCTGCTGCCCGGGCGAGTAGTGGTCGGCGATGTATCGATCGAGCTCGGGTCCCGCCAGCTCGGCCTCGTAGGCGGCGCGGAAGGTGAGGGCGGCGAGACGCGCGAGGTCCCTCGCGTCGTCCGGCCGGGCGTGGCGAATGACCAGGTCGCTCGGGTGCTCATCGGGCATGCGCTCGATGGTACCCGGCCGCAGTGCTCGACCCCACCGGTCACCGCCTAGACTGGCGCGATGAGCAGAACCGTTCTTCACGACGCCTTCGGCCATCACGTGTGGGCCACGATCCGGGTGATCGACGCCTGCCTCGCGCTCCCGCCGGAGCAGCTCGACACGACCGCACCCGGCACGTACGGCTCCATCATCGACACGCTTCGCCATCTCGTCGGAGCCGATGCCTCCTACCTCTGGGTCCTTTCCGCGGGCGACCGGCCGGAGATCGAGGAGGCGGACATGGGCCTCGCCGCGCTGCGGGCGGCGATGGACGAGAGCGGGCCGGGCTGGACGGCCGTGCTGGATCGGGGCCTCGATCCCGAGGAGATCGTGGTGCGCCATCGCGACGACGGCACCGACAGTCACGCGCCGCGGAGCATTCGCCTCGCACAGGTGCTGCACCATGGGACGGACCATCGCAGCCAGGTCTGCACGGCGCTCACCTCCCTCGGCGTGACGCCTCCGGAGATCGACGTGTGGGACTACGCCGCCAAGGATGACCGGATCTGGGAATCCCCCACCGCGGGATGATCCGGCCCCTCTCCCACGTCGACGTGGACCGATGCGAGGCGATCATGCGGGGCTTACCCGAGTGGTTCGGGCTCGAGGAGGGCATCGCCGAGGCGCGCGGCTGTCTCGAGACCCAGCACGGCTTCGTCGCCGAGGAGGACGGCGAGGTGCTGGGCTTCCTGACCTGTGCCGCCGAGCTCCCCGAATCGGCCGAGATCACCTGGATGGCGGTCGCGGCCGGCGCCCACCGACGCGGCCTCGGTCGTGCGCTGGTCGAGGCCCTGGTGTCGAAGGCACGGGAGGAGGGGCGCGAGCTGCTGCTGGTGAAGACGTTGGCGGACAGCGATCCGAGCCCGGAGTACGCGGCGACGCGCGCGTTCTATCGGTCCATGGGCTTCCGTCCGCTGGCGGTCCTGCCCGACCTCTGGGGACCGGCCAACCCGTGCCTGCTCATGGTTCGCCCGCTCGGCTCGCCGAAGCCCCCGAGCTACGTCGCTTGACCGATGCGGTCAACGATCCCGGCGCGCACGCTCGGTCGGTGAACGAGCAAGCTCATCCCAGGCCGCTGTCCATCGCCAGCCTGATCGCGCTGCACCTGGCACCGGGGGCGCTCGCCGTCGCGCTCTTCGTGCTGATCGCGGGGCCTGTCGGCGACGCGGGGTACCCCCCGCTGTTGGCGTTCCTGCTCTCCGTCGCGTTCGTGCTGCTCCCGGCAGAGCTTGCCATCATCGCCCTCGCGGCCCGACGAGAGGCGGCGGGCGGTGGCCTGTTCTCCCCGATCCGGTTCCGCCAGCCGCTCTCGGGGCGGGACTGGCTGGTGGTGCTGCCCGTGACCCTCGTCGTCTCGATCGTCGCGTTCGGTGCCCTGAGCTTCCTCGAGCCGGGCATCCGGGATGGGCTATTCGGCTGGCTGCCGGGCTGGTTCCGCGAGCTGGTCGACACCGATGCCATCGGCGAGTACTCCGCCTTCGCGTGGGGAGTGACGCTGGTCGCGTATGTAGCCCTCAATGTGTTCATCGGTCCGGTGGTCGAGGAGCTCTACTTCCGCGGCTATCTGCTGCCACGCATGACATCGATGGGCCGCTGGGCGCCCCTGGTGAACACGACCCTCTTCTCCCTCTACCACTTCTGGACGCCGTGGGCGTTCATCTCTCGGATCGGCGGCGTGGCGCCATTCGCGTACGCCGTGTGGTGGAAGCGGAACATCTTCCTCGGCATGGCCGTGCACGTCCTCTTGAACGCCGTCGGCACGCTCACCCTCGTGGCGCTGGTTCTGGGCGAGCTCCCCTGATCGTGGTGGCCGGGGTATCGACGCTGGAGGCCGATGAGCGTACGTTGGTCGGCGTCAACCACGGCCGCAGGCGAGGAGACGACATGGGCGACAAGGGACCCGGCTCCAAGAGCAAGGGCAAGAAGCAGAAGGGCAGCAAGAAGAAGCCGTCGGCCGGATGACGACCTCCGCCGCATTCGGCGACATCCTGGCCAGGCACCGGTCCTCGTCCTGCCCGGCACGATCGTCGAGGTTCCCGGTTGGTTCCGGGTCAGCCTCACCGCATCGGACGAGATGATCGAGGCCGGCATCCCGCGATTCGCTTCAGCCCGCGCGGAGGCGCTCGGCTGATGGAGCCGGCCCGGTTCACCACCGCCATCCGGTACTGGAAGCCGGAGCGGGCGAGCGGGCTGGCCGTGGCGGACGTGCCCCCCGAGCACGTCGCCGCGATCGGCGGGCTGCGGCAGCAGCGCGTGCGGGGAACGATCGGCGGGGCCGGGTTCGCCTCGAGCGTCATGCCGGCGGGCGGCGGGCGGCTGGCGCTGAGCGTCAGCAAGGCGATGATGGCCGCGGCCGGCGTGGCCGTCGGCGACGACGTGGAGGTCGAGATCACCGCGGTCGGCCGCGACTGACCCTCGCTCACGAGGCCCGATAGGACCAAACCGGCGAGCCTTGCTACGCTACGCAGCCATGTCCATTCGATCACCCCGATTCGCCCTGCGTTCCCTGCCGGGCGTGATGACCGTCGCGATCGTGTCCGCATGCTCGGCCGCCGCGAGCCCGACGCCCACCCCCCTCCCCTCGTTCGTGCCGCTGGCCTCCCCCGGCGAGGCGCTCGGCGCACTCCCGGGCGTCGAGGAATACCAGTACCGGCTCGACCTCAACAGCATCCCCGGCTTCCTCGCCAACACCCGGGAGTCGATCGGCGATGAGGTGGAGGTCCAGATCATCCAGTCGGCGATCGCCTCCCACGAGAACGGCGACGTCTCGGTCATCGCGTTCGGCTTCCCGGGAGTGACCGATGAGCAGGCCGTCGACTACTTCGCGCGCATCCTGGACAAGATGGAGGATGGCTTCGGTGCGGCGAGCCAGCGCGGCCTCGAGGATCGCGCCTACCTGATGCGCGATGGCGGGCGCACGGTGGTCCTGGCCCCGTGGGGACGCATCGACTACCTGGTGTTCCTGTTCGCGGTCGGGCCGACCGAGACCACAGAGGACATCATCACCGGCATCCTCGACGCGGGAGGCTGACCGCGGGCTTCCCCGGCCTGCTAGCGTCATCGGATGGATGCGCTGCGCGCGTGGGACGTTGACGGACCGATTCGCGCCGAGATCTTCCTCGTCTGGCTGAACGGCGACCGGCCGGAGCTCACCGGGCCCGACGGGCCGGTTCCCTGGATCGTCCAGCTCGAGGACACCGAGCACCCCGTCGAGGTCGTCGATCGGATCGTCAGCGGTCTCGTCGGTCCGCCGGTCGTCGTGCACTCGACGTCCTGGCGGCGGGATGGATCGGCCGTCATCCTGAGCTTCGTGGCCGTCATTGGTCCGGAGCAGGTCGGCGTCATGGCCAGTGCGCCGATCGACCGCAGCGAGCTGGCCCGCTCGGAAGCGCGGCGAGCCCCCACCAGCATCGGCCATGCGCAGGTGCTGGAGCACGGGCTGCGGCATCTCGCCTGGCTGGTGCAGGATGATCCGGTCGTCGCCGAGCGGCTGACGGGGAGCTGGCGGGATGCCCTCGCCGGCTACGTTCCCGAGCCGTTCCGTAGTCTCGGATGAGGAGAGGGAGCCCACCATGACCGATGCAATGCACCTCCGCTGCGCGTGCGGCTGGGAGGCAAGGGGGACCGAGGACGAGCTGATCACTGCCGCCACCGACCACGGCGAGCAGGTGCACAACATGCGTCCGACCCGCGAGGAAGTGCTCGCGATGGTGGTCAGCGACCGAGCGCCCTCGGAGGGCGGTCACGCCGGCTGACGCGTCCCGCCCTCGGGGCGCTACGGCAGGTACGAGGCGCTCTCGTCGAGCCAGTGGCGATGGCGCCACTCCTCGATGACCGATATGGCCGGCTCCTCGGCGAGGGCCTCCGGCAGCGTCTGGCGCGCCATTCCGCTCAGCGCCCGCCGCAGCAGCTCCTCGAGCTCCTCCCACTGGTACTCGGTCGGATAGCGAGACAGCGTCGGCGCCACAATAGAACGGATGTTCACATCGGCGAGTCTACGCCGATGCGCCGCGGCGCGGAAGCCCCCGGTGGCTCACAGCCTCAGATGGCGAGGTAGCCGGGCTGAAGGCTCAGCCACAGGGACGCGGCCACCGCCACGGCGACAAGCCCAATGCCGAAACGGAGTCCCGGTGACCTGAGTTGCAGGCGCTCACGAAATACCAGTGCGACGCCCGCGACCGCGCCGAGTGCGAGCGCGATGGGGTTTGCCAGGGCCGGGAACACGAAGCTCGCCCCCAGCGTGCAGAGGACCGCGATGACTGCAGCAACCCCGGCGTTGATGACGCCGGACCGAGCGTTCATGGCGACATCCTACGGCGCGTGCGCAATGCCCGGCACAGCGCGGAGCCGCCGGCCCCGCAGGGCCGGCGACTCATGGGTATTCGGCGCGGACTACCAGGCGCGGTGGCCGGGGCCGCCCTCGCCGTAGTAGGTGCCGACCTCGGTGTGATAGCCGGCATCGCTGAACCGCGACTCGTCGAACTCGGGCGCGTTCTCGATCTCGTCCTTGGTCCGATGGACGAACACCCGCTCGTCGACGACGTCGACGCGGTCGATCACGCCGGCCGGCAGCAGGACCTTCTTGCCGAAGATCCACGGGCCGGTGTCGACCACCATCCAGCTGCGACCGACGTCATAGCTGGCCTGGTCGATGGATCCGATCTCCCCATCGATGGCCTCGACCGTGAACCCGACGATGTCGGTGTTCGCCCACGATTCGTAGTCGCGGAACGTCCAGATATCGGTCATCGTGCGGCTCTGGGTCATAGTGATTCCCCTTTCACTGTGGATCGGTACACCCCACGGCGTGCAGACCCCGTGCCCTCGGGCCACAAGGCGGCGCCGACATAAAGATTTCTTAGCACCCCACGCTCGGTCGAATGGGCAGCGTCCGGTTCGTCGTATCGTTGAGCGCGGGAACAGCCCGCGCCAGCGCAGAGGAGCCTCCCGCAATGACCCGATACCTCCTGTCCGTTCACACCCAGGTCGACGATCGGCCCGCGACCATGAGCGAGGGCGAGATGCGCGAGGGGTACGCCCGGATCGGCGCCCTCGAGGTCGAGCTGCAGGCAGCCGATGCGCTGGTCTTCAGCGGTCGCCTGGATGCGCCCGGAGCGGCGAAGGTCGTCCGCGTCACGAAGGGGACGGCCCTCACCACCGACGGCCCATTCCTGCAGGCGAAGGAGGCCATCGGCGGCTTCTACATCCTCGAGGCAGCAGACGAGGATGCAGCGCTCGGATGGGCGACCAAAACCTCGGCCGCCATCGGCATGCCGATCGAGGTCCGCCCCTTCATCGACTCACGCGGCGCGTGAGGCACGCTCGGCCCTAGAGGAAGAGCCCCCAAAGGCGCGCCGTGGCCATCGCGATCACCGCCACGGCCAGGCCGATGAGCACCAGCCAGCCCGCCCGGCGGGCCTCACCGCCGACACGGGCCAGCGTCGCCTGCTCGTCGGGGGTCGGCGGCCGTCCCTCGGCGATCACCGTTCCGAGCGTCCGTTCGACCGTCCGCGTGCGAGGGAAGACGTAGAGCGCGCCGATCGCGAAGGTGAGGATCGCGACGATTCCGCCCACCGTGTAGCCCAGCCGCGCCTCGTCGAACAGGAGCTCGGGATCGAGGCCGCTGGACACGATGACGAGGAGCCAGATGCCGGCGAGGACCGTCACCGCGGCGGACCCGAGGATGACGATCGGCAGCCGCCGATGGTGCAGGAGCTGGTACGTGAACGGCGTCGCTCCCGGCCCGACAGCCATCGCGGCCGGTTGAACGAACAGGAAGAACGTGAAGACTGCGCCCACCCAGAACGCCCCGGCCGCGATATGGATCATTCGCAGGATGAGAACATCCATTCGTCGTCACCTCCAGCTCGATGGGCCCCGCCGCCAGCATAGGCGCGTCATCGGCCGATGAGAACCTGCGGGCGCCACCCGATTAGGATTCGATGATGGCCGATGCGCTGCGCCTGATCCTGGAGGTGGGCAAGAAGGAGCGTCGGGTCGTCGCGGGCGCGACGGACTGGCCCGGCCTCGACCGCTGGGGCAGGACCGATGAGGACGCGATCGCGACACTGACCTCGTATCTGCCGCGGTACGCCGATGTCGCGCAGCGCGCGGGGCTCGGCGACGAGTTCGCCCGCCAGCGCGACTCGGAGGTCGTGGAACGGGTCACCGGCTCCGGATCGGCGGACTACTGGGGCATCGCCCACGTCCCGTCCGAGCTGGAGCGCGCGGTGCTCACGCCCAGCGCGCTCGAGCGCCGGCTCGCGCTGCTGAAGGCCTGCTGGAGCGTCTTCGACGATGTCGCCGCGCGCGTCTCCGCCGACCTTCGACCGGGGCCGCGCGGTGGCGGCTGGACGCGCGACGAGATCGTCCGCCACGTCCACGTCAACGAATCGGGCCAGTTCACACGGAAGGTGGAGGTCCGCACGCCACGCGAGGTGATCCTTACGCCTGACGGGCGGGCCGCTCACCGAGAGGCCACCCTCGACGCCATCCGCGCCTACAACGCCGATGGACGGATCGCCGGCCGCAGCTGGCCGATCCAGTTCCTCGTCCGGCGCATCGCCCACCACTTGATGGACCATGCCTGGGAGATGGAGGACCGGGACCTCGCGCCCTGACGCCACTCCAACGAACGTGCCGTTCGCTACAGACCGGCCCCCGGAGTCCCGAACCAGAACGACTGCACGCCGGCGTAGATCACGCCATCGGGCACGACCCAGAAGCGCTCCAGGAGGTCCGGGAGCGTGGAGCTCAGCCCCATCGGCTGCCAGGTCGAACCGTCGGTGGACACCCACGCCATGCTCAACCCCGGCCACGGGATGGGTGCCAGGCCGGGTCCGAGCGCGACGATCCGAACGCCGTCACTCGCGGCCCATCCGCACGCCGGTGAACCGTTCGGGTCATCGGCAGCCTCCCATCGCGAGCCGTCGGCGGAGATGAACGGCAGGAAGTAGCGGGGTCCGCCCGCTGACATCTCGCGGTTGCCGCGGCAGGCCACGAGGCCATCCTCGCCGGCCAGGATCGGGCCGAGCTCTCCGCCGATCCCAGGTTGGGCAAGGTTGGCGGCGTCGACGGTCGCTCGCGTCCATCTCACGCCGTCATGCGAAGCCCATGCCGCTGGCTCGGCCGTCTGGGTCTCGGGACCGACGCCATTGGCGCCAACCATGACGAAGCCGCCGTTGCGAACCACGACGGAGTTCAGCATCGCGCTCGGCGAATCGGCCGGAAGGCTGACCGATGACCATGCCAGGGCGTCCGCCGAGTGGAGCAGGAGCGGCGCCATCCCGCCGTCGCGGTAGGCATTGCCGATGACGACCAGCCCTTCCGGCCCGCTGGCGACGTCAACGAGCCCGGTGACCGGCGCGTGCTGCGTCACGTCCCAGGTGGCGGGCATCGGCCCGAGATCGAGTCCCGTCCAGGCGGCCTCCCAGCTCGGATCGTCATCGAGCAACCAGCTGGTGCCGTCCGGCGAGCTCCAGATCAGTGGCACGGTCCCATCCGCCGTCACGGTGCTGAAGGCCAGCAGCTCGTCCCCGACTGCCACGAGGTGCGCGGGCAGGCGGTCCGAGCCGGGCCGGACCTGGTGCGTGATCGTCCAGTGCAGACCGTCCGGGGACGTCAGGAACGCGGCATCGGCACGGTCCGCCGACACCTCGACCGAGCCCACGGCCACGTAGCCGTCGTCCCATGGCACCAGATCGGCGAGATGGACGACGAACGGCGGCGTGACCGGGTCCGACCACGTCAGCACGTTCCACTGAGCCCTCGGGGTGGGTGCAGGGGTCGGCGACGCGGTCATCGTCGGCGACGCCGAGGGAGTCGGCTGAGGTGACGCGGATGCGGCGGCGGACTGGGCGACGCTGGCCGTCGGGTCCGCGGACTCGCTCGCGACCGGCGGGCCATCGCTGATCGGCCAGAGCAGGACGGCCAAAGCGAGCGCCGCAACCGTGGCGATCGCAGCGACCGAGAGCCGCATCGGCGTCACGAAGTGCAGCCGATATCCGAATGGCAGCCGATCCGCGGCTTCAGCGGAACGGTGACGCAGCGACATCGAAGCCTCCTCCCACGCGGAGCGCGTGACTCGAACCCGCTGCAAGGGTCCTCCGGCAGGCTGATGTGGCACAAGTGCCGGTCGGCCCATTCGCAGCGCTGGCTGCTCGCGACGCGCGAGCTGTCACGACGACGCGACACGCTGCGGGCATGAACCTCCAGCCACACCTCGTCAGCGTCAACGCACGGCTCGCCTCGGCGGAGCTGGGCATTGACGTACAGATCCGCCTCCGTCAGCTGGAGGGACGGTGGCTGGCCGTGGCCGACTTCGGCGGGGAGCCGGAGGTCGGCATCGGCGCATCACCGCGCGTCGCCCTGGCCGCCGCGTTTGCCACGCTCGGCGAGCGGGCGGCCGCCACTCTCATGGCGGATCCGCAGCTCTTCGGGGTGAGTGCCGCGATCGTCCGGTCCGCCTAGGCGGCGGCTCGCGAAGGCCCGATCAGGTGGCGACCATCGAGGCGATCTGGATGAGGTTGCCGCAGGTGTCGTCGAAGACTGCGGTCGTCACCGGGCCCATCTCGGTCGGCGGCTGCACGAAGGTCACGCCCTTCGAGCTCAGGCGTTCGAACTCGCCCCGCACGTCGTCCACGGCGAAGGACGTGTACGGCATCCCATCGGCCACCAGCGCTTCCTTGAACGGACGTGCGGCCGGGTGTGCATCGGGCTCCAGCAAGAGCTCGACACCATCGGGCGCCTCGGGCGACACCACCGTCAGCCACCGGTGCTCGCCCGTCGGCATGTCGGTCTTCTTCACGAATCCGAGGATGTCGGTATAGAACGCGAGCGCCTTCGCCTGGTCGTCGACCAGCACGCTCGTCAGGTTGATTCTCACTCTGGGTGGTCTCCTGTCGTCGGCGGCCACCGCTCCGCGATCTCGCGGAGCGGTGATGGATCGATGGAATGGAACTTGTATCGGCCCGATCGGCGCGTCCGGACCAGACCGGCCTCCTCGAGGACGGCCAGGTGCTGCGAGATCGCCTGCCTGGAGGCGCCGATGCCGTGCCGCATCGTGAGCCGGCCGCAGATCTCGAACAGGGTCTGCTCGTCGCGCTCGGTCAGCTCGTCGAGGATCGTGCGTCGGGTCGGATCGGCGAGGGCCCGATAGACGTCTCCCACGTCGCCGATTATAGGCAAGTGACCACTTGCCTGTCAACGTCAGGCAGGGCGCAGGCGGGCAACACCGTCCAGCAGAAGAAACGTGTAGAGAGCTCTTGACACGATGTCAGCTCTGCTTTACATTTGTCGATGTCAAGGATTCTGTACATCGGAGCGCCGGCATGTCGTACGAAGAGAAGGGCCAGTGGGTCTACCTGGCGGCCACCACGATCGCCTACGCGGCGTACCTGGTCCTCCTGCTCGGCAACGCCGGGGGCAGGCCGCTGGCGGAGATCGACTACCGGCCGTTCCTGCTGTGGACGATCGGGGCGGCGGTCGTCGGGTCGATCATCGGCCGCATCGCGATCGAGATCATCCGGCCCAGCGACTCGCACCGGGAGGATGTCCGGGATAAGGAGATCGGCCGCTTCGGCGAGTACGTGTCCGGGATGATCCTGGGCGTGGGCATGGTCGGTCCGTTCATCCTTGTCCTGATCGAGGCCGGCCACTTCTGGATCGCCAACGCGATGTACCTCGTGTTCGTCGTCCAGGCCGTCATCGGCACGATCATCAAGCTCATCGCCTACCGCCGGGGCTTCTGACCGATGGGCAAGCCCACGCGGGTCACCAACGACATCCGCCGGCTGCGCTTCACGAACGGTGAGATGACCCAGGCCGAGCTTGCGGAGCGGGTCGGCGTGACCCGCCAGACGATCATCGCCATCGAACAGGGCCGCTATTCGCCGTCGCTCGAGATGGCCTTCCAGATCGCCCGCGTCTTCGACGTCCAGCTCGACGACGTCTTCCAGTATCCCGCCACCGAGAAGGAGCCAACGCCATGACCACCTCCACCGAGACCGCCCGCCGCAAGGCCGGCGGCGGCATCCCGCCCCGCCCGATCGTCGTCGCCGCGTGGGCCATCCACCGCGCCCTCTATCGGCTGCTCGGGCGTCGCCGGGCGCTGCGACCGGTCACCGAGACGACCTGGGGCATGATGCGGCTCAGGACCATCGGCCGGAAGACCGGCCAGGAGCGCGCGGCCATCCTCGGCTACTACGAGGACGGCCCGAACCTGGTCACCATGGCGATGAACGGCTGGGGCAAGCCGGAGCCCGCCTGGTGGCTGAACCTGCAGGCGCACCCGGACACCACCGTCGAGCTGCCCGATCGCACGCTCGCGGTCCACGGTCGCGCCGCCACGCCCGAGGAGCGACCGCGACTCTGGGAGCTCTGGCGCCGATACGACGGCGAGGACCTGGACGCATGGGCCTCGCGCCGGCCGCGCGAGACGGCGGTCGTCATCCTCGAGCCACGCTGAGTCAGCGCCAGCGCACGATCACCGCATCGACCCGATCGGCCACGCCCTTGAGCCGGAGTGGCCGATCCTCACCCAGGTCGAAGCTCCGGCGCGAGCGATCGAGACTGCTCCGCGTCAGGAGGATCTCGTCGCCGCTCGCCGCGGCACACACGCGCGCGGCGAGGTTGACGCCTCGTCCGGCATAGTCCGATCCGGAACGCGTCGCCTCGGCGGCGTGGACGCCGACGCGAACGGCCGGGGCAAACCCCTCCCGTTCGCGGTGTTCGGCGAAGCGGCGCTGGATCGCGATGGCCGCTTCGACGGCCCGGTCGATGTCGTCGAAGGCCAGGAAGAATCCGTCACCGGTGCTCTTCACCAGCTCGCCGCCGTGCTGCGCGACGATCGAGCGAACGGACTGGTCGTGCCATCGCATCACACCCCGCCAGGGGTCGTCCCCGAGCGTCTCGGCAAGGCGGGTGGAGTCGACGATGTCGGTGAACACGAAGGCCCGCAGCGCTCGCACCGCGCCCGATCGCGCGCCGTCCGGATCGCCACCGGCGGCGCCGTCGAGCTCGTCGAGGCCCCGAAGATCGAGGGATGCGCCGAGCAGCTCGAATGCGGCGCGGGCGGCCCGCGCCTCCATGCGCGCCCGGTCGTGCTGGCCGCGCGCGGCGAACGCCGACGCGAGCGCCCGGCGAGCCTGCGCCGCCTCGTACGGGGCGTCGAGCTCGGTCCAGGCGTCGACCGCCTCCCGCAGGGCACGTTCCGCATCGGCAGGTTCCGACTGTGCCAGCCGGAGCAGGCCGCGCGCCATCGAGGCGGTGGCCCGCGCCGCCTGGCTGGCGAACCGCTCCGCGATGTCATCGAGCTCGGCGCTGGCGGTGCGCGCCGTGTCCAGGTCGCCGCCGGCGAGCGCGATCTCGACCTGCGCCCTCAGGATCGGGAGCCGATAGAGCGGGGACGCTGGCGGTGCATGCCAGTTCGACGTCGGCCTGGGATGCTCGAGCGCTTCGCGGATGCCGGCCGCTGCTTCATCGGTGCGACCCTGGGCGAGGCGGACCAGCGAGAAGGCCGGCTCGATGTGCGCTCCGCGCTCGTACGCCTGCAGCAGCGCCTCCTCCGCTTCGGGCAGGTCGCCGCGACGACGTCGAATGTCGCCGATGCGGTACAGCGCCATGGCGGCCGCCGCTGGAATGAACCCGGCGAGCTCGACCGACGCCTGCTGGGCCTCCGCCTCCGCCTCCAGCCAGCTCCCGCGCAGCTGCTTGATCTCCGATCGATACAGCCGGCACATGCCCGGGTACCCGTTGATGCCCTCGCGGCGGCACCACCGGTCCTGCGCCTCTGTCCACCGTGCCGCGCGCGCCCACTCGCCGAGGGCGGCGCAGGCGCCGATGGTGGTGCAGCAGATGCCTCCCGCCGTCGCCGGCTCCAGCTCACCGCCGACCGCCGCGACACTGGCCTCGTCGACCAGCGCCAACCCCCGCTCGACCTCCCCGGTCGCGATCAGCGCGAAGCCGTGCTCCGCCTGGGCAAGGGCGGCGAGGTTTCGGTCGCCCACCCGAGCCGCGATCTCCTCGGCTTCGGTGGCTCCTGCCAACGAGGCCTCGACGTCCCCGAGCAGTGCCGAACGAAACGCCTTCGTGGCGGCCAGCCAGCCGTGGCCGCGATGCTCCTCCACCCCCTCCAGGAGTCGTTCGGCGCGTTGCAGCCATGCCGCCGCGAGAGGGTCGTCCGTGCGGTACACGTTGTCGCGGGCCAGTTCGATGGCGAGCATGACCGCCACGTCGAACTGATTCGCGCGCGAGGCGGCGCCGTACGCCCGCTCCCGGATCTCGATCGCCTGCGTCAGGTGGCCGTTCCACCAGGCGGCGATGGCGTACTCGTTGAGCTCGGCCGGCGTGAGCTCGCCGGCCGCATCGGCCTCCGTGAACCGCTCCAGCGCCTGTCCCCAGGCATGGCGCACGAGCGCATCACGGCCCTGAGCGATCAGGGACGCTGCCTCCGAGTCTCCTTCCGTCGTGTTGACACCCACGTCGCCATTCTGGACCGACGCGCAAGCCGGCGGGGCATCGGCGCCCCGCGCGGCGGGACTACCATCGACCGCGTGGCGAACGAGGTGCTCGAACGGCTCGATGCGTCGGTCCGGCGCGGGACGTTCGGGGTGATCACGAGCATCGTGGCCGCCCAGCGCGGACGCATCGTGCACGAGGCTTACTTCGAGGGTGACGCCAAAACGCTGCGCAACACCCGATCGGCGACGAAGACGGTGGCCGGCATGCTCGTGGGGCTGGCGATCGAGCGCGGCGACATTTCCGGCGTGGACGCACCGCTCCTCTCGTTCTTCGACGACCTGGCACCGTTCCCCCACGATGGCCCGGCCAAACGGGCAGTCACCCTCGAGGACCTGCTCACCATGTCATCGGCCCTCGACTGCGATGACGCCGATCCCGCATCGCCCGGCAACGAGGAGCTCATGGACGCGACGCCGGACTGGCTGCGCTTCGCGCTCGACCTCCCGATGCGTTCGGAGGCCGATCGGGGCACGTGGCGCTACTGCACCGCCGGCGTCACGGCACTTGCCGGCGTGCTCGAGCGTGCGACCGGCCAACCCGTCGAGGAGTTCGCCCGGCAGCACCTGTTTGCGCCGATGGGCATCGACGACGTGACGTGGTTCCGCTCCCCCACCGGCCTCGTCCAGACCGGTGGCGGCCTCGAGATGCGCAGCCGGGACCTCCTCGCCTTGGGCCAGCTGACCCTTGACGAGGGCATCCACGGAGATCGCCGCATCCTGCCGGCCGACTGGGTGCGCGCGTCGCTGCAGCCGCATCGGCGCATCGACGACGTCACCGACTACGGCTACCTCTGGTGGCTCCGCACGTTGCCGCTCGGAGCGAGCACGACCCGGGCCGCCCTGATGCAGGGCAACGGCGGCAACAAGGTCGCCGTCATGCCGGAGCTCGAGGCCGTGGCCGTCATCACCAGCACGAACTTCAACACGCCGGGCATGCACGCCTGGACCGATGCGATCCTGCTCGACCACCTTTTCCCGGTCCTAGCTGCCTGACCGGCATCGGGCTCGACGATCACCCTCCCGGCGGGACTGACCATCCCGGTATGTGCTGAGGGGTGCGAGCACCGCAGTCAATCCGCAGTGTTCATCACGTCAAATGCGGGTGGATTCGCGACGGGGGTGCTGCCCATAGGCGTTTCGTGGCTGACAAGGAATACCCAGCTCCACGCAAGGAGATCTCATGAAGCGCGTAGCGGTAACCATCAGCGGCTTGATGGTGTTCACCATGGCGTTTGCAGCCCCCGTGCTGGCAGCGCCGCCAACCAACGACCTCTATTCCGGCAGGACCGTCATCGCGGCCCTTCCGTTCAGCGAGATGCTCGACACCACCGAGGCAACGACCGACGCGGATGACACCGAGCTCAACACCAACTGCGGTGCACCCTCCACCGACGCGAGCGTCTGGTACGAGCTCACGCCCACCACCGATGTCCTGGTACTCGTCGACGTATCCGGCTCCGACTACCCGGCCGGGGTCCTCGTCGGCACCGGCAGTCCGGGGAGCTTCGAGATCGTGAGCTGCGGGCCGGGAGGAGCCGCGTTCTTCGCGGAGACCGGTGTTACATACGCCATCCTCGTGATCGACGATCAGAGCGATGGCGCGGGCAACGGCGGCACCCTGAACATCACGGTCGATGAGGCTCCGCCACCGCCGACCATCGACGTCACGGTGGACCCGATCGGCACGTTCAATCCGACGACCGGATCGGCCACGATCAGCGGCACGGTCGTCTGCAGCAGCGATGCGGACTTCGCATTCGTGGACGTCGAGCTGCGTCAGCAGGTTGGCCGCTTCGTGGTGAGCGGCTTCGGCGGCATCGACGTCTTCTGCGACGGAACCGAGCAGCCATGGTCGCTCGAGGTCATCGGCTCGAACGGGCTGTTCAAGGGCGGACGCGCCGTTGCCGTGACCTTTGCCATCGCGTGCGGCGTCTTCGACTGCGGCCAGGACTTCGAGCAGCAGACGGTCCAGCTTCGTCGCTGACTTCACGGCCGGCGACCATCAATCAGCGCCGCGGATCCGCGCGAACGCGAGTCCGCGGCGACTCTGCTGCCACCAAAGAGGCCGATGAGTAGTTCCGCGCGGCGTCCGCCCTGGTGCCGGCGTGTACCCTGAGCGTCGGTCGCCAGCATGGGCGGCCCGCACCGGAGGGCGACGATGCCGATCGAGCTGAACCACACGATCGTGTACTCCCGCGACAAGCATGCGGGAGCGCAGTTCCTGACCGACCTGTTCGGCCTTCCACCCGCCTCGAGCTGGGGACCGTTCGCCACGGTCGAGATGGCCAACCACGTGACGCTCGACTACCTCGACGCGGACGGGGACATCGCGCCCCAGCACTATTGCTTCCTCGTCGGCGAGGAGGAGTTCGACGCCATCTTCGGGCGCATCACCGAGGGTGGGCTGCCTCACTGGGCCGACCCCGGGCATCGGCAGCCCAACGAGATCAACACCCACGACGGCGGCCGCGGCGTGTACTTCGACGACCCGAGCGGCCACATCCTCGAGATCATCACCCGGCCCTACGGCGATGAGCGCTGACGGGTAGCCTGTTGGATCTATGTCCTCACAGCCCGGACCCGGTGAAAAGGAGACGCACGTGACACGAGAGATCCACTGCCCGATGGGTGACGGCCACCTGGAGGCCGATGACGACGCGCAGCTACTCGAGAAGGTGCGTGCCCATGCCGCCGAGGCCCATCCGGAGCTGACCGAGGAGCAGATCCAGCAGGTCATGGCCCAGGGAGCGCACGACAGCCACTGACGCGGCGGTCGCGCCCTCGCGGAGCGAGTCGCCTCAGCGGCCCGCCAACTCCCACGCGGCGCCGACGCTGACCTCGCCGGCCATGCCGATCGAGACGTAGAGCGCGTACCACTCGCCGGGCGGGAGCTGCGTGATCCTGATCGTGTCGCTCGATGTGCGCCCCTGCGCATCCGCGCCGACGAGCTCGACGGACACCCAATCCCGGTCGAGTGCGGCGACCTCGGCGGTGATGTAGCTGATCGGGTCCTCGAAGGTGAGGGTGATCGGGAGGGTTGTCACGGGGTTGTCATCGGCGAGCGGATTGAGCGCACCGTCCGCGCAGTAGTTCCCGGCGATGCAGTACGAGACGGCCACCCCCGGCACGCCGTTGGCATAGATCTGCGGAGGCCCCGGCGGTTCCGATGGCACCACCGCGCAGCTGGCGACGGCCATCAGCGCGACCGCCAATGGTCCGGTTCGAACCCCGGTCCAGACCCGATTGGGCATCGCCGCTCCTCCCTCGGCCGTGAGACCAGCATCATGCGTCCCCCGCGCAAGCCCCGCGGCGCGCTGTGGTTCCTCTCCTCGCTCGGCTGGCCGCCGTCAGGCGATACCGCCTTGCCCTGCCGAATGCGTCGGGAAGCGGCAGCGGACCGCGGTTCCCGCGCCGGGCCGGCTCTCGAGCGTGACCGTGCCGCCGTGGGCCTCGACAAGATCACGAACGATCGCCAGGCCGAGCCCTGCGCCCGACGAGTCACTCGAGCGCCAGAACCGATCGAACGCGTGGGCCGCGGCCTCGGCATCCATGCCGCGGCCGGTGTCGCGCACGGTCACCTCGACCGCATCGGCGCCCGACTTCACGACGACCTCGATGCGACCGCCGGCCGGGGTGTGCCGCAGCGCATTCGAGAGCACGTTCGCGAACACCTGGCGCACGCGGCGCGGATCGAGGGACAGCGTCGGGACATCTGCGGCGTCGACGGTCACGGTCACGCCGGCCTCGCGCGCCTGCGGTTCGAAGCCGGCGACGGCGTCGCGAGCCAGGGCGGCGAGATCGACCGGCTCGCGTCGGAGCGCAAGCGCGCCCGCATCGGCCAGTGACAGCGTTCGGAGGTCCTCGATCAGGCGCTCCAGCTGGTCGACCTCGGTGAGGATGTGCTCGAGGTGGTGCCGATCGGCCGCGTAGAGGCCGTCGACCATGCCTTCCACGTTGCCGCGGATGACGCTCAGGGGTGTGCGCAGCTCGTGGCTGACGTCCGCCAGCAGCCGCCGCTGATCCTCGGTGCTCTCGGCCAACCGGGCGCTCATCGCGTTGAAGGCCCGCGCCAGCGAGCGAACCTCGCCGGGGCCTCGGACCGCGACCTGGACACCGAGCTCACCCGCCTCGACCCGCTCGGACGCCTCGATGAGGTCGCCGAGCGGCGCGGCCGCCCGTCCCACGCCACGGATCAGCCTGCTGAACACGACAAGCCCGATGAACACCGCGATCGCGGGAACCACGGCGGCGAGGACCTGCTCGCCGACGACCGCGGACAGGAGCCACGCCAGTGCGACGATCATCACCGCGATGAAGATCGCGGCCGCCGCGGCGAAACGGACTGCCCGGCGCACGAAGCGCCGGCTCATGCCGTTCCACGCGTCGCGGTCCCGCGGCGGCCACGGCTCGCCGTCGGGCCACCACGGCGGCCGGCCACCCGACCAGCCGCGCGACGACCATCCGTGGCCGCGGCGCGCCGAATGTCGCTCGTCAGTCGGCAAGGCGATACCCCACGCCGTACACGGTCAGCAGATGGCGAGGCGCGCGCGGATCGGGCTCCAGCTTGCGGCGGATGTTCTTGACGTGCGCGTCGATCGCGCGTTCGTAGGCCTCGAAGGCGACGCCGTGGATCGCGTCGAGCAGCTGCGACCGGGTGAAGACACGGCCGGGATGACGGGCCATGACCGCCAGCAGCTGAAATTCGGTCGCGGTGAGCTCGATGGCAGCTCCATCGCGCTCGACTCGCATGCGCGGCACGTCCAGGAGCAGCTCGCCGGCACGCAGCTGCTCCATCTCCGCCGCCCCGGCATGCCGCCGCAGCACCGCCCGGACGCGCGCCACGAGCTCTCGCGGGCTGAACGGCTTGGTGACGTAGTCATCGGCCCCGAGCTCCAGGCCGATGATCCGATCCGTCTCATCGTCCCGGGCCGTCAGGATGATGATCGGCAGCTCGCCGTTGCGACGGATCGCTCGCGTGACGTCCAGGCCATCCAGGCCCGGCAGACCGAGGTCCAGGACGACGAGGTCCGGCGTCTCGGTCCGCACGCGCATGAGCGCCTCGTCGCCGCTCCGCGCCGACACGACGTCGAAGCCCGCGTTCACGAGGTAGTCGGAGACGAGCCGAACGATCTTCGGCTCGTCATCCACGATCAGGATCCTGGCCATGCGGCCGCATCGTACGCCGTGGTCAGGCCCCGGCAGCCTGCTGCGGGCCATCCCCGGCGTCGCGCCGATGGAGCTCCCGATGCCATTCCTCGGCACCGAAGCGGCGTTCGCGCCAGCCGTTCGGTCCCGGGCCGCCCCAGCGACGTCCCCCCACCGCCAGCCGCACCAGGCCGATGACCAGGAAGATCCCCAGGAACGTCCAGAAGATCAGTGCCACCGGTGCGAATCCGGAGGCGAACGGACCGCCCCAGTACGGGTTGCCCCAGCCGTAGACGGGCGGGACGGCGCCA
>Ga0299913_10000558_pt1 | contig 24319 bp, 22 predicted proteins | sample RVTome_9_FD_201360 | JGI IMG/M metagenome (GOLD analysis project Ga0299913, IMG submission 201360) | Soil microbial communities from uranium-contaminated site in the Upper Colorado River Basin, Wyoming, United States - RVT155D38 (version 2) ... | reverse complement strand
GCCGACCTGCAGCTCCTCGACCCGGCAGCCGCCGCCGTCGAGCTCGACGAGGAGCGCCCGCCCCGGCCGCTCCTCCACGAAGTCGGTCGCCTCCGGGGTGCCCGAATACCAGACCCGCTCGGCGACCCGGGACGCCGAGTGGCGGTCGCCGAGGGCGAGGTAGTGGAAGCGGCCCTCGGCGAGGGCGCGCTCGGCGGCGGCGAGCGAGATCGCCGCCGGATCGTCGCGGTCGGGCGAGGTCTCGGCGATGGCGCCGTGGGCGACCACCACCCGCAGGCGGCCCGCGGCGGCCGGCTCCAGCCGGGCGGCGAGCGCCGCCACCAGGTCCGCCCCCGGCCGCCGCGACGGCCACGGCGCGCCGACGACCTCCAGGCCCGGCGCCACCTCGACCGCCTCCCCGTCGAGAACCCGCACGTTGTCGGGCCGCGCCGAGCGGAACACCTGCGACCGGTAGACCGACCCGGCGTCGAGCGCGTCGTGGTTGCCCGGCAGCAGCAGCACCGGCAGGCCGATCGCGCCCATCGCGTCGAGCCCGCGGCGCAGCGTCGTCCCGTCGACCCGGTTCGACTCGAAGACGTCCCCGGCGACGACCACCGCCGCCGCCCCCTCCCGCCGCGCCACCTCCCCCAGCCGCCGTATCGCCTCGAGCCGGTCCGCCGCGTGCCGCGCCCGGGCGTCGGCGTCGAGGTAGTAGCGGGTGAGGCCGAGCTGCCAGTCGGAGGTGTGGAGCAACCGCATCCGCACGCGATGCTACCCCGCTCCGGGGGGTCGCCGCGGGCGCGGGGGCCGTGCTAGATTGATCTTCCGCCCGCGGACCTACCCTTGAGGAGAACAGAATGCACACCGAGCCGCGCCGCCTCGCACGCCCCGTGACGACCGCCCTCGGCCTCACCGCCCTCGCCGCGTCCTTCGCCCTCCTCGCCGCCCCTGCCCACGCGCAGCTCGTGCCGAGCCGGGCCGGCGCCGTCGCCGCGCCCGCGGCGGCCGTCGCGGCGGTCGCCACGCCGAGCTGCGCGGGAGGGATCGTCTACGACGACGGGACCTTCGAGGCACGCATTCGCTTCCTCGACAGCAACACCGGACAAGGTCTCGAGGCCGACGGGGTCATGCGGTTCGACCTCCCCGCATCCTCCGTTCGGATCGACCAGGTGTGTCTCTGCTGGGCGCGCGGCGAGAACGCTCCCTCGACGCTCGACCACGGTCTCGTCTTCTTCGCCGCCGACGGCCCGGGCGGCGCTCCCGGGACCGAGATCGCAGTGTTCGACGCGGTGACCAACGGCATCGACGAAACCGAGACCATCTTCACCTACGACGTGGGCGGCCTGGAGGTCGCGGGGGGCGCGGTCTACGTCGGGCCTCGCTGGAACGGACGCGGCGGCCCGGACGCCAACGGCATCTTCCTCTGCACCGACGAGAACGGGCCGGGCGGTCAGCCGATGTACGCCAAGGAGGCGACCGATACGGCATGGCTGTCCTTCGACGAGCTCTTCGTCCCACCGCCGGCGGACAACGTCCCGCCGGACGCGATCGGCGTGCGGATCGACGTCTCCGAGGTCGTCAGCACCTGCCCGCAGATCCCATGCGTCGAGGACGACGACACGCTCTGCCTCAACGGCGACCGGTTCGCCGTCGACGTCGCGTTCGACCCGCCGCCGCCGACCGACGACGACACCCTGCTCGAGCCCGGCCACGCCGTGGAGCTGACCGATGACACCGGCTACTACTGGTTCTTCCGCGACACCAACGTCGAGATGGTGCTCAAGGTGCTCGACGGCTGCGGGGTCAACGGCCACTACTGGGTCTTCGCCGGCGGGCTGACCAACGTCCAGGTCGAGATGGAGGTCTGCGACACGCAGGAGGGGATCCAGCGGACCTACCGCAACCCGCAGGAGACCACCTTCCAGCCGATCCAGGACACGGCCGCCTTCGCCACCTGCCCGTGACGCGGCGGGCGGCGCCGACAGACCGCGTGGGCTGACCGTGTTCGGCAACCGGTTCCGGCTGTTCCGGGTCTTCGGGATCGAGATCCGGGCGGACCTGTCGTGGTTCGTCGTCGTCGCCCTGTTCACCTGGTCGCTGGCGCGCCAGGTGTTCCCGGCCGGCCAGCTCGCGCCCGGGCTGACCGAGCCGACCTACTGGGCGATGGGAATCGTCGGCGCCGCGCTGCTCTTCGCCTCGATCGTCCTCCACGAGCTCGGCCACGCTCTGGTCGCCCGCCGCCACGGGCTGTCGATCCGCGGCATCACGCTGTTCATCTTCGGCGGCGTCGCCGAGATGACCGACGAGCCGCCCACCGCCAAGGCCGAGTTCCTCGTCGCCGTCGCCGGGCCGGCGGTGAGCGTCGTCCTCGGCGTCGTCTTCCTCGTCGGCGGCACGGTCGGCACCCTGGCCGGCTGGCCGGCGCCGCTCGTCGCGGTGGCGGTGGTCGTCGGCTGGATGAACCTGGCCCTGGTGCTCTTCAACATGGTGCCGGCCTTCCCGCTCGACGGCGGCCGGGTGCTGCGATCGATGCTCTGGCAGTGGCGCGGCGACCTGCGCTGGGCGACCCGGGTGACCTCGGCGATCGGCTCGGCCCTGGGCCTCGGGCTGATCGGCCTCGGGGTGCTCATGGCGATCGGCGCCAACAACCTGATCGGCGGCGTGTGGATGGCCCTGATCGGCATGTTCGTGCGCTCGGCGGCGCGGATGTCCTACCAGCAGCTCCTGCTCCGCCGCTCGCTCGAGGGCGAGCCGGTCGCCCGCTTCATGGAGTCCCACCCGGTGACCGTGCCGCGCTCGATCTCGGTCGCCGAGCTCGTCGCGGACTACGTCTACCGCCACCACTTCAAGATGTTCCCGGTCGTCGACGGCGAACGGCTCGTCGGCTGCGTCACCACCCGGTCGATCCGCGAGCTGCCGCGCGACGAGTGGGACCGCCAGACCGTCGGCGCCCTCGCCGACCGCTGCAACCCGGAGAACACCGTCCCGCCCGAGCTCGACGCGGTGCGCGCCCTCTCCCTGATGAGCCGCACCGGCACCTCGCGGCTGCTGGTCGCCGAGGGCGACCGCCTGCTCGGCATCCTCTCGCTCAAGGACCTCCTGAAGTTCTTCTCCCTGAAGATGGAGCTCGAGCCGGGGGACGAGCCGCACCCGTCGGCCGGCGGCCGGCGGCCGCTAGCTTAGCCGCTGAGCGGAGCGCTCCCTACCCGGCGGCGCGCGCCCTCGCGTCGTCGCCCGCCGGCCCGGCCGCCGGCTCCTCGTGCTCCTCGCCCGGCTCGGCGTCCCGCGCCTTCGCCGCCACGGACCCCGCCGCGCCGCCGGCCGTCTCCTGCTGCGCGCGCGTCTGCCCCCGGCGCTCGTGGCGCTGGCGGGAGCGCTCCTCGCGGGCGCTCTCGCCGCGGGCCGCGGTGGCGATCTCGGAGTTGACCTCGCCGCCGATCAGGATCGCGGCGGCCGAGAGATAGAACCAGAGCATCAGGACGATGACGACGCCGAACGAGCCGTAGGTGCGCGAGTAGAAGGCGAACGAGCCGAGGTAGATCCGGAACCCGAGGCTGGCGCCGAGCCACAGCGCCACGCCGACGACGGCCCCCGGGGTGAGCCAGGTGTAGTGGCCGCGGGCGAGGTTCGGCGCCAAGTTGTAGATCATGTCGAAGGCGAGGACGACGAACAGGAAGCCGGCGATCGACTGGGTCACCCGCCAGATCCAGGCGAAGCCGCCGCCCATGCCGAGGGCATCGGCCAGCACCTCGGCGATCTCGGTGCCGAAGAAGATCCCGGCCAAGGCGAGGGCGGCGAGGACGGCGAAGGCGGCGACCAGCGCCACCGCGACGCCGCGGCGCATCCACCAGGGGCGCGTCTCCTTGAGGCCGCAGGCCGTGTTCAGGGTGCGGCCGACCGCGATCATGCCGTTCGAGGCGATCCACACGGCGGCGACGAGCCCGAACGACAGCTTGCCGCCGCCGCTCGCCTGGGTGACGTCGTTGAGCGTGTTGCGCAGCAGCTCGGTGACGTTGGCGGACGGCGACACGGTGCCGATCCACTGGAACAGCTCGCTGCGCACCTCGAAGCTCCCTCGCGCGATGACGCCGACCAGGGTGGTGAAGAACAGCAAGAGCGGGAAGGTGGCGAAGAGGAAGAAGTAGGCGAGCTCGGCCGCGCGCCCGATCAGCTCGTCGCGCATCGACTGACGGAGGACCCGGACGGCCAGCTTCCGCCAGGTCAGCCCCCCGAGGTGCCAGAGCCCGCCCATCGCGCGGAGTGTAGCGCCACGGCGCCGAGCGCCCGCTCGAGGTACGAAGAGCTGCCGGGTCGTGGCCTGCGCCGCCTCAGCCGTCGCTCGGGGGTTGCGGCCGGCGGAGGACCTTGGCGAACAGGTAGGCGGTGACGCCGGCGACGACGCTCCAGGTCAGGGTGAGGAAGATCCAGGCGCCGGCGCTCACGGCGAGCCTCCCGCGGGCCGGTCCGCCGCCGCGGCGCGCCGGGCCTTGCGGCGCCAGGAGCGCCAGACGAGGAAGGTCAGGGTGGCGAAGACCGCGGCGAGGAGCGCGCGGGTGGCGTCGACGACCAGCCGCGGGGTCGGGTCGCCGGCGGCGTCGAGCCAGCCGCCCTCGGTGCCGACGTGGAAGACCTTGCCGAGGACGCTGTCCGCGGCGAGCGGCCAGCCCTCGCCGGCGGCGACCATCGCGAACGCCGCGCCCCAGCCCTCGGCCGGCTTGACCAGCGCGGCGACGAAGACGACGAGCAGGAACGGCGGGGTCACCCAGCGGACGACGAAGCGGAAGACGCGCGGCACCCAGAGGTCGGCGCCGCGGGTCAGCTCCTCCCAGCCGCGCTCGATGCCGAAGATCCACGAGAAGGCGAAGACCTCGACGAGGCCGAAGAGCACCAGGCAGAAGGTGCCGGCCCAGAAGTTGAACTCGTCGAAGGCGCCGCCGGGGAAGAGCCAGACGCAGAACAGGCCGAGCGCGCCGGCCGCCGTGCCGAAGACCAGCGCCGCCCGCCGCTTCTCCATCGCCAGCTCGTCCTCGAGGAAGGCGATGACCGGCTGGCCGAGCGACAGCGACGAGGTGATGCCGGCGAGGAAGAGCAGCCCGAACCAGGCGATGCCGGCGACCGGCCCCAGCCAGCCCCAGTTCTCGAACAGGGTCGGCAGCGTCAGGAAGCCGAGGGCGAACCCGTCGCCGCCGGAGGTCGCCTGCTCGACCGCGGCCAGGCCGAGGTAGGCGGTGGCGATCGGGATCATGATCGCGCTGCCGAGAACGATCTCGACCAGCTCGTTCATCCACCCGGCCGACGCCGCGTTGAGCGCGACGTCCTGGTTCCTCCCGACGTAGGAGGCGTAGCAGGCGATCGAGCCGACGCCGACCGACAACGTGAAGAACACCTGTCCGGCCGCGGCGAGCCAGGTCGTCGGGTTGCCCAAGCCCGAGAGATCCGGCCGCCAGACGAAGTCGAGACCGACGAGCGGGCTGGTGACGACGCCGGGGTCGCCGGGCTCGAGCATCAGGCCGCGCACGGCGAGCGCGACGGCGAGCAGGAAGAGGACCGGCAGCCCGAACTTCGCCACCGTCTCGATCCCCTTGGCCACCCCGCGGGAGAGGATCCACACGTTGAGCGCCACGGTGACCAGGAAGAACCCGAGCGCCTGGACCGGGAAGGCGGTGATCGAGTCCTCGGTCAGCCCGAGGTACCAGGGGAAGAACTCCGCCGGCGGCGTCTCCCGGAAGGTGCCGACCGCCGAGTGCCAGGTGTAGGCCAGCGTCCACGACTCGATGTAGCAGTAGAACGCCGCCACGGCGAGCTGGATGAACAGCCCGAACACGCCGAGGTACTTGAGCCACCGCTGCGGCCCGAGCTTGTCGAGGATCCCCGGGGTCGAGTGCAGCCCGTACAGCCCGCCGTGCCGCCCGATCGCCCACTCGACCCAGAGCAGCGGCAGCCCCATGAGCAGGAACGAGATCAGGTAGGGGACGAGGAACGCCCCGCCGCCGTTCTGCGCCGCCTCGGCCGGGAAACGCAGGAAGTTCCCCAGCCCGACCGCACTCCCGGCCACGGCCAGGACCAGGCCCACCCGGGTGTTCCAGTGTTCGCGGTTGGCGGTCATGGGCGGTTCGTGAGGCGGGGGGAGGATACCTCAGGACCGGCGAGCGAGGCGTAGTAGAGGGCAACGGCGCGGCGCTCCTCCGGGGTGGAGCTCGGGGGCGACCTTCTGCATCAGGTGGGCGTAACGGCGACCGGCCCCATGATGCCGCTGTGGCGGCGCTCGGCGTAGGCGCGCAGGGCGCGATAGGCCAGATCGCCGCCCGCTCCGGGTGCTCCCTGTCCGGCTTCACCCGGATCGCGGATCAGAGCGCGAGCGCCAAGCGGAGACCTTCGGCCACTCGGTTCATCAGCGTCGGCGGAAGCGTGGAGATCCTCTCCCGGAAGAATTGACGGCTCACCGTCAGCACCTGCGAGACGTTGACGACCGAAACCTTGGACAACTGGCTGTCGACCGGGCGCAGCCGGACGTTCCCCGGAGCCTCTCCGAGCCGGAGGTTCGTGGTGACTGCGGCAACCAGGATCGTCTCGATCCGGCTCTCGTTGAACCGATTCGACTGAACGACGAGGACCGGACGCCGGAAGCCGGGTTCGGATCCGCGAGGGACCGGCAGATCCGCCCACCAGATCTCGCCGCGGCGGGGCGCGTTCACCACTCTTCGTCGTCCGTACCGACCGATAGAAACTGCCAGCGTTCGAGCACCGGATCGAGGCGAGAATCGACCTCTGCATACACGGCGTCGAGCCGCTCCGTCACGTCGCTCCGGGCTCGCTGAGCGACGTACTCGGCGACCGCCTGCGAATACAGCCTGCTTCGTGTGACACCGAGCTCTCGGGCGAGCTCTTCACCGGCCTCGAAGACATCGTCGGGTACCGAGATCGCAGTCTTCATGGAGTGAGTATAACCGGAGTCATACTCTGGAGCGGTCTAACGGCGGGTCATGAAGAATCGGCGGCAGCAGGCTTGCACGCTCTCGGCCCGCGGCCTTGACGCATGCCGCGCTGCGGCGTAAGCTGCCGCTCCACGACGCGGCGGCACGGCGGGCCGCACGACGCGAATCGACGGGAGGACGGATGGAGGCACGGACCGCGGCCCAGACCGAGGAGAGGTGGCGGAGCGACCCGCGCTGGCGGGGGATCGAGCGCACCTACACGGCCGAGGACGTCGTGCGGCTGCGGGGCAGCGTGGTCGTCGAGCACACGCTGGCCCGGCGCGGGGCGGAGCGGCTGTGGGAGCTGCTCGGGGGCGACGGGCCGGTGCGCGCGCTCGGGGCGGTGACCGGCAACCAGGCGATCGAGCAGGTGCTCGCCGGGCTGCCGGCGATCTACTGCTCAGGCTGGCAGGTCGCGGGCGACGCGAACCTCGCCGGGCAGATGTACCCCGACCAGAGCCTCTACCCGGCGGACTCGGCGCCGGAGCTGGTGCGGCGGATCAACAACGCGCTGACCCGCGCCGACCAGATCGACCACGCCGCCGGCCGCACCGACGGCCCGGACTGGTTCGCCCCGATCGTCGCCGATGCCGAGGCGGGCTTCGGCGGCAACCTCAACGCCTTCGAGCTGACCAAGGCGTTTCTCGCCGCGGGAGCCGCCGGCGTCCACTTCGAGGACCAGCTCTCCTCGGCCAAGAAGTGCGGCCACATGGGGGGCAAGGTGCTGGTGCCGACCCGCGAGGCGATCGAGAAGCTCCAGGCGGCGCGGCTCGCCGCCGACCTCGCCGGCGTGCCGACCGTGCTCATCGCGCGGACCGACGCGAACTCGGCCGAGCTCTTGACCGGCGACGTCGACGAGCGCGACCGGGAGCGGCTGACCGGCGAGCGCACGATCGAGGGGTTCTTCCGCACCCGCGGCGGGCTGGAGGCGGCGATCGACCGGGCGCTCGCCTACGCGCCGTACGCCGACCTCCTGTGGTGCGAGACCTCGACCCCCGACCTCGACGAGGCGCGCCGCTTCGCCGAGGCGGTCCACGAGCGCTTTCCCGGCAAGCTCCTCGCCTACAACTGCTCGCCCTCGTTCAACTGGGGGGCGCACCTCGACGCGGCGACGATCGCCCGCTTCCAGCGCGAGCTCGGGGCGATGGGCTACAGGTTCCAGTTCGTGACCCTGGCCGGCTTCCACGCCCTGAACCTGTCGATGTACGAGCTCGCGCGCGGCTACCGGGAGCGCGGGATGACCGCCTACGCGGCGCTCCAGGAGCGCGAATTCGCCGCCGAGGAGGCCGGCTACCGGGCGGCCCGGCACCAGAGCTTCGTCGGCGCCGGCTACTTCGACGACGTCGCGCAGACGATCGCCGGCGGCCAGGCCTCGACCGAGGCGCTCGCCGGGTCGACCGAGGAAGAGCAGTTCCAGAAGGCCGGCTGAGCGAGGCCGGCGGCCCGCCGCACCGCCCGAGCGCGGCCGGCGCGATCACGGCATTTCCGATCGAGGAGAGGGAGAGATGGCACGAGAGATCCGGGTGGAAGGGCCGCGCGACCGGCGGCACGGCGAGGTGCTGGGCGCCGAGGCGCTCGAGTTCCTGCGCGACCTGCACGAGCACTTCGAGCCGGCCCGCCGGTCGCTCTTGATCGCCCGCGAGGAGCGCGAGGAGGACCTGCGCGAGGGCGTGCTCCCCGGCTTCCTCGACGAGACCGAGGAGGCCCGCCGCGGCGCCTGGCGGGTCGCCCCGACGCCGCACGACCTCGAGGACCGCCGGGTCGAGATCACCGGCCCGGTGGACCGCAAGATGATGATCAACGCGCTGAACTCGGGCGCCTCGGTCTTCATGGCCGACTTCGAGGACGCGACCTCGCCGACCTGGGACAACGTCGTCGCCGGCCAGGCCAACCTGATCGACGCCGTCCGCCGCGAAATCTCCTTCGAGAACCCCGACGGTAAGCGCTACGAGCTCGCCGACGAGACCGCCACCCTCCTCGTCCGCCCGCGCGGCTGGCACCTCGTCGAGCGCCACGCGACGCTCGGCGGCGAGCCGCTCTCGGCCAGCCTGTTCGACTTCGGCCTCTACTTTTTCCACAACGCGAAGGAGCTCGTCGCCCGCGGCAGCGGTCCTTACCTCTACCTGCCGAAGCTCGAGAGCCACCGCGAGGCGCAGCTCTGGGACCGCGTCTTCGTCCATGCCCAGCGGCAGCTCGGCCTGCCGAAGGGGACGATCCGCGCCACGGTGCTCGTCGAGAACCTGCTCGCCGCCTTCGAGATGGAGGAGATCCTCTACGAGCTGCGCGACCACTCGGCCGGCCTCAACGCCGGGCGCTGGGACTACATCTTCAGCGTCATCAAGAAGCTCCGCTGGCACGAGGAGGCGGTGCTGCCCGACCGCGGCCAGGTGACCATGCGGGTGCCCTTCATGCGCGCCTACACCGAGCGGCTGGTCCACGTCTGCCACAAGCGCGGCGCCCACGCGATCGGCGGCATGGCCGCCTTCATCCCCAACCGCCGCGACCCCGAGGTCACCGAGCGCGCGCTGGCCAAGGTGCGCGACGACAAGGAGCTCGAGGCGGGGGCCGGCTTCGACGGCACCTGGGTCGCCCACCCCGACCTCGTCCCCGTCGCCCGCGAGATCTTCGACCGCCACCTCGGCGAGCGCCCGCACCAGAAGCACCGCCTGCGCGAAGACGTCGACGTCGCGGCGGACGACCTGCTCGACTTCGCGATCGCGGACGGCGAGATCACCGAGGCCGGCGTCCGCCAGAACGTCTCGGTCGCCCTGCGTTACCTCGACGCCTGGCTCCAGGGCACCGGCGCCGCGGCGATCGACAACCTGATGGAGGACACCGCCACCGCCGAGATCTCCCGCGCCCAGCTCTGGCAGTGGCGCCGCCACCGCGTCACCCTGGCCGACGGCCGCACCGTCGACGACGCCCTCTTCCGCCAGGTCCGCGACGACGAGCTCGACCGGATCGGACGCGACCAGGGGCGGATCGGCGAGGCCGCCGAGCTGCTCGACGAGCTGGTGCTCTCCGACGAGTTCGTCCCCTTCCTCACGCTGATCGCCTACCCCCGTCTCGGTTGACGCTGGAAGCGCGGATCGCACGCGATCTCGCGCGGTCCTCCCTCGTCGCTCGCTGCAGCGCACATGAGTGCGCTTCACTCGGCTCCTCGGTCCGGGTCGCACGATCTCACGCACGCTTCGCGCTTCCAGCTCCGGGGTACAGGCTGTGAACCGTTCGCCTCGAGCTTCGCTCGCGCTTCGCGCGTCGCTGGCTCGGGCGGGATTGGAGTAGGATCGCGGCGGATCTCGGACCGCCAGCGCTCGTAGCGTCTCCGTGGGGCAGAGGAGGTGGCGCATGCCCGACGCACCGTCCTGGAAGGCTCGCTTCGCGCCGGTGCCGTGCCTCGTCACGGCGCTGGCTCTCCTCACCGTCCCGTCGCCGTCCTCCGGCGACCTGATCCTCCGCGGCGGCGTCGCCCAGCGGGTGACGGCCCCGGCCGTCCTCGCCGGTCATGTTCTCGCCCGCGAGACGGTGCGGGTCGACCCGTCGGTCCTCGCCGGTGCGCCGGAGTCGCTGTGGCTCGAGCTCGAGCCCGGCGAGCCGCGGCTCGCCTTCCTCGTCGACTTCGAGCGCACGCTCGACGGCGGCTTCGTCTGGCGCGGCCGCTTCCCCGAGGACGACCCCGGCTACCGCAGCATCACGCTGTCGGTCCACGAAGGAACCCTCCACGGGAACCTCGAAGCAGGCGCCGTCGACTACTCGCTGCGGCCCGCCGCAGGCGGTGCCACCGAGCTGGTGACCCTCGCCGCCGGCCGCCCCGTCGACTGCGCCCTCGGGCGGGACGGGGCCGGCCCCGACCGCGTCTCCGACGGGCTCGCCGGCGACGACGCGCCGGGAACCCCCGACCTCGCCCCGCCTCCGCCTCCGGCCGTCGCCAGGGCCGACGCGGCGGCCGACGACCGGACCCTGTACTTCCTCGTCGTCCATTCGTCGAGACTGACCGAGCTCTGGGGCGGGAGGCCCTACGCCGTCGCCTACGCCCACCACGCCATCGACGCTCTCAACACCACGTTCAAGAACTCCCGCATCGACGGCGCCGCCGCGCTCGCCGAGGTCCTGGAGTGGGACGCACCTCCGGGCGTCACCAACGTCCCCCTGATCATGCGCCGGGCGGCCGGCGACGCCGGCGTCCGCGCGACCCGCGACCAGGTCGGGGCCGACGCCGTCGTCGTGTTGACGGACTCCGAGTCGTCGCACGGCGGATGCGGGATCTCCAACCTGATGCTCAAGTCGACGATGGGACCGCAGTTCGCCGGCAATGCCTACAGCATCACCAACGCCGAGTGCGACGGCTTCGACCACCAGACCTTCGTTCACGAGATCGGGCACAACCTGGGCGCGCAGCACGACCGCGACATCGGTTCGCCGCCGGACGTCGCGGTCTTCCCCTACGCCTTCGCCCACAGCGCCGACTACTTCTCGACGATCATGTCGTACCAAGGCAAGACCCGGCTCCTCTTCTCCAATCCGCTGGTGCTCGTCGACGGCGTCCCGGCGGGCGTCGAGAACGAGCGCGACAACGCGCGCGCCCTGCAGCAGACGATCCCCATCGTCGCCGCCTTCCGCACCGGCGGCTCCGCACTGCCACGGCCGAACGTGCCCGCGCCGGTGCCGCCGCCCCCGCCGCCCCCCATCGAGACGCCGGCCGCGCCGACTGAGCTCCGGGCCACCGCCGTCAGCGCGACCGAGGTCGGCCTGCGCTGGAAGGACAACGGCAGCGGCGAGATCGCCTTCCGCGTCGAGGGCAGGCGGGAGGACACGGCCGGGTACGGGGCGCTCGCCGAGGTGCCCCGGAACACGATCCGGCACACCGTGACCGGCCTCGAGCCCGGAACCGCCTACCGCTTCCGGGTGAAGGCGCTCGGCGCCCAGGCCGACTCGCACCACACCCCCGAGCTCAAGGTCACGACCCTCCAGACGGCGCCCGCGGCGCCGACCCTGCTGGAGGCCGACGTGCTGTCGGCGTCGGCCGCGAACCTGCGCTTCGTGCCGGTGGCGGGCGCCACCGGATACGAGGTCGCGGTGCGCACCGCCGACCCGGCCGCCGACCGCAGCGGGGAGCCGATCGTGGTCGGCGACGAGGGCGCGACGGTGACCGGGCTGGCGGCGGCGACGCCCTACACCTTCCGGGTGCGGGCGGTGAACGCCGCCGGCGTCTCGGACTGGAGCTCGCCCGCCAGCGTCACCACCGCCGGCGCGGGCGGTCCCTGCCTCGCCGACGGCTCGACGCTGTGCCTGCTCGCCGGGCGATTCGAGGTGCGGGCGCTCTGGCGCAACCCGCACGCGCCCTTCGGCCACGGCGCGGCGGCGGCCGAGGCGGCGCCCGGCTCCGAGCGGACGGGCCTGTTCACCTTCTTCGACCCGGACAACGTCGAGCTGGTCGTCAAGATGCTCGACGGCCGGGCCGTGAACGGCGCCTTCTGGCACTTCTACGGCGCGCTCTCCGACGTCGAGTACTGGATTTCCGTGCGCGACGTCGAGGGCGACGCGAGCCGCACCTATCACAACCCGCCCTTCGAGCTGTGCGGGCGGGGCGACACGGCGGCCTTCCTCGACGGGCCGGAAGGGCCGGCGGCGTTGTCCTCCGGCGCGGCGATGCCCCTGCTCGGCGTGTCCGCCGCACGGGCCGGGTCGTCCCGCGCGGCGGCCGGGGCCGAGGGCCCGTGCGCCCCGGGGCCGGAGAACCTGTGCCTGGCCGGCGGCCGGTTCCGGGTGGAGGTCGCGTGGGAGAACCCGCACGGCGCGGGCGGCACCGGCGTCGGCCAGGTCTACGACGGGCTGGAGGGCGACCGCTCCGGCCACTTCTGGTTCTTCCGCCCGGACAACCTCGAGCTGTCGGTGAAGGTCCTCGACGGGCGGGCGATCAACGGCCACTTCTGGATCCTCTGGGGCGCGCTCTCCGACGTCGGCTACACGATCCGCGTCACCGACACCGAGACGGGCGCCGCCCACGACTTCGAGAACCCGCCGCTGACGCTCTGCGGCGGCGCGGTCACCGACCTGCTGTGACCGCGCGGCGGCCGGGTGGTCGACGGCCCGATGGAGGTGGCGGGCGGCGACCGGATCGCCCGGCGGATGCGGACCCCGGGGCCGTACTCACTCCAGGCGTCCGTGCCCCAGTCGGCGGAGAGCTCCCGGCGTGATGCCGAGCATCTGCTTCAGCTCCCTCGTCATGTGACTCTGGTCGGTGAAGCCGGCCTCCACCGCGGCCTCGGCCAGGCCGAGCCCCTCGTAGAGGATCAGATGCCGCGCCGAGCTGACCCGTGACCAGCGTCGATAGACGGAAGGGAGGCCTCCGAAAGCGCGCTTGAAGGCCCGCGTGAAGGTCTCCGGGCACACGCCGAGGCCTCTCGAGATCTCTTCGATCGAATCTCCCGGACGGCGGTCGGCGGCCAGGCCGTCGGCCGCTCGCGCGAGCCACTCCTTCGGCTCCGTGCGTCGACCGGAAGCGTCCGGGAGCCCTCGGCCCCAGGCTCTCGCCCGTTCGACCCGCTCCCAGGGGGTCACCTCCCATGCGATCGCGACCGTCGCGATCGGCGCACCGCTACCGCTGGCCAGGGGCACCTTGAGCGTCTCGAACCAAGGGCCCTCCTCGTCATTGCGCCGCTCCTTGATCAGGATCGGTCTGCCACGCTCGACCGCCGCCCGGTCCGTCTTCCGGAACTCGGTCACCCTCCAGCGTTCGAAGAAAGGGACCTCCGTCGATCCCAGCGCCTCGCCCGGATCGCAGCCGAGAGCGCGTGCGAATTGCCGGTTGACGAAGACGAATCGATGGTCGACGGTCTTGACCCAGGCCTGTCCCTCGACCGCCTCCAGGAGGCCGACCGCGCCGGGCGTGAGACGTCCCTTCAGGGTCGGTCCTACTTTCCTCTTCTCGACCGTCACGGACCGATCCTATCTTCCCGAAGCCCGTCGGATCCGTGCAAGACAGACGGCTCTCTCCTGCGGTCAGATGGCGCACGTCCAGTCCCGAGCCACGCTCAGGACGGACCATGCGTCCACTTGCAGTCGACGAAAGGAGAGAGAAACGATGCGAGCTCTCACGGCGTGCCTACGCTCCGTCTCCGTACCGATCATCCTGGTGGCGATCTCGAGCCTTCCAGCCGCGACCGCCCTCGCCCAGGTGCCGGCGGCGGTGACGAACCGGGGACCTCTGGTCGAGAGCGCGACCGGCGGCTATCACTGGACGATCTCGGAGGACGACATCTTCGGGATCGAGGTCGGCAACGTGATGTCGGTGGCCGCACACAAGTACGCGGACGGGACCGTCGACGGCGTCTTCCACTACAAGCAGACGGCGTTCGGCGAGGCGTTCATCTTCACCGTCCGCGTGACCTGCATGAACGTCTACGAGGGGAACCGAGCCAAGATCGGCGGCGTGATCGAGGTCAGCAACGACCCCACCCTTCCTCCGGGGATCTTCCTGTGGTTCCAGGCGATCGACAACGGTCAGGGCAACGCCGCCTTCCCCGACGAGTCGACGATCATCGGCGCGGGAGACGAGGCGGAGAACGAAGAGTTCTGCGACAGTCCCGCCTTCCCCCGCTTCGGGCCGTGGGAGGTGCAGGGCAACCTCCAGGTCCGCGACTGAACCCGCCCTCCGCCGAGCCAGCTCACCGCGAACAGGACGGTGAACGAGGCGGCGAGGGCGACCGCGGACGGCAGGGCGCCGCCGGGCAGCGCCGTTCGGCGGGCGAGGAGCTCGAGGCCCAGGTTCGCGACGAGGCCGGTGGCGATCGAGGCGGCGGCGGCCCGGGCGGTGACCCGCGGCCAGTTCAGGCCGACGGCGAGTGCCGGGGCGAGCGCCGCCGCGAAGGTGCCGAAGGCGAAGGTGCCGAGGAGGGCGACCAGGTCTCCGTAGAGCCAGGCGAGGAGCACCGCGGCGAGACCGATCCCCACGGTCGCCCACCGGCCGGCCCGGAGCTCGTCGCGGACCGGCCGGCCGAGCGCCCTCGGCAGGTCGCGCACCAGCGCCGCCGAGCCGACGTTCACGAAGCTGTCGGCGGTCGACATGATCGCCGCGAGCACCCCGGCGAACACGAGGCCCGCGAGCCCGGCGGGCACGAAGCCGAGCAGGAACGCCGGCGCCGCGTCGTCGGGGTTCGCGAGCGGCGCCATCCGACCGGCGGCGACCAGCGCCGGCACCGCGAGCCCCACCCCGACCCAGATCAGCAGGCACAGGCTCTGCGACCCGCCGACGACGAGCGGCAGCCAGCGGAGCTTGCGCACGTCGTCGAGCATGTAGAACTTGTGCAGCATGTGCGGCTGGCCGAGGGTGCCGACCGCGAAGACGAAGAAGAAGCCGAAGGCGGTGGCGGGCGGCACGCCGGACAGCGGGTCGAGGAAGTCCGGGCCGAACGCCGGGGACGCCTCGATCGACCGGGCGATGCCGCCGACGCCGCTGCCCGCCTCGAGCGCGTAGGCGAACACGGCGACCGCCGCGCCGACCATCAGCGCCCCCTGGAAGAGGTCGGTCCACACGCCGGCGAGCATGCCGCCGGCCGCCGCGTAGGCGAGGACCACGGCGAGCCCGGCCGCCATCGCCGCCGGCAGGCTCCACGGCCCGAGGAGCTCGCGGGTACCGAACACCGTTTCGACCAGGATGCCGAGGGCGAGGAGCTGCGCCCCGAGGTAGCCGATCGTGCCGACGACGACCGCGACCGCCGCCAGCCCCGAGGCCGCCCGGCTGCCGTAGCGCTCGAGGACCGCGTCGGGCACGGTGAAGACCTCGGCGCGGCCGGCCATCTCGCGCAGCGGCCGGCCGACGACCCAGCAGAGCATCGCGGCGGTGAAACCGGTCGAGGCGATGATCAGGAACGACGAGGTGCCGATCCGGTAGGTCAGCCCCGGCCCGCCGAGGAAGACGAAGCCGCTGAACGCCGCCGACGTCGTCGCCAGCCCCGTGACCCATAGCCCGATCCCCTGCCCGGCGATGAAGAAGTCGCGGGAGGTGCGGGTGCGCCGGGCGGCCCAGACCCCGATCCCGAGGACGACGGCGAGGTAGGCCAGGGCGGCGACGGCGGCGACCGGCCGGTCGAGGAGCGGCATCAGCGGTCTGGGTCCGCCCCACCTGGCCCGGGGGCTGCGGGGGTGGTGGGCGGTGCGCCGGCGTCGAAGGTCAGCCCGTGCGCCAGGCCGGTGAGGACGAGCGGGACGAGCCAGATCCCGCCGAGGAGGACCGCGAGCGAGAGCGGCAGCTCGGCGAACCGCGGCCCCTCCGCGCCGGCGCCGCGGAGCGCCAGCATCGCCGCGGCCGAGCCGACGAGGAGAACGAGGAGCGCGGCGAGGTGGAGCGCGTTCCGTCGGGGCCGCCCATCACGGGCCAGGGCGAGGGAGATCAGACCCACCGGGAAGGCCGCGGCCAGCAGCCCGAAGACCGCGGCGGCCGGCACGCCGCCGGCGAGGAGCGCCGCGAGCATCGCCGCCGAGGCCGCGGCCAGGCCCGCGGGAAGCGCCCTCCTTACCGCCACCTCACCAGCTCATCCGGTAGAGCATCCAGTAGACGACCACCCCGGTGACCGAGACGTAGAGCCAGATCGGCAGCGTCCACCGCGCGATCCGCCGGTGGGCGGGGAAGCGGCGGCGGAAGGCGCGGGTCAAGGTGACGACCGCGAGCACCGGCACGGCCGCCGCGAGCACCGTGTGGGTGAGGAGCACTGCGAAGTACACGGTGCGCGCCGGCCCCTGCCCCTGGAAGCGGACCGAGCCGACCTGGTAGTGGTAGACGAGGTAGGAGGCGAGGAACAGTGCCGAGACGCCGACCGCGGCGAGCATCACGTTGCGGTGGGCGCGCCAGCGGCCGCGCCGGATCAAGAGCCAGGCGACGACGAGGAGCGCCGCGGCGACCGCGTTGAGGCTCGCGTTGACCGCCGGCAGGTCGGTGACGGCGAGCGCGGCGAGGGCGAAGGGAAGCGTCGCGGCCGGCGTACCCAGGAGACCCGGGAGGTCGGCGCCGGCGAGAGCGGCGAGCCCGAGCGGCGGCGCGCCGGTCATCGCGCCGCGGCCGGTGCCCCCCGCCGCGCCTCCCGCCGCCGCCGCAGCTCGTCGAACAGCTCGCGCACCGCCGGGAACCCGCCGTCGGGGAAGTTCGCCGGGTTGTCCCAGAACTCCGCGAGGCCGCCCGCCCCCCAGCGCTCGTAGACCGCCACCTTGAGCATGAGCTGGAGCTTGTCGCACGCCTTGACCAGCCGGGCCTCGGCCGAGGCGCCCTCGCGATATTCGGCGTACAGCGCCCGCGCGCGCTCGGGCAGCGGAGCCAGGATGTCGTCGAGCGCCGCCGCCTCCGCCACCTGCTTCGCGCCTTCGGGGAAGTAGCGCGAGGCGACCTGCGGCAGGTCGCCCACCCGGAGCTCCGCGAGGTCGTGGACCAGGGCGATCTCGACCGCCCGCCCCACGTCCATCCCCTCGGTCCGCGCCCCCAGCGTCCACACCAGGAAGACGACGTGCCACGAGTGCTCGGTCACGCTCTCCGGATCGGGGACGCCGCGCAACAGATAACCGGCGCGCGGGATGCGGTCGAGGGTCTGGAGCTCGATGAGGAGGTCGAGGAGATGCTCGTTCCGGCGCATTCGGGGGGCGACAGCGTACCGCAGCGCGAGCGGGGGTGCCTGAAACCCGCGCCGCTTGACGACGTATGTCGCCATGAGTACCATCTGACGACAGATGTCGTCACCACGACCCGACCTACCGCTGCCGGAGACCCGATGAGCCGAAGGAAGACCGCGCCCCCCGAGGCCCCGCCGCCGCCCGTGGGCGACCAGGAGCTCGTGCTGCTGCGCTTCGTCGCCGAGCGCGGCGGCGCCACCGTCGGCGAGGCCGCCGAGGAGCTCGGCCGCGAGCGCGGCCTCGCCCGCTCCACCGTGCTCACCATGATGGAGCGCCTGCGCCGCAAGGGCCACCTCCGCCGCCGCCGCGTCCACGGCGTCTACCGCTACACCTCGCCCGCCTCCCCCGGCGAGGTGCTGCGCGGCGTCGTCGAGGGCTTCGTCGAGCGCACCCTCGGCGGCTCGGTCGCCCCCGTCGTCGCCTACCTCGCCGACAGCGCCCACCTCTCCGACGACGAGCTCGCCGAGCTCGAAATGATCGTCGAGCGGCTCGCCGAGCGCCGGCAGGAGGGCGAGGCGGGCGGCGAGGACGGCGAGAGGTGACCGGGCTCGCGATCGGCCTCGGCGCCGCCCTCGCGCGCCTCGCGCCGGAGCTCGCCGCCCTCGCGGCGCCACTCGCCGACGCCTGGCTCGCCGCCGTCGTCCGCGCCTCGGTCCAAGGCGGCCTCGCCGCCGCCGCCGTCTGGCTCCTCTGCCGCCTCGTCCCCCGGATGCCCGCCGCCCTCGCCGCGGCACTGTGGTGGGCGGTCTGCCTGAAGATGGTCGTCGCGCTCGCCTGGGGCTGGCCTCTCGCGCCTCCGGCCGGCGGGAACGGGCAGGATGGGATCGCGGCCCTGCAGGACGATGCCTCGCCACCGCTCACGAGCCCGGCTGCCCACATCGCCGGACCGGCCGAGACCGTCTCTCCTACCGGTTTCCGTCCGGACGTCGCGGCGGTGCCCGCGGCCGGCTCGTCTGCGGCGCTTCCCGAGGCCGGGGCGTCGACCGTCGACGCGCTGTCGGGTCGTCTCGGCGCGACGCTCGCCACGGCGCTCGCGAGCCTCGCCCGCGTCGAAGGCGCCCTGGTCGCCGCCGTGCCCCCGGCCGTCCGCCCGGCCCTGGGGATCGCCTGGCTCCTGGGGCTCGGGCTCGTCGTCGCGCTGTCCGCCGGGCGGCGAAGGCACCTGCGGGACGCGCTCGCGGCGACCGATCCCGTCGCCGACGCCGAGCCGCTCGCCCTGCTCGGACGCCTCGCCCGCCGGCTGGGAGTCCGTGCGCCGCGGCTGCTCGCCTCCGACCGCGTCGCCTCGCCGCTGGTCACCGGGGTCTTCCGGCCCCGGCTCGTCGTGCCCCGCCGGGCGCTCGGGGGGCCCCCGGCCGATCTCGAGATGCTGCTCCTCCACGAGCTGGTCCACCTGCGGCGGCGCGACCTCGCCCTCGGGCTGGTCCCGGCGCTGGCCGGCCGGCTCCTGTTCTTCCACCCGCTCGCGGCGCTCGCCGTCCGCGAGCACCTCGTCGCCCGCGAGGCGGCGTGCGACGCCGAGGTCGTCCGCCGGCTCGGCGCCGCCCCGAGGGCGTACGGCCGGCTGCTGCTCCGCTGGGGGGTCGTCCCACCGGCCGCCCGGCCCGCGGCGGCCGTCGCCGCCCACGACCGCAACCACCTGAAACGGAGACTCCTGATGCTCGCCCACACCGCCCCGTCCCGCCGCTCCCGCGCCTGGCTCGCCGCGCTGGCGATCCCGGCCGCCGCCCTGCTCCTTCCTCTCCGCTGGGTAGCGGAGAGCGACGCCGCGCCGCATTCCCCGCCCCCCTGGAGCGCCGAGGCGACGCCCGCCGACCGCCCGGCGACGGCTCCCGCCGCACCGGCCCCGGGGGCTCCGGCCCTCCCGCCCGCGCCGGCGCTCCCGGCCGTCAGCACGACCCCGGCGCCGCCTGCCGCGCCGGCCCCGGCCGTCCGGTCCGGCCCGGCGATCCCTGCGGTCGCGTCCGCGCCGGCCGTTCCCGCCTCGAGGTCCGGCCAGGCGCTGCCGGCTCTGCCGGCTCCACCCGCCCCGCTCGCCGTAGCGCACGCGGCGCCGGCACCCGAGGCGCCGGCCTTCGCCTTCGCCCAGTCCGGCGGGCACTCGTCCGTCCAGATCGGCTGGGGCGGCGACGGCGAGGGTTACGCGGTGCTCGACGGCGACGCCTACAGCACCTTCGGCGGCGGCTACTGGAGCGCCGACCGCGCGCGCGAGCTCCGCCGCTCCCCCGGCGAGCCGCTGTTCCTCTTCCGCCGCGACGGCGACACGTACGTCGTGCGCGACCCGGACCTCGTCGCCCGCGCCCTCGACGCGAGCCGGCCGATGCGCGAGCTCGGCGAGCGGCAGGGCCGCCTCGGCGGCGAGCAGGGCGAGCTCGGCGGCCGCCAGGGAGAGCTCGGCGGCGAGCAGGGAGGGCTCGGTGCGCGCCAGGGCGAGCTCGGCACGGAGATGGGCCGGCTCGGCGGCCGGCTCGGAAGCCTCGTCGCCGAGAAGGTCCGGCTCGAGGCCGAGCGCGCACGGCCCGGCGCGACGCGCGACGCCGCGACCCTCGAGAGGATCGCCGAGCTCGACCGCGAGATCGAAGGGATCGAGAGCCAGATGCACGCCCTCGGCGAGCAGATGAACGCGCTCTCCGCCGAGCAGCGCGAGCTCGGCGAGCGGCAGCGGGCCCTCGGCGAGAGCCAGCGCGAGCTCGGCGAGCGGCAGCGCGCGCTGGGCATGCAGCAGCGCGAGCTCGCCGGCAAGGCCCGGGAGCAGCTCGAGGCGCTGGCAGCCCGCGCGCTCGAAGCCGGCAAGGCGGAGCGGGTAGACCTGTAGCGGCACGGGTCGGGCGGTCGGGGCTCATTTCCCCGGCCGCCCGGCAGGACCCGCGGTCCCCCGCCCGCCACCGCCCCGGCTCGGACGCCCCGCCGGGCCCGTGTGGGAGGATCGCCGCCCATGCGCGAGCCCTCCCCTGCGAACCGCACCCTGAGCCACTTCGCCTGCTTCCAGCTCGGCGCACCGTTCTGGGAGCTGCCGCCGGCCGACCGCGGGCGAGCTCTCCGCGAGGGGCTGGCCGACCTCGAGGCCGTTCCCGACCGCGTCCACCTCTACCAGCTCTATCCCACCCGCGCCGAAGCCGACCTCCTCGTCTGGACCGCCGCGCCGGCCGACGACCCGGCCGCCCCCGATGCGCTCTTCCGTGCGCTCGCCCGCGCCGCGGCCGGGGCCCGGCGCTGGCTCGAGCCGGGCCTCGTCCTCTGGGGACTGACCCGCCCCTCCCCCTACGTCCGCGAGGCCTCGAAGACGGCGATCGACCCCCTCGCCGGCGGGCGCGCTCGCTACCTCGTCGTCTACCCGTTCGTCAAGACCCACGACTGGTTCCGTCTCGACCTCGACCGCCGCCGCGAGCTGATGGGCGAGCACATCCGGGTCGGCCGCCGTTACGGCGACGTCCGCCAGCTCCTGCTCTACTCCTTCGGCCTCCAGGACCAGGACTTCGTCGTCGTCTACGAGACCGCGGACCTCGCCCTCTTCTCCGACCTCGTCCACGAGCTCCGCGCCACCGAGGCCCGCGCCTACACCGCCCGCGACACCCCCATCCTCACCGCGGTCCGCCGGACGGCCGACGAGCTGGCGGAGCTGTGGAGCTGACCCGCCGCGCCGTCCTGCTGATGGCCTACGGCGGCCCCGAGCGACTCGCGGACGTCGAGCCGTTCCTCCTCGACGTCCGCGGCGGCCGCCCGACCTCGCCCGAGCTCGTCGAGGAGATCCGGGGCCGGTACGCCGCGATCGGCGGCGGCTCGCCGCTGCTGGCGATCACCCGCGCCCAGGCCGCCGCCCTCGAGGACGAGCTGAACCGGTCCGGAGACGCCGGCTGGCAGACCTTCGTCGGCATGCGCCACTGGCAGCCGTACGTCGCCGACGCCGTCCGCGAGATCGCCGCCGCCGGCCACCGCCGCGTCGTCGCCCTCTGCCTCGCGCCGCAGTACTCGCGGATGTCGATCGGCGCCTACTTCGCCAAGCTCGACGAGGCCCTCGCCGGCCTCGACGACCCGCCCGAGGTCGCCCGCGTCGAGAGCTGGCACGACCACCCCGGCTTCCTCGACGCCGTCGCCGAGAAGGTCGCCGAGGCCCTCGCCCGCCTCCCCGTCCCGCCGGCCGAGGCGCACGTCGTCTTCACCGCCCACAGCCTCCCCCGCCGCATCGTCGCGGCCGGCGACCCCTACGACGACCAGCTCCGCGCCACCGCCCGCCGCGTCGCCCTTCGCGCCGAGGCCCGCGCCGGCTCCCCGTTCCCCTGGACCTTCTGCTACCAGAGCGTCGCCGCCGGCGCCATCGACTGGCTCGGCCCCGACGTCACCCACGTCGTCGCCGACCTCGCCCGCGCCGGCCACCGCCACCTCCTCGCCGCCCCCATCGGCTTCGTCTCCGACCACGTCGAGGTCCTCTACGACCTCGACGTCGAAGCCCGCCTCGGCGCCGAACGCCACGGCGCCCACCTCCACCGCACCGAGTCGCTGAACACCACGCCGCGGTTCATCGCGGCCCTGACTAGCGTCGTGCGCGGGGCGATGGAGCGGCTCACCGGCTGAGTGGGTGGCTCGAGGTCATTGCAACGCGCAACGTTGCATGTTACGCTCGGTCATGATCAGGAGTTTCCGGCACCGCGGCCTCGAGAGGCTCTACGAGGGTGACGACCGTCGAGTCCGTGCCGATCAGCGAGAACGCATCAGGGACGTGCTGTTCCACCTCGATCAAGCACGGACTCCGAGAGATCTCGATCTGCCGGGCTACCGTCTCCATCCGCTCAGGGGCGCGCTCAAGGGCCTCTGGAGCGTGAAAATCTCCGGCAACTGGCGCGTCACGTTCCGCTTCGAAGACGGGGATGCCTTCGACGTCGACCTGATCGACTACCACTGAAGGGAGCAGATACGCGATGCCCATGAAGAGGCCACCCCATCCGGGACGTTCGATCAAGGATGCGTGCCTGGACCCCCTCGACCTCAGCGTCACCGAAGGGGCGAAGATTCTTGGCGTGACCCGGCACACGCTGTCGCGCGTCATCAACGGGCGTTCCGGCATCTCTCCGGACATGGCGATCCGTCTGGAGAAGGCCGGCTGGTCCAACGCGGATCACTGGCTCCGCCTGCAGACGGCCTTCGAGCTGGCGGAAGCGCGTGCGCGTGCCGACGAGATCCACGTCGAGCCCTACGAACCCGCATCCGCCGGCTGACCTCGCCACTTCGACCCGCCCGCCCCGCCACGGACGGCCGCACCCCTCCCGCCCCCGCCACGGACGGCCCGCTGTCCGCGGTCCACCCCTCCCGCCCCCGCCTCGACCGGTCTCCGCCCTTGCGCCGGCCGGCCCGCTCGGTAAGAATCGGCCGGCGTTTTCGGACCCAGCACCGTCAGCCGTCGGCAGTGGAGACCATGAGTCGAGCCGCAGCGGACATCGATCCGGTCGTCGGGCGCCCGGCCCTGGTCGCCGGGGAGCCCGGCTTCCACGGCGTCACCGAGGCCGTCGCCCGCCCCGTCGAGTGGAAGCCGCCGGCCGGCTGGTACGTCGCCTTCGCGATCTCGCTCGCGATGCTCGGCATGCTCGGCGTCTCCGTCGCCTGGCTGTTCTGGGAAGGCGTCGGGATCTGGGGCAACAACGTGCCGGTCGCCTGGGGCTGGCCGATCGTCAACTTCGTCTTCTGGGTCGGCATCGGCCACGCCGGCACCCTGATCTCCGCCGTCCTCTTCCTCTTCCGACAGAAGTGGCGCACCTCGATCAACCGCGCCGCCGAGGCGATGACGCTCTTCGCCGTCGCCTGCGCGCTGACCTTCCCGACCATCCACACCGGCCGCCCCTGGCTCGACTACTGGATGCTCCCGGTGCCGAACCAGATGTCGATGTGGCCGCAGTTCAGAAGCCCGCTGATGTGGGACGTCTTCGCGGTCTCGATCTACGGCCTCGTGTCGCTGCTCTTCTGGTACGTCGGCCTGATCCCCGACCTCGCCACCATGCGCGACCGGGCGAAGACCAGGATCCGCCAGGTCGCCTACGGCCTGTTCGCCCTCGGCTGGCGCGGCTCGCAGCGGCACTGGTGGCACTACGAGAAGGCCTACCTGCTGCTCGCCGGCCTGGCCACGCCGCTGGTCCTCTCCGTCCACTCCGTCGTCTCGTTCGACTTCGCGGTCTCCCAGCTCCCGGGCTGGCACACGACGATCTTCCCGCCCTACTTCGTCGCCGGCGCGATCTTCTCGGGGCTGGCGATGGTCATCACCCTGATGGTCGTCTGCCGGGTCGCCTTCGGACTCACCCACATCATCACGCTGCTCCACTTCGACCGCATGGCGAAGCTGATCCTGCTCACCGGCACGATCGTCGGCTACGCCTACGCGATCGAGTTCTTCATCGCCTGGTTCTCGGGCAACCCGTTCGAGCAGTTCGCCTTCCTCAACCGCGCGCTCGGGCCGTACGCGTGGGCCTACTGGATCATGGTCTCGTGCAACGTGCTGACGCCGCAGGTGTTCTGGCTCAAGCGGGCGCGGACGTCGATCCCGGTGCTGTTCGTCGTGTCGATCCTGGTCAACGTCGGGATGTGGTTCGAGCGCTTCGTCATCGTGGTCACCTCGCTCCACCGCGATTTCATGCCGTCGTCGTGGGGCTACTTCAGCCCGACCTTCTGGGACGTCGCGACCCTGGTCGGCAGCTTCGGCCTGTTCTTCACCCTGTTCTGCC
>Ga0299913_10000557_pt1 | contig 24322 bp, 29 predicted proteins | sample RVTome_9_FD_201360 | JGI IMG/M metagenome (GOLD analysis project Ga0299913, IMG submission 201360) | Soil microbial communities from uranium-contaminated site in the Upper Colorado River Basin, Wyoming, United States - RVT155D38 (version 2) ... | reverse complement strand
TAGATGGACGTTTTATCGTCTTAACACTTAACACCAGCTCTGCCATTGTTGATAACAAAGAGCTAAGCTCTTGTTAACCGCGCTTGAGAGAGAGGCTATTCCGGTTAACAACTGCCTTTGGTTAACCAGATTTCTAGTTGGAAACTCCCCGTTTACGGTTCCAGTGGAAATGGAGGGGTCCTGTCCGGGTTTGTTAACATGGCCAAGGTCGACGTTAACGCTCCAGTAGAAACAAAGGGGTCATTTTCAGCCCTTTTGGCCGGCGACGTTCGTATGCTGTTAACAGCAGTTGATCGCGCAATAACTTTCGGCATGCCGACACCCCTTGCTTTCCTGTCCACAACCCTTCTCAAATCTCTTTACAATCAATGTCATCAAGCTAATACGCAAATTAGCTATAGTTGATTCGGCCGGTTAAAAACGACCTGTTAACGTAACTGTTAAGATAAAGTTAACAAGTAAAGGCTCTGGATAAGAAAAAGAGGGGGCGGCGGGTTAAAATTGGCGCGCCAAGAATGGTGATCGATAATTGAGCTCTGACATTGATAATATTTTCACAAGAGCCGCAAGCGGCAAGTCGCTCGTCAAAGCTTCACAATTTCTGAATATAGATTACGTGCCGGAAAAACTTCCGTTCAGGGACGAAGAAACAAAGACGCTTGCACAGGTATTGTCGACGATCTTCAAGGGCACTAGGCCATCGAACCTTCTTTTGTTTGGTAAGCCTGGGACCGGCAAAACAGCGGCGGCCAGAAACGTCGTAGAAAGGCTTGCAAAAAAAGCAGTCGAGCTCAAGATGAACGTAACGGTCTTGTTCATTAACGCAAAAACTGCGGGCAGTGCATACAAGGTGTTGTTTGAAATCGCCGAAGATCTGGGGGTCAACAAAGAACAGGAAAAGCACGTTCACTTTACTGGCCTGTCGATGGGCGAAGCGACTGACAGGATACTGCAGTTTATACAAAAGAAAAAACTAAACCTTATCTTGGTAATCGACGAAATAGACTCGCTCGTCGACAAGAGCGGCGACGACATCCTTTACAACTTTACAAGAGCCAACCAGAAGATGAAGGGAGGCTTTATCAGTCTCATCGGGATCTCTAACAGCCTGACGTTCAAAGACAAGCTCGACCCGCGCGTGAGAAGCAGCCTCAGCGAAGAAGAGCTGGTCTTCAACCCCTATGCTGTGAACCAGCTGCGTCAGATACTGCAGGAACGCGCCATATCTGCCTTCAATGAAGGCGCGATTTCCGACGCGGCCGTCAACCTGTGTGCCGCTATTGCGGGAAGGGAGCACGGCGACGCAAGAAAGGCGATCAACCTGCTGAGGGTCGCGGCAGAGCTGGCCGAAAGGGAAGGCGCCGCCAAAGTCGACGAAAAGCACGTGCGGGCCGGAGAAGACAGGTTGGAAAAAGAGGCGCCCTTTATAGCTATGAAAAACGCAACGACCCACGACAAGCTCGTCATCCTTGCAGTAATGAAGTCAAAGAATGGCACTACGGGCGAAGTGTACGACGTCTACCTGTCGCTATGCAAGGAAGTGGAGCAAAAGCCGCTGACCCAGCGGCGCATGACCCAGATAATAAGCGATCTGGAACTACAGGGCCTGATCTCAACAGACATCGTCAGCCAAGGCCGCTACGGCAGGTCGCAAAAGATCAAGATAACAGTCCCGTTAACGACCGTCAAAGAAGCGCTCAAAGAAGATTCTACTTTTGCGCCGCTCATAGATTGAAATCCTGGATAGACGGCTGGAGCGTCATCAGGTTGACAAGAATCGCCAGCCCCGGCGACGGGGTGATGCCCATCGTCTGCTGGTATCTTGTCTGGCTCTGCCATGCGCCCGAGTTCACTACAAGCGTCCCGCGGTAGCTCTGCACGTCCGTCACGTGCACGTGCCCCGAGTGGAAGATGTCCGGCACATCGGTGATGACCATCATGTCCTCCTGCTCGGGGGCGACCGGCGTCCGTTCGCCATATGTCGGAGCGAGGTGGCGCGCCTTGAGAAGCACCTTCATCGCCTCTGCAGGCCTGTGGTAGCTGAGGCCCGGCGTAGTTGCAATAACGTCGTCAAGGCTCTGACCGTGGAACATGAGCAGCTTTACTCCGTTCAGGTCCACAAAAGCCGGGTTGCCCAGCATCGTGCAGTTTTCCAGCCCGTAAAGGTGATCTGTGGGACTGCCCGGGATCGCTGGCTGCGGGAGCGCCCTCCTGCCCGGGTCGTGGTTGCCCGGTATCACCAACACCTTGATGTGTTTCGGCACCCTTGCCAGCAGCCCCGCGGCGTGGCTCATCTGTTTGCCCGCGTCCATTTCCAGCAATTCTTTGTCCTGGTTTGGAAATATGCCGATGCCGTCTATCAGGTCGCCCCCGACACAGAGGAACTTGATCTTGCGCACAAGGTCGTCGTCAGACGACAGCCAGTCCAGAAAGCACAGGAATTCCTTTTCCATGAAATACTTGCTCCCAACATGAAGATCTGAAATCAAGACCGCGTACGCCTCCGACCTGCTCCTGTTCGGCAGGTGGTCAGGGATGTCGGGCGTCATGACGCTCTTTACCGTCAGCCCCGGCGCCCCCTTGCAGTTTTCAAGCTCTAGCATGACCATCTGGTCCAGAGCCAGCGCAGTCGCCTGCTTTTTCGCGTCCTCTGCCACCGCGGTCACGGTCAGGATGCCGGTATAGTCGTCGACCGCGATCTCCATCCCGTTCTTTTTGGTGCGCCTTGACATCAGTAGGCCGGCCACCACCGTCGAGCCGGCGCCGCCGCGCAGGCTCTTTTCGTCCCTCTCAACAAACTTGCTGCTAACGGCGCGGGAGGCCTGCTTCACCGATGCTATCTTTGATATCCGCTTGCTGTCGGGCCGCTGCGATAAAATGCGCATGGACTTTTCAAATCTGCTCCTGAAAAGGGCGGCGTAGCCTTCCACTCCTTCTCCGGTGGTCACCTTTGGCGTCGGATCCATCAAGATGCTGCAGGCCTGCTCTATCGGCCCTTCGTCCTTCTTGGGGCTCAACAAACTTTTGATGTCGTTGACAAGGATTACCGCGTTTTTCGACGGCTTTTTCGACTTTATTATTTCCTTGACCGTCTGGAGCACGTCGGCGTCCAAGCCCTTTAGCATCGCAAACGCGTCGGGGTGTATCTGGAAGCCCTTGCTAGTGGCATACGATAATGCACTGAAAACTTCATTTTGCAAAGCCAACGCTGCAGGCCGTTTTGATGTCGAGCTTGATGCTTAAGTAGATTTCTATGCGGCAAAGTTTTATCCCAGAAGGGCGCAATACGGTCGTTGAAGAAATTCTGCGGCAGGTGCAAGAAAGAGCTGCCGGCCGACGCGAAATACCTGCTGTGCAAAGAGTGCCACGAGCGGGTGGTCATGTCCGAAGAGGACAGGGAATTTTACGAAAACTCGCGCCTGCACTATTGAGCTTTTCTTCTTCTTGTCTGCTTTCTTTTTGCTCCTGTACTTTTGCGCGCTCTACTCTCACGTGTGTCCTCCGGGAGCCCTGAAGGCGCACCCAGCTGGGGCTTGTCCACAACGGGGACGCCGACAGAGGACTTCAGCCTTCTGGCAAAGTCGCGACGTGCAACCACCATTTCGCGCTGCGTGTCCATCAACTTTAGAAAGCCCGTGTAAATCTGATCCTGATCAGAATAAGTCCTTGCCCTGATCTCTGACAGCACGTCCTCAAACGAGTCGGCAAACCTCATCGAAAGGTCGCCCATCTTGGAAATGGCTTCGGCGTCCATTTCTGCGTGCTTTTCCGCAGCCTGAGCCCGCGCTTCCTTGGCCTTTTTCTTGGCTACTTTGGTGCCTGCGACTATCAGCTTCCTGAGCTCTGCAAGCGCGCCCCCGATCTTTTTTGACAGCTCTGACTCGGTGTCGACGTACCCTTCCGGCGTTGACACTGCCGTGGTTTCAGGCCGCGGCACCGTTGTCAGCTGCCGCCCCTCTTTCATCACCACATCGGGAGTCGTGCCTTTTCTCTCTTTCACTTCGAGCTGCTCTGCAGCTGCCGCCCGTATCTCATCCCCTGAAGGCCTCAGCGATTTACCCTCCGGCAGCGGGGCATCCCTACCGACCGCGTACTGCTCGAGCGGCTCTTTCACCACCACCGAGCCGCCAGCCAGCGCGACCTTTGACTCTGGGACGTCAAAGCGCGAATTATCGGAATCGCCGAAAACCACAATCAGGTCGTCGGCCTCTTTTGCAACGTGGCCTATCGCCTGCCCGTTTGCGACCACCATCTTGTTGAACAGGTCCTTCGGGTACCTGCATTCATAGCTCGCCAGATCGGCGTTAGTAGGAGGGTTTTTCTCCATTGCAGCAACAAGCGTCACCGCGCATAAAACGGATATGAGGAATTGGAGTAGAACAAAGTTAAATGCCAAGGTTATAATTGGCGTAGCCGCGATTTTTGCCGGTTGGAGGTGCAGCAGCGGAGCCCAAAAGTGGCGGCAGGCCTCTCGTTCGCGGCGCTGGCCATGCTATACTCTGTCATGCTGATCGGCGTCTACATCACGGCGTCGCACCAGGGGCTTTCCTGCCCCGACTGGCCGCTCTGCCCAAACGGCTTTGACCTGCCGTCAGAGAGGCATTTCTTTGAGCACTACCACCGCGTGATGGTGGTCATTGCCGCCGGCCTGATCTATGCGACTGCAGCTTATTCCTTCTGGAACGCCAAGCCGGCCCGCAAGACTGCGATTATAGCCGCAATTGCGGTGTCGGTGCAGATAGTGTTTGGGATGCTGGTAGTCACCCTGCGGCTGGAGCCCCTGCTCGTGGCGACCCACCTGTCGACAGGCATCCTGCTCTTTGCCATGACCCTGATGACCTTCCTTACGTCGTATAGGCTGGCGAGGAACCGCCGGGAATCAACAACTCTATAATAATTGACCAGCACCCTTAACAGAAAAAAGGCGCGAAAAAGACAAGAGAGTTGCAGCAGACAATTCTTCTTTTCTTGTTGACCAAAAGCCAAACACGGCGGCCCTGATGTCGACCTACCTCCGCGCCGACGGCTTTTCCGTGGACCATACGCCCGACCCTTCAGAAGCGCTAAAGTTTGCAAGCCAGATAAAATACGAAATCGTCATCACCGACCTCATGATGCGCGGCATGACCGGGCTCGATCTCTATCGGGAAATAAGGTCCTATGACGGCGAGGTCAGGTTCGTGTTCCTGCTCTCGGCGTCGAGCGAGGCACTTCGGCTGATGAGGTCGCTTGAGCGGGGCGACGTGATAAAAAAGGAACTGCTGTCGATAAACGAAGTCATTTGTAAAGAGCGGCGCTTACGAATAGTCGCTGAATATGCTGTTGATTTGCGACAGCAGCTCGTTGCGTAGCTGGATTACCCTCCTGCGCTTTTCGCCGTCCAGGTCGGCCATGAGCAGCGCGTCAAGCCCCTCCACCAGATACTTGATGTTCGTCATCGTCAACAGGTTCCTCTCCTCTTCCCGATTTTTGCTCGCCATTGCCCTACAGAACAATGACGTTGCTTGTTATTAAGAACGGCGGAAGGTTTGAACAGAAAATAGTAATATCTGTCCGCTGCAATTCTGCCTATGGCCGAAAGCCAGCAGACCACCATAATCAACCTGCACAACTCGGGCGTGCCGGCGGAGACAATAGCGCTCCAGCTCGACATCAGCCTGAAGGAGGTCAACAGGGCGATAGCGGCCGCCGAAGAAAAGTCGGCCGCGGGGGCGTCGCCGTCGCTGGCGTCGTTCTACCTTGACGCCGTAGTTGACCTCGACAAGGCGATCCAGATGGCCCAAACGAGGGTGTGGAAGGCGCTAAAGGTTGCAAACACGTTTGACATCTCGGGAGAGGAGACGGACGAGGTATTGGCAAGGCTTGCAAAGTCAAAGGCGATGCTGGTGATACTCCACATCGACCTTGTAGGCTCGACCCGCATGTCATCTGACCTGCCGGCGGACAGGCTCGCCGCGATAATCCAAGCGTTCACGCAGGAAATGTCGATCACGGTGTCGGCCTACGGCGGCTATGTGCTCAAATACGTGGGCGACGCGATACTGGCGTTCTTTCTTGCGACCGACGACACGTACCTGCCGTGCGTCAACGCGGTCAACTGCGCCCGGTCGATGATCAAGATAGTGCGGGAGGGGATAAACCCGATCCTGAACCAGTACGACTACCCGGAGATGAACGTGCGCGTGGGGATCGACCTTGGCGAAAACGTGGTCGTGCAGTACGGGTGGGACATCTTCAACATAGACGGCAAAAAACTAAAGAGGCCGCACTATGACATCCTCGGCTACACGATCAACATCGCGACGAAGATGACGACGCTCGCAAAGCCGGACCAGATAGTGGTGGGTCAGATGGTCTACGACGTCCTTGACGACCACCAGAAGGCCACGTTCCACCCGCTGCAGATAAGCCACGAAGTGTGGAGCTACATGAGCGACTACTCACGCGGCGTCTACCTGCTCTACGGCACCGCCTGAGGGGTCAAGCCAGTAAATATATATCTGAAAAACACGTTATCAGGACTGTCAGATGCGCTCTATTGAATACGAGGATTCTTTTGTAAAGATTGCCGGCCTGATTGGCGGCGAGGAATACGTCAAGGTGGCCCGCGCCCTCCTGAACACCGAGGACGTCACAGACGAGGAGATTGCGAGCGCGACGGGATTGAAGATAAACATTGTTCGCAAGGTATTGTACGACATGTTTGGCAAGGCGCTGATAACCGGCATCCGGGTAAAGGACGAAAAGAAGGGCTGGTTCGTCTACCGCTGGCGTGCAAAGCAGGACCAGGTTGACAACTTTATCGACAACCAGAAGAAAAAGATCCTTGATCGGCTGCACAAGCGTCTGGATCACGAAGAGTCGACCGAATTCTACCACTGCGGCAACCACGACTGCCCCCGCGTGAAGTTCGACTCGGCCGTCGAGCTGTTCTTCAAGTGCCCAAACTGCAAGGGCCCGCTCAACATGGTGGACAACACGAAGGTCAAGGAAGCGCTGCGGTACAAGATCGATCAGATAACGACAGATGTTTCTTCGTCAAAGAAATAGTCATTTTGAGCCTTTAGCTGCGTCTTCACCAGCGCAATATTCCTTATTTAGTTTGACAATCTGTCTATGCCGTGACAGGCGTTCACCAGCGTTCAGTAGAGGTGTCTGATTCCCCGATAACCAGAAAGCAGACCTACACGTCGCTCCCCCGCCCGGTCCAGTGTGCACGGTGCAACCACCTTGCCTACTGCAAGGTGATGTACGATCTGGGCGACGTGATCAAGATAGAATTTCTATGCAAGGGGTGCTGCGACGCTAGCTGACTCCGGCTGACGCGAGCCCGCCGCTGCACGCCGGGCACTTTTCAACCCCCCGCCTGCCAGGGCGGACGCGCACCAGAAACACGAGCCGCACAGCAAAAAGCGGACCTGCCTTGCAATCTTGTCAAGCTTCATTGTAGATCGAAATGGGTAGCCAGCTCTACGACAACTGGTGTTAATATAGCTATGCCAAGTCGTTCTTGAGGATCGCCCTTGCCGTCCTGAAAATCTGCATCCACATCTGCCACGTCAGCCTGCCTGTGTTTGTGTTCTGCCTGCTCGGATGGTACGAGGCTAGGAGCACCCTGCCGTTGACGTCATAGCGCGCCCCGTGGGCAAACGCGAGCCCCTTTGCGCCGGTAGCCCGGCAGTAGGCGTCAAACCCGATCTTGCCCAGCGCAAGCACCACCCTGACGTTGCGCAGCAGCTGGAGCTCCGAGATGAGGTATTGGGAGCAGTTTTGCAGTTCAGACGGGAACGGCTTGTTGGCGGGCGGCGCGCACCGCACCGCGGCGGTGATGTACGCGTCTTTCAGCACGAGGCCGTCGTCTTTGCTCCTGCTTGTCGGCATGCTCGCAAACCCGGCTTTGTGCATCGCCCTTGCGAGCCAGTCGCCCGAGCTGTCGCCGGTGAACATCCTGCCGGTCCGGTTGCCGCCGTGCGCCGCGGGCGCGAGCCCCACTATCAGTAGGCGCGCGTTCGGGTCGCCCCAGCTCGGCAGCGGCCGCGCCCAGTACTCTTCGCTTGCAAACCGCTTTACTTTATCTTGGCCGACCTGCCTGATGTACTGCGACAGTCTCGGGCATAGCGCGCATTTTGTTATCATGGAATTGAGCGTGGGCAGCTTTTGGGCGTCCGGGGGCAACAATAGCAACTTATCTACTATCAGAATAATCTTTTTATCACCCGTAAGAGCGTTCGTCTACGTTTGTCTACTGACATTAATACCGGCGATGAGCTGACGTGGATCGCCGGCTCTGTAGTATTGAGCGATAACCCGCCCCTTCAGCTGAAATACTGGAGGAAGAAGTTTGGAGTAAAGCAGGCAGACCTGGCCAGAAAGATGGACATCACCCCGTCAGTACTGAGCGACTACGAGAAGGGCCGCAGGCCGTCCCCCGGGGTCAACTTCATCAAGCGCTACCTAGTCGCGCTCTACGAGCTGGCCAAGTCAAACGGCAAGGCCGCCAAAGAAATGGCGCCGCCGGTCGCCAATGTGCATATAAGCCAGCCATAAAGATATACTGCATGCCTCTCATTCTAGTGTTAATGTACCCCGGCAGGACCAAGGAGCAGAAGGACGAGTTTGCAAAAGCGGTGACCGACGCGGCCGCGCAGATACTGAAGACAAAGCCAGAGCACGTCATAGTAGTCTATGACGAAAAGCCAAAGGAAAACTGGTTCCAGTCGGGCAAGCCGTTATAGGGCATGTACGATCCCGACGACCCGGAGCTCCAGTTCATGGCAAGCGGGATCATCAACGCGGTAAAGAGGCGTTCCATCCAGTACAGGACCCTGTCGGGGCAGGAGATCTGGGAGGAGCTGCAGAGGAATGGCTACAAGTTCCCCGTGAGCGGCAGGCGACTTGACTTTTTGTGGGAGTCCGCCCGGTGGTTCGACGCCCTTGACCTCGCGATAAAAAAGCTCAAAAGCGAAGCCCAGTAGCAAACTATTTCTAGTTTCGTCGTCTTCCCCTGCATTGCTTGAAGAGAATCGCCCTGGTGCAGATGCGCTCGTCGGAGGGCAAGCAGGAGAACTTGAAGAAATCAATCGAGTTTATAGCTGAAGCTGCGAGCAAGGACGCGGATCTCGTATGCTTTCCCGAGTTCCAGATGGCGTTTTCGCCCGGCAGCCAGTCCGCGGCGCAGTTGGCCGACGTCGCCGAGACGGTCAGGGGCAACTTTGTCTCAGAGATCGCAGCGGCCGCAAAGAAAAACAGGATCGGAGTCGTCGCGGCGATCTATGAAAAGAGCGGCAAATCAAATCGCGTCTACGACACAGCAGTCATGATAAGCCCCGCGGGAAAAGTGTCGTCCGTGTACCGCAAGCTGCACCTCTACAACGCACTGGGCTTCAAGGAATCTGCAAAGCTGGTGCCCGGCAAAAGCATCGTCAAGCCTGCAAAGACAAATGCCGGCAGCGTCGGCCTGCTGATCTGCTACGACTTGCGGTTCCCCGAATTATCAAGGATATTGACGGTCAGGGGCGCGGACGTGCTGGTCGCCCCTTCCGCATGGGTCGCCGGCGAAATGAAGGAAGAGCACTGGCAGACGATGATAAAGGCGAGGGCAATCGAGAACGGCTCGTACGTGGTCGCGCCGGATCAGCTGGGCAACATCTACTGCGGCAGGAGCATGGCAGTCGATCCGTTCGGCGTCGTGCTGGTGGACATGGGCCAGCAAGAGGGAGTCGAGGTGGTAGACATCGACAAGTCGCGCGTGCAAAAGGTCAGGAAGTCGTTGCCGCTGCTGAAGAACCGCAGGACGGACGTTTACAAGTTATCGTACTAGCACGAAAGCGCAAGATGGTGGTCGTTGTGGGACGTCTTCCATTCGATCCTGCACTCGTGCTTGTCAACCGGGCACGGGAACCTCTCCCTGCAGTATCCGCACATGTGCGAATGGTCGCTGTAAACCATCATCAATCGCAGTAGGCGCCCGTTTTCTTATTAGGTTAGTGAAAGGATACTAGCGAAGCATATTCTAGAACATCACTTCTTTTTTGACGGGCACTGCATGTTGACGCAGATTTTCCACTGCTTTGCCCGCCTTGCAAAAATAACCCCGACAACGGGCCAGCCGCACTCGGGGCAGGCCTTGCCGCTGGTCCTTATCAGGCCCTTTTGCGGCAGGGGCGCGGTGGCCTTGCAGCCTGCAGGATAGTTCGAGCAGCCTACAAAGCGCTTTTTCGTCTTGTACGACTTTATCATGCGCAGCTGCCCCTTCTTGCAGACAGGGCAGGGGCCCAGCGTCGCGGCCTTTGTGCTGTCGGCAGACGCCGCGTCGCCTATCCGCGCGCCAATGTCGGCTTCTTTTTCCATGAACGCCGCCAGCGACTCTACCAATTTGTCGACCGCCTGCTCGATTACGGAAACGCCGTCGGCGGACCCCTGCTCCACCAGCTCCAGCTGCTCCTCCATCGACCTTGTCAGGCCGGTGGAGACTATGGCCGGCACGAACGCCCTCATGGAGTCGATTACTGCAAAGCCGAGGTCGGTCGCCTCGATCCCGCCCCTGCCCGAAGCAATGTAGCTGCGCTTGAACAGGGTGGCGATGATGTCTGCCCTCGTGGCCTTCGTCCCGATCTGCTCCTGCTCCATCCTGGCGAGCAGGCTCGCCTGGCTGTAGCGGTAGGGCGGCTGCGTGAATTTCTCCTCCATCTCCACGCCCCGGTTTTTCACCACGTCGTCCTTGTGCAGCTCTGGCAACTCGCGCTGCTCCAGCTTCACATAAGGCTTGTAGAACACCATCCAGCCTTCGTAGACGGGCGCGCTGCCTTCCGCCTTGAATGCGTGGCCGTTCACGTCGATCGCGACGTCGGCATGTTTGCTTATGGCCGGGTCGCCAAACGTCGCAAGGAACCTCTTCACTATAAGATCGTAAACCTTGAATTCGAGGCCGCTCAGCTTTTGCCGCGGCGGAACACCAGTGGGGTAGATCGCGGGGTGTGCCGTGTCGGACATCCTCCCTTCGCTTTGCACTAGCCGGCCCTTTGAGAGCAGTATCGACGCCAGCCTGCCGTAGCTTCCGATCCTTGAAATGCCGGAAATTATCCTGCAATATCCTATCGACGGCGGCAGCTTTTGGCTCGACGTGCGCGGGTACGAAATCAGCGCCTGCAAATACAGCTTTTCCGCTATCGCAAGCGCGTAGCCGGGGGCGAGCTTGAACAGCCTGTACGCTTCGCGCTGGAGGTCGCCGATGTTGAAAGGCGCCGGCGGCCTGAGCACCTCCTTGCTTTCGCTGGCGTCGGTCACGGTCCCGTCCCTGCCGACGCAGGCGCCCATGATCGATCGAGCTTTTACAAGCGTCCCAATTTTCGGCTTCTCGTACTGCGCGAAAAATGCCTGACTGTTTTTTTCAAACTGCGCGGCTACCGTCCAGTAGGGGTCGGGGACGTGCAGCCTGATTTTCAGCTCCCTGTCGACTGCAAACGCGAGCGTCGGCCCTTGCACCCTGCCGATTGAGAGGTTGCGGTATTTGCTAGCAGTCTTGAGCGACCTTGCAAGTGCCCTTGAGAGGTTGACTCCATAAATGAAGTCGACCATGTGGCGCGACCGCCCGGCTTCCGCAAGTCCGCTGTTCGATCTTGCTAGGTTATCAAACGACTCCCTTATCTCCTCGTCGGTCAGAGTCGAGAACTTTGCCCTCCGCGCTTTTTCGTACTTGCCGCCGCACGCGTACTGCAGGATGCTGTGGCCTATCACTTCGCCCTCCTGATCATAGTCGCACGCGTGCACAAACGCCGACGCGTCCTTTGACAGTTCTGAAATGACCTTGATCGCCCTTGCCGCCCTTGGGTCCTTGGCGACAGGCGCCCACTCTAGGTCGAGCACCGGATACACGCTCCTGTTTTTCGTAACATCGGACAAGCCGTAGAGGTGACCGAGCGCTGTGCAGACCTTGTAATGCCGGCCGCCATTTGTCACGTCAAAAACAGAAATCCCGGACGGCCTCGTTTCCTTTGGGTCGCCGAGCGCCTGCGCTATCCTCCTTGCGGCATCGGGCTTTTCGCAGACGACAAGCGTGTACAATCATGCAATCTTGCGTAGTTTTGTTCATATTAACCCGATCCTTTTTCGGGCTACACAGAGCCCATGATTCTTCTGTTACAACAGTAATCAAGCTATTTATAATGCAAAACGCCAATTTTTACAGATGACAAACAACAAAGTCTGCGTTCTTGGCGCAGGCAGCACCAAATATGGAAAATTAAACGAGAGCATAATTGAGATTGCTCTGAATGCGGCCAAAGACGCCATCGACTCTGCCGGGATCACCCCAAAGGACATCCAAGCAGGCTATATTTCGAACGTGTTCGGGGTTGCAGACAAGCAGGTCCACATGGCGCCTGTCATCATGAGCAACCTTGGCATTTCCCACGTCCCCGGACTTACTATTGAGTCCGCTTGCGGTTCCGGCTCTGTGATGTTCAGGGAAGCTTTTGCAAACGTGGCAGCCGGCTTTTACGACTGCGTCCTTGCGCTCGGCGTTGAAAAGGTGACGCACACCGGAACAGCGCGCAGCACAACTTTATTCTCTTATTGCTCTGACTTTTTCTACGAAGGCGGCAACGGCGCCTCGTTCCCGGGATTGTTTGCGTCGATGGCCCGCGCCTACATGCACACGCACAAGGCGACCGAGGAGGACCTCGCAAACGTCGCGGTCAAGAACCACGAAAACGGCGTCCTGAACCCAAAGGCGCACGTGCGCAAAAGGATCACGGTCGACGAAGTGCTAAAGTCGCCGGTGGTCGCTTCCCCGCTCAAACTACTCGATTGCTGCCCGTTCTCCGACGGCGCTTCCGCAACAATACTTTGCAGCGAAGAGTTTGCGAAAAAGAGCGGCAGGCTGTACATGGAGATTATCGGCTCCGGCAGGGGCGCTTCGCCGGCTGCAGTCCAGGGCCGCGAAGACATCACCACCATCCCGAGCACCGTTGCAGCCGCAAGGCAGGCATACAAGATGGCCGGCGTGACTCCAAAGGACATCAACTTTGCCGAAGTGCACGATTGCTTCACGATTGCAGAGATAATCGACATTGAAGATCTAGGATTCTTCCCCAAGGGCAAGGCCGCCCACGCGGTGAGGGACGGGGCGACGCGCCTCAAGGGCGAGATCCCGATCAACCCGTCAGGCGGGCTGAAATCAAAGGGCCACCCGATCGGCGCGACAGGAGTCGGGCAGGTGGTAGAGGTGTTTGACCAGTTCACCGGCATGGCCGGCGAGCGCACGGTGCCAAACGCCGAGATCGCGCTGACGCACAACTTTGGGGCCACCGGCGCAAGCGCCGCGGTCCACATATTCAGAAAAGTGGACAGGAAATGATGGAAAAGTTGGATAAAGAAAACACGCGAGAAAAGTTTATTGAAGCGGCCAACAGGAAAAAGATACTGGCGCACAGGTGCACCAAGTGCGGCCACCTGATGCTGGAGACCGTGCTCTATTGCGAAAAGTGCTCTGCCAGCAAGTTCGAGCACGCCGAGCTGGAAGGCTCTGGCACCGTTGTCACCTATACGATCCAAGCAGTCGCCCCGGAGGGCTTTGAAGACGCCGGCTCGTACGCCTGGGTGGTGCTCAAGCTGGACAACCATCAGCTGAGAGCGTCCGGCTTTCTCCCCGGGGTAAAGACCCCTGCCGATCTCCCCATAGGCACCAAGGTGAGGGTGACCGGCTTTGACGCCAAGCACGGCCTGATGCTCCAGAAATAGCCTGTATGTAATGCGGCACACCTAGCTTTTTCTTATATCTTCCGCCCACGTCTCTTCACTATGTACATGTTCGAGTCCAAGGTGTACGAATGCCAGTCATGCAGCGCGTTCTTCTTCTTCAAGCTGGACGCCGACGATCACACAAGTAATACGGGGCACTCTGACTTCAAGGTGACAGACTGGACGGCGCCGGCATCGCCTTCGCCGCGGCTAAATAGGGGCAAGAAGGCGCCAGTGTAGCGGCAATTACACATTTTGTTAAAAACTGTCAAGGAGACTTTTCTTATTCCAGTTATTGTAGGTTGCTAGTATGCTATCGGCTGACGTGGTTTGCGGCAAGTGCGGCTCGATCGTCTACCAGATGCGCATGCTAAAGTCGGTGAAGGACGCGCTACGCGCAACAAACAGCCGCTGCTCGGTGTGCGGCGTAGCACTCAACCCCAGTGATTTTACGGTTGCAGTGGCCAAGCGCTAGCGCAGCCGGTCGTGCTTGCGGAAGCCGCCGTAATACGTGAGCGTCGCAAGCGCTATCGCGACAATGTACCAGACCGGAACCACAAAGCTGCCAACATCCATCGCGCCCATGTGCATCGACGTCCAGTCCGAGAATTGCATCAGCATGCCGCCTTTTGGGTCGCTCTCAAACGGCACGATCCACCTGTTGGCAAACCACGCAAAATCCTCGACCACTATGGCGGTTACGAGGTTGGCCACGCCGATAAACGCCGCCTTTACCCGCTTGTGCCGGCCGAGCAGCTTGAACGACATGTCGTCCCACAGAGCGGCAAAGCTGATGAGGACAAAGATGAAGAGCATCGGGAAGAGGTGATATTGGTACATGTTGCCTATGATGGGCTCGGTCTCCCTGCTCCGGTCGAATTTCGAGTCGATGACTACCACCTCGCCGTTAGAGATCTGCAGCGCCGGGTCCTTGATGTAGTAATACTCGAGGTGGGCAAAGCTGATTGCGAATACGACCCCGATGACCGCGGTCGAGATGAACTCGATCTTGCGCGCGCCGAGGTGCTGCGCGATGTGCTCTCTCTTTGAGAGGCGGCCGTGGTCCTCGTCTGCGACCATCTCAGCTATCGTATGCGGCCATTGTTATTAAGGATACAAATTTTTCCGTAGCTCAGCTTTGTAGCAGCTTCTTGTACACAGAGTACAACATCTGGAGTTTTGCCGTTCTCTTTGGCGAAATGGTAGTAGATGGCAGGGGGAGACAAGCGCCAGCAGTTCGTGAGACAGATCACCAGCGCGACGGGAGTGGTCTACAACCAGCTCGGGCGCCTCAACATACTCGACAAAAAGTTTGCCTCGACGGAGGCGTACTACCTGGAACAGATAACCTCGAACATCAGGTCAGGCAACAACGCCCGCGCAAAGATCCTCGCAACCGAACTGTCAAACGTGAGGCGGCTCCGCCGGACGACGCAGCACACCGGCATCGCGCTTGAGGCAATAGTGATCCGCTTCAGCACGATATACGAGTTCGCCATGATCCTCGACACCATCGACCCGACTGTCGAGATGATAAAGGGCATCCAGTCCGAGCTGAGCAAGGCCATCCCAGCCGCCAGCCAGGCGATTTCTGAAGTCTCGGCCGTGACCGCCGACGTGCTGATCAGCGCAAACATCAAGGCAGACGTCAGGATCTCGACCCCGGTGGATGCAGACGCCCTCTCGATCCTCAACGAAATCGAGGGCGTGCTGGAGGACGAGGCAAAGGCAAAGCTGCCAGAGGTGCCATCAAGCATTCCGGCTCAAAAGCAGGCAGAAGAACCTGTTAAAGAGACGAGGGTGATGGTCGAAAGCTAGAGAATAGTTGACCCTTTGGTGAAGCCCAAGTAGGGCAGTTCGTACTGTTAGTGAAAAATATTTTACAAAGTAGTTTTAATCATTTACCTTGATAACGGGGGGCGATGGAACAGATGAGTTTTGATTCTCAGCCAAAGGATTCCAAGAAAGGCGGGGTACTAGAGTCCGCGTCAAGGCGCGTCAGGATGATTTTCTCGGTGATGGCGAGCCCGAACAGGATCGACATCCTGCGTATTCTCAACACAAAGGGGCCGCTCACCTATTCCGAGCTAAAGGCGCTCGCCGGCTTCAAGTCGAAAAAAGAGTCCGGCAAGTTCGCGTACCACCTGAGGAAGCTGCTGAGGCAGCTGCTGGTTGCCCTCAACAAGGCAGAGCGCCGCTACACGATAACAAACCTGGGCAAGCTGGTGCTGAGCCTAGCAAGACAGATCGAGGAGCGCTCGATAATCGAGAGCGGCAAGATGTACGTGAGGACAAGCAGGCACACCATTGAGGAGTTCAACTCCCACAAGATAATCCAGTCGCTCGTAAGGGAGGCCAACCTGCCTCTCGAGCAGGCGCAAAAGATCACCGAGGAGGTCGAGAACAAGATCTACAAGTTCCAGACGGCCTACCTCACGTCGTCTCTCATACGGGAGACCGTCAATTCCGTCCTCATAGAGCACGGCCACGAGGAGTACCGCAACAAGCTTGCGAGGGTGGGCCTGCCAGCCTCGGACATTGTCGAGATGCTCTCGGGCAACGGCGCGACAATAGACGACGTGATGGCAAAAACGGCCAGTTCGGTCTTTTCCGAGTACCTCGTGTTCAACACGCTGCCAAAGGATATCGCAGACATGCATCTGGCAGGCGAGATCAACATCTCTAACGCCGGCGTCTGGGGCCTGCTCCCTGACACGATCTTTTTCGACCTGGCAGAGCTGGAAGAAGGCCTTGACCTGAAAGGGCACTTTCTGGGCGTGGCCCGCATCCCAGCCGTCAAGGGCTCGGACGACGCTATGGCGGCCCTGCCCGCGCTGGTGTCACTCCTTTCAAGGGAGGCTACAGCAGAAGTCGTGATCGAAGGCATCGTGCCCGCGCTGCTAAAGAACATCAAAGATCCTGAAGACATTGCGTCGCGCTTTGCAAGGGCGCTGGCCGCGTCGTCCGCGGCTCCTTCGCATTCAGCAGGCCTTCCAATAACAACGATCGCCGTGCCCGACGGCGTCGACGCGCGGCAGCTCAACGCCCTGCTGGACGGCTACAAAAAATACGCCGACGCGACGCCCATGCCGAGGATCGGCCTTGCGATTGCGAGCAAGATGAAGGACAGCCTTGACCACGCGGCGGCAGCCGTGCGCAGCGGCGGCATCATCTCTATTGGCAGCGGCGTGCGGGCGAGCAGCGGCATAAAAAAATCCGGGGGTAAGGGCGGCGCGGCAGCGATGTCGCTCCACTCGCTTTCAATAAACCTTCCGCGGCTCGCCTACGAATCAAACAAGGACGAAACATACTTCCGCGCAAAGCTGGCGCTCATGATCAAGCCGTCGCTGCAAGCGATGTCGATGCGCAAGAAAACAATAGTCGACTATGTAAAGAAGGGCCTGCTCCCGTCGCTTGCAAGCGTGACCGGCTCGATGCAGAGGGGCACGTCGGCAATAGTGGTCAACCTTACCGGCGCAAAAGAGTCGGTCCACAACATCCTTGGCGAGCCCTCTGGCGAAGTGCTCCAGAAGGCGCTGAAAACAGCCGTCGAGGTGGCCGCCACGCAGGGCAAGCAGCTCGGCGAAGAGGGGGCCGGCGTCTCAATGGTCGCAGACGACAGCGGCGTGAGGTTCGCCAGCCTTGACTCTGAGAAGTATGGCAAGGTCTCGCTCCTGCAGGCCCAGAACACTACCAGCTATTCCCAGGGAATGACGCTAAATGGCAGGGAAATCCTCTTGGACAGGGCCCCGGTGCAGGAGTGCATGGCGATCGACAGGCTGCTAAACGGGGGCTTTGCCGCGAGCCTGGACGTGACCGACCTGTCGGCAGCGGAGGTAAAGGGCGCTATGGAAGCTGCAATAGAGCTGCCGTTCCTGCGCCCCCGCATCAGGCTCGCCGTGTGTACGACCTGCGGCCGGCGCTTCAGAGCTGCCGCGGAAAAGTGTGAGCACTGCAAGTCGCCGCACAGGCTGCCGGTGTATTCATAACAGCTGCAAAAAGCAGCTCCCGCCGCATTTCTTTTTTCAAGTGTCAATCGACGAGCTCGGCTGAAAAAACAAAAATGAAATCCTCCTACCGTAATTGCCAGAAAGCTTTTCATTTTTTGAAATTATTATACGCCGCGCAGCTTTCTCTCCACGCTTTATACCGGCGTGTGCACTATTGCTAATTAATTGCGCACTTAATATTGTATTAAATGTATAAGTAGAGGTAGCTTTCTGTATAGTGCGGGATGGCGGGAGTTACTGAATTTAATAATAATTCGAAGAATACGCTGAACTCGACGACGATACGCAAGCGCGACGGACGGATAGTCAACTTTGAGCAGAACAAGATTGCGAATGCGATCTACAAAGCACTGGTCGCGACTGGCAAGCCTGATTACCCATTAGCGGAGAGGCTATCTGCCAGGGTGGTCCAAAAGATGGCCCATGGTGACAAGGCTGTTGTGCCGAGCGTCGAAGACGTGCAGGATATGGTAGAATCAATCTTAATTGAGGAGGGTCATTACGAGACAGCCAAGGCCTACATACTGTACAGGCATGAGAGGCGCAAGCTGCGAGACGAAAAGATGAAGGTCCTCAACAAGAAGGACTTGGACGAGGTGGACAAGGCGTTCGACCTCAACTCGCTGAGGGTGCTGGCAGCCCGCTACCTGCTGAGAGACGGCAACAACGAAATCATTGAAGGCCCGAAGCAGATGTTCGAGAGGGTCGCGACGCTGGTCGCGATCGCAGACGTCATGCACGACACTGCGGTGTTCAACCTTGCCGGTGGCCATACGCAGAGCATCGAAGAGGCCAAGCGCTACTATGCAAAGCTGGACGACTTTGACAACAAGCTGCGCCTAGGCGGACACTACCTGAACAAGTACCATTTTGAAGCGGTGATACGCCACTATGTCTACTGCGCAAAGCAGGGGCAGATGAAACTGAGTTTCAAGGAGCTGCTCAGGCTAATTGCGGAAGGCAAGATGGCGCAGTACGAAGACCGTGTCGCCGAATACTACAACATTATGGTATCGCGCGATTTCCTTCCAAACACTCCGACCCTGATGAACGCCGGCGCAAGGCTCGGGCAGCTGTCCGCGTGCTTTGTGCTTGACATGCCGGACGACATGGCCGCCATCATGAAGTCGTCGACGGACGCTGCGATGATATTCAAGTCGGGCGGCGGCGTCGGGATCAACTATTCCGACCTGCGGCCGGAGGGCGACATCGTCGCGTCGACGTCCGGGGTCGCGTCTGGGCCGGTCTCTTTCATGAACATCATTGACACGATCACCAACGTCGTAAAGCAGGGAGGCAAGCGCAGGGGAGCCAACATGGGCATACTCGAGGCATGGCACCCCGACGTCGAAAAGTTCGTGACCGCCAAGACAAAGCCGGGCGTCTTTGAGAACTTTAACGTGAGCGTGGGCATCTGGGAAGATTTCTGGCAGGCGCTCGTGAACAAGGAGGGTAACCACAAGTACACTCTGCGCAGCCCGAGGTCAAGGGAGCCGATGAGGCAGATAGACGCGCAGCAGCTGGTCGACCTGATCGCGCTGAGCGCGTGGAGGAGCGCCGAGCCGGGAGTGATATTCTTTGACAACATCAACAAGTACAACCCGTTGATCGACGCAAGGCACGGGCCGCTCCGCGCGACAAATCCGTGCGGCGAGCAGTCGCTGTACCCGTACGAGTCGTGCAACCTCGGATCGATAAACTTGGCAAACTTTGTGAAGCGCAAGGCGGACGGCGCGTACGAGTTTGACTGGCAGCGCTACGAGCAGGCGATCAGGCTGTCGACCAGGTTCCTCGACAACATCATCGACATGAACAAGTACCCGGTAGAAGAGATCAAGGTCGCGACAAAGGAAACCAGAAGAATCGGCCTTGGCATCATGGGCATCGCGGACCTCCTGTTCTTGCTGAAAGAGTCGTACAACTCAAAGGCCGGATACGAATTCATGAACAAGCTCGCGGAAGCGGTGTCGTACTACAGCATGGAAGAAAGCGTCGCGATCGCGAAGACACGCGGACCGTTCCCGATGTGCAAGGACAGCGACTATGTGAATGGGCGCATCCCGGTGGCGGGCTATTACGAGCTGCCAAAGGAGACCCACACATACGACTGGGACACTCTCATTGAAAAGATAAAGAAGCACGGCATCCGCAACTCGTGGACGTCGACCATCGCGCCGACAGGCACGCTGTCCATGATCGCCGACACTGCAAACGGAGTCGAGCCGGTGTTTGCGCTTGTCTATGAAAAGCGTGTGACGGTCGGCCGGTTCTTTTACACCGACAAGGTGTTTGAGAACACGCTCAAGGAGAACGGCCTCTACAGCGACGAGATACTGACCAAGGTCGCGAACAACTATGGCTCTGTCCGCGGGCTTGCAGAAATCCCAGAGTCGATGCAGCGCATATTCGTGACTGCGATCGACATACACTGGACCGACCACGTGATGGCCCAGGGCGTGTGGCAGAAGTGGATCAGCAACGCGATTGCAAAGACGATCAACATGCCCGGCGACGTGACTGCGGAGGACGTAAAGTGCGCCTACCTTCTGTCGCACGAGCTCGGCCTGAAAGGCGTCACTGTGTTCAGGGACGGCTCGCGCCACGAGCAGGTGCTCCACATCACCGGCAAGAACACGGGCGAGAAGGCGTTCACGGTAAAGCCAAGCAGATATGTCGCGGACTATGTCAACGCGAATATCAAGGAGCCGTACGTGCTGGAGCAGGTGCAAAAGATATTCAAGGAATCGGGGATAGAGGACGACAAGCCGGCGCCAAAGGCAGCGCCGCTTCAAGAAGTTCCGGCAGCGAAAAGGCCGTCATCCACGCCGGCGATGCAGCAGATGGCAATGATGTCGGACGCGGACGCGGACCTCTGCCCGACGTGCAACGCCAGGCTGATAATCACCGAAGGGTGCAACGTGTGCATCGAGTGCGGCTTTAGCGGCTGCGGCTCGGGCTAAACTCCCTCTCTTTTCCTCTTTGTTTCAAAAACACAGTTAAAATACTGCTTTGTACATATTAATATTGAAATGTCAAACGTGCGAGTCAACGAAAGTCCCAACCATTTCATGGTTCTGGACGCGATATCGAGAGGAATGAAGACCGTTGACAAAATTGCAAGAGTAACCAAGCTGAGCAAGCCAGAGGTAGAGCTAATCATAAATGACCTGATGCAGCAGAGGCTGGTAATCGGCACGGAAAAGAAGAGCTTTTTTGGAGGCAAGAAAATGGAGTTTGCCGTCAGCCACACCGGCATGCAGGTGCTGACCACCAAGAAGGTCGAGCTGCAAAAACAGGCGCAGCAGATGCAGCAGTGGTACCAGAACGGCCAGACCCAGCAGCTCCAGGGCTACATGGATAATAACAGGATGTGGATACCGCTGATGTTGTTCTCCGGCATCATGAACGCGCTGTTCTTCATGTCCATGATGTCGATGATGGGCATGGCCATGAACCCGGCGGAAAGCGGGCAGGCGGGCGACGCGGCAGCTGCAGACGGCGGGGCTGCGGGAGCAGAGGACGGAGGCGCCGGAGCCGACAGCGGTGGAGGGGATTTCGGCGGGGATTTCGGCGGCTTTTAATCCCGCCTCGTGATTATTTTACCATCTAGCTTTTAGCCGCTTCCAATTTTTCTACTGTTTGTTTCCGTGAAAAGTGTTTGGCGGCAAGCGTGGCAAGGAACACCGCGGTCGACATAAGGACAATGGTGCCGGCGGGCGCGAGGTTTGCGGCATACGACACCGTGATGCCGGCCACCACCGAAAATATCGACATCCCCACCGAAATGAGCGCGGTCTTTTTGAAGCCCCTGCCAAAGAGGAGCGCGGTGATGTTGGGTATCACGATGAGCGCCGAAACGAGTAGGATGCCGACCAGCCTCATCGACACGATTACAGACACGCTCGCAAGCACCACGAACAGGTAGTTCAATTTCGAGATCTGCAGGCCGCTGACCTTTGCCTGCTCTTCGTCAAACGTGACGTACATCAGCTGCCGGTAGAGCAGGATTATTATCGCAATAATCGCGCCGGCCATCGCTAGGATGGCGAGCGTGTCCTCCACGCTGACGAGCAGGATGCTGCCGAACAAAAAGCTGTTCAGGTCAACTCCGCGCTCATCGAATCCACTCAGGAGCACGATGCCCAGCGCCAGGCCGGAGGCCAGCAGTATGGCGACGGTGGCGTCAGCCGGTATCCTGCCAGACTGGCGCAGCTTTGCGATACCAAGCGCCCCCAGCACAGAGAACGCCATGCCGGTCCACAGCGGATAGATGTTGGCAACCAGACCCACCGCTATCCCGCCAAACGCCACGTGGGAGAGCGCGTCACCAAAGAGCGAGTTGCGCCTCAGCACCAGGAACAACCCTATCACCGAAGACGTTATCGCCACTGCCACGGCTGCTATGAGCGCCCGTTGCATGAACCCGAATTCCAGAATTTCAAAAACCATTTCTATCACTAGTGATCGTGCAGGTGCATGTGGGCCTGCATGCTGGACTCCGAGTACGCCTTGAGCAGGTCAGAATTTTCAAAGAACTCGTGGGTCGCGCCGTGGAAGAACATGCTGCGGTTGATGCACGCAACGCTGCTGGCAATCCTGTTGACCGCGTCGAGGTCGTGCGACGCCCAGATTATCGTGATCTTTTTCTCCTGGTTTAGCTTTTTGAGCAGCGCGTAGAACCTGTTCTGCGTTTCAAGGTCGACGCCGGTCGCCGGCTCGTCCAGTATGAGCAGCTGCGGATCGTTCACCAGCGCCTTTGCTATGAGCACGCGCTGCTGCTGGCCGCCGGACAGCTCGCCCACCCTCCGGTCCTTTTGTGCGAGCAGGCCGACAGTGTCGAGCGCGGAAGCTATTTTTTCCGTGGAAACCCTGCCGCTCGTGATGCCAAGCGATACCACCTCCTCTACCGTCGCCGGAAAGTTCTGATCGATGGTTTTTTTCTGCGGAATGTATCCTATGCTTTTCAGAGCCTTGCTGTCTTTCTTGATGTCCTCTCCGAAAATCTTGATCGTGCCGGCGTAGCCGCCGAGAAGCCCGAGCATGCAGGAAAAGAGCGTGGTCTTGCCGGCGCCGTTTGGGCCGATCATGCCCAGCAGGTCGCCCTCGCCTATCGAGAACGAGATGCCGTCAAGCACCAGGCTGCCGGAATACGCGTACGAGAGGCCGCTGATCTCGACTACCTGCATCCCAGCCCCTCCTTCAGGTTTACAACATTCTCCCTCATCTTGTCGATGTAGCCGATCCCTGCATCCTGCTCCTCGCGGTCAATGCCCTCGATGGGACTGAGCACGAGCACCCTGCCGCCAGGGATTTCGCCGGCGATTGTGTCTGCCAGGCGGCTGTCGATCAGGTCCTCGGCATAAATGACGTCCAGCTCTAGATCGCCTGCAAGCTCGATTACCTCCTGCAGCCTCTGGGGCAGTATCTCGCCCTCCGGCGAAACGCCGTGGATGCTGTGCTGCTTCAGGCCGTACCGCTCTGCAAAGTGGGCAAACGCGTCGTGGAACGCGATAAAGTCTGACTTTTCGCAGCCGACAAGCTCTAGCTGTATGAAAGCGTCAAGCGAGTCCAGCTCTGCCACAAATGCACCAGCGTTTTCGTTGTAGTAATCTGCATTGTCAGGATCTGCGGCGGCCATTGCTCCGCGGATCTTTTCCACCTGGTGCTTTGCCAATATAGGATCGAGCCATATGTGCGGGTTGACCCCGCCTTCGTGGCCGTGCTCGTCCTCTTCATCAGAATGCTCTTCTTCGTGCTCGATGCCTTCGCTCGTGTCGACAATGAGCTTGGCTTCCATGTCGCCGGCCCAGCTTTCAAAGCCGGCGCCGTTGATGATCAACATGTCGGCGTCGCGTACGCGTGATGCGTCCCTTGACGTGGACTCCCAATCGTGGGGCTCTATCCCCGCCGGCACCAGGCTCGACACTTCGGCCCTGTCGCCGCCGACATGGGCGGCAAATTCGTAGAGCGGGTAGAACGACGCGACGACGATGACCCTGTCCTGCCCTCCGCTGTCTTGCTGCGTCGGCCTGTCAGTGTAGACGGTGGCCAGCATGGCAAGCGGGATTACGACGGCGATGGCCGCAAGGGCGACCCGGCTCTGGTTCACACCATCATCATATGTTATTAAGAATATATACCTATGTTAATAACAACTATGGAATTACTTATAAACATCTTAATAATACTTAAGGGCGTTGACAATAGTCAGCGTTTCGCTCAACGAGGACATATTGACCGAAGTAGACAAGCTACAAAAGGCCCTCGGCTTTTCCGGCAGGTCAGAAATTGTAAGGGCCGGCATCCGGAACCTGCTTGCCGAAGAAAAGGACCGGCAGAACCTGTCGGGCCACCTTTTCGCGGTGCTGCTTGCGATACACGACGAAAAGTCCGACGACCAGGTGACAGAGATGGGGCACGGCTACGACAAGCTGATAACCACGCACATCCACAACAAGATCGACGGCGACAGGTGCCTTGAAATCTTTCTGCTAAAGGGCGACGCGGAGGAGATAAAGGACATGACCAAAAAGTTCCAGTCGAACAAAAAGATGGACCACGTAAAGCTGATC
>Ga0299913_10000556_pt1 | contig 24338 bp, 13 predicted proteins | sample RVTome_9_FD_201360 | JGI IMG/M metagenome (GOLD analysis project Ga0299913, IMG submission 201360) | Soil microbial communities from uranium-contaminated site in the Upper Colorado River Basin, Wyoming, United States - RVT155D38 (version 2) ... | reverse complement strand
GCCCGTCCTCCGTATAGAGGGACGAGAGCAGAGACGACACAGTCTCCTCCTCCTTCATCCCTCCTCACGCCCCGCGCCGCTTCGCGGGGCGCTTTTTTTCATTCCGTCCGCTCGGCGGCCTCCCATGTGGCTATACTTCACCAGTACTTTCGCGTCGAGAAGCTTCTGCTCCGCTGCTTCCCGCTGGGTGCAAGAGCGCTTTCGAAGGACGTCATGGACCAGCACCGGCAGCCGCCGCAGACCCGCCCGAAAGCCAGCGGACGCGACATCATCCTCGCCATCGGCCAGACGATGGAGAGGGGCCTCGAGCCTCTGTGGAGCCGTATCCTGGCGCCGAGCCTCTACCAAGTCTATCTCCACTCCGAGGATTACGATCGCCTCCGCAACGTCTTTCCGAAGATCGAGGCCGACGCCCGGAGGCATCTCGACCGGGAGGTGGCACGCCTGAATCGGCGAGAGGTCCCGCCCATCGCGCGCCTGCGCCGGGCGCTGGGGAGATCGCGCGATGACGAGGACCGCGCGAGACGGTACGAGAGCACCGACGGCGGGTGGTACATCCGTTTCCAGGAGGATCCGAACGGCGTCCTCGAGCCAGGCGACGTGGAGGTCGTGGCCGAGCTCGCGGTGGGAGACGAGCCGCGGTACGGCGCGGGGAGCCGAACTCACCGCATCATCTCCACCACGCGCCGGCTCGGAAAGATGGAGACCCGTGAGGAGGTGGCCGAGGAGCCGGCTCTTGCGATCCTCCGCTTCGAGGACGACCGCGGGCAGCGGACCTACCGCATGCGGCAGCGCGAGATCGTCATCGGACGCAAGGCCCAGGACGTCTGGGTCGATCTCGACCTCCACACCGTGGCCGACATCTCGCGCGAACACGCCCGCATCCGGCGCAGCGAAGACGGCAAGTTCGAGATCAAAGACCTCAGCACGTACGGGGTAGAGGTCGACGGCCGTCACGTTCCCCCCAGTCTGGTGAAGGCGGACAAGGAGCGGGACCTCGACCTCTGGACCGAGCTCCCCGATCGAGCCACCATACGCCTGGCCTCCGTCCTGACTCTGGAGTTCGAAGCCAGCGCTCGATGACCGCTCTCTTCCTGGCCCGGTACCTGTTCCTCTTCGCGCTCCTCGCCCTGTTGGCGACCCTCGTCCGGCACGGAATTCGGGACCGCAACGGTTGAAGCCGTGAGGGAGCGGGCTTTGCGTACGGTCGCGAGGACCCACGTCGGGTTACAAAGAGGCCACAACGAGGACACCTTCCTCTGCGACGAGGACCTCGGGATCTTCGCCGTGATCGACGGCGTGGGCGGGGAGGTCGCGGGCGAGACCGCGGCGAACAAGGCCGCGGAGATCCTCCTCGGACGTCTCAGGCGCAAGACCGCAGCGGCGCCTCAGCGGTTGCGGGAGGCCATCACGCTGGCGAACAACGCCATCTACGACGAGGCCAGTCGCGACCCCCTCTTCCACGGCATGGCGTGTGTGTTGACCGCCGCGGTCCTCGAGGAGGACCGCCTGACCGTCGGTCACGTCGGCGATACCCGCCTTTATCACCTCTCCTCCGGCCAGATGGTCAAGGTGACGCAGGACCACTCGACGGTCGGACTGATGGAGGAAGAGGGTGAGCTCTCCGAGCGAGAGGCGATGGATCATCCTCGGAGGAGCGAGATCCTGCGCGACGTCGGCTCCGAGCGGTACGAGCTGACGGACGACGGCTTCGTGGCGATTTACGAGCTGTCGCTGGCGCCGGACGAGGCGATCCTCCTCTGCAGCGACGGCTTGACCGACCAGGTTCCGGCTGCCGAGATCCAGGCGATCGTCGAACGCAACGCAGGCGATCCTCGTCGGACCGTCGAACTCCTGATCGAGACCGCGAACCGGGCGGGCGGTAAGGACAACGTGACCGTCGTCCTGCTCGAAGGCGAGACCTTCGCTGATCACCTCCGCCGGCGCTGGCACGTTCCCGGCGAGACGAGACAGACCGCCCTCGGGTCCTCGACCCCGCCGCCGGTACGGGCGGCGTATCACGTGCCCGACGGCCTTCTCGCGCGACTGTCCCGCCGGAGCGTACGCATCGGTCTGCTGCTGGCGGCCGTGGCCGCAGTCCTCGCACTGAGCCTCGCCTACGTCGCCGAGCGCTCCCCGGAGGTCCTCCAGCGCTTGTCGCCCAGCTCGTGGAAGGCGCCACGTCCGTGGCGCGTCGGCGGAGACGCTGCCACCCACGACTCGATTGGCCAGGCTCTGGCCGCCGCCCGGCCGGGGCAGGTGATCGAGATAGCTCCCGGGATCTACGACGAACGGATCGAGCTCCGGAACGGCGTGGCCCTGGTGAGCATCGAGCCTCGGGGTGCCGTCCTACGCCTGGGCTCCGAGGGAAGCCTGGACGCTCCCGTGGCGGTTCTGGCGGAAGGCGTGCTTGATGCCCGGCTGGAAGGTTTTCGAATCGTGGGCGACGACGAGCATCCGCTCGCCGTAGGGCTTCGGCTGGTGGACTCGGCAGTTCAGGTCGAGGACGTGGAGGTGACCGGGGCCGACCTGGGAGCCATCGAGATCATCGGTACGGACCGGTCCCTGGTCGCGTTCTCGTCCCTGCGTGCGAACGGTGGTGCCGGCGTGTTGCTGGAAGGGCCGACCGCAACCCGTCTACGCCACAACCTGATCGAGGGTAACGGGGCCGCCGCCGATCCGCCGGCCGCTGGGATTGAGATCCGCAACGGCGCGGGCGTCTCACTCCATGACAATCGCTTCGCCGACAACGCCGGAGGCCCGATCCGCGGTGCACCTACGGACCGTCTGCGCGAGATCGAGCGCCGTAACCGGTTCGACGGGGGTACCCCGGTCGTCCATGCGCCCGCCGCACCGGTGACCGAGAGCCTACCCTCGGCGAGCGCGGAGGGGGCCGAGGGGGCGCCGACTCAGTGACCGAGCCGGACGTCCTGTTCAACTTCCTGCGCTTCGAGATCCTCGACGTGCTCGGCCGGGGCATGGCCGTCGTGTACTTGGCCTTCGATCCGAATCGACGAGAGCAGGTCGCCCTGAAGCTCATACCCCTCGACAGGACGAGCGAGGAAGAGCTCGCGGCAGAGCAACTCGGTGCCCGACTTCAGGAGCGCCTGAGCGAGGTCGCGCCCCAGGTGGCGAAGGTCTACGAGCACGGCCGAGCGAAAGGCCACTTCTACGTGGCGATGGAGTACGTGGAAGGACGGGATCTGGCCCAGGTCCTCCCCGAGAACGACGGGCCGCTCGAGGTGGATCGATGCGTCGACATCGCTCTTCAACTTTGCGAGATGTTGGAGATCGCCCACGGCCTCTCCGTCGAGGTCGAGGACCGGCACATCACTGCGGTCATCCACGGCGACCTCAAGCCGGAGAACCTGCGGCTGCAGGAGGGAGACCGGGTGCGGATCCTGGACTTTGGGGCCTCCAAGGTCCTCTCGGCGACGCGCAAGGTGACCCGTAACCTTTTCGGCACCTATCCATATACGCCACCCGAACAGCTGCGGAGTGAAGGCTTGGTCGACGAGAGGTCGGATCTGTGGGCCCTTGGGATCATCCTGTACCGGATGGTGGCGGGTCGGGATCCCTACCCCGGTCCGCGGCCCCAGGACCTCGTACGCCAGATCCTCGACGGACCACCCGCGCCCCTGCCCGCCGACTGCCTACCCGCGCTCAAACAGATACTCCAGCGATGCCTGTCGGCAGAGCCGGCCCGACGCTACGCCAGCGCGGCGGAACTCAAGAACGACCTTACGGCATTTAGCACCGGTGGGAACCTGGCGCCCTGGCCGGCTTGCGACGACGCGGTCACCCATCGGGTCCACGCGGTCCGAGAGCCCGCGGACCCGGAGACGACTCGGCGGGTTGCGGGCAAGGTGGAGCACGTGGACCGGGGTGAAACCGGCGAATCCCGAGACGCCGGCGGCGGTCCTTCGGATCCCACCTCTCAGGGGCCCGAGACGGTGACGACCTTGGACTCGGAAGCCGGGACGGGGGCTGCGACGAGCGCTCCCACCCGCACCCCGCGACTGGCCATCTCTCGCAGGTGGTTGGGCCGCCTCGTGATCGCCGGGCTGGCGGCCGTCGCCCTGAGCCAGGTGTACGTCCGAAGCGCCGCGCAACAGATCGTCCGACAAGTGGCCGCGGAGCCTTCGCCCGAGCTGGAGGATGCTTGGCGACGATACGCCTTCTCTTCCCGGTTCACATTGTTCGGCCTGGGCCTGGGACGGGCCGAAGAGTCCCTTCACGCTGCCGCACTGGCCTTGGCCGAGCAGGTGGTCAGCAGTTACCGGCAGAGCCGTCCAACCACCCGACAAGGGGACTGGTACCGGGCTCGCGACTACCTGCAGATCGCACTCCGCCTGAGGCCCGACGACCCTGCGACGCGCGCTCGACTGCTCTATGCTCAGGCTCACATCGACCGCATTGACGCCGCTTCCTTGCGCACCCAGAACCGCGTCGACGCCGCCGAGCGGAAGTGGAACGATGCCATCTTCCGCTTTCGTCGGGCCGCGCAGACGGCACCGGACTGGCCCGATCCGCTGCTCGGCCTCGCCCGGATCCACGCCTACGACCGTTTCGATCTCAGGGCCCTTACGAAGGCCCTAGCCGAGGCCGAGCGACGGGGCCATGAGCTCGCGGCGCGAGAGAAGGCGCAGCTCGCCGACGGGCACCTGACCGAGGGTACTCGCCTCTACCGGCGCGCCCGTGCCTTGAACGGCGCGTTCCGGGAAGAGGAGATTCTGGATCAGGCCGCCTACCACCTGGCGCTCGCTTCTGCCCGTTACGAGGAGATCCTCGACTTCGGCCGGGCGGAGCGGAACCGGGCGGAGGCGCTTCGTCTGGCGGACGCGGTCCGGCGACGGCTGGAAGAACTCCGCTGAGGCTCCAGGCGACCCGCCCGTCATGACCGTCGCTCGCTACAAAGCTTCCGACCTTGCCGACTGGCAGACCGGCCAGACGGGTTCCGGTGCGCCTCGCCGATCGATCGAAGGCCGGCTCCTCGCGGCCGCCCTCGCCACCGTCGTCCTCGGGCTCGTCCTCACGTATCTGGCGGAGGCGGCTTCGTTCGCAGAGGTCGAGGAGGACCTCGCCAGCGGTCGGATCGTCCACCTCAATGAGCTCCGACAGCCGGAGGATCTCCTCCCGCTTCTCGGATCGTTCACCGATCCCCGCGAACGTGCGTTCGTTGCAGACCGAGTATGGGGCCATCTGACTCGCGTCGGCGGCGAGCCCGCGGCCAACGTCGGCGAGCTGGCGACCCTCCGGGTGTCGGCGGCGGAGCTCGCCGGCAGAACCCTGCCCGAGCTCAAGAGTCGGGCCGCTGCGCTGCACGACGAGCATCCGGGACGCGCCGACGACGAGCTCCGGGTTCGACTACTGTCCGCCGACCAGGTAAGGGCGCTAAAGCCCCGGGCCGTGGTGCGCAGTCCCCGAGCCTTCCTCGCCCGGCTGATCCTCTGGGCCGGCCTCTTCCTCCTGGCATGGACCGGCGCGCACTTGGTGCTTCGCAGCCGGCGGTTCTCTGGCGATCCGATCTTCCTGCCCGTGGCGTTGCTGCTGTCCGGCGTCGGGCTGCTGGCCATGGTGAGCATCTGGGATCCGCTTCGCGACAGCCTGTATTTCCAGCGGTTCTCACAGGGTGTGATCTTCGGCTGCGCCGTCCTGGTCATCCTCGCGCTGACCGACTTCGAGCGGCCTGTCTTCCGACGCATGACCCTCCCCGCCCTGCTCGTCGCCTTCGGACTCTCCGTCCTTCTGATCGTGTTCGGGTCGGGGCCCGGCCAGAGCGACGCCAAGGTGAATCTGTTCGGGTTCCAGCCGGTGGAGCTGATCAAGCTCCTTGCCGTGCTTTTCCTCGCCGGCTACTTCGCCGAACGGTGGGCGATGCTCCGCGAGTTGGAGGAGCGACGCGGCATGTTCGCTCGGCTCGCACACTTCCTGCGCATTCCGAAGCTCGAGTACGTGTTGGCGCCCGTGGTCGCGATGGCGATACTGCTGCTGTTCTTCTTCCTGCAACGGGATTTAGGACCCGCGCTCGTCCTGGCGCTCCTCTTCCTGGGTCTGTACGGCATCGCCCGCGCGCGAATGACCATGGTGGCCGCCGGGCTCGCCATCGTCGTCGGAGGGTTCGCGGTCGGATATCGGCTCGGCTTCCCGCGGACGGTCTCGGTGCGCGTCGCGATGTGGTTGGCGCCCTGGGACAATCCCTACGCAGGGGGCGACCATCTGGCGCACAGCCTCTGGGCTCTCGCTACGGGCGGTCTGACGGGCACCGGTCCGGGTCTCGGACAACCTGGTTTCGTACCCGCTGTCCACACGGACATGGTGCTCGCCGCGCTCGGCGAAGAGCTGGGCTTCCTCGGACTTTCGGCCCTCCTCGGGCTCTATGCGCTCCTCCTCTTCCGCGGGCTCCGGGCCGCCGACCGTGGTGCGAGTCCCTACGGTTACTTCCTGGCCCTGGGCATCTCGCTGCTGCTAGGGCTCCAGCTCCTCCTCATCGCTGGCGGCGTGGCCGGTCTCCTTCCGCTCGCCGGCGTGGTGACCCCGTTTCTCAGCTACGGCCGCTCGGCGATGGTCACTAACTTCGCACTCCTCGGCGTTCTCCTCAGTGTCTCCGCAAGGCCCGCTTCCGACAGGCCGCCGGGGCGGCGGTTCCGGGGGGGGACGGTGGCGGTCGGAGTGCTTCTCGCCGCCGGGCTTTGCGGGATTCTGGCGCGGTTCGCATACGTCCAGGTTCTACGCGGCGACCACGTGCTCAGCCGCGCCAGTCTGGCGCTCCAGGCCGACGGCTACCGTCGTTTCCGCTACAACCCTCGGCTGGTACAGATCGGCGACTTGATCACGCGGGGGACCATCTTCGATCGCAACGGTGTCCCGCTGGCGTTCAGCAAGCCTGAGGATCTCGACGAAGAGCAACGGGCCGAGCTCGCCCGCCTCGGAGCGCTTTTGGAGGCCGGCGGAAACGGGCGCTTCTACCCGTTCGAGGGGAAGGTCTTCCACCTCCTGGGCGACTACGGCAGCCGCGTCAACTGGGCAGCGAGCAACACCTCGTTCGTAGAGCGCGACTCCCGTGTTCGACTCCAGGGGTACGACGACTACGCACGGATTCGGCGGGTTCGCCAGCCGAACGGACGACTGACCGATCTGGTGGAAAGCGACTACCGGGCGCTGATCCCCTTGCTGCGCAATCGCCACCGTCCAAAGCACCCGGCGGTCCGACGGATCCTGGAGCGCGACCGCGACGTGACGCTGTCGATCGACGTTCGGCTTCAGCTCGAGGTGGCGGACATTCTCGCCGCAGGCACCCGGGCATACGGCGGCAAGGGTGCGGCGGTGGTCCTCGACGCGGCAACCGGCGACGTGTTCGCCAGCGTGAGCGTGCCCTGGCCCGAACGGCGACCGGTGACGGCCAGGGCCGGGGTCGACCGGCTGATCGATCGCGCCCGCTACGGGCTCTACCCTCCAGGATCGACCTTCAAGATCGTCACCGCCATGGCCGCTCTCCGCAAGGATCCCGGGTTGGCCGCGCGGACCTTCGAATGCGTCCGACTCGCAGACGGTCGGGTCGGCCAGCGTATCCGGGGCTGGGGGAGACCTGTCCGTGACGACCGCTCGGTGGTCTCGCCGCATGGCGAGGTCGACATGGAGGAGGGCATCCGAGTCTCGTGCAACGCCTATTTCGCCCAGCTCGCGACGCTCGAGGTCGGACCTGGGCCCCTTCTCGAAACCGCTGCCGAGCTTGGGATCGACGTGGCCACGCCCAACACGCCGGAACAGCTCGCCGACGCGCTTCCGCAGTCTGCCTACGGCCAAGGCCAGGTCACAGCCACGCCCCTGGAGATGGCACGGGTGGCGGCCGTCGTCGCCAACGGCGGCGCGGCACCGTCCGCGCACTGGCTGATGGATGAGCAGGGCGATCCGCCCGTCCAGATCGTCAGTGCAGGCCAGGCGGAGTACCTCGCTCGGGCGATGCGCAAGGTGGTGACCCGCGGCTCGGCGCAGCGCGCACTGGGGGCGGTCGGTCTTCCGATCGCTGGTAAGACCGGTACCGCAGAGGTCGAGGGAGGACCGTCGCATTCATGGTTCATCGGATTCGCTCCCGCCGGCACCGCCGAGCGAAAGATCGCCTTCGCCGTCCTGATCGAGCACGGCGGATACGGCGGCCGCGCCGCAGCCGAGGTTGCGGGTAAGATCGTGCGGGAGCTGAACGCCTCGGGGTATATCGAATGAACGGTCGGCGATGGGGTAAGATCATACGCGACCTGGTGAAGCGGTTCGGGCGCGCACTGCGGAAGGTCTGGACGCCCTGGCTCGACAGCGCTCATCCGATCGAGCTGCGGCAGGCGATTCTCGACGACGTTTCTCGAGACGTCGTGGCCACAGGCGGAGGCGAGCGGGTCTACCCCTACACTCATCTCAAGATCCGGCTGCTCGGCGAGACGTTCAAGGAGCGGGCGCAGCTGGACGCGACGCTGGTCGCCGAGGACCGCCTCGCCGAAGGCGTGAGGAGACACTTGGCGGACCTGGGGATTCCCGCGGACGATCTCGCGATCCATGTCGCCGTGATGTCCCAGCGGACCAAGGCCTTCGGGGACCAGAGGTTCGCGATCTACAAGGTCCGACGCGACCCCGGCCCGGACGACCCGTCCGAGCCGCGGCTATCTACCCAGCTTCCCGTCCCCCGGCTCACGGTCGTGCGTGGCAATGCAGACCGGAAGACGTTCACGCTCGACCAGGACAGGGTCGCCATCGGGCGTCTACGCGAGGTTACGGACGAGCATGGGCGGCTGTGCAGGCGCAACGACGTCGCCTTTTCCGATGACGACGAGGAGAGCCGTTCGGTGTCCCGCGAACACGCACGGATCGAGCGGCGAGGCGCCGAGTTCCGCGTGATCGACGACAGAAGCGCGACCGGGACCCAGATCTTCCGAGACGGCCGCACGATCCGCGTGAGCAGCATGGACCGTCGAGGCATCCTCCTCCAACCTGGCGACCTCATCCATTTCGGCAAAGCCGCCGTCCGGTTCGATCTGCGCGATCCCTAGAACGTCGCCGGGCTGACATCCCCGCCGCAGTTGCACGCCAAGGGCTTCCCTTCGAGCGCCTCGTCGAATACAATGCGCCTGATTCGTAATATATAGCTCAGCTCAAATATAGAAGAGCCTGCATCCGTTCACCGGACGCACGCGGGAAGGATTCTCTGATGCCCCCGCTCTTCGAGCAGGGCCGCTGGGAAGAGTTGGAGGACTTCCTCCGGTCGAACCTCCGACAGGACGCCAACGACGCCCGGAGCGCCTTCCGATTGGCGAATCTCTTGAGCTTGGCCGAGCGCTGGGAGGAGGCGCTGCACTTCTACGACGTGGCATGGACACAGCGTTGGCCGGGTGCGGTTTGCTTGAACAACCAGGGTGCAGCGCTGGCCCGCGCCGGGCATGCCCGGGCCGCCCTCGAGGCCTTGCAGAAGGCGCTGGAGTTGGACGCCGACAACGGCCCCGCCGCCTACAACCTGGGCATCCTGCTGGATCGGCTCGGCGACGAGGACAGCCCACCCGAGTTGGTCGACGAGCTCGGCTTCACCCGAGAGGGTCAGAACGCGAGGACCCGCGCGGAGGAGGAGTTTCATCGGGCGACGGGAGCCGTAGACTGGGGCGGCGAGCGGCCGGCGATCAATGGGCCCCTTTACCTCTGGACCGAGGACCTGCAGAGCGGATTCGGCTTCGAGCCAACGGCCCGCGCCGCAGACATGGAGGAGGCCGATCAGTACCTCCGCGAGGGGCTCGCTCGGCTGGACGCTGGCGATTGGCAAGCGGCGATCGACAGTCTTACGGCCGCCGCCACCCTGCATCCTCCCCTCGCCGCGCGAGTCGCGCGCCACCTGACCCGCGCCCGGCTCGCTCTCGGGCGCGAGTACCGCCAGGCCGCCCGCCGCCGCAAGATGGCCGGTGATTACGAGGGCGCTCGCGCGGCACTCGAGACGTACTACCGCATGGCAACAAGTCTTCCGGACCGAGATCTCGCCGAGGAGCTGTTGCTCGAGGAGATCCGTAACCTGGGGGAGCAGCTTCGGCTGCGGGAGCCGTCCCCCGACTGGCGAGAGCTGCAGGCACTGATCTCGAACGTCCGGCAGCGGGTCAACGACCTCACCCAGGGCTTGGGAGAGCCGGAGATCGAAAGGGGTGAGGTATCTCAGGCCGAGGTCGAAGGCTCGGGTGGAGACGACGAGCGGACTCCACCGAAAGACGTAGAGGGGAGCGGGGATCACGAGACCGGCTCCGACGGCGGGACGAGCTCTGGCGGGCGACGTGTCGGCGCCCCGCACCCAGGGAGGATCCTGCCTCGGGTAGCCACGGCCGACCACCTCCGTGCCCTGTGCCGAGACGCCTGGGGACGACAGGTTCGCTACCTGATCTCCAGCGAACAGTTCGACCAGGCCGAGCTCATGCTCGACTTCTCGGAGCTGCAGTGGTTCGCCCAGGACGATCTGCCACGGTGGCGTCGAGAACTCTACACCGCCAAGGCCGAAGCCCTGTCGTCCGATGGCATCGCGGCTCAGAGCTCCGGCGAGCCGGAGCGGGCGGTCGACCTCTTCCACGAAGCTCGCGTCGCCGCGATGGAGGCGGGAGACGCGATTCTCGCCGACCGGATCGACCGGCAGCTCGAGCACCTCCAGCAACGAGAGGAGCGTCGAGACCATCTCCAGGAGATCGAGGATCTCCTCGGTCGCGGCGAGCTCCTCGAGGTCCTCCGTCTCAGCACCGAACTGCTCGCAGCCGACCCCGAGCAGGCGACTCTCCGGTCACGCCGGGAGAACGCTCTGATCAGGCTCCGAGACCGGATCGAGGACGCGATCCAGGCGCGCCAGTGGGAGCTGGCACACATGACCGCGATGGCGACCCTGACGATCATCCCCGACTTCGAGGACATCCGGCAGCTCGCGTCGCAGGCGCGCGAGGGTCTGCTCGGGCAGCTCGTCCGTCAGGGCGAGAACGCCCTGGCCGTCCGCGACTTCGACACGGCCGAGGAACGTCTGAGAATCGTCCTGGACCTCGCGCCCGACCACAGACCCGCCCTCGAGCTACGGAAGAGGCTCGAGGTCGAGAAGAAGGTCGATCCCGACGTGGCGGACGAGAAGTTCGTCGCAGCGCTGGTGGACTTCCGGCAGGCCCGGGCGGCTGCCGAGCCTCGGGAAGCCCTGGAGCATCTCTTCCGATTGCGGGAGCTGGACCCCGACAGCCCCGAGACGCGGGAGGCGCAGCAGTGGACCGCGTCGGCGCTGGTAGGCCGGTGGCGCACGGAGCTCGCCCGGGACCGTTCCCGAAAGGCCCTCGCGCGCGTGGAATCGGAGCTCCTGGCGCTCCTCGGCGTCGTCCCCAGCCACCGCGAGGCGGTGGAGTTCCGCGAGGAGCTCCGGCGGATCGACGCCGACGACTACTGGGATGCGAAGCGCACCAAAGGGATCGAGCAGCTCGAGGCGGTCAAGGAGAAGCTCCTGGCGCTCGAGCCCGCCGCGGCGCTGGACCTTCTCGAGCCGGTCGCGGACCGGGGCGATCCGCGCCTCGAACCGGACGTGGAGACCTACCTGAGCGAGGCTCTCGACCAGATCCGCCGTCGCGTCGAGCGCTTGCACAGGCTCGAGACCCTCGCTCCAGAGCAGGAGGCGGAGCTCTCGGCTCTGGTAACGACCTGCCGTAGATGGGCACCGAGCAAGGCGCGTGAGATCGAGGCCGAGATCGCGCAGCGCCAGGCCGAGCCGGAGCGCCGCGAGCGGATCGACAGGGATTACCGGGAGATCGAGACGTCGGTCGAAGGGCAGTCCTCTCCTCTGGCCGGCCTCAAGGCGCTGTACCGCGCATCGCTCGACAAGCACCGCTCCGGCAGCGAGGTCGTCGTCGCAAAGCGCGGCGATCTCCTTGCCCTGCGCAGACGCCTGCGCGCCCGCCTGGGCTGCTGGGGTCGCTGGAGGGCGACGCGCTTCGAGCGCACGCATCCCGTGCGTGCGCTTCTCGAGGGCGACGAAAAAGTGCGGGAGGATCGATGACCCCAAGCCACCACGATACCCGTACTCTGTGCGCCGCGTACGCGAGACGGTGGGCAGCCGCTCTGTCCTTGGGGCTCCTGACGGCCGGCGGGCTCGCCGCTCCGGCTGGCGGACAGGAGGGCCGCGAGTCCCACCACTGGATCGTCCTCCTCGACGTGTCGGCGAGCTTCGAGGCCCGTGCGGAGCCACAGAGTCGGCCATTGGGCGAGGGATATCGCCTGCGCAACGAAACCCTGAGCCTCCTGCAGACTCTGCTGGCCGCCCGGCGGGTCAAGGAGCAGGAGCTTCGCGACGATCTGCTTTCGGTCTACGCTTTCGGTGAGGGTGTCGCGCGGGTCGAGGAGCTGTCGACGCAGCCGGTCCGTTGGGCCGAGGTCAACGACCCCGAGTGGTGGGAGGCGCAGATGCCCACGGGTCTCGGCGCCCGGACCAACTATTTCGAGGCGCTGCGCCGCGCCGTCGAAGACTTCCGAGCCGACCCGCCCGGCACGGTCCAGCATCTGGTGCTCATCTCCGACGGCGAGCTCGACGTCGAAGGAGAGAACCGTGCGCCCGGAGCTCCGCCCGCGCCGGAGGAGCTGGCGGTCTACGACAACGTCCTGCGTCGCGATACGGCACCGCTGAACTGGCTGCTCGACAACGGGGTAGAGGTCCACACGCTCGCGGTGGACGAGGGCCTGGCGAGCTACAACGAAAACGCCCGGCAACGGGACCTCAAGAACACCCTGTTCGACTATCAGGCCGCCGGCCCCACCGCCCTTGAGCGCGCGCGGGTGCTGGTCCGCGACTTCGCCGGCCGCGTGGGGCCCGACGGCAAGATGGCCGAGAGCGAAGGCCCATACGTCATGGTCGCGCTCGCCCAAGGTCTCAACTCCATCTCCGGGGCACGACCGACCGCTGAGCGTGCCGCCGGTTACCAGCGGCCCCGGGCCGGCAGATCGCGGTCGGTGCGGTTCGACAACGTCCTCGACGTCCTGTGGGAGACGATCTTCCCCGAAGAGGTTCGCTGGTCCCGCCTTCCGCTCGGCACCCAGGAGCTCGTCGTCTTCGCGCCGCGCGACGTCCCGGTCCCGATCACGATCGGAGTCGGAGGCGAAGAGACGCAGACTCTGTCCCTGATCCATGACGCGGATCGGGACAGCTACCGCACGGATCCGCCCGGCACGTGGCCGGGCCTTAGGGTCAGCGTCCGTACGACCGACCAATACGCCACCTGGCTGATCCGCCACCCCGACCTTCGGGAGGTCGATTCGCGGTACCGCGATCTCCGCGGCCGCACCGAGCGGTTCTCGATCGTGCCGGTGAACAACGTCGGCTTCCGGTGGCAGGAGGACCGCCCGCCGGCGCAGGCGCTCGCAGACCGGCCGGTTCCCCTCACGGTCGACCTCGTCTGGACCGGCACCCGGCCGAACCCATCCCGGGACGAGTGGAGAGACTACCTGAGCGAGATCCCTCTCCCGCTGTCCGCCGAGATGGAGCTCCCGAACGGGACGGCCTCCCCGCTGCAGCTCTCTCCGATCGTGCCGAGAGACAACACCGACGTGGTCCTGCGCCTGACCGGAGAGTTCCAGCCCGAGCTCGAGGGAGCCCACCAGGCACGAATCGGCGTACGCCTGGGCGACCATCCTGAGTCCCCGGAGCTGAAAGCGGACCCGATCCTGTTCGGGGTCCTCGAACAATCTCCCCTCTCCACTCCCGGCCGATTCGTGCTGCACCTCCGCCGGTGGGTGGGCGGGGAGCCGGCAGAGGCGATCCCGCTGCCGTCGGCCGAGGCCCGGACGAGGGAAGTCGCGGTCCTTCAGGCGGAGTCCGACGAACCGGTTACGGTCCGGTTCGAGTGGTGGGGCCGACCCGACGACGAGTGCCGCGGCGTCGAGCGGCTGCGGCTGCGCTTGCCCGACTTCGAGCGCGCGTTCGACCGAGACCACAACGAGGTCGACCCCGAGGCGCCGCCGCGGGACGACGACCGGGTTGTCTGCTACCGCTCACCCGGGGTGGTCGTCTCCCCCGAGGGCTTCGGAGAGTCATTCACCGTGGAAGCCGGCGACGGGCTGGTCGAGGACCTGTGGTGGCGCTGGAAGGTCGCACGGAAGAGCCTCGCCTGGCTGTGGGGCCTCCTCGCGCTGGGCGCCCTGGCGGTGGCCGGTCTGCTCCTGTTCCTGTTCCGCGAACGCTTGCGACGGGCGCTGGCACGGATCAGCAGGCGGTTCCCGCTGGCGCTGGACGTGGAGGACGGCGATGGAGTCGAGTGGCAGCCCGGGGAGTCGAAACGCATCCTCGTATCCGCCGCCCCCGACGGCCGACTTTCAGCCGAGCTGACCTATCGCAACCCCGGGGCCCGGGAGCGGGCCGTCGAGATCGAGCTTGGGCGTATCCGCGACAACTACCTGGTACGCCTCGGCGCGAACACCGGATACGCGGACGACAGCCTCTGGACGATCGAGCGGATCGAGCCCGACGGCGGCCCGGGGACTCCCCGGCCGCTCAGCCGGACGGGCGAGACGGTTCGACTGTTCGACCTGATCCGTGGCGTGCGCCTGCGGTTGAAGCTGCGCGAGAGCGCCGCCCTTTTGCGGCACCAGAAGCGATAGCACGAACCGAGGCAGGGCTCGATCGGGAAACCGCAAGGAGCTATCGATGAGCGAACTGAGCACCGGTACGACGACCAGGACCGCCCCCCTCGACGACCGCTGGACCGGTCTCGCCCGGGTCGTCCGGCCCACGCTCATCGTGGCAGTCGGCGGCACCGGCTCCGCTGCTGCCAAGGTGGCCCGGCAACGCATTCACGAGATCCTCGGCAGCGAGGGCCCGCGAAACCATTTCATCGCGTTCCGAGCCTTCGACACCGCCTACCAGGACAACCGGCGCCCCCGGTTCGTCGACAACGCCGAGTACGTCTACCTGGGCGGCTTCAACGCGCAGGCGGTGATCGCCGACATCGTCGAGGGCACCGCCTATCCCCACTGGGAGGAGTGGTTGCCGCCGCGGCTGAACTTCCAGCAGGTCGCCTTCGGGGCCGGCGGGATCCGGCCGATCGGACGGCTCTGCTACTTCTATCGCCGCGAGCAAGTGGAAGCGGCGGTCCAAGAAGCGCTCACGACCATCACCGACACCGACAAGGCGCTGCGCTTCCACCACGACACCGGCATCCGGGTCAACCTGGAGGCCGGAATCGACATCCACCTCATCTGCTCGGTATGCGGCGGCACCGGCTCGGGGATGTTCCTCGACCTGAGCTTCGACCTGCGGCGCTGGGCCGAGGGGCACACCGACCGGGAGGTCACGCTGACCGGACACCTCGTGCTGCCGGAGGCGTTCCGGACCAAGCCGGTGGTGCTCAAGGCCCTCGAGGCCAACGCCTACGTGGCGCTCGAGGAGCTCGACCGCTTCATGAATGCCACCAGCGCTGACCCCTGGAAGGTCGAGCACGTCGAGGGCCGTCCCGAGAGCTCCTGGCGCGCCCCCTTCGACCACTGCTATCTCCTGAGCGGCCTCCAGAGCGGCGGCACGAGCGACGTCGACACGCTGACGTCGGTGATCGGCGAAGCCGTGACGCTGCTCACCCTCTCGCAGGTCGGGCAGAAGGTCTCCGAAGGGGTGGTCAACATGGCCGGCCAGCGCAAGTCGACGCGCGACGGGCGCGGCCGGCTCTGCTGCTACAGCAGCTACGGGGTCCTTGGGCTCGAGATCCCCTGGGGTCTCCTGGGGGAGTCGCTGGGACCCGACCTCGCCCGCAAGGTACGCGATCGGCTGGCCGGCACCGGGGAGGTGCAGGACGAGCAGATCCAAGAGGACGTCGATCGCTTCCGGCTTGCTTTTTCGCTCGATCTCGACCGGCTTGAGCGCCTCGTGCCTCAGCCGAGCCTTCAAGAGGCGAGCGTCACGCTGATGAGGGACCAATACGGCGACCGCTCGGAGTTGCCGCGGAGCCATCTTGTGGACGAGATCAACCGGAGCGGCCGCGAGATCGACGAGATGGTGCAGCGAGCCTCGGGCCAGCAGGTCTGGGACCCGCGGGCCCTGAGGAGCCACCTGAAGCGCAGGCTCGAAACCTGGCTCCTCGACCGCGGAGGAGGGCTCACGGCGTACCTACGGTTCCTACAAAGGTCCGCCGAAGCCGTGCGCGCTCTCTCCGAACAGACGCGAGGAGCCGCCACCGCCGCGAGAGAGTGGGCCGACCAGCACAGATCGGAAGGCGCCGATCTCGAGGCCGGGAACCTCGCGGGCACGGGCTGGGAGCAGATCTCGAAGGGGGTGGACGCCTGGAGAAAGCGGAAAACGCAACAGGCCCGGGCCCGGATCTTCCAGGCCCAGGCCGCGAGGCTCGACCCCCTTTCGGACGAGATCGAAGCGCTGATCAGGCCGTGGCGGGAGATCCGGCAAAGCTTCGAAAGCCTGCGGTTGGAGATGCCGCGGGACGCGGCGTCCTACTACCGGGCCCGCCAGGCCCTGACCCCGATCTGCCGGCTCGACTACTTCAGAGAGCTGGTGGACGGGCACCAGGAGAGGCTGGTCGGCGGAGTCCTCCGGGAGCTCATCAAAGAGGCCGACCTCTGGGCCGACCTGACGCCGAATCAGCTCGCCGAGCGCTTCTCCGGTCTCTGCACCCGCGCCGTCCGAGAGCACTTCGCGGGTGAGGCGGGGATCGACTGCGACCAGCTCCTGGCCGACTGCTACGACTACCCCGGCCCGAGATACCAGGGGGAGGTCGGCGTCTTCCTGAACCGCGCCGGCGCCAACTGGGAGCTCCACGAGTCCTACGCCCTGCGGAGCAATCGACTGGAGATCTCGGCCATCGGCTCGGAGGTCGACTCGCGGATCTACCAAACCCTCTATGAGAGCAACCATCACATCAGCCCGGTCGAGGAGCAGCGGCCCGAATACGTGCCGATCCTCCGCACCGAGCACGGCCTTTCGCTGATCGGCGTCAAGCGGCTCGGCGCCTACCGCAACAGCCTCCTCGACTCGATCGTCCACGAGCAGCGCTACGACCTCCACTTCTTCCTCGATCGCCGCTGGATCACGCGGATGGAGTTCGTCGGCGACGACCGCGAGGAGCGCCGTCTCCTCCAGCTCTTCAGCCTGGCGGAGATGGAGGGGTTGATCCGCCGGGTTCGCACGGTCGGATACGTGCTGGACGGCGACGAGACAGTCCTCGGAGACCATCGGCGCGAGGCGTTTCTCTCGCTCCGGCGCCGCCACGACGTCCGGAACGCAGTCGACTCGAAGGTCGAATCCAGGAAGCGGGACAAGGCCGAGGACTGGGAGGCGCGGGTGCTCGCGCACATTGACGGCCTGCGGCAACGGATCGACGCCGCGCTGCTTCCCGCCGCCTCGAGCAATGGTGCGATCCAGCCGCGCTTCCTGAGCCTCGACGTGTTCCAGATCCACTCCGAGATCCGCGCACTTCTCGCCGAGCTGAAGGTCGAGGAGAAGGGGATCTGAGGTGGTCCGACCCCGGCGTCGTCAGCGTCTGGGCCTCCTCGCCTTCGCGTTCGACGGCGCGGGGCGGCGGCTCCTGGACACCTTGGCGGATCGTCCCGACCTGGGCGACGCACTGGTGGTATGCCATCACGCGGTCGCGGAGACCGGCGAAGCCGAGCCCTCCACTCTCTCGGAGTGGTTGCGGCGGTCTCCAGGGACCGAGTGGCAGCCGCCGTCCTGGTCCGGGAACCTCGCACGGCTCGAGGACGGGTTCGACGCCGCCATGCGCGACGCCCTCGACAACCGGCGCTGGCTACGGCCCGAGGGCGGCGTCGACCAGGTCGACCTGCTGCTGATCGCGCCCACCGCCCCTATTGAGCTTCCGAAAAAGACCCTCGAGGCCGTCAGGACGCTCCGCCGCTTCCGCCTCCTCGGCCGCGTCATGCTGCTGGCGCAGGCCGCCTTCCAGACCGTCGGGCAAACAGGGGTGCAGGCCAAGCTCTCGCCGCTTCCGTTCTCGGGGGCAGGAGCGCAGCCCGACGACGACGGACTGTTCGACCTGGTCCTCCTCATCGACTACGTGAACCTCGAGGGGAGGGTATTCAACGACGAGGAGGAGACTGCGGCGTACGCCGCCTCTGCGCTCGTCCAACTCACCGTCGGGGAAACCCACGCCACCCTGTACGAGCGGCTCCAGGCCGAGGCGGCCCGCCTCCCCGCGGGCGGCCGGTACGTCTCGATCGGGGTGAGCGAATGGCGGCTCGAAGCGGAGCGGGTCGCGGCGGCCTCCGGCGACCTGCTGTACCGTCGTATGGCGGGCCTCCTCGCCCGCCAGCCGGCGGCCGATGCCGACGGTCCCGAGGATGGCTCGTCGGCGCCGGGTCGCTCCGAGACGGCCGAAGAGTCCGCAGGGCAGACGTCGTGGCCTCCCGAGCCGAACACCGTAGGACCGTCGTCCGAGGCCCGATCGACGCCCGCGACAAGGACGCACGCCGAGGGAGACGGGGGAGATCCCTGGATCCGCGACCTGGCATCGAGAATCGAAGCGATCACCCCGCAGAGTCTCGAGGCGGAGCTGGAAGGACTCGCCGTGCTCGGAACCTATAGCCTGGCGGGGCTCCTCGCCAAGCGGCGTTGGTCGCTCGCGCACCTCGCGCCCCTCCTGGCACGCCGGTGCCGGGCGGCTCGAGCGGTCCGGCATCGGAGCTCCACGGATCTCGCCCTGTTCATGCGGCTTTTCGCGCCGTGGTACGCGCACCGCCGGAGCGGCCTCCGACAACCGGCCTCAGGCGAGACGGGCGTCCGCCAGGTCGAGGTCCTGGACCTGGCACGCGCCAGCCTCTTCGGCGGGCTGCTCCTCGTCGCCCTCGGCTCCGCTGGGACGGCTTGGCTCACCGAGTACGAATGGATCTTCGGCGTCGTGGCGGCCGGGGCGGTGCTGGCCGCCGCGTACGTGGCGGTGTCCGGCCTGTCCAGAACCGAAACGTCCGTCGACACCCCGGCGCCTCCTCTCCCGCGGGATCTGATGGCAGATCTCGAGGCGGCTCGTGCGCGGATGAGCGCTGCGTCGACGGTCGTGCGCTGGTGCGAGCAGACCGAAGAGCGGTTCGAGGCGGCGTTCGAGGGCTTCCGCCGGGCTGCGGAGGCGATGCCCGCGAGGGAGCCGACGTTCCCGGAGACAACCGAGGTCTGCTCCGCCCTGCTCGCCGCCCGCTCCCTGACCGAGGAGGGCTGTCTACGCAGCTTCTGGGCGAAGCGGAATCAGGAGGTCGTCGAGGCGCTGACCCGGGGGGGCGACGGCCTGCCGGCGCAGCTCGAACAGTTCGCAGCGAACCGTTGTCGCGCCATCCGGGAAATCCGCTGGCACGACGTAGTGGAAGCGCTCGGAAGCCCCGATGGATCCGCCGCCCCGCAGTGGGCCAAGGCGCTCGAGCAGGCCCGGGACTCTGCGGTCCCGCGGATGCCGGTGCCCGGCCACTCGTCGTACAACCTCCTGGCGTTGCCGCGCGAGCTCCCCGCGACCTTGAGAGAGGCCCTGGTCGAGCGCTTCCCGGAGCAGGCGATCCCGGTCGAGGCCGAGGGCGACGCCGTGGTCGTCGTGCGGGTGACGCAGGGATACGAGGACGCGAAGGCGGAGTCGGCTCAGCCGAGCGGGCGCGCGCGGATGCGGACGGGTCGATGAAGGGCCAGCCACTCATCAAACGCGCCGGGAAACTCGTCTTTGCCCTTCTGGTGCCAGGAGGACTACTCGTACTTGCTCTAGAGCCAGTCCGCGACTGGCTCGTGAGCGAAAGAACATCTTCTCCGGAAGTCGAACCCTCCCCCCAACTTGAAGGCTACCTTGCTGAAGAGGCACCCATCGACCCGTGGCTCGCTCCCGACCTCCCTGAGACCCTCTCTCGGGCGCTGGGGCTCACCTGGGAGGACTTGCTGATCCTCGAGCTCCTGTGTCCTCTGGAAAACCCGGACCTCGAGCACGACCACGGCGGGCTGCTGCACTACGGCTGGCAGAAGGCGGGCATCGAGCTCCTGTTCGATCGCAGTACACGCCTGCTCTCCGTCACGCTGCAGACCGGCCTTCGAGACGGCTACGAGACATTCCAGGGGACCTGGCCGGGAGAACTCCGGCCTGAATCCAGTCCAGCGCACATCGCGGGTCTCTTCGCCGGTCTGGGCCGCGTTCGGGTTTTCAACGGAGACTGCGACTGCTTCGAGAGCAGAGACGACATGTGGTGCATCACGTATGCAGCCGATTCTGGGGGGAACCAGGCCGTTCTGAACGCCGTCCTGCGACGGCGCGGCGACCCGCTGAACCTAGTCGAGGGAGTGAAACATCCACTACCTCCGAGCCTGCCCACCCGAGAACCTACCGTGACGATCACGGCGCCTTGACCCGAGGCTGGGACGACAGGTAGCCGAGAGCTTCCAGTCGCCTGCGGACGCGCTCCAGGTCCTGCGTGCGCTCTCTCAGGCAGTCGCCAGTCACGCCTTCGGCGACGGCCTCGCAGTGGACGAGCGCGTCTTCGAACTGCGTCCTCGCGTCGCGTAGCATCTCGCCCTTCTCGCGTCTCCCCGCGAGCTCCACCGCCCGCGCCTCGGCGATCTCGCCGAGCCTGCGATGCCCCTGCATCAACAGCTCGTGCTCTGCACGGCTCAGCCGGCCGTCCTCTCGACGCTCTCCTATCCGTAGCGCCTTCGCCAGCTCGTCCGGATCGACCGTACCGTAGCCGTCCGTCAAGTAGACCGCGGCCAATCCGAGGTAGGGAACCCCGGAGTCCGCTGCGGCGTCGGCCGCGGTCCGGAACCCGGAGACTGCGTCGGCCCAGTCTTCCAGGGCCCGGGTTCGCTCTCCCCGGGCGAGGTGGTCGAGCGCACTCCGGTGGGCGAGGTGAGCGAGACAGTACGCTTCCCAGGCCATTTCCCGATCCTGCGTACCACCGATCTCCTGGGCAAGCTCCATTGCCTCGGCGGCGACCTTCCATTCCTCTCGGGCCACCATTCTTCCGCCACGGTGCGCCTGCACCGTCGCCTCGGCGACCGCCACGAGACGCGCCTCGAGCTCACGCCCCACCGGCGCGACCAGGCCCAAAAGGTCGACGCGGCGTATGCGAAGGTACTCCTCGACGAGCGGCGGCAGGGGAGGGTCGGGGCTCGCCAGCGCGTCCTGGACGTCCGCCATCGCGGAGATCGCGTAGATTTGGAGCGCGAGCGGCACAACGAGGATCGCGGCGACCAGCACCACGAGCATCCGAAGGCGTCGCCGGCGACGGGCGGGATCGACGCGCCGGCGGCCGCTCTCCGGTCTCCCCGCCCCAGGCGTCGGAGTCCTCGGGCCGGCCGGCTCGGCGCCAGGGGGTCGGCGCGGCTCGCCCGCGTGTTTCCGACCCGGCACGACGCGCCGGGTCTTGCCAACGTCCTGCGGTCGGTGGACAGGAAGTCCCTCCAAGGCCCTGCGAAAGCTGGTAGCGTCCGGATAGCGGCGCACCGGGTCGGGGTCGAGGGCGCGTCGGAGAAGGCTCTGGAGCTCTTGCGCCTGCCCGGCCGCGAGCGGTTCGGGGGCCGTGCTTTCGAGGATCCGACATCGGATCGCATCGTCGGTCTCGCCGGGAAACGGGAGTCGACCGGCGACCATCTCGTACAACATCACCCCAACAGACCACAGATCGGCGGCCGGGCTCAGGATCGCATCGCGAAGGCGCTCCGGAGACGCATAGGGCATGCTCCCGTACTCGCTGCTCGCGCTCGCGTCCGGGCCATCGAGGCGCCGAGCGAGACCGAAGTCCAGCAGCCGCACCCTCCAGCGCCCTTCGACGCGGACGTTCTCAGGTTTGAGGTCGCCGTGGACCAGCGGGCCTTTCTGTCCGGACAGCTCCCCCGCCGCACCGTGGAAGGTCTCGAGCACGCGGCACAACTGCTCGGCGACGCTCACGGAGACGTAGGGCTCCAGCGTGCGGCGCTCCTCCAGGAGTCTCGAAAGCGGCGGACCCGAAACGTACTCCATGGTGACGTAGAAAAAACCGTCCGCCTGACCGACGTCCAGCACGCCTGCGACCGCTGCCTCCTTTTGTCGGATCTCCTTCTGCAGCTCGGCGCCTCGGCGCTCTCCCTCCAGAATCTCTCTGGCAGCGGTCAGCGGCACCAGCTTGAGGGCGACTTGCGACTGTATTTCCGGGTCCCATGCCAAAAACACCTCTGCCGTGCCTCGTCCGAGGAGTCTTTCCAGCGTGTAGCGCCCGACTGTGCGCATGTTGAGACGAGTCGCTCTCTAGACTTGCCAAGGGAGCAGGGCTTCGAATCGCAGCCAGCAGCTTTCCATGAACACGCCAACTACCTCCCAAGCGCATCTCACCTGTGGAGTCGTACGATAAACAGGCCACAACAGAGCTCCGAACGGTGCGAGGAGGAACAACTCCACGGCAAGGTCGCCGTACGACCGAAGTCGCCAGTAAAGCCTTGGGAATCCGGAACCAACGTAGGACAATAGGAAGGCCGCTGAGAGGCCGACTAGGGCAAAGCCTGCGAACGCATGCTCGGGAGCGAATCGAAACAGGACGACGACTACGCACAGCGAGGCCGCGACCACCATGTTCCGAGCGATCGAGAACATCCACCAGCCGTCCAGGATGCGCATGAGCATCAGGGTCAGAAGAAGGAACCCGAGCACCGACATCAGAGCTATGTAAAAAAGAAGTACGGCCTCGCTTCGAAACCAATCTTTGAACGCTACCTCGTCGAGTACGATCCTGATCGTGTCCCAAAACTTGACGCTGGCCAATCCCCCCGCTCCCCCGAGCGCTCCAGCCAAGGCTAGAAACGGCCTTCGAGTGTCTTGGACGGCCTCTTTGAGCGGTGGTGCCCCGATCGGGAGACGACTATACCAGGGGCGGAATCGCCGCGGAGGTCGAGCGGGGACGGAGCGAGGACGACGCTTGAGGATGATTCTCCTTTGCATAGCTGCACTCGAAGCCCGCACGGCAAGATCTTCGCCGGAGGATGGCGCAGTTTAACGCAGACACGGATCCGCTGACGAAAAAGACCCCGGCCGGGCGAGGCCCGGGGAGGGAAGGCCCTCCCGCCGCGGCGGCGGCCGCCGGGCGGGAGGGGTGGAGGCGAGGAGTGTCTCCCAGGAGGTGAGGGGCCGGCGCTAGAAGCAGAAGCCGATAGAGAAGCGGAAGGTCCGCAGGGTCTGGAAGTCGACCTCCTCCAGCGGCTGACCGAAGGTGGCGCGCTTCGCCCACGCCTTCGACCGGGGTCTCGTTGAACGGGTTGAAGGGGATGCAGAGCCCCCCCTGCGGGTCCGGGCTCTGCGGGCAGGCGCCCCCCCGAGGAGCGGCGCGCGGCCCGCGCAGGAGAGTGGCCTGGACCGTGCGGGCTAGCGGGGCGGCGGCCCGGGGCGGCCGAACGGCCTGCCGCCGCGGCGGGGCCCGTGCCGCGGATCCTGGCGCTCGGGGAGGTGACGCAGGAACCGGCCGTAGAGCTCCTGCTGGCCCGGGTCGAGGAGCGCCCGGGAGTCGAGAACGGCCTCGGCGGTCGCCGCCTCGCCGGCGGCGTAGGCCTCGCCGAGGCGCTCGACGAGCTCGCCGATCCGCGCCCGGTCGGGGCGCTCGGTGGCCAGCTCGCGCCGCAGCTCGACGGTCAGGCGGTGCCGCTCGCGCCGGGTCTCGAGGAGCGTCTCAAGCCAGCGGCGCTGGACGGCGAGGAACCGCTCCCGCGTCTCCCCCTCGAGCCCCAGCCGGTCGGCCAACCGCGCGACCGGCGGGCCGCCGCCGAGCTCCGCTCGCCACCGCGGGGCCCCGAGCTCGGGGCCGTCCATCCCGAGCGGGACCCCGGCCGCGCGCTCGACGGGCTCGGCCTCCGGCGGCACGGCGGGCGACGGCGCCGCCGCGTCAGAGGGGGCGGTCGCGGCGGCGCCGCCGCGGTCGGCGAAGCGGCCCGCGGCGATCGCCCCGAGGACACCGAGGTTGACGCCCACGGAGACCAACAGGCCGAGGGTCAGCGCACGGTGGGTCACGGTTCGACCTCCGCCGCGGCGATCTCCTCGATCGCCTCGGCGTAGCCGTCGGCCAAGCTGACGCCGCCGGCCAGCGAGTCGCTCCAGTTCCCGGCGAGCTCGGCGACCGGGTCCGGGGAGGCGGGCTCGGCGGGCTCCGCAGCGGGCGCGGTCGCGCCGCCGCCGGCCTGGGGCACCAGCGCGACCCGGCCGAGCCCGGCGCCGGCGGCGATGCCGGCGGCGAGCGCCGCCGCTCCGGCGGCCCGTGCCCAGGCGGTCCCGAGACCCGTCGCCCGCCGGGCGCCCGGCGCCGCCTCCTCGCGCACCCGTGCCATCACCCGGCCGGCGAAGCCGGGAGGCGCGGGGGCGGCCGGCGGCGGCTCGAGGAGCTCC
>Ga0299913_10000555_pt1 | contig 24342 bp, 28 predicted proteins | sample RVTome_9_FD_201360 | JGI IMG/M metagenome (GOLD analysis project Ga0299913, IMG submission 201360) | Soil microbial communities from uranium-contaminated site in the Upper Colorado River Basin, Wyoming, United States - RVT155D38 (version 2) ... | reverse complement strand
AGTAACGCCGCGAGATCGGTGGTTACGTAGGGGGCCACGGCTGCAGTGAGGAGAAATCGCCTTCTCTCAGGAGTTTCAAGCCGCAGAACCTCGTCGGCGAAGTATTGAAATAGGTCACCCTCAAGGTTGGTCTCGTCAGCCGAGATCGGTTCGGCCATCACCGCCAAGCCAACAAGGGCTGGCCAAGCTTCGGGCGGGAGCTTCTCTGCCCTCACGGCGGGGTCACCTTGGACAAGGACAGCTGCGGATTCAGCGTCAGTCATCGCAAGCTGTTCGCGCCGTACTTCGAGAACCTCGCCGTACACCACTCGCCGAGCCGTGACCCACGTGGGGCGGCGGCGGGTGGTGATCAGGAGTCGGATCGGGGCCAGGCGTACGAGCTCCTCGACGAAGCGCTCCGCCGACTTCGACTCCATGGCGAGGTGGTAGTCGTCCAGCACGAGCCATGCCTTCTCCGGCCAGGACATCAGGTCGGCGGCGAGGAGCTCGGCCAGGATCTCGGCGTTGTTGTCGGGAACCTGGGGGACGCGGAGCCGCTGTCGGACCCGGTCGCCTGCCGGGAGGATGTGCGAGACGGCCTCGGCGATCCCGACGGACAGGGCGGCCACGTCGGCGGACGCCGTGCTCGCGTAGTACCAGGCGACCTCTTCCTCCGGCCGGCCCTGCAGCCACTCGGCGGCGAGCGTCGTCTTGCCGTAGCCGGCCGGGGCCGTGAAGACGATGAGCCGGGACGTGCTCGCGTCAAGAAGGCGCGTGAGCCGTGGCCGCCGCACGTGGTGGCGGAACAGGGGCGGAAGCGCAGGGGCGTCGGTTCCCGGAGCGGCTGCGGCCCGCATTCGTCCGTGCGAGCCTACCGCGCTCGTGGGGGCCGCGCCATTGTCCTTTCGCCGGGAGCTCCGCGCCCGCCGCGAACGGCGGGCGCGGGCCGTCCCCTCCCGGTGACCTACGGCGAACCGCCGGCCTGGCGCTCGCTCCGCTGCTCGAGAACGTCGAGCTCGTGCGGGTCTTCGCCCGTCATCTCCCGGTACGCCGACGGGATGTGCCGGCGGCGGGTGACACGGAGCTTGATCCGGAGGGTGTCGGAGTGCGCTTTGGCCGTCCGCGGCGAGATGCCCAGCCGATCCGCGATCTCCAGATTCGAGCAGCCTCGGGCGATGAGGTGCACGACCTGGCGCTGGCGAAGCGTGAACCGCTCCTCTTGGACAGACAGCATGTCGGAGATCCTCGCTCGCAGGCGCGGGCTCCGCTATTGGCCGGGAGGTGTATCTCTCCCGCTACTCCCGGCCGCTACGACGGCCGCAGGTCGTCGGTCGGCCGGCCGAGTCGGATCCTGTCCGCGGTGCGGTCGACCGAGATCACCGCCTCGATCGGCACGGTCACGACGCCGTGTGCGCCGCGGACCGCGAGCGCCCACGGGCGATCCCACCGGGCGCTCGGCCGGTACAGCGGCTCGACGACTCGCCCGACGAATCCGTCGGGCGCCTCGACGCCCATGCCCTCGCACTGCAGGAGCCAGTCGCGCTCCGCCTCGTCGTCCGCTCGGTTCTGAAAACCCACTATCCCAACCGTCCCTTGCCCCGCCGGCCCGTGCCGACCCGGCGTTTCTCCGTTATCGGAAATGCCGCTCGCGCCACGATCCCTCGCTGGTGTTGCCACTTCGAAGCGCCGGTGACTCAAGGCAGAGTAGATTCTCGCATCGGGGAAGCAGCGAGCCGGCCGGCGGCCGATACAGGCCGGGCCGCTTCTCGTTCGAAGGACGATCCGCTCGGCGTCTGTCGAGCTCCCTAGGCTCGTACGTGACGGCAGCACTAGGAGGAACCGCTCCGATGACGCATAATTCCCGAAGATGCATCAGGGGTCGCCCACAGCCCTTGCACAGCAGCCGCGCCCGAGGGGCGAGCAGCGCCCACCCCTCGGGCCGTTCAGCCGGTGTCTAGCCCCAGGGTGTACCGCCGACGAGCGCGGCGATCGACCCGAGAGCAGCGCACAGAACGGCAAGCCGCATCTTCATCGGGATAGTCCTTTCTCGATTCGAGCAACTGCGGATGCGATCCCGGGCCCGGAGTCCGGGCAAGTATATACCGGTTAAGTCAGATTGCCGAGAAAAAAGTCAACACACGTCGATGATCCGCTGGCCGTGGGGGCCAGGCTCAAGGAGGCTCGCGAGCGCGCAGGACTCAGCCAGCGTCAGCTCGCGTTTCCCGGGTGCTCCTCCGCATACATCTCGCGGATCGAGGCCGGGATGCGCACGCCGTCGCTCCAGGTGCTCCACCTCCTCGCCCAGCGGCTCGACGTGACCGGCGACTACCTCGCGACCGGTGGGGCGGGCTCCACGGCCGAGGACGACGTCCTGACCCAGGCCGAGTTCGCCCTGCGTTTCGACGACCTCCAGCAGGCCGAGAAGCTCTTCAAGGACGTCCTCGACTCCGCCGAGGATTCGCGCTCCCGCGCGCGGGCGCTCGACGGGCTCGGCCAGCTCGCGTTCCGCAAGGGCGATCCGCGTACGACGGTGGAGCGGCTGGAGGCGGCGCTCGAAGCGTACGGCGGCGACGTCGGAGCGCACGCGCGGCTGGCCGACACGCTCGGCCGCGCGTACGCGATGCTCGGCGATCTCGGCGCGTCCGTGGAGATCTTCGACCGCTGCCTCGCCGAGGCGCGGCGGCGGGGCGACCGCCTCGAGGCCTCGCGCTTCGCGATGCTGCTGGGCCACGCCCTGATCGACGCGGCCGACTTCGACGAGGCGCAGACGCTGCTCGAGGAGACGACCGCCCTCGCGAGCGACGTCACCGACCCGCTCCTCCACGCACGGCTCTACTGGCTCGAGTCCCGCCTGTACGCGGAGCAGAACGACGCCGAGCGCGCCGCCCGCTACGCGCGCAAGGCGCTCTCGATCGTCGAGATGACCGAGGATCGGGCGTACGTCGGCCGGGCGCATCAGCTGCTCGCACACATCGAAGTCGACCGCGGCCGGCCGGCCGACGCTCTCGACATCCTCGAGCGCGGCCGCCCGCTCATCGCGGAGGCGAGCCCGGTCGAGCAGGCCCAGTACCGGCTCGAAGAGGCCCGCGCGCTCGCGTCACTCGGCGAGTCCGAGCGCGCCGCATCCCTCGCCATGGAGGTCTCCGGCGTGATTGCGGGAGCGAACGTCGAGGACGCGGGCCGAAGCTACACGCTGCTCGCCGAGCTCTTCGCGAGCTTCGGCGACTCCGCGCGCGCTCACGAGCTCTACGAGCTCGCCGCCGAGCTGCTCGAGCGGAATCCGAACCGGTATCTCGTACGGGTGTACCGCCGGCACGCGGAGCTCCTCGAGAGCGAGGGGCGGCCCCAAGAGGCGATGGACCTCTTGAAGAAGGCCGTCGCGATCGGCGAGTTCGAGCAGCCGCGTCTTCGGCTGCCGCGCCGCAAGGCCATGCTCCCGAGCTAGGAGGGCGCCAGGAAGGTCGCCTCGTGGCCGCGCTCGTTCGCGGCCAGCGCCTCGTCCTCGGTGAGCGCGCCGACGCGCAGGAGCAGCGCCAGCTCGTCCCGCAGGTGCGTCCGCATCATCTCGGGGCCGTCCGTCGCGATCGTGAACGCGACGTCGCGGTCGAGGAACGTGCGGACCGTGTCGCGCACCGCATCCTCGTCGGCGAGCGCGCGAGTGAGCAGGTTGGACGTCGGGCAGAGCTCGAGGACGGTGCCGGCGTCCCGCAGGAGCCGCATCGCCTCGTCGTCGCCGGCGGCGAGGATCCCATGTCCGATTCGCTCCGGCCTGAGGGTCTCGACGACCTCGGCGACCTCCTCGACGCCGGTCTCGCCGCCCTCCTCGCCGACGTGAATCGTGACGCCGAGCCCGGCCTCTCGGGCGGTCTCGACGAGCGGCGCGAGCCGGCGGTACGGGTAGCGCCCCGGCTCCGGCCGCGGGCCCGCGATGTCGATCCCGACGATCCCGCGGCTGCGGTAGCGGATCGCCTTGTCGACGATCACCTCGTTCTGCTCCGGAGTGAACGTCCGGTCCATCATCAGGATCAGGCCGGCGCGCACCTTCGGGTACTCGAGGCTCGCGAGATCGAGGCCCCGCGCGGCGGCCATGATGATGTGGTCGAGGTCGCGCTCGCCGCCGCGGTTGCGCTTCATCGGGTTGAACCGGAGCTCGAGGGTCGTGATGTTCTGCTTCCGGTACGCGCCGCCGATCGCGCCGTGCACCGAGCGCTCGACGGCGAGCGGGCTGGACTGGATGAGCTCCGTCCACTTGTAGATCGCGTCGAGCTGGGGAAGCCCTTCGACGCCGCGCGGGTCGACCGACACGAGCTCGACGAAGTCCCAGTAGTCCTTGACCGGGAGCGCGATGCCCTGCTCGTGGCCGAGCGTCCACATGACGGCCGGATCGACCGAGCCGCCGAGGTGCGTGTGCAGCTCCGCGAGCCCGCGTCGGCTGATCCCCTCGACGGCGGCGTGGACTTCCGGGAGGACCTGCGTCTCCGCCATTCCGGCCGAGTGTACGCGAGCCGCGTCCCCGTTCTCCCCACCCCCGACGAGCGGCGGCTAGACCGCCCGGCGCCCGCTCGCGATTCGCGCGATCGCCGGGTGATGCTCGACTCTTTCGCCGCCACACGGGCGAGGGAGCGCTTCCCGGTGGTCGCGGGGGACAGCTCTCGGATGGCGAGCAAGGAGGCCACGTGCGAACTGTCGTCAAGACGCTGCCTATCGTAAGCACCCAGACGGGCGAGTGTCAGCGGAGCGCCCGGCACGGGTTCGGCGCGGGTCTCCGGGTAGGGTTGCCCCGTGAAGATCGGGATCGTGGTTCCGTTCTCGTGGTCTTTCTGGGGAGGCGTCCCGGAGCATGCGGATCACCAGGCGCGCGCGCTGCGGGCGCTCGGCCACGAGGCGCTGATCGTCATGGGCCACGACCCCCCGGGCCGGCTCACGAAGATGCTGCACCCGCGGATCGGCCGCCACGAGCGGCCGCCCGACTACGTCGTCCCCGTCGGACGTTCGGTCATCGTCCCGGCGAACGGGTCGCTCTCGAACATCGTCCTCACGCCGCGCTCGATGCTCCGGATGGAGCGCGTCTTCGAGCGCGAGCGGTTCGACCTGCTGCACGTCCACGAGCCGATGGCGCCGATCCTCTCGACGTACGCGCTCGCCCGGGCGCGCTGCCCGATCGTCACGACCTCGCACAGCTCGGGCGACACACTCCGCTGGTACCCCATGGCGCACGCCGCGTGGGGGTTCCTCGCCGAGCGCATCGACCACAAGATCGCCGTGTCCGAGCGGGCGCGCGAGGCAGCGGCGCGCTACCTGGGGGAGCCGGTCGAGATCCTCCCGAACGGTGTAGTCATCCCGGAGGACGCGCATCCGGGCGAGCGGCTTCCGCACGTCGTCTTCGTCGGACGCCACGAGCCGCGCAAGGGCCTCCCCGTGCTCCTCGAGGCGTGGCCGGAGATCGCCCGCCGTACCGGAGCCCGCCTGCGCGTGGTCGGCGCCGATCCGCTCTCCGTTCGGTGGCTCCTCCGCCGCCAGGGCGTGCCGGGCGAGCACGTGGACGTGCTCGGGTCCATCTCGGAGGACGAGCTGACCGAGGAGCTTCTCCAGGCGCGGCTGCTCGTGGCGCCCTCCGTCGGCCGGGAGAGCTTCGGAATGGTGCTCACGCGCGCGTTCGGGTGCGCGACGCCCGTCGTCGCCTCGGACATCGAGGGCTACCGCGACGTGGCCGGGCCGGAGAACGGCATGCTCGTGCCGCCCGGCGACACCCGCGCGCTGGCCGAGGCGGTCGTCGCCCTGCTCGAGGACGAGCCACGGCGGCGCGCGCTCGGCGAGGCGGGACGCAGGCTCGCGCAGGAGCGCTACGGCTGGGAGCGCATCGCTTCCCGCCTCGTGGAGATCTACGGCGGCCTGCTGGACGGCGCGGGCGAGGCGCGCGCCGCGGCATGAGGCGGCCGCCTCTGCCGCGATCGCGAGCGGGTCGGCTCCTCCTCGTCGCGATCGGGCTCGGCGGCGCGGTGGGGCTCGTCCTGTGGCGGCTCGACGTCGTCGTCATCACCGACGCGTTCGCGCTCGTCACGTGGGAGTGGGTGGCCGTCGCCATCGTGTTGAACCTCGCCTCGGTGCTCGTCCGCTCGGTGGCCTGGAAGATCGTGGTCGACCAGGCCGTGCCCCCGCCGCAGCCGCGCCGGCGCACGGTGTTCGCGGCCTTCAGCATCGGCCTCCTGGGAAATGCGGCGCTGCCCGGGCGGGCGGGCGAGCTCGCTCGCGTGATCGTCCTCAACCGTCGCCTGCCGCATCGCCCCGGCACCTGGGCGACGCTCATGGGCACGGTCTTCACGCACCGGCTCTTCGACGTCGTGGTCGCGTCGGCGCTCGTCGTGTTCGTGATCTACGCGGCGCGGATCCCGTCCTGGGCGCGTCCGACGCTCGCGATCGCGCTCGGGATCGGGATCGGCCTGCTCGTCGCCGCGCTCGTGGTCGCGCGGCGGACGCCACGTGGCGGGCTCGAGGGGCTCGGGCCGGTCCGGCGGCTCCTCGGGATGGCGCGCCGCGGGCTCACCGTGCTGAAGCGCCCCGCCCCGGCGGCCGCGGCCCTCTCGTTCCAGGTTGTCGGCTGGGCGACGCAGCTCCTGGCCGTGTGGGCGATGCTCCACGCGTTCGAGATCGACGTGCCGATCGAGGCTGCGGCGCTCGTGCTCGTGATCATGAACCTCGTCATGGTCTTCCCGCTCTGGCCGGGGAACGTCGGGCTCGTGCAGGCGGCGGTCGCGCTCTCGCTCCTCACGTACGGGGTCGGCTACGGGCGCGGGTTCGCCTTCGGGATCGGAGTCCACGCGGTCGAGCTCGGCGTCGGGATCGCGCTGGGGCTCCTGTTCCTCGCGCGAGAGGGGTTCTCCATGGCGGTGCTGCGGCAGATGCCCGACCTCCACGAGGTGAAGGCGGACGAGCCCGCCGAACGTGTCGCGTGACCGGCCGCGCGTCCTCTGCGCCCCGGACAGCCTGAAGGGCGTCCTCACGGCGGCGGAGGCGGCCGCGGCGCTCGCGGAGGGGCTCCGCGCGGCCGGGGCGGACGCGGTGGAGCTGCCGCTCGCGGACGGGGGCGAGGGGACCGCAGAGGCGCTCGCCCGGGGCCCCGGCGAGTGGCGGAGCGCGCCTGTCTCGGATCCGCTCGGGCGTCCCGTCGATGCGCGGTTCTGGCTCGGCTCGGACGGTCACGCGGTCGTCGAGGCGGCCGAGGCGGTCGGCCTCTGGCGTCTGGCGCCGGACGAGCTCGATCCCCTGCGGGCCTCGAGCCGCGGGCTCGGCGAGCTCGTGCTCGCCGCCGTCGCGGCCGCGGCCCGGCGGCTCACGGTCGCGCTCGGCGGGACGGCGACCGTGGACGGCGGCGCGGGGCTCCTCGAGGTCGTGCCCAGCCTGAGCGTGCCCGTCGTCGCCGCGTGCGACGTCAGGAGCCCGCTGCTCGGCCCACGCGGGGCCGCACGGCTCTTCGGCCCCCAGAAGGGCGCGACGCCGGACACCGTCGAGCTGCTGGAGAGGCGCCTTGCCACCTCCGAGCGCCTCCTGCCCTACGCCGAGCTGCCGGGCGCGGGGGCTGCGGGCGGGCTCGGGGCCGCCTTCGCGTCGCTCGGCGCGGAGCTTCGGCCCGGCCTCGAGCTCGTGCTCACGGCGACCGGCTTCCGCGGGCTGCTCGCGGACGCGTCGCTCGTGGTCACCGGGGAGGGGAGCGTGGATGCCTCCTCGGCGGAGGGAAAGGTCACGTTCGGGGTCGTCGGCGAATGCGCGCGGGCGGGCGTTCCGGTCGTCGTCTTCGGCGGGCGTGTCCGGCCCGAGGGCGAGGCGGCGCTGCATGCGGCCGGAGCCGCCGAGGTGCTCGCGCTGAGCGGCGACCCGGCGCGCGCCCGCGGGGACCTGGCGGCACTCGGCCGCACGCTGGCCTAGATCCCTCCGTGCCGGACGGCCTCCTCGTCGTGGCGGACGTCGATCGCGGCGTCGATCTCCTCCGGCGAGCGATTCGCGGCGGCGATGTCGTCTGCGCCCTCGGTGGGAGCCTCCGGCTTGGCCTCGGCCCTCTCCTCCTGCGTGTCGCGCGGTCGTCCGCGCAGCCTGTCGAACACGCCCATGCGCACTCCTTTCCTCACCGAACCGGCTTCCCGTGGGGCGGGCCGAAGAAACCGGCGCCAGGTGGCAGCAAGCGCGCGCCGTCGGGAGAATACGGCCGTGACCGCCGACGCCTCGACCGACGACGTGGGCGGCTGGACGGCCGAGAGCAGGCTTCGCTTCCTCGCGCAGGCCACCGATCTCCTCGCCGGGTCGCTCGACTACGAGGAGACGCTCGCCCGGGTCGCGGAGCTCGCGGTTCCGGCGCTCGCCGACTGGTGCGTGGTGGACGAGGTGCGCGAGGACGGGGAGCTCGCCCGCGTCGCCGTCGTCGCGGCGGATCCGCGCAAGCAGGCGCTGCTCGAGGTCCTGCGGGAGCGCTATCCGCTCACCTGGGACTCGCCGCAGCCGGCCGCCCGGGCGGCCCGGAACCGGGAGGCGGTCCTCCTGGCCGAGCTCACGCCCGACGTGATCGCCGCGAACGTCTGGGACGAGGAGCACGCCTCGCTCCTCGCCGAGCTCGGGCCGCGTGACGCGATCGCCGTCCCGCTCGTCGCCGACGACCAGGTGATCGGCGCGATGAGCTTCGCCGCGGCCGAGTCCGGCCGGCGCTACGGCGAGGAGGACGTGAGGCTCGCCGAGCAGCTCGCGCGTCGCGTCGCGCTCGCGCTCGACCGCGCTCGGCTCTATCGTCGCGAGCGGCAGGCACGCCTCGCCGCGGAGGCCGCCCAGGAGCAGGTGAGCTTCCTGGCCCGCGCGACCGAGCTGCTCGCCGAGTCGCTCGAGCTCGAGACGACGCTCGGCTCCCTCGCCGACCTCGCCGTTCCGCGCCTCGGCGACTGGTGCATCGTCTACGTCGTCGAGCCGGACGGCGAGATTCGGCGAATCGCGCTCGCCCACGAGGACGAGGAGACGCGCGCCGCGGTCGCGCGGCAGCTGGGCGGGCTTCCGCTCGATCCCGGCGCGCCGGGCGGCGTCCCGCGCGTCATTCGGACCGGGGTGGCGGAGCTCATCCCCGACGCGACCCTCGAGGGTCTCGCGGCCGACGTTCGCGACCCGGTCGAGTTCGCCCGGCGGCTCGGCCCGTTCCACGAGGACGCCTCCTGGATGTGCGTGCCGCTCGTCGTCCAGGGGCGGACGCTCGGCGCCCTCGCGCTCATCTCCACCGGGGGAAGGAGGCGCTACGACGCCGAGGCGCTCGCGCTCGCCGGGGAGGTGGCGCGCCGCGCGGCGCTCGCCGTCGACCGCGCGCGGCTGTACCGGAGCGAGCAGCGGGCTCGGCTCGACTCGGAGGCGGCGGGGGAACGGCTTCGCTTCCTCGCCGAGACGACCGCGGTGCTCGGCTCGTCGCTCGACTACGAGACGACCCTCGAGCGGCTCGCCCTGCTCGTCGTGCCCGCGCTCGCCGACTGCTGCGTCGTCGACGTGCTCGACGAGCGCCGCCAGGTGCGCCAGGTCGCGGTCGCGCACGTGGATCCGGAGCGGGAGCAGCTCGTGCGCCGGCTCGAGGAGCGCTACCCGACGAGCGAGAGCGACCCGCAGAGCCTCGTCGGCCGCGCGCTCCGCGAGGCGACCTCCGTCGAGTTGCCGGATCTCGACCTGCGCGTCGCGGACATCGCGCAGGACGACGACCACGCGCGCGGGCTCGTAGAGCTCGGGCTCGTCTCGGGGATGATCGTCCCGCTCATCGCCCGCGGACAGACGCTCGGCGCGATCACGCTGCTCACCTCCACGTCGCTTCGCCGGTACGGGCCGGACGACCTGACGCTCGCCGAGCAGCTCGCGAGCCGTGCCGCGATCGCCGTCGACAACGCGCGGCTCTACCGGGAGGCCGCCCAGCGCGCCCGCGCCGCGCAGGCGCTCGCCACGGTCGCCGACGGCGTGCTGTTGCTCGACGGGGAGGGGATCGTGCGGCTCTGGAATCCCGGCGCCGAGCGCATCACGGGCCTCACCGGCGACGAGATCCTGGGCCGGCCCGCGCGAGACGCGATTCCCGGCTGGGCCGACATCGAGCATGCGTTGCCGGTCGCGAGGGGGGGCGGTGTGCCGGCGCGCGCGCAGGCGGTTCCGCTCGAGATAGGTGGGCGCGAGCTCTGGCTCTCGTTCGCGGGCGTCGGCTTCGAGGACGGCACCGTCTTCACGTTCCGCGACCTCACGGAGGAGCGCCGCCTCGAGGAGCACCGCTCGGAGTTCGTCGCCACCGCCTCGCACGAGCTGCGCACGCCGCTCGCGGCCGTCTACGGCGCGGCCGTGACGCTGCGGCGGGGCGACATCGAGCTGACCGCGGAGGAGCGCGACGTGCTGCTCGCCGTGATCGCCGACGAGTCGGACCGCCTCGCCCGGATCGTGAACGACATCCTCTGGGCGAGCCGCGTCGACTCGTCGGACACCGACGTGCGGATCGCGCCGTTCGACGCCCGGCTGACGGCCCGGCGCGTGATCGAGTCGGCGCAGGCCCACCTTCCGGAGATGATCGACGTCGTGCTCGAGGCGCCGGACGAGGTCCCGCGCGTCGCCGCCGACGAGCCAAAGCTCACGCAGGTGCTCACGAACCTCGTGGACAACGCGGTCAAGTACTCGCCGGACGGCGGGCGTGTGGTCGTCCGCCTGGAGCCCGACGGCAGCCGCCTGCGTCTCGCCGTCGAGGATCAGGGGCTCGGCATCCCGGCCGGCGAGCACGAGCGGATCTTCGAGAAGTTCTACCGGCTCGACCCGAACCTGACCCGCGGCGTGGGCGGCACCGGGCTCGGCCTCTACATCTGCCGTGCGCTCGTCGAACGGATGGGCGGCCGCGTGTCCGTCCGTTCGGAGGAGGGAGCCGGCTCGACATTCACCGTCGAGCTGCCACTGGCCGGCGATCTGCAGATGTAAGGATTTTCCACGGCGTTTCTCTCGGCCGCCGAGCGGGAAGCATTGCGTCACACGAACGAAGGGAGCCTTGTGTACATCGGTATCGGAACGATCCTTCTCATCGTCCTGATCATTCTTCTCATCGCGTTCGTTTTCTAGGTCGATCCGCTCCGGCCGGCCCCCTCTGGGCCGGCCGGCCGCGCGGACCCGCGTCTACGGGCGCGCTCCTCTCCAAGATGCGGGCCATTCTCCATGGCCTCGCGCGACCGTCCCGCTCACGCTCCCGTTGCATGGGCCTCGTGAGCTGGATCCTCGTCGGCGCGCTCGTCGGCGCCGCAGCACAGCGGCTATGGCCGCGCACCTTTCCGCTCCGGCTGCCCGGCACGATGCTCGGCGGCGTGCTCGGAGCCGCGTTCGGCGGGTTTCTCGTCGCCGCCCTGCTCGAGCGGCGCATCGCCGAGGTCGACGCCCTCACCCTCGCTGCGGCCCTCATCGGTGCCGTCGCGGTCGTCGTTCTCGTCGCCGCCGCGGGCCGTCCCCGCGACCCGCAGCGCGAGCGGCCGTGACCCGCGTCCACCGTCCAGGCCTCCATGCCGGGACCGCCGAGCTGGTAGGACCGTAGATCGGTGTCCCTCTTCTGGCGGGTGTTCATCGGCAACGCGGCGATCTTCGCGATCGGCACAGCGATCCTCGCGCTCTCGCCGGCGACGGTGAGCTGGCCGATCGTCGCCCGCGAAGGGATCGTCCTCGCCGGCGGCCTGGCCGCTCTCCTCGTCGCGAACGTCTTCCTCCTGCGGATCGCCTTCGCGCCGCTCGAGCGGCTGACGCGGTTCATGCGGCGGATCGACCTGCTGAAGCCGGTCGGGCGCCTGCCGGCCGAAGGTGGGGGCGAGGTCGGCGAGGTGATCCGGACCTTCAACGACATGCTCGACCGGCTCGAGTCCGAGCGGCGCGCGAGCTCGGCACGCGTCCTCGCCGGGCAGGAGGAGGAGCGCCGGCGGATCGCGCGCGAGCTCCACGACGAGGTGGGACAGGCGCTGACCGCGGTTCTGCTCAGCCTGAAGCGTGTTGCCGCGCGCGCCCCCGCCGACCTCGCCGCCGAGCTCGAGGAGGTGCAGGAGACGGCCCGGACGAGTCTCGAGGAGATCCGGCGGATCGCGCGCCACCTGCGTCCCGGCGTGCTCGAGGATCTCGGGCTCGTGAGCGCACTGACGGCGCTCACAACCGCGTTCTCCGAGGCCTCGGGGATCGCGGTCGAGCGGCGGTTTCACGGGCCGTTCCCGGCCCTGCGGCGCGAGGCCGAGCTCGCCGTCTACCGGATCGCGCAGGAGAGCCTCACGAACGTCGCCCGGCACGCGGGCGCCACGTCCGTCGTCCTGAGCCTCGTGGGCCGCGACGGCGTCATCGTGCTCGAGGTGGCCGACGACGGGCGTGGCGCGGGCCCCGACGAGCACGAAGGCGGCGGGATCCGGGGGATGCGGGAGCGGGCGCTCGCGGTCGGCGGGGCGCTCGGCGTCGAGTCGAACGGGAGCGGCGTCCGCGTGACGCTGCAGGTGCCGGTCGCCGAGGGCGGTCGCTGACGGTGGCGGGGCCGACGCGGATCCTGCTCGCCGACGACCACACGCTCGTCCGCCGTGGCCTGCGGCTCATTCTCGACGCGGAGACCGACCTCGAGGTGGTCGCGGAGGCGGGCGACGGGGCCGAAGCGGTCGGCCGCGCGCTCGCCACCGAGCCCGACCTGGCCATCCTCGATGTGGCCATGCCCCGCATGACGGGCCTGCAGGCGGCTGCGCAGCTGGCCAAGCGCGCGCCGAAGGTGCGCGTGCTCATGCTCTCGATGTACGACAACGAGCAGTACCTCTTCGAGGCCCTCAAGGCCGGCGCGTCGGGATACGTGCTGAAGTCGGTCGCTGATCGGGACCTGGTCGAGGCCTGCCGTGCGACGATGCGAGGCGAGCCCTTCCTCTACCCGGGAGCGGTGACGGCGCTCATCCGCGACTACCTCGACCGCGGCCGCGCGGGCGAGGAGATGCCGGGCGATCTCCTCACGCCGCGCGAGTCCGAGATCCTGAAGCTCGTGGCCGAGGGCCACTCGTCACGCGAGATCGCCGAGACGCTCGTGATCAGCGTGAAGACGGTCGAGCGCCACCGGGCCAACATCCTCGAGAAGCTCGGGATGCGCGACCGGGTGGAGCTGACCCGTTACGCGATCCGCCGCGGGCTCGTCGAGCCCTAGTACGGAGGCCGGTCGTACCGGTCGTCGCGGATAACGGTGTCACGGCGCCAGCCGCCGACGCCGCCCCACGTCGACCAGAAGATCATCGAGATGAGCAGGCCGATCGCGCCGATGATCACCAGGATGAGGCCTACCATGTTGATGTCGATCCCGCTGACCTCGGCACTGACGGCGAGCCAGAGGATGAGGCCGATCGCGATGAGGAAGAGGCTGACGCCCAGACCCATTCGTCCCTCCTAAGGGATTGGTTACGGGGGTTGTTTCGCTGCGGAGGGAGATACCCCTCGCGCGGCCTGCTCAACCCCGTTCAGCCGTTCTGCTGGGCGGCCCGCAGGCGGCGGGAGAGCGACTGGAGCAGCTTCCACGCCACCTCGGGCTGCTCGCGCACGAACGGCCGGAACTCCCACGGGGTGAGGAAGTAGAGCCGCAGGTCGGTCGCCGCGACGACCGAGGCCGACCGGACGTCCTCGTCGATGACGGCCATCTCGCCGAAGGAGTCGCCGGGGCCGACCGTCGCCTTCACGTCGCCGCCGACGCTGACCGTCGCTGCGCCCTCGGCGATGACGAAGAAGCTCGTCCCGGTGGAGCCCTCCTCGACGACGACGCCGCCCTCCGGAACGGTCCGCTCCTGGAAGCGGTCCGCGAGGCGGCTCAGCTCGTCGTCGTCCAGCCCCTCGAAGAGGGAGACGGTGCGGAGGACGTCGATCGGGGCGCGGGCCACGGCGCAGGATTCTATCTCCGGAAGGGAGGGCCGGCGATGCGGCGAAGTGGGCAAGCGTGTCGACGCAGGCTGCCGGCGTTCCCGCGGTCGATCCCGAGCTCTCCTGGACCGAGGCCGAGCTGCCCGAGCGCGCGCGCACGAAGCACGTCCACCGGCTGCATCCCTATCTCGGGAAGTTCGTGCCCCAGCTTGCGGAGGTCTTTCTCCGCCGCTACGCGGAACCGGGGCGGCTCGTTTGGGATCCGTTCGCCGGCTCGGGGACGACGCTCGTCGAGGCGAACGCCCTCGGCCTTCGTGCGGCGGGCTGCGACCTGAGCGCGTTCAACTGCCTCCTGGCGGGCGTGAAGACGGCGGCGTACGAGCCGCGCGAGCTCGCCGCCGACCTGGCCTGGCTCGCGGGCGCGAACGACATGGCGGAGCGTGCCGCCTCGCCGTACCTTGCCCGCTGGTTCGCGCCGGAGGCGCTCGCGGAGCTCTTCGCCTTCCGCGCGCGGATCACCGGAACGGCGTACCCGGATCTCTGGCGGGTGGTTCTCTCGCGGGCCGCGCGCTCGGCCCGGCTCGCCCGCCATGACGATCTCGACTTCCCGCGTGAGCCCGTCGGCGGCGAGTACTTCTGCCACAAGCACCGTCGCGTCTGCCGGCCCGTGGGCGAGGCGGGCAAGTTCTTGCGCCGCTACGCCCGGGACGCGGCGTGTCGCGTGCGCGAGTTCGGCGACCTGCGGACCGACGCGGCGGTCACCGTGCTCGAAGGCGACTCGCGCGAGGTCGATCCGCCCGGTCCCGTCGACCTCGTGTTCACCTCGCCGCCGTACCCGGGCCTCATCGACTACCACGAGCAGCACGCCTACGCCTTCGAGCTCCTCGGGCTCGAGCGGCGCGACCCGGACGAGATCGGCCGTGGCGTTCGCGGCTACTGCGAGGACGTCGCCGCGGTGTTGCGCCGCGGGCGGCGGGCGCTGCGGCGCGGCGGGCGGATCGTGATCGTCGTGAACGACTCGCGCGGCCTCTACGACGGGATCCTCGCCGCTGCGGGGCTCCGTCTCGAGGAGCGGATCCTCCGCGAGGTCAACCGCCGCACCGGCCGGCGGGCGGGCGCGTACTACGAAGAGATCTTGGTCGCCCGCCCGTAGATCCCGTCGCGGACGAGCGCGCACGAGCCCGGAATCCGCGTTTCCTCCACCTCCGTGACGTCGAACCCGGCCGCCGCAACGGCCGCGCGGGTGTCGCGGTTCAGGTGGCAGTTCCCGAAGAACCTCCGCTGGACGGGGTTGAGCCGGTCTTGCCAGCGTGCCACCCGGCCGTGCCCGCGGACGTGCTCCAGCAGGTTCAACGTGCCGCCCGGGCGCAGGACGCGGCGGATCTCCGCGAGGGCGCCGGCCTGGTCGGCGACCGAGCAGAGGACGAAGACCGAGACGACCGCGTCGAAGCTCTCGTCGGGGAACGGGAGCTCCTCGGCGTGCGCGTCCACGACCTCGACGGGCGCGGGTGCGCCCGCGATCTTGCCGTGGATGCGCGCGGCCATGCTCGGGTCGGGCTCGAGGGCGACGACGCGATCCGCATTCAGGTAGTGCTTCAGGCTGAAGCCGGTTCCCGCCCCGATCTCGAGCACGTCGCCCCCGAGCCGGGCGACGAGCGAGCGGCGGCGCCGGCCGATCTCGCTGCGCTCCTCGAAGCGGCCGAGGAGGTCGTAGAGGCGGCCGTTCACTCGGGCCGCGCGTCGCCCGCGCGACGCCCGAGCTCGTCGATCGACCCCTGGGCGGCGTCGAGCTTCGCCAGGCAGATCCGGTGGAGCTCCTCGCCGCGCTGCCAGAGCGCAAGCGCCTGCTCGAGGCCCGCGCGCCCGCTCTCGAGCTCGGCGACGATCTGCTCGAGCTCGGTGCGAGCCTCCTCGAAGGTCGGCTCGGCCGCCCGGCCGGTCTCGCTCACCGGGTCTCCTCGACGACGGCGCCGAAGCCGCCTTCCGCAAGCTGGACGTCCACGTGCTCGCCCGGCGCGAGCGCGGCGCCTCTGCGGACGACCGCGTCGCCGGCGCGCACGATCGCGTAGCCCCGGCCGAGCGTCGCCTCCGGCGACAGCGCGCGGAGCCGTCCGGCGAGCCCGTCGAGGTCGGCCCGCTTCCGCTCGACGAGCGCAGCGGGTGCGCGGGCGAGGCGGGCGGCGTGCGCGTCGAGCCGCTCGCGGGCCCGCGCGACCGTCCGCCGGCCCTCGCGTCCGAGCGCGACGTGCAGCTGCGCCAGGCGCTCACTGGAGCGCGCGGCCGTCCGCGCCGTCTCTCGTGCGAGCGCCGAGCGGAGGGACGCGAGCCGCGCCCGCAGCTCTCCCTCGTCGGGCACGACGAGCCGGGCCGCCGCGGTCGGCGTCGAGGCGCGCGCGTCGGCGGCGAGGTCGCAGAGCGGCGTGTCCTGCTCGTGCCCCACCGCCGAGACGACCGGCACGGCGCAGGCGGCGACCGCGCGGACGACGCGCTCGTCGCTGAAGGGAAGGAGGTCCTCGAAGCTCCCCCCGCCGCGCGAGACGACGATCACGTCGACGCCCGGCTCCCCGGCGAGCGCGGCGAGACCCGCGACGATCGCGCGCGGCGCGCCCGGCCCCTGCACGGCGGTCTCCGCGACGACCACGCGAGCGGCCGGGAAGCGCGCCTGCACGGCGGTCACGAAGTCCCGCTTCGCGGCCGCCTCGGCGCCGGTCAGGAGGCCGATCCGCCGGGGGAAGACCGGCAGCGGCCGGGAGCGCGCGAAGAGCCCTTCGGAGGCGAGCGTCCGCTTCAGCCGCTCGATCCCGGCGAGGAGCGCACCGAGACCCTGCGCCTCGAGCGACAGCGCCCTCAGCCGGAACGTCCCGCGCGCCGAGAAGAGCTCCGGCCGGCCGAAGACGTGCACGGTCGCGCCGTCCGCGAGGTCGAGCCCGAGCGCGTCGAACGTCCCGCGCGGCATCGAGACCGGCAGGCACGTGCCGTCGGCCGGGTCCTTCAGCGTGAAGAAGACGCTCTGCCAGCCGGCCTGGCGGCGGAGCTCCGTGATCTCGCCCTCGACCCAGACGGTCGGGAGCCGCTGGAGCCACGACGCGACGCCGCGGTTGAACGCGGACACCGGATAGACCTTGCGGTCGCCGTACAGCACGGGTTCCGGCCGCACGCGGCCAATCTACCCGCCCGGCGTCGCCGCGCTCGGAGGGTTCTAGAGCAGGATCTCGGCTGCGAGCTCGGGAGTGCAGCCTCGCTCGGCCACGAGCGTCACGGCCTCGTGCAGGTCGGCGCCGCTGCGCGCGAGCCGCTCGGCGAGCGGCAGCGGGTAGCCGGCCTCGGCGAGGACGTGGAGCCGCCAGCTCTCGACCTTCGCTCGCTCGTCGATCCCGGTCTCGAGTGTGGTGGTCGTCTCGTCCATCAGATCTTCCATGCCGCGGGAGGTTCGTCCTTATCCCGACGATCCCTTCTGGAAAAAGTTGCTGAGAACCGTCCGCCTGCCCAAACCACCCTAGAGGTCCGCCGTTCGGATCGACTGCTCGAGCTGCTGCAGGCGCGTGGCGACCTGGGTCTCGATCTGCTCCTCGAACTCGGCGATTCGGCGCTCCGCGCGGGCGAGTGCCTCCTCGAGGCGCTCGTTCACCGCGTCCACGCGCTCCGCGGCGACGTCGTGCTGGCTCTCGGCCGTCCGCGCGCTCTCCGTCACGCGGCGCTCCAGCCGCGCGGCGGTCGCCTGGGCGGCGTCGGCGATCCGGTCGGCGATCTCCTTCTCCGCCTGCCGGGTGAACTGCTCGATCGACTTGTCGAGCTCGTTCGAAAGCCGCTGCGCGGACTTCTCGCGCGACTTGCGGATCTGCGCGTCGAAGCGGCGCTCGGCATCCTCGCTCAGGCGGGACGCGGAGCGGTCGAGCAGCCGCTCGAGGTTCTCGCGCTGGCGCCGCTCCACCTCGGAGAAGGTGCTGGTGATGCGGGCGACCGCCTCCGCCTCCTCCCGCTCGCCGTGCTCGCGGAGGTCCTTCTCCTGGTCCCGCAGGCGCTTCGTCAGGTCGGCGAGCGCACGGCGCCGCTCGTCGGCGTGTGTCTCCATCTCCCCGCGCCCCTCCTCGAGGATCTCGCGCCCGACCTTCTGCAGCTCGGCGCGCAGCCGGGCGAGCGCGGTCTGCTGCTCCTCGGAGATCGTGCGCAGGAACTCGGAGTCCGCGGCGAGCCGGGCCTCGTACGCCTTGATCGCGTCGCTCTGGCGCTGCGCGAGCTCGTTCAGGCGCGTCTCGAGCGCCCGCTGGCCGCGGTCGAGGTCGGCCGCCCACGCGGCGAGGCGCTGCTCGAGTCGCTCCTGGACCTGCTCGATCGACTTCGCGAGCTCGGCGCGCGCCCCGTCCGCCTGGCGCGCGACGAGGTCGCGTCGCTCGAGGGCAAGCTTGCGCTCCTGCTTGGAGAGCTCGTGGTTCGCGTTCGCGCGCTCGCGGGAGAGCATCTGCTCGAGCTCCGTCGCCCGGATGCGGGCGTGCTCCTCGAGTTGCTCCTCGATTCTCCTGTGCCCGGCGGCCAGGAGCCGGTCCTCCTCGCGGAGCCGCTCGAGGGCCTGTGCGAGCACGTAAAGGCCGGCCTCCGCTATCGCCGCCGCCGCGAGGCCGCCCGCGGCGAGCACGGTGACCCACCGCTCCACGAACGGATCGTCGTAGTTCAGCCCGACCGCTGCGATCGCAACACCCGTAGCGGCGATGAGGGCCGCGGTCGCCCAGAGCAGCGGCCTTGCACCGACGCGTCCGGCGAGGAGCGCGACGGCCGAGGCGAGGACGACGAGGAACCCAGCGACGAAAACGACCTCGAAGGCGGTCTCCATCCAGGGCATCGTACGGCGTCTAGAACCAGAGCGAGAACGGAGCGTCGCTCCCGTGCGGGCCGACTCGCCGGTCCCGGAGCCACTGGAGCGCGACGCGACCGACGTCGGCCGCGAGGGTGTCCGAGGCGGCGCCGGCGATGCCCGGGGTCCATGTCATGACGACGACGACCGCCGCTCCCGTGCGGGCGTAGACGAGACCGGCGTCGTGGCGCGCGTTCGTGACCCAGCCGCCCTTGTGCGGGACGACGGCGCCGGAGCCCGCGTGGCGGTCGAGCTTCCCGCGGTCGGCCGAGTGCGCGAGGATCCAGAGGAGGTACCGCGCGTCCGCGGGCGCGAACGACCCGTTCAGCGCGAGCAGGGGGCCGTCGCCGGCCGCGGCCTGGTGCAGCCAGCGGTAGAGGCGGGCGAGATCCCACGCGGATGTGTGCTTCCCGCCGGCCGGCGGCTGCTCGTCGATCCGGATCGGAATCGTCGCCGGGCCGGCGACGATCTCGATCGCGAAGCCCTCGAAGAGCCGCGAGTCCTTCAGTCCGAGCGTGGAGAAGAGCTCGGAGACCTCCTGCGCGCCGCCCGTTTCCGACCCGCCGATCCAGCGCAGGAGCTCGTTCGCGGCGAAGTTGGACGAGTTGACGAGCATGTCGCGGATGAGCGCGTCGAGCGCCGCGCCCGGGGACGGGCGCTCCGCGAGGATCCGGAGCGTCTCGACGGCGATGGCCGTCTTCACCGTCGACGCGGCGGGGAAGCGCGCCGCGGCGTTCCATGCGGCGCCCGCGCCGGTCTGGACGTTCTCGACGTAGATCGCGGCGATCCCCGGGAAGCGGTCGGCGAGACGCCGCAGGCGCGTCTCGAGGCGGCGGTCGAGCGCCGCCGGACGCGCGGCCGGCTCGGGATCCGGCAGCCCGAGCACGGGCCCGACGGTCGTGAGCGAGCTGTTGCCGAGCGCGTCCTCGGCCCGCACCTCGACGGTCGTGTCGCGCGGCGGGAGCGTGACGAGGAGCTCGAAGCGCGCGCCCTTCACGCGGGCCGCTCCGCGCTCGACGCCCTCGACGAGCACGACGACGCGGTGCGTGCCGGGCGCCACGGTCCCGGCGATGCGGCCGAACGACGCTTCGCTCGGCGCGGGCTCGACGATCGCGGGCCGGTCGAGCTCGGCGGGGAGCTGCGGTTCGAGCGCGAGCGCCATCAGGCCGTCCTCAGCCCGACGAGGGCGAGCGCGAGGGCGACGACGGCCGCCGAAAGCAGGCGCAGCGCCTTTTCCTCCGCCTCGATCAGCGTGGCCGTCGTGACCGGCTCGGTCGTTCCGTCGCGCCGCTCGAGCCGGCCGTCGACGCGCACGACCCGGCGGCGGACATCGCGTACCTGGGTCGAGAGGCGGCGCTGGGCGAGGCTGAGGAGGAACGCGAAGGCGGCCGCGAGGAGCGCCGGTAGCCCGATCCGCTCCGCGGTCGCGAACGCGCCCGTGAGGACGGGGAACGAGCCCCAGGCGAGCGCGAACTGCATATCGCCGTGCAGCCGCCCGCCCCAGAGCTCCGAGCTGTAGCCGACCACCGCCACCGCGCCTGCCACGACGAAAAGCAGGATCCACGGGCTGACCGTGAACGCGCCGTAGAGCCCGATCGCGACCGCGCCCGCAAGCGACGCCGCGGCGAGCGTGACGAGGATCCAACCGGGGATCTGCGTCCCTAGCGGACGGCCGTGGAGCTCGTCGAGCGCGTGCGCGGCGATCCCGACCGCGAGGAAGAACGCGGCGAGCGCGGGGAGGATCCTCCCGGCCTCGAGCTCTCCGGCGACGGCCGCGCCGATCGCGACGTAGCTCAGATGCCAGGCCGTGTACGGAAGATGGAGGAGCGTCACGTAGTCGCGCACGCCGCCGGGCGCGAGCGCGTAGAAGGCGGGGCGTGCGTCTTCAGGCACGGCGTCCCCAGACGACGATCCCGCCTCCGAGACTCAGACGCCGGGCGCGGGCGTCGGGGACGCCGGCCGCCCGCCAGTCGGCGAGCTGGCGTTCGAGCGGGTAGCGCGCGTAGAAGGACGGGATGCTGTCGCGGAGCACCCGGCCGACCTCGCGCCAGCCCGGCGAGACGAGGCCGCCCAGGAGCGGAAGGCCGACGCCGACGTATGCGCGCCAGGCCCCCTGTGCGAGCGCGTTTGGAGGCACGCCGAAGTCGAGCGACGCCATCGTGCCGCCGGGCCGCACGACCCGGACGAGCTCCCTGATCGCCGCGCCCGGATCGGCGACGTAGCGCAGGAGGTAGGCGGTTGTGAGGGCGGCGAACTCGCCGTCGTCAAACGGAAGTCGCTCCGCGCGGCCGGTCTCGAGCTTGATCCTGTGCGCAAGCCCCGCGGCCTCGACGCGGCGCCGGCCCTCGTTGAGCATCGGCGCGCTCTGGTCGATCCCGACGACGCGGCAGCCGTGCCGGCGCGCGAGGGCGAGCGAGACGGCCGCGGTGCCGCACGCGACGTCGCAGACGGTGTCCTCCGGCCCGGCGGCGATGCGCTCCACGAGGAAACGGCGCCAGCGCGCGTCCTGTCCGAACGAGAGTAGGAAGGCGTAGCGGTCGTACGTCTCGGCGAGGGGGGCGAACAGCTCCTCGGCGAGCCGGTTCGGCTCCCGGACGGTCTCCATCACGTGGCTATTGTCTCTCGGATGCCCCTCGCTGACGAGATCGATGCCGCGCGGATCGCCGCACACGGCTTCGCGGAGGACGGCGAGGAGCTCGTCGGCGTCGTCCCCGCCGAGCCGGCGAGCGGCGAGCGCGTGTACCTCTGCGCGTTCTCGTGCGGCGAGGAGCGGCGCTGGCTCGCGGTGGACGGGGGCGGCCGGCCGGTGGGCGACCGGCGGCTCGTGCGCGACGCGGCGGCGATCGCCGCGCTCTGCGAGCTCGCGGAGGAGAGCGCGGGCGGCGGCGACGTGGGCGAGCTCCGGACGCGGCTCGTCGAGCTCCGGCTGACGGAGAATCCGGAGGGGATCGAGGACGCCGAGGTCGCGGCCGCCGAGCTCCAGGCGGCGATCCTCGAGCCGCCTCGCGTCGCCAGCCCGGGGTATCTCGACGACATCGGTGTCGCCGCGACGACGCTCGAGCGGGCGCTCGGCGGGCACGGCTCGCCGTTCGCGGAGGCGATGAAGGTCGGCATGGGGGCGGCGGAGGAGCTCGCCGTCGAGATCGAGCGCGGCTACAAGGTCGCGCTCGCGTAGATCATCGAGAAGGGAGACACGATGGAAGGCGGATTCGGCTTTCCGTTCGGCGGCGACCCGGACGACCTCATGCGGTCGCTCCGCGAGTTCGCCGAGAAGCAGACGGAGGCGATGCAGGAGTCGCAGCGCGAGCAGTTCGCGACGCTCACGTTGAACACGGCGGTCGAGCTGACCGGGGCGGCGCTCTCGCAGGTTCAGCTCACAGGGCCGCCGGACGAGCAGGCGATCGCGATGCGTGACGCGATGCGGGTGCTCTTCCCGGAGGCAGTCGCGCTCGTGTCGGCCGCGCGCCAGGGGTTCATGCGGGAAGGCTAGGCGCCGCGCGCCGCGGTGGGGCGGTTTCGGCCGGCGGCTCCGAGCCTAGACTGCGCCCGTGACGCTGATCGACCGTGCGCTCGTCCAGATGCTTCCCGCCGTGCCGCGGCCGGTGGTGCAACGGCTCTCCGCCCGCTACATCGCGGGGCCGGCGCTCGACGATGCCGTGCGTGTCGTCCAGGACCTGAACGGGCGCGGGCGCATGGCGACGATCGACGTCCTCGGCGAGGAGGTGACGACGCGCGAGGAGGCGCTCCTGCTCGTGGACGAGTACCGGCGCGTCTTCGACGCGATTCGCGACCTCGGGCTCGACTCGAACGTGAGCGTGAAGCCGACCGGGCTCGGGCTGACCATCGATCGCGAGGTCTGCCGGGAGAACGTCGCCGAGATCGTCCGCTGCGCGGCGGAGCGTGACAGCTTCGTGCGGATCGACATGGAGGACGCGACGACGACCTCGGACACGCTCGACGTCTACCGGGAGCTGCGCGGCGAGGGCCTCGACCGGGTGGGCGTCGTCCTGCAGGCGCGGCTGCGCCGCACGCTCGACGATGTCGCGGCGCTCGCGGATCTCGACCCGAACGTGCGGCTCTGCAAGGGGATCTACCTCGAGCCGCCGGACATCGCGTACGAGGACTTCGACGAGATCCGCGCGAGCTTCGTCGCGGCGCTGCGGGGGCTCCTCGACGCCGGGGCCTACGTGGCCGTCGCAACCCATGACGACTGGCTCGTCGACCGCGCGCTCGAGCTGCTCGACGAACGCGGGCTGGGGCCGGAGGAGTACGAGTTCCAGATGCTGCTCGGCGTGCGCGAGGAGCTCGGCGACGCGCTCGTCCGCGACGGTCACCGCCTCCGGATCTACGTCCCGTACGGCCGCCGGTGGTACGAGTACTCGATGCGCCGGCTCCAGGAGAATCCGCGAATCGCGACGTACGTGGCGCTCGACACGGTGAACCGCCTCCTGCCGGGCAAGCGCTTGGTGCCCGCGTAGGTCGTGTCCCCGGCGGGCACTGTCCCGTGCCTGGCACCGGACAATGGCTGGCTTGGGCGTGTACGCCTCGGTCAGGCGCGAATCGCGTAGCCGCCGTCGACGACGACGACCTGGCCGCGGATCATGTCCGCCTCCGGCGAGGCGAGGAACGCCACGACGGACGCAACGTCGTCGGGCTCCGTGAGCCGCCCCGCAGGCGTCCGGTCGCGGAACTCTCGGAGCATCCGCTCCCGGTCCGAGAAGAACTCGAGCGCGCCGGTGTCCACGAGCCCGGCGGAGACCGCGTTCACGCGGATCCCGCGCGGCGCGAGCTCGACGGCGAGGTAGCGGACGAGCGACTCGAGCGCGGCCTTCGACGTCCCGACGAGCAGGTAGTCGTCGAGCACGCGCTCGCCGCCGAGGCTCGAGATCGCGACGATCGAGCTCCCCGGCCGCATCGCGGGCGCCGCGTGGCGGGCGAGCGTGAGGAGCGCGCGGGCGTTCGCGTTGAGCGTCCAGTCCCAGTGCTTTTCCGTCAGCTCCTCGAACGGGCGGATCACGCCGGTCGCGGCGTTCGAGACGAGCACGTCGAGCGGGCCCGCGTCGGCGACGAGCTGCGCGGCCTTCTCGGGGTCGCCGACGTTGCCGCGGAGCGTGAGCGTCTCCGTGCCGCGCGCGCGGAGCTCGGCTGCCGTCTCATCGGCGGCGCGGTCGTTGCGGAGGTAGCTGATGGCGACGCGCGCCGCGCCCAGGTCCGCGAACCGGAGGGCGATCCCCTTGCCGATCCCGCGCGAGCCGCCCGTCACGAGGACGGACTTGCCCTCGAACTGCCTCACGGGCGCGGGGGAAGCGGCTCCCAGGCGGGCGCCGAGCTCGGCAGGCGTGCCCGGCCGGGCCGGTCGCCCTCGTCCGGGCCCTCCTCCGCCTTGGACGACGCGTGCGCGAGGCGGTCGAGCAGCTCGACCTTCTCGTCGGCGTAGCGGCGCACGGGGTGGTCGTCCGGCAGGTCGCGGACGAGCGCCTGCACGCGAGCCCGGATCTGGTACGCGAAGTGCGGCGTCGCGGGGCCGACGAGGTAGTCGATGTCGTCGAGAGCGGGCTCGGCCATCGGCGCGACTCTACCGCTCCGCTGGGCCCCGCCGCGCGGGCGCTATCGTCGGCGCGCCGTGCGCCACCGGATCCCCGCCG
>Ga0299913_10000554_pt1 | contig 24350 bp, 22 predicted proteins | sample RVTome_9_FD_201360 | JGI IMG/M metagenome (GOLD analysis project Ga0299913, IMG submission 201360) | Soil microbial communities from uranium-contaminated site in the Upper Colorado River Basin, Wyoming, United States - RVT155D38 (version 2) ... | reverse complement strand
CACCGTGTACGAGGACGGCCAGCCCCAGGCGATCGACACGTTCATCGAGGCCGAGTTCCCGCTGTCGATCGCGGTCGCGATCGATCGCAGCCTCAGCATGGCCGGCCGGCAGATTCAGGACGCGCGGCACGCCGCCCATCTGCTCCTGCGCGAGCTGCGCCCGGCGGATCAGTCGATGGTCATCGCGGTGAGCGGCGAGGTCCAGATCGTCGCCCCCCTGTCCACCGACCGCGCGCCGCAGCACGACGCGATCGACCGTCTCGATCCGTGGAGCACCACGGCGCTCCACGACGCCGTCATCGCCGCCATCGACCGCGTGCAGGCCGGGACGGGCCGCCGCGCGCTGGTCATTCTGTCGGACGGGAGCGATCGCTACAGCGAGGCCGGCGTGGAGCAGGTGCTCGAGCGCGCGCGGGCATCCGACGTCATGGTGTACGGCGTGGCGCTCGCGAGCACGCGTCCACCGCTCTTCGTCGATCTCTCGGTCGCGACCGGCGGCCGCTCGTTCGAGGCCGCGGATCGGCGTGCGCTCGAGGCCGCGATGCGGAGCATCGCGCGCGAACTGCGGCAGCAGTACCTGCTCGGCTACACGCCGTCGCGTCCGGTCACCGAAGGACGCGGAGAGTGGCGATCCATCCGGGTCGACGTGGACGCGCCGGGCGCGCGCGCCCGCGCGCGCCAGGGCTACGTCAACGACTGAGGCCCGCCCGCCGGCGCGCCTCCGGCGTCCAACGATCGAGGAACGCTGACGCGGGCTGCACGCCCGATCTCACGCCGCGCGATTTTGTTCGGGAATCCGGCGGGGCAGCCTTTTTGCATCTCATCCGTGCCGAGTCGTGGCAGAATTCGTAAACAGTCCTCGACAGATGTCAGAAGTGCGCGAGAACGTCCACGAAGGGGTTCGCACCGATCCCGGCCACCTGGCCGTGAAGGTGGAGGGACTGCGTCCGCCCGACCTGGTCTTCTCGTTCGAGCGGCAGTCGGCGCGCATGCCGAACGCGCTGGTGGGATCGCTCGGCGCACACGGCGCCATCGTGCTCGTCGCCGTGCTGCTGACGCTCCTCGGCCCGCGCGCCGAGGTGGTTCACGTCCACGAGCCGAGCCGCGAGATCGTGTGGCTCGTCTCCCCGGGCCCGGGTGGCGGCGGCGGTGGCGGTGGCGAGAACACGCCCGAGCCGCCCCGCAAGGCCGAGCTGCCCGGCAAGGAGAAGATCACGGTCCCGGCCGTGAAGCCGCCGGAAACGAAGCCGGCGCTGAAGCCGCCGGATCCGCCGCCCCCGCCCCCGGAAGAAAACCTGCGGATACCCGCCCAGACGCTCGGCGCCTCCGATCAGCCCCTGCCGGGCGTCGTCGAGGGGGTGTCGGCCGACCTGTCCACGACGCGAGGGCCCGGGGAGGGAACCGGCGCCGGCGGAGGCCGTGGCGGGGGCAGCGGGCCCGGCGAGGGTGAGGGACTCGGCCCCGGCGTCGGCGGCGGCACCGGCGGGGGCGTGTACCGGCCCGGCAGCGGCGTCGATACGCCGCGAGTCATCCGGGAAGTGAAACCGCAGTACACCGCGGACGCGATGCGCGCGAAGGTCCAGGGCACCGTCCTGATCCAGGCCGTGGTGATGCCGGACGGCACGGTGGGGAACGTCGAGGTGGTGCGGTCGCTCGACCAGACCTTCGGGCTCGATCAGGAAGCGGTCAAGGCCGCGAAGCAGTGGCGCTTCGTGCCGGGCACGAGGTTCGGACGGCCGGTCCCCGTGCTGGTCACCATCGAGCTGACGTTCACGCTTCGCTGAAAACCCTGGGCTGCGGGCTACCGGCTCCAGGCTTCGGGCCGTGTCAGGGCTCGGGACCTGGCTCGGGCAAAGCAGCGAGCAGGACGCAGATGAAAAAAGAGCCCGGCGAGGTTCCCCTCGCCGGGCTTTGTCGTGTGTGGCCCGAAGCCCTTCGAGCCCGTAGCCCTGACAAGCCCGGAGCCCGAAGCCTGTAGCCTGAAACCGGGAAGCGTCAGTACATTCCCCCCATGCCCCCCGGACCGCCAGGCATCGGCGCTTCCTTCTTGTCCTCGGGAATCTCCGAGACCAGCGCCTCGGTGGTGAGGAGCAGCGACGCGATGGAGGAGGCGTTCTGGAGCGCCGAGCGCACGACCTTGGTCGGGTCGATCACGCCGGCCGTGACGAGGTTCTCGTACTTCTCCGTCTGCGCGTTGAAGCCCGAGTCGGTGTCCATGTCGCGCACCTTCTGCGCGACGATCGACCCTTCGTGCCCGGCATTCACCGCGATCCAGCGCAGCGGCTCTTCGGTCGCACGCCGGACGATGTTGACGCCGATCTGCTGGTCGCCTTCCAGCTTCAGGCTGTCCAGCGCCTTCGACGCGCGAAGCAGCGCCACGCCGCCGCCGGGCACGATGCCCTCTTCGACGGCCGCCTTGGTCGCGTGCATCGCGTCCTCGACGCGCGCCTTCTTCTCCTTCATCTCGGTCTCGGTCGCGGCGCCGACCTTGATCACGGCCACGCCGCCGACGAGCTTCGCGAGCCGCTCCTGCAGCTTCTCGCGGTCGTAGTCGGACGTCGTGTCCTCGACCTGGGTGCGGATCTGCTTGACCCGGCCCTCGATGGCGCTCGAAGTGCCACCGCCCTCGACGATCGTGGTGTTGTCCTTGTCGATGGTGATCTTCTTCGCCTTGCCGAGATCGTCGACCTTGATGTTCTCGAGCTTCAGGCCGAGGTCCTCGGTGATCGCCTTGCCGCCGGTGAGCACCGCGATGTCCTCGAGCATCGCCTTGCGGCGATCGCCGAAGCCCGGCGCCTTGACCGCGGCGGCCTGGAGCGTGCCGCGGAGCTTGTTGACGACCAGGGTCGCGAGCGCCTCACCCTCGACGTCTTCGGCGACGATCAGCAGGGGCCGGCCCATGCGGGCGACCTGCTCGAGCACCGGCAGCAGGTCCTTCATGGAGCTGATCTTCTTCTCGTGAATCAGGATGACCGGATTCTCGAGGATGACCTCCATGCGCTCCGGGTCGGTGACGAAGTAGGGTGACAGGTAGCCGCGATCGAACTGCATGCCCTCGACGACCTCCAGCGAGGTCTCGAGCGTTTTGGCCTCTTCGACGGTGATGACGCCGTCCTTGCCGACCTTGTCCATCGCCTCGGCGATGATCGTCCCGATCGTCTCGTCGTTGTTCGCCGAGATGGTCCCGACCTGCGCGATCATGTGGCCCTTGACCGGCCGGCTCAGCTTCTTCATCTCCGCGACGATCGCCTCGACCGCGCGCTCGATGCCCCGCTTGATCTCCATCGGGTTGGCGCCGGCCACGACGTTCTTCGCGCCCTCGCGGTAGATGGCCTGGGTGAGCACGGTGGCGGTCGTCGTGCCGTCGCCCGCGGTGTCCGAGGTCTTGCTCGCGACCTCGCGCACCATCTGGGCGCCCATGTTCTCGAGCGGATCCTTGAGATCGATCTCCTTGGCCACCGTCACCCCGTCCTTGGTGATCGTGGGGGAGCCGAATTTCTTGTCGAGGACGACGTTGCGGCCCTTGGGGCCCAGCGTCACCTTCACCGCGTCGGCGAGCGCGTTGACGCCGCGCAGAATCGCCTGCCGCGACTGCTCACCGTAAATGATCTGTTTCGCCATTGCAGACTCCGTGCTGTTGCATGAATGGCCGGACCATCGGTCCGGCGACTTCGGTGTTCGGACCTACGACTCGAGGACGGCCAGCACCTCGTCCTCACGCATGATGAGGTGCTCCTCGCCGTCAATCTTGATCTCCTGGCCGGAGTACTTCCCGAACAGGATCGTGTCTCCCTCCTTCACGTCGAGAGGGATGCGCTTGCCGTCGTCCTTCGCCTTGCCGTTGCCGGCCGCGATGACCTTGCCCTGCTGGGGCTTCTCGCGAGCCGTGTCGGGGATGATGATGCCGCCGACCTTCTGCTCGCCTTCCTCGATGCGCCTGACGATGATGCGGTCGTGAAGCGGTCGCACTTTCATTGTCGAAAACTCCAGGTCGTGGGGTTGAGAAGCTGAGAAAAAGCCCAGAAATCCGCTGATACGCCTCGGGGACCGTACTGGACGTTAGCAGTCTACTTGCGCGACTGCTAATTCTAGTGAGGCGTCCGAAGGGGTGTCAAGGGCGGAACGCAAGCGGGAACCAGGAAGTGGGAAGCGGCCGTGCCGGCCTTCCCACTTCCGGCCAGCTCATCGGGCGGGACGTGTCAGCGGACCGCGCTCGACGATCCGCCATTTCACCCGGCCGGCCATGGGGTCGGTCGCAAGCGCGCGCGCGCCTGGCGCGACCTGCAGCGTGACGGCCGGCTCTCCGGGCAGGGCGAAGAGCCCGGAGGCGGCGGTTCGCGTGCCGCGCGCCGTGAAGACGCGCAAATCGATGGCGGTCCAGTCGATCTCGCCCGTGTGCTGCGCGACGGCGGCGTGGGGGATGACCGCGCCGTCCCTGACCAGCGCGACGATGGGCACGGCGCCCGCGGCGATGCGGTGCCACTGGGGGCCGCGGTACTCGCGTCCGGTCTGGTAGTCGATCCAGGTGCCGGGCGGGAGGTAGACGCGGCGCTCGAGCGTCTCCTCGAAGAGCGGCGCCACGAGCAGGCTCGCGCCCAGCAGGTACTGGTCCTCGACGAGCCACGCGGTCGGATCGTCGGGGAACTCGAAGAAGAGCGGCCGGAGCACCGGGTAGCCCGCCGCCGAGGCCGCCTGCGCCTGCGCGTAGAGATACGGCAAGAGCGCGTAGCGCATCTCGATCGTCCGCCGGAATTCCTCGACGAAGGCCTCGTCGTACTCCCAGGGCTCGCGAGGCGGCGCGCCGTGGGTGCGCGAATGCGAGGAGAGCGCGCAGAACGCCAGCCACCGCCGGTACAGCTCGCGCGGCGCGCGGTTCACGAAGCCGCCCGCATCGTGGCTCCAGTACGTGAAGCCGCTCAGGCCGAACGACAGCCCCGCGCGCAGCGTGGCCGCCATCGCCGAGTAGCTGTTCTCCGCGTCGCCGCCCCAGTGCAGCGGATAGCGCTGGCTCCCGGCCCACGCGCTCCGGGCCCAGATGATCGACTCGCCGGTCACGTCCTTCGTCACATCGGCGGCCGCCTTGTTGTAGCGGAGCGGATAGAGGTTGTGCTCGTACCACCCCGTCCGGCCCGACGCGTAGACGCCGTGCAGGGGCGAGTCCTCGCCGAAGTCCACCTTGATCGCACCGACGCCCGTTTTCAGCAGGTCGCGGAGCAGCCCCTGGTACCAGGTGACGGTCTGCGGATTGCTGAAGTCGAGGATCGCATCCTCGAAGGGAAGGCGTCCGCCCCGGTTGCGCACGTGGTATCCCGCCTTGAGGACCTGGTCGTAGATCTCGTTCTTGCTCGTGAAGTACGGGAGCTGCCAGAGGCTGACGCGGAAGCCCTGCGTGCCGAGGTCGGCGATCATCCCGGCGGGATCGCGGAACCGGGAGGGTGCGAACTGGTAGTTGTTGCGCCAGTCGGTCTCGAACCAGCCGGTGTCGAGGTGGATGACGTCGGCGGGAATGCGGTGCTGCCGCAGCTTCGCCGCGACGTCGCGCACCTCGTCCTCCGACTTGTACGTGATGCGGCTCATCCACAGGCCGAACGACCAGAGCGGCGGCACCGGGCTTCGTCCCGTGAGCGCCGTGTATTCGGTGAGCACGTCCTTCGGGTTCCCGAGGAAGACGAACAGATCGAGGTACTCGTCCCCCGTGTAGATCACGTTCGAGCGATCGAAGGAGTGGCCGAAATCGAAGGTCACCGGCGCGCTCGTGTGCACGAACATGCCGTAGCCGGCGCTGCTCACGAAGACGGGCACCGGCTTGTACATCCACGAGGTCTGCGCACCCATCGCGTCGCGGATCCACGCCACGACCTTCTGCCCGCGCTTGTCGAGCCGCGTGAACGACTCGCCGCCGCCGAACAGCTTCTCGTCCGGCGCCAGCTCGAACGCCGCCGCGATGTTGCGGCTCAGGTCGTCCGCCCGGCGGATGAACGAGAAGGGCACCGGCTGCGCGAACGATCCGCCGTCGCTCAGGTGCAGGGTGCGCGTCAGCAGACGCCCGGCGGCGTCGTAGAACTCGAGGTGCCACGGGTCCCGGATCACCCGGACGCGCCCGTGCGCACCCGAGTACGTGATCGCGGCATCGCTGGCCTCGACCGTCCAGGACGCGTCCGCCGGAACCGGCCCCGCGAGCATGAGCGACTCCTCATCCTCCCGGAAGGGGGCCGAGCGCGTGCTGATTCGCACGCGGATCGTCCGGGGCGTCACGAACGTCAGCGAGAACGGCAGCCCCGGATCCTTGTCGTACTCCGTGCCCGGGAACTCGTTCGACTCGCCTGCGCCGAAGCCCAGGTCGAGCTTGTTGAACGAGAGGCCCAGCGTCCGCCGGTGGCGCGCCCACTCCAGCGTCCCCGTGCCCGTCGCCGGTTCGTACGCCGTCACGCGCTGCCCGACGAAGTAGACGTGCTCGGTGCTCAGGAACTCACGGCTGACGTCGACGACGTCGCCGAGCCGTTGGGCGGCGGCGCCGGGCGCGGACAGCAGCATCAGGAACGGGGCGGAGAGGACGGGGATCAGGGCACGCAGACGACGTCGATGTGCACGGGGCAAAGGGGTCACTCCTCCACTGCGGCGCATGCCGCGATCCGCGGCGCCGGTCAGCTCGTCCGGATCCGGTACTCCTCGATCTTCCGCGACAGGGTGTTGCGGTGGACACCGAGTCGATCGGCGGCGTGCGTGATGTGGCCATCGCTGATGTCCAGCACGTGCTGGATGAACCGGGACTCGAAGGCGCGGCGCCCCTCGTCGAGCGTGATCCGGCCCTTCACCATCTCGACGATCAGCCGATCGAGCAGGTCGCGCATGGGTCCTCGTCTGCGCCGCGGCGCTAGGGCAGGTCCCGGCCGGTGAGCCGGCGGAACGCTTCCAGATACTTCTCGCGGGTCCGCCGCACGACCTCGTCGGGCAGTGCCGGCACGGGCGGCTGCTTGTCCCACCGGATGGATTCCAGGTAGTCGCGGACGAACTGCTTGTCGAAGCTCGCCTGGGGCCCTCCGGGCCGGTACTCGGACTGCGGCCAGTACCGCGACGAGTCCGGCGTCAGCGCCTCGTCGATCAGGAGGAGATCGCTGGCGCCGGGCGCTCCGGTCCAGCCGAACTCGAACTTGGTGTCGGCGAGCAGCAGACCGCACGACTCGCTGTGCGCGGCGGCGCGCGCGTACAGCGCCATCGTGATGTCGCGCAGCCGCGCGACCACCGGCGCGCCAACCATTGCCGAGGCCTCCGCTTCCGGAATATTGAGGTCGTGGCCGCTCTCGGCCTTCGTGGCGGGCGTGAAGATCGGGGCGGGCAGCCGATCCGACTCCCGCAGGCCCGGCGGCAGGGGGACGCCGCAGATCGAGCCCTCCGCCAGGTATTCCTTCCAGCCGGAGCCCGCCAGATACCCCCGCGCCACGCACTCGATCGGCACCGGCGTCGTCCGTCGCACCAGCATGCTGCGTCCCTTCAGCACGTCCGCGTGCGCGGCGGCCGCGGCCGGGAACTCGCGCGGGTCGGTCGACAGCAGGTGGTTGGGGACGATGTCTCCGAGCGAGGCGAACCAGTAGGCGGACAGCTGCGTCAGGATGCGTCCCTTGTCGGGAATCCCGGAGCCCAGCACGTAGTCGAATGCGGAGATGCGATCGGTCGCCACGATGAGCAGCCGTTCGGCGTCGATTGCATAGACGTCGCGTACCTTGCCGCGGCGCAGCAGCGGCAGACCCGGAAGTTCCGTTTCGAGCAGGGGGGCAACGGCAGGCAGATGTGACCTCCGCGAGGCCGCGCATGTTAGCACGCCGGCCTGGGTGGCTGGATGGGTTGCGGCGGGCACTTGGGCCGCTCGGGGCACGGTGGAACCGGCGGTGGGTCGCGGCAGCGCGGTGCCGCCAGCGCGAAGGGCATGCGACCGAAGCCGGCGCGCCGCCGCAACGAGCTGACGTGCGGTGGAGCGGCCGAACTACCCAGTTACCTCATGAGACGGCTATAGTTAGAGGCATCGCCCGCGGGCAGTCCGTCGCGGCGCCGGGCGGCCCCGGCAGACGCCGGTTCGGCGGGTCCTCTTCATGCGCGCTTCTGTCAGGACAGCGCTCGTCGTTCTGGCCAGCATTCTGCTGCTCTGGCTGTTCCTGCGGAATACGGATCTCGGCCAGGTGTGGACCGAAATCCAGCGCTCCCGCTGGGATCTCGTCGCCGTCTCCTTCGGCGCTGTCGCGATCACGTACGTCTTCCGGGCGCTGCGCTGGCAGTACCTGCTGCTGCCGATCGGTCCCGTCCGCCTGACGACGGCCCTGCGGGCCACGGTGATCGGGTTCGGTGCGTCCGCGCTGCTGCCGGCGCGGGCCGGCGAGGTCCTGCGGCCGTATCTGCTCGCGCGCAAGGAAGGACTCAGCGCGACGGCGGCGTTCGCCACGATCCTGCTCGAGCGCGTGCTCGACATCCTCATGGTGCTGATGCTGTTCGGCGTCTTCCTGCTGTTCGCCGACACGCAGATCGGCGGCGGCGACCCGGAGTCGTACGGGCGCCTCAAGATGGGGGGCCTGGTCGTGGGCGCCATCTCGCTGCTGGCACTCGGCGCGATGTTCGTCCTCGCCGGACGGCCGGCGATCCTCACGCGCCTGGAGCAGCGGCTCGCCGAGCGCCTGCCGCCGCGCCTCGCGACGAGGACGATGCACCTGGTCCACGCGTTCGCGGCGGGCCTGCTCATCGTCCGGCAGCCCGCGCGCCTCGCCGTTGCGGTGGCGCTGTCGCTCCCCGTCTGGCTGTCGATTGCGGTGAGCATCTGGGGCGTCACGCGGGCGTTTCACATCGAGTTTCCGTTCCTCGGCTCGTTCCTGATGATGGCGCTGCTGGTCATCGGCGTCGCCGTCCCGACGCCGGGCGCCGTCGGCGGGTTCCACTACTTCTACCGTCTGGGCGCGGTCTCGTTCTTCAACGCCTCGTCCGATCGCGCGGTCGGCGCCGCCATCGTCCTGCACGCCGTCTCCTTCGTGCCGGTCGCGATTGCCGGCCTCGTCCTGCTGGCGCAGGACGGCCTCAGTCTGGCTGGGGTGGAGCGCCTCGCGCGCCGCCGGCGTCCGGAGGAAGCGACGTGAAATGCCCGTTCTGCGCGCATCTCGGCGACAAGGTGGTCGACTCGCGCGAGAGCAAGGAAGGGGATGTCATCCGCCGCCGGCGCGAGTGCCTCGACTGCGGTCGCCGGTTCACCAGCTACGAACGGATCGACGAGATCCCCTACATGGTGGTGAAGAAGGACGGCAGCCGCGAACGTTTCGAGCGCCAGAAGCTGGTCGCCGGGCTGCTGAAGGCGTGCGAGAAGCGGCCGGTCAGCGTCGCGCAGGTGGAGGCGGTCGCCGACAAGGTCGAAGCGATGCTGCAGGATCGGCCCGAGAAGGAGATGCCGACGGCGGAGGTCGGCGCCTTCGTGATGCAGGAGCTCAAGCAGCTCGACAAGGTCGCCTACGTGCGCTTCGCCTCCGTCTATCGCCACTTCCGCGACATCGGTGAGTTCATGAGCGAGCTGAAGGACCTGCTGAACGCCAGGGAGTGAGGCGCTTCTCCACGTCGAACTGATGCCCTTGGGTCTTCGAGAACGTACGGCGGAGACGCCGCCACCGCCGGCCGGGGCGGCCGCGCCGCCGGAGCGCCGGCGCCGGCGGCCGTTCCTCGACAACCTGCCGCTGCTGGTCGCCGGCATCCTCCTGCTGGTCGCCGCGCTGGCGGGGCTGCTCGCGCTGGCGAGCCGCTCCACGCGCTGGCGGTCCGACTTCCTCACGGAAGTCGTCCTCTATGCGCTCTCGGTCGTCGACCTGACGATGATCCTGGCGCTGGCCTTCGTGCTGGCGCGCAATGTCATCAAGCTCATCGTCGAGCGCCGGCGGGCGCTGCCCTTCGCCCGCTTCCGCGCGAAGCTGGTGGCCGTGCTGCTCGGCATGACGCTGATCCCGTCGGTGCTGGTGCTGATGGTCGGCAGCGAGGTCATCCGGACCAGCGCGGACCGCTGGTTCAACGCACCGGTCGATGAGGTCCTGTCCTCGGCGAACAAGATCGCCAGCGACTACTACCAGGAGCGGCAGGCGCTGGTCGCCGACCAGGCGCGGCGGATCGCCGCCCGGCTCCGCACCGAGAATCTCGCGGCGGTCGACCCCTCGCGCATCCGCGATCTGGTCACGCCCGACGTGACGTCGGGCCGCCTGCAGCTGGTGGAGGTCTACCGGATGCAGCCCTCCGGCGGCGCGGTGCCGCAGGTCGTGCCGGTCATCGGCGTCGCCTCGCCGACGCTGCCGGCGGGGCAGTCGCGGGCCTCCGCGGATCGGCTGGCCGCGCGCGCCGCCGCCGGCATCCAGGACACCCGGGTGCTCGAGCCGCTGCCGGGCGGCGGGGAGCTGATCCGCGCGGCCGCGACGATCCGCGGCTCCGGGAGCCGCATCACCGGCGTCGTCGTGGCGAGCGATCATCTGACCGGAGAGCTGGCGGAGCGCGCGCGGCGCATGACCGCGGCGTACGAGGACTATCTGCAGCTGCGCGTGCTCAAGCGCCCGCTCACCGGCACGTACCTGTCGTTCTTCCTGATGCTGAGCCTCATGATCATGGTGGGCGCCACCTGGATGGGGCTCTACCTGGCGAAGCGCATCACACGGCCCGTGCAGATGCTGTCGGACGCCGCGAGCGAGATCGGCGCGGGACATCTCGATCGACGGCTGGAGCCGGAGACGGCCGACGAGTTCGGCGCCCTGGTCGAGTCCTTCAACCGGATGGCGTCGGAGCTGGCGGCGAGCCGGCGCAAGCTCGAGCGCTCCGCCTTCGATCTCGAGCGCAAGAGCCTGGAAACCGAGGGCCGGCGGCGCTACATCGAGACCATTCTCGAGCGCATCACGACGGGCGTCATCTCGGTGGATGCCGAGGGACGGGTGACGACGGTGAACGCCGCCGCGGCGCGCCTGCTGGGCCTGCCGCCCGGCGCTGCGGGCCGGCCCGTGTCCGAGGTGCTGGACCGCCGCGACCTGCAGCCGCTCGCGGCCGTCCTCAACCGCGCGGCGCGCGGGCGCTCGGAGCCTCCGCCGCAGGAGATCGCGCTCGTGCGCGACAACCGCGAGATGCACCTCGCCGTCGTCGCGACGGTGCTGCACGACGAGTCCGGCGCGGCCAGTGGGGCCATCCTCGTGTTCGACGACGTCACCCCGCTCATTCGATCGCAGCGGGTCGCGGCCTGGCGCGAGGTGGCGCGCCGCCTCGCGCACGAGATCAAGAACCCGCTCACCCCGATTCAGCTGTCGGCGGAGCGCCTGCGCCGGCACTTCGGCTCGGCGCCCCCGGTCACCCAGGCGCTGGTGAACGAGTGCACCAGCACCATCATCGCGGAGGTGGAGTCGCTCAAGGCGCTCGTCGACGAGTTCTCGCAGTTCGCGCGCATGCCGGCCCCGCGGGTCACGCCGACCGACCTGCACGCGCTCGTCGGCGAGACGCTCACGCTGTACGACGGCCTCTTCAGCCAGGTGCGCCTGGAGCGCGCGCTGGACCCCGACATGCCGCTCGTCCGCCTCGACGTGGAGCAGATCCGCCGCGTGCTGATCAACCTGATCGACAACGCCATCGAGGCGATGGACCGGCACGGGACGATCACCATCGAGACGCGGCACGATGCCGACGACGCGCTCGCCCGTGTCATCATCGCGGACGACGGACCGGGAATCCCGCCGGAGGACCGCGACAAGCTCTTCATGCCGTACTATTCGACCAAGCGGCGCGGAAGCGGCCTCGGGCTCGCCATCGTCCGGCGCATCGTCGCCGAGCACGGCGGGAGCATCGAGGCGGGCGACAACACACCGAGGGGCGCGCGCTTCACCATCGAGCTGCCGCTGACGACGATCCACTGACCGGCAGGAAGCCGGTCGGTGCGGAACCGGCCATGGACACTGGATGACCCCCACTATCCTCATCGTGGACGACGAGCCCGGCGTCCGCTCGGCGCTGGCCGGCGTCCTCCGCGACGAAGGGTTCGGCGTGGAGGCCGTCGACAGCGGCGAGGCGTGCCTCGACCGCGCCGCGCGCGGCGCCTACGACCTCATCGTGCTCGACGTCTGGCTGCCGGGGATCGATGGCCTCGCGACGCTGCAGCGCCTCCGGGAGCGGCAGGTCGATGCGCAGGTCGTGATGATCTCGGGGCACGGCAACATCGAGTCCGCCGTGCGCGCGATCAAGATGGGTGCGTTCGATTTCGTCGAGAAGCCGCTCTCGCTCGAGAAGACCGTCCTGGTCGTCCGCAACGCGCTCAGGCAGCGACGGCTGGAGGCCGAGAACCGTGCGCTCCGCGCCCGCGTGGACCGGCGCCTCACGATGGTCGGCGAGAGCGACGAGATGGCGCAGCTGCGCGAGCAGGTCGCGATGGCGGCCCCGACCAACGGCCGCGTGCTCATCTACGGCGAGAACGGCACGGGCAAGGAGCTGGTCGCGCGCACGGTGCACACGCTCAGCCGGAGGCGGCACGGACCGTTCATCGAGGTGAACTGCGCGGCGATTCCGGAGGAGCTGATCGAGTCGGAGCTGTTCGGCCATGTCCGCGGCGCCTTCACGGGCGCGGTCGCGGATCGGCGCGGCAAGTTCGAGGCGGCCGACGGCGGCACCATCTTCCTCGACGAGATCGGCGACATGAGCCTGAAGACGCAGGCCAAGGTGCTGCGCGTGCTCCAGGAGCAGGTCGTCGAGCCCGTCGGCGGCACCCAGACCGTCCGCGTCGACGTCCGCGTGCTGGCGGCCACCAACAAGGATCTGCCCGCGGCGATCCGCAACGGCGAGTTCCGCGAGGACCTCTACTTCCGGCTCAACGTCATCCCGGTCTTCGTCCCGCCGCTGCGCGCGCGGCGCGGCGACATCCCGCTGCTGGCGGACCACTTCATGGCGACGTTCGCCGGAGAGTACGGCCGGCGGCCGAAGGCGCTCAGCCACGAGGCGATCGCCGAGCTGCAGCGCTACCCGTGGCCCGGCAACGTCCGGGAGCTGCGCAATGTGATCGAGCGCCTGATGATCATGGTCCCGGGCGATACGATCGCGGCCGCCGATGTCCGCTTCCTGAGCCCGGACGCCGCCGTCCTGCCGGTCGACGCGGCCCCCGGCGGAGCGTTCCTGCCGCTGCACGCCGCCCGCGACCGGTTCGAGCAGCAGTACATCCTGCGCGCCCTGTCGCAGCAGCAGGGCAACATGACGCGCACCGCGGAGCTCCTCGGTGTCGAGCGGAGCAACCTGTACCGGAAGATGCGCGCCTTCGGGATCGTGGCGGCGCGCCGGTCCGATACCGACGCGACCGAGGACGGCGACGCCTGAGCGGGCCGATCAGCGCCGCGCCGGGGGGGGCGCGCCGGACTGCGCGACACGCAGCCGCTGCTCGAGCACCTGGTCCCCCCGGAAGCCGTCGAGCTGCAGGTACCACTGCGCAGCGGCCGTCAGCGCGGCGGCAGGCACGAGGCCCACGATCTCGCTCTCGAGCACGGCAACCCCGTGCCGCGACGCCTCGCGCTTGATCAGCTCGAACACGCGGAAGATGGGCGTCTTCTCGTAGTTCGTGAGGTTCATCGAGACCTGGACGATGCCGCGGTCCTCGAGGCTGACGCCCATCGCCTTGACGAAGCGGAGCCCTCCGCTGCTGAAGCGCACCGCCGCGGCGATCTTCTTCGCGACGTCGAGCCGATCGGTGGCGAGGTTGACGTTGTAGGCGATGAGCGGCATGCGGGCGCCGATCACGCTCGCGCCGGCGGTCGGATGCGGCGCGGCAGGACCGTAGTCCGGCGCCCACGCGGGCTGCTGCATCTTCGCCGCGAGCCCTTCGAACTCGCCACGCCTGATGTCCTCGAGGTTCCGGCGTCCGGCCCCGGAGGCCGCCTCCTCGTAGAGGTACACCGGCACCCCGAACCGCGACGCGACCTCGGCGCCGAGCGCCTTCGCCAGCTCCACACAGTCCGCCATCGACGCGTCGATCGGCACGAACGGCACGACATCGACGGCGCCGAGACGCGGATGCTCCCCGCCGTGGTGCGTCAGATCGATGGCCGCAATGGCGCGCTCGAAGAGCGTGAGGAGCGCCGTGTGCAGGGGCTCGGCGTCGCCTGCCAGCGTGATCACGGAACGGTTGTGCGAGGCATCGGCCGACCAGTCCAGTACGGTGACGCCCGGTGTTCGGGCGACGCCGTCGACGATCGCCTCCACGACCTCGCGGCGGCGGCCCTCACTGAGGTTCGGCACGCATTCGATGAGCGGCATGCGCCGGTTGTAGCACACCCCCGTTCAGCCTCGCGAGCCTCGGGGGCGCAGCTCAGCGGCGGACCGCCATCGGGAGGTCGCGACATTCGCGCGGCCGGCGCTCCTGTCAGTGCCGGGGCGGCGCAGGCGTGGTGTAAACATTGACGTATTCAGGGGGTTAGCCGATAATCGCCCTGCGTTGCCACGCCCCTGCCGATTGTCATCAGTCGATGTCTGAACACCACGCCGCCGGGTCCGCGCGGGCTGCGGACGCACTCTCCGGCCTCGAGCGCGACGCGCGGGTCGAGCAGCTTCTCCTCCAGGGACTCGACTGCTACTTTGCCGGAGACTACGATCAGGCGATTCACGTCTGGACGCGCGTGCTCTTCCTCGACCGCGGGCACACGCGCGCCCGTGCGTACATCGAGCGGGCGCGCAGCGCGCTCGCGGAGCGCCAGCGCGAATCGGAGGAGCTGCTGCATCGCGGGGTCGCGGCGTTCGACCGCGGCGAAACGGGCGATGCCCGTTCGCTGCTGAACGCGGCGATTCAGCGCGGAGTCTCGCCGGAGGTGGCCCTCTCGTATCTCGGGCGCCTCGATCGACTCACACCGGCCGGCGAGACGACCGGAATCGTCCGTGCCGCGGAGGGAAGCCCCGATGTCTCGGCCGCCGCCGCGCCCGGTCCCGCCGCCGCGCGCCCGCCGCGGCGCATCAGGCTGCTGGTGCTCTGCCTGAGCGTCCTCGCGGCGCCGCTCGCCTGGGTCGGCACGATGATGTTCGAGATCAGCGACCTGCGCGAGGCGCTGCGGCTCCAGCGCGCGCCGGCGGTCCGCCCGATGCCTGAACCCGAGTCGCCGCTGCCGCTGCCGCGGTCCGCGGAGCTCGCGCTGGATCGCGCGCGCGAGCGCTTCGCCACCGGACACCCGCTCGACGCACTCCGCCTGCTCTCCGGCATCGACGTGGCCGATCCGCTCCGCGCCGATGCCGACCGCCTCCGCGCCGAGATCCAGCGCAGTCTGCTTCGGCCGATCGAGGCGTCGCTGGCAGCGGAGCAGGAGGCCGCGCGGCCGTGAAGTGCCCGAAGTGCGGGTACATCGGGTTCGAGACGTCCGATCGCTGCCGGAACTGCGGGTATGAGTTCGCGCTGGCGGTTCGCGAGGCGGAGTCCGCGCCGCTCGACATCGGCGGCCCTCCGGCACCCGACGGTCCCCTGGCGGATCTGGTGCTGACGTCGACGCCGCTGCCCGCCGAACGCCGCAAGGTCACGGCGCCGCGCGAGCTCGATCTCGATCGCATCATCGGCGCCCCGGACCCCGCCGCCGACCTCCCGCTGTTCGACGCACCGGCCAGGAGCGACGCGGCGTTGCCGTCGCGGCCGCCGGCCGTCCGGACCTCCGTTCCGGTGTCCACGCCGCCGCGCAGACCGCTGTCGGTCCGGCGCCCGACGCCGGATCCCGCGCGGTTCCGCACGCCTCCCTCCGAGCCGCGCCCGGAACGGAACCTGGAACTGCCGCTGCCGTCCGAACGGCTGAACCAGGTCGAGACCGGCCACGGGCCCGAGCCCGCGGCCGCCCGGCCGCGGCTGCTGGCGGCGCTCACCGATACCGGCCTGCTGCTGGCCATCGATGTGCTGGTCGTGTACTTCACGCTCCGGCTCTGCTCCCTCGGCGTTGGCGAGATGCAGCTGCTGCCGGTGTTGCCGCTGGCGGCGTTTTTCGTTCTCCTCAACGGCGGGTACCTCCTGGCGTTCACGGCCGCGACGGGGCAGACCATTGGCAAGATGGCGTTCGGCCTGAAGGTGGTGGCTGCCGACGGCGCCATGCGCCCCCTCACGGCGGTAGTGCGATCGGCCGCATGCCTCCTGTCGGCCGCCACGCTGGGCGCCGGACTCGTGCCGGCCCTGCTGGGCGGGCGTGCGCTGCACGATCGCCTCGCCGGTACCGCCGTCGTCCACGCCAGGGAGTAGCGCCCGCCGCGCCGCCTTCCGATTCCGCGCCATCGTGAAAATCCACCTCGCAGTCTTCGTCTGCACGTTCGGCTACATCGGATACGCCCCCGTCGCGCCCGGCACGATTGGCTCACTCGCCGGGCTGCTCGTCCACGCCGGCCTCCGCTGGGCCGGGGCCGATCCGCTGGCCGAGGCGCTGGTTATCGCCGGCCTCTTCGCGATCGGAACGTGGAGCGGCACGCACGCCGAGCGCTACTTCGGCGGAACGGATCCGGGCCCGGGCGTGATCGATGAGGTGGTCGGCATGCTGATCACGCTCTATCTCGTCCCGACCAGCTGGACCCTTGCGGCGATTGGATTCATCGTGTTCCGCGCGCTGGACGTCGTGAAGCCGTTCCCCGCCGGACGATTCGAACGGCTGCACGGCGGACTCGGCATGATGGCCGACGATGCCATGTCGGCGATCTACGGCAACGCGGTGATGCAGCTGCTGGTGTGGTCGGCGGCTGCAAGCCTCATGGGGTGACGTGACGTGGCGGCCCCTCTGGAATCGGCCGAGATCATCGCCGTCGGATCCGAGCTGCTGGGCATCACCCGCACCGATACGAACTCCCTCTACATCACGGCACGGCTGCGCGAAGCGGGCATCGCGGTCCGGCTGAAGACCGTCGTCGGCGACGTGGTCGACGACATCACCGCCGCGTTCGCCTCCGCCCGTACGCGGAGCCGGCTGGTGATCTTCACCGGCGGGCTCGGTCCGACGGAGGACGATCTGACGCGCGAGGCCGTGGCGGCCGTGCTCGGGCGCGCGCTCCACGAGGATCGCCGGGTGCGGGAGCGGCTGCGCGCCCGCTTCGCGGCGCGCGGCCTCGAGATGCCGGCGATCAACCGCCGGCAGGCCCTCGTCCCTGAGGGAGCGGACGTCCTCCCGAACCCGAAGGGGACCGCGCCGGGGCTGTGGGTCGAGGACGAGAAGGGTGTCGTGGTGCTCCTGCCCGGCCCCCCCTTCGAACTGAAGCCGATGTTCGACGGGCTCGTCCGCGATCGGCTCGCCGCGCGAGCCACCGGGATCCGCCTCATCACGCGGATCGTCCGGATCGCGGGGCGGACCGAGTCGCACGTGGAGACCGCCGCACGGCCCGCCTACGATCGCTGGCGCGGTGTCCGGATGCCGCTGGACGTCACGATTCTCGCATCGCCGGGCACGATCGATCTGCACCTGACGGTCCGCGCCCGCGAAGCGGCCGGGGGCGAGGCGCTGCTCGCGGAGGCGGTGCATGACCTGCAGGCGATCTTCGAAGACGATCTCTACAGCGACGACGGCCGGTCCATGGAGGACGTGCTCGGCGGGTTGCTGCGGGACGCCGGCCGGACGATCGCGATTGCGGAGTCCTGCACGGGCGGCCTGCTGACCTCGCGTCTGACCGACGTGCCCGGCAGCTCGGCGTACGTCGAGCGAGGAGCGGTGGCGTACTCGAACGCGGCGAAGATCGACTGGCTGGGCGTCGAGCCGGCGCTCATCGAGCGCCACGGCGCCGTCAGCGAGCCGGTGGCGCTGGCCATGGCGTCGGGTATCCGCCGCCGTACCGGAGCGGCATTCGGGGTGGGCGTCACCGGTATCGCCGGCCCCGGCGGTGGCACGCCGGAGAAGCCGGTCGGTACGGTAGCGATCGCGGTGGACGGTCCCTGGGGTCCTGCCGCGCGCACGCGGCGCTTTCTCGGCGTCCGTGAGCAGGTCAAGTGGCACGCCGCATCGGCGGCGATGGACGACGTGCGGCGAATGCTGCTGCAGGGGTCAGACCGGGGTCAGACCCCATGATGGATCCCGACGGGGTCAGACCCCGGTCTGACCCCACTGTCCATTTATCACTTCATGCGGCTGTTCGTCGCGCTCGACATCAGCGACGAGGTGCGCCGGCGCGCGCAGAAGGTGATGGACCGCCTCGAGCGCCAGCTGTCGCCGCCGGACCGGGGCGGCTCGCGCCGGCCCTCGCCCTTGCGGTGGGTGAGCGCCGAACGTCTCCACTTGACCCTCGAGTTCATCGGCGAGGTCGGCGATCCGATCGCGGAGGAGATCGAGGCGCGTCTCGCGGCGCCGTACCCCATCGCGCCGTTCGAGATCGCCCTGGGCGGCGTCGGAGTCTTTCCCCCCGCCGGCGGCCCGCGTGTGGTCTGGATTGGCGTCGTCAAAGGGGCCTCCCGCGTCGGCGAGGTCCAGGCGGAAACGGTCCGTCGGCTCCAGGGCCTGCCGCTTCGTGCGGACGAGCGGCCGTTCGCGGCCCATCTGACGCTGGGCCGCTTCCGCGAGACGGCGGCACGCTATCGCCACCGCCTGGAGGAGCTCCACAGGGCGGACGCGGGCCGATGTACGATTGACCACGTGACGCTGTATCAGAGCCGGCTGTCGCTCAGGGGGCCCACGTACGTCCCGCGCGTGCAGGCGCCGCTGTCGGGGCACGAGCCAGCCGGTCTGACGGCGCGCCAGGGAGGGCGCTGACCCGGTGCTGCTTGCCGCCATTGCCGTCGGCTACCTGTTCGGATCGGTGCCGTTCGCGTTCGTCCTGTCCCGGCGCTGGCGCGGCATCGATATCCGGCGCGCGGGGAGCGGCAACGTCGGTGCGGCCAACGTGCTGCGAACGAGCGGGGTGCGCGCGGCCCTGCTCGTGATGGCGCTCGACGTGTGCAAGGGGGCGGGCTCGGTGCTCCTCGTCCAGCGATGGGCCATGGGAGAAGCGGCGCCGGCCGCGGCTGGCTTCGCGGCCGTCATCGGCCATGTCTATCCGGTGTGGCTGCGCTTCCGGGGCGGCAAGGGCGTGGCGACCGCCGCGGGAGTCTTCTCCATCCTCACGCCATGGGCCATGCTGCCCGTCGTCGCGGTCTTCGTCGTCACCGTGTGGCTGACGCGTTTCATCTCGCTCGGATCGATTGCGGCGACGGTCGCGCTCGGGCCGCTGGCCTATGCCCTCCACGCGCCGCCCTGGATCGTCGTCGCGGCGGTCTCGGTTGCGGGCGTCATCGTGTTCCGCCATCGCGCGAACCTCGTGCGCATATGGTCGGGCACGGAGCGGCGCATCGGCCACCGGGTGCAGGTATGAGGCGCACGAGCGTGCTGGGCGCCGGCAGCTGGGGCACGGCCCTGGCCGTGCACCTGGTGCACGTCGGCCACGAGGTGCGGCTCTGGGGCCGCGATCCGGCGCTCGTCCGCGACATGCTGGCGCGGCGCGCCAACGCGGTGTACCTGCCCGATGTCGCGCTGCCGCCGGCGCTGCACCCGACGGCGTCGCTCGACGAGGCGCTGGACGGATCCGAGCTCGTCGTCTGCGCCGTGCCGTCTCACGGGGTGCGGTCGGTCATGCAGTCGGCGGCCGGTCTGGTTCCGGCCGGCGTGATCGTGGTGAGCGCGACCAAGGGGCTCGAGATGGAGACCTTCCTCCGCACTTCGGAGCGGCTGGGCCTCGAGCTCGGGGGCGGGCATCCGGTGGTCGTGCTCTCGGGACCGAGCTTCGCGGCGGAGCTCGCCCGGCAGCTGCCGACCGCCGTGTGCGCGGCGTCGCGCGATCAGGTGGCCGCCGAGCGGGTGCAGGCCGAGTTCCGGTCGTCCTACCTGCGCCTCTACGCGAGTACGGACGTCGTCGGCGTCGAGATCGGCGCCGCGATGAAGAACGTCATCGCCATCGCTGCCGGCGTCGTCGAGGGCCTGGGACTGGGCCAGAACGCCACCGCGGCGCTCATCACGCGCGGCCTGGTCGAGATCACCCGGCTCGCCTGCGCGCTCGGCGGGTGCCGCGAGACGCTCTCGGGCCTGAGCGGGCTCGGCGATCTCGTGCTGACCTGCACGGGATCGCTCAGCCGTAATCGCCACGTGGGCATCGAGCTGGCCCGCGGCCGCCCGCTGGCCGAGGTGCTCGGCGGCATGAAGATGGTGGCCGAGGGCGTCCGGACGGCCGGGGCCGCCCTTGCGCTCGGCACGCGCCACGGCGTCGAGCTGCCCATCACGATGCAGATGTACGAGGTGCTCGAGGGCCGAAAAACGCCGCGCGCCGCCCTCGTGGATCTGATGCTGCGGCCGCAGAAGGCGGAGTGACACTTCTGACTGAAATGCGAAGCGAGAAGTGCGAAGTGGGGAACGTCCGCGATGAGTTGGTAAGATCGTCCCATGGGTTGGTTTGGACGCATCCGCGAAGGGCTCTCCCGCACGACGCAGCAGATCGTCGATCGGTTCGACGAGATTGCGGGGCGTGCGGAGGTGGCGATCCGGCGCGGGACGCCGATCGACGTCGACACCGCGGACGCGCTCGAAGAGCTGCTGATCTCCGCCGATGTCGGCGTCGGCGCCACGGATCGGCTGCTGGAGGCGGTGCGGAGGAACGCGAAACCGGGCGAAGGGCTGCGCGAGATGGTCAGGCGCGAGCTGCTCGCGGTCTTCGCCGAGACCGAGACCCCAGTCGCCGACGGACACACGCCGCATGTCGTGCTGATCGTCGGCGTGAACGGCACGGGCAAGACCACCACCGTCGGCAAGCTGGCGAACCTCGCCCGGAGCGCCGGTGCGGAGCCGCTCATCTGCGCCGCCGATACGTTCCGGGCCGCGGCGGTGGAACAGCTGGAGATCTGGGCGAAGCGAGCCCGCGTCGACATCGTGCGCGCCGCCGAGGGCGCGGACCCGGCTGCCGTCGTCTACGATGCCATTTCGTCGGGCAAGGCGCGGCGCCGGACGCCGATTCTCGTCGATACGGCCGGCCGGCTGCACACCCGCGTCAATCTGATGAACGAGCTCCAGAAGATCCGCCGCATCGCCGCCCGCGAGGTCGAGGGAGCGCCGCACGAGGTCCTCATCGTGCTCGACGCGACGGTGGGACAGAACGGCCTCGCGCAGGCGCGCGAGTTCATGCACGCTGCGGGCGTGAACGGCGTCATCCTGACGAAGCTCGACGGGACGGCGAAGGGCGGCGTGGCTGTCGCCATCGCACACGATCTGAAGCTTCCCATCCGCTACGTCGGCGTCGGTGAAGGGATCGACGATCTGATCCCCTTCTCTCCGGCCGAATACGTGGACGCGCTGTTCGAAGAGAAATGGTGATGGCCGCCGAGCCCGGCGCGATTGCGGCGGACGCGGCGCACATGCGGCGCGCGCTCCGGCTGGCGGAGCGCGGGCGCGGCCGGACGTCCCCCAACCCGCTGGTCGGCGCCGTGATTGTCGACGAATCGGGCGTCATCGTGGGCGACGGGTTCCACGAGGCGGCGGGGCAGGCGCACGCCGAGGTACGCGCGCTCGAGGCCGCCGGGTCCCGCGCACGCGGCGCGACGCTGTACTGCACGCTCGAGCCCTGCTGCCACACGGGACGCACGGGCCCGTGCGTCGACCGCATCGTCGCCGCCGGCATCCGGCGCGTCGTGGCCGCCGCGACCGATCCGAATCCGCTGGTCTCGGGCGGGGGGTTCCGCGCCCTGCGCGCGCACGGCCTCGATGTCGTCGTCGGCGTGGAGGAGGCCGCCGCGCGCCGGCAGAACGCGGCGTTCTTCACGTGGATCCGCGAAGGCCGTCCTTACGTGATCGCAAAGGCGGCGGTCAGCCTGGACGGGGCGATCGCAGCGGCGCCGGGCGTCCGGAGCGAGATCAGCGGAGCCCTGGCGCGTCGCCTCGTACAGCGCACGCGCGCCGAGGTCGATGCCATCGGCGTCGGCTCCGGGACGGTGCTCGCTGACGATCCCGTGCTGACGGCGCGCGACGTGTATCGCAGCCGGCCGCTCGTGCGGGTGGTCTTCGACCGCCGGCTCCGCCTCCCGCTGGGCGCTCGCCTGGTGGCGAGCGCCGCCGAGGGCCCGGTCGTCGTGCTCACCAGCACGCGCGCCGTCGAGGAGCGCGCGCGCCATGCCGCGCAGCTGCGGGACGCCGGCATCTGCCTCGAGGCGCTCGCCGACCTGGGGCTGCCGGCGGCCATGGGTCGGCTGGCCGGCAGGGGCATCTCGTCGCTCCTGCTGGAGGGGGGCGCCGCCCTCCATGCGGCCGCCTGGAATGCGCGTATGATCGATCGGGTGCAGCTGTTCGTCGCGCCCTGCCGGCTCGGAAACGACGGCGTGCCCGTGTTCGGCGAGGCCCCGTTCTCGGTCGCGGACCTCGACAACCGGCGGGTCACGCCCTGCGGCGACGACGTCCTGATTGAAGGCGATGTTCAGCGGGCTGATTGAGGCGGTCGGACGCATCGAAGCGCACGAGCCGGCGTCCGGCGGCGTGCGCCTGACCATGGCCACGCCATGGACCGATCTGACCGCCGGCGAGAGCGTGGCGGTGAACGGCGTGTGCCTGACCGTCGTCGCGGCCGCGGACGGCTCGCTGCAGACGGACGTCGGCCCGGAAACGCTCCGCGTCACGACGCTCGACGGGCTCCGCGCCGGCGATGCCGTCAACCTGGAGCGGGCGCTGCGGGCTGGCGATCGGCTGGGCGGTCACTTCGTGCAGGGGCACGTGGACGGCACGGGGCGCCTCCTCGCGAGTCGTCCGGCGTCGGAGTTCACCTGGATGACGTTCTCGTTCCCGCCGGAGCACGCGGCGTGGATCATCCCGAAGGGTGCCATTGCCGTCGACGGCATCAGCCTCACCGTGGCGGCGCTGGGGAGCGCGCAGTTCGACGTGCAGGTGATTCCCTTCACGTGGACGCACACCACGCTGTCGCGGCGGCGCGCCGGCGATCCCGTCAACCTCGAGTTCGATCTGCTCGGCAAGTACGCGGTGCGCGCGGCGCAACTCGCAGCCGGGCACCACGGCGCGCCGGCGCCGTCATGGTCATGACCTCCAGTTCCAGCACCCGCAAGGCGTCGACGCGAGGACTGCGCCTCGCCGGCGAATCGCGCCCGCGCCGCCCCTTCGCCCCGATTCCCGAGGCCGTCGAGGCCATCCGGACCGGAGGCATGGTCATCGTCGTCGACGACGAGGACCGCGAGAACGAAGGAGACCTCACCGTTGCCGCGGAGAAGATCACGCCGGAGATCGTGAACTTCATGGCGACGCACGGCCGCGGGCTCGTCTGTCTGGCCCTCATGCCGGAGCGTCTCGACCATCTGGAGATTCCGCTCGAGGTGTCGATCAATTCGTCGCTGCGCGAGACGGCGATGTGCGTCTCGATCGATGCGAAGGGAAAGACGAGCACCGGCATCTCAGCCGCGGATCGCGCGGCGACGATCCTGACCGCGATCGATCCGGCGGCCACGCCGCAGGATCTCCTGCGGCCGGGGCACGTCTTTCCGCTTCGTGCGCGCGCCGGGGGCGTCATGGTGAGGGCCGGGCACACGGAAGCCGCCGTCGACCTCGCCCGCCTGGCCGGCCTGACCCCCGCGGGCGTGATCTGTGAAGTGATGGCCCGCGACGGCAGCATGGCGCGCGTGCCGGAACTGACGCGCTTCGCCCGGCGGCACGGCCTGCCGCTGATCACGATCGCGGATCTGATCAGCTACCGCATGGGCACCGAGCGGCTCGTGCGGCGTGTGGCCTCCGCGAAGCTGCCGACCGACGATGGAGACTTCCAGGTCTACGCCTACGAGAGCCTCCTCGACGGCGAGACGCACGTCGCGCTCGTCCGCGGCGACATCGGCGACGGCAGCGATGTGATGGTGCGCGTCCACTCGAAGTGCCTGACCGGGGATGTCTTCCACTCTGCGCGCTGCGACTGCGGGCCCCAGCTTCACACCGCGATGAAGCGGATTGCGCTCGAGGGCCGCGGCGTCCTGCTGTATCTGAACCAGGAGGGGCGCGGCATCGGGCTCGCCAACAAGATCCGGGCGTACGAGCTGCAGGACCAGGGCTGTGACACGGTGGAGGCCAACGAGCGCCTCGGCTTCAAGCCGGATCAGCGCGACTACGGCATCGGCGCCCAGATTCTCGGCGACCTCGGCGTCCGAACGATGCGGCTGCTGACGAACAACCCGCGGAAGTTCGTCGGCCTGCAGGGATATGGCCTTGCGGTCTCGGAATCCGTTCCCCTGGAAATCCCCGTCTCGGAGTTCACGCGTGCCTACCTCAAGACCAAGAAGGAAAAGCTTGGCCACAAGCTGTCCGGGGTCTAGGTCGCTCGTTCCTGCGGCGCTGGCGCTGCTGCTCGGTGGGGCGCTTCCGGCGGGCCTGTTCGCGCAGTCCGCCGCGCCGGAGGCGCTG
>Ga0299913_10000553_pt1 | contig 24392 bp, 18 predicted proteins | sample RVTome_9_FD_201360 | JGI IMG/M metagenome (GOLD analysis project Ga0299913, IMG submission 201360) | Soil microbial communities from uranium-contaminated site in the Upper Colorado River Basin, Wyoming, United States - RVT155D38 (version 2) ... | reverse complement strand
TCGACCTCGCCACGACGCAGTCGCTATCGGTGATCGCGGCCGTCCGGCGCGCGGCGCCGGACGCGCGCATCGTCGCACTCGGAGCCGACCGTGAGGAGCAGGCCCTTGCGTGTGCGCGCGCGAACGTGCGCGGCTTCGTGACCCGCGACCAGAGCCTCGACGAGCTCGTCAGCACGGTCGTCGAGGTCGCGCGCGGGCGCGAGCTCTGCCCGCCGAGCGTCGGCGTGCTGCTCCTGCGAGTCATGGGCGGCAACGCCGCGCCGGACCACGGCCGGGGCGACGCGCTCACAGACCGCGAGCTCGACGTGCTCAAGCTGCTCGAGCGCGGGCTGTCGAACAAGGAGATTGCGGCCGCGCTCGTGATCGAGCCCGCGACGGCGAAGAACCACGTCCAACACGTGCTGCGCAAGCTCCACGTGCACCGTCGCGGCCAGGCCGCGGCGCTGGGCCGCCGCCGGCTCGAGGTCAGCTGAGCCGTTCGGCTCATGGCCTGGACCGGATGGCCCGGTCCTTTGGGTGTGCCGAAGACAGCCCGTCCGGTCCATAGACGGCGCTGCCGGCGGGGGAAACAATCGGCCGGTGTCGTTCCCAAGCCTCACTCGAAGGCGGCAAGCGCATGGAGACGCTCTGCGTTTACGTCGGCGCCATGCCGTGCATGGCGCGCGACATCACGACTCGGGCGCTGCAGAACCTCGGATCCGCGGTTCTCGACGCGCCCTCGGATCCCACGGCCATGCGCCCCGCGGGGGGCGGACTTCCGCCGATCCTCATCGTCGCGACGCGCGGGGAGCGACTCGAGCCGTACGAGCAGGACCTCCTGGCGGCGATGCCCGACGCCGTGATTGTCGCGTTCGACGAGGACGGCCGCAGCATCGCCAAGTACGAGCTCTGGCCCCGGCGCTCGGCGCTCGGGGAGCTGTCCGTGGAGGCGATCGCCGCCGCCGTCAGCACGGCGTCGAGCTGGGACGAGCGCTTCCGTGACTGACGTCCGGATCGATCCACCGAAAGGACGCGCTGCGCGATGACACAGGTCACTTACCCGGGGGTGTACATCAAGGAGGTGCCGAGCGGCGTTCGCACGATCGCCCCGGTTTCCACCTCCGTCTGCGCGTTCGTCGACTTCTTCCGCGAGGGGCCGATGAACGAGGCCGTCGAGATCGACGGCAAGGCCAGCTTCGACAGGGTCTTCGGTGGGCTGCACCGAGACAGCGAAGCGAGCTACGCGATCGATCAGTTCTTCACCAACGGCGGAACGAAGGCGTACGTCGTCCGCGTCGCCAGCGGCACGCCCGCCGTGGCGCGCGTGACGATCCGCAGCCAGGCGCGCGCGGGGGTCGCGCAGATCGATCTGCTCAGCGTGCAGGCCGCGAGCGCGGGCGCGTGGGGCAACAACCTACGTGTACGCGTCTCGCACAACGCCGACGGCACGTTCAACCTCGGCGTAACGCGCTTCAGCGGGACCGACGCGGCGGCCAAGATCGTCGCCGGCGAGCCGCCGTTCCTGAACCTCTCGATCGACCCCAACTCACCGCGGTACGTCGAGAAAGTGGTCAACGACGCTTCGGTCCTTGTGCAGGTCGACCACCTCGCGCCAGCGGATGACCGCTTGCCCGCCGCGAACGGGACGGCCGGACGCGAGATCACGCTCGACTCCGCGGGCATCGCGGCGTTGCACCCCAATAACAAGACGTTCACGGTGACGGTGACCGACCCCGGGCCCGGTGCCGACCCGACGGTCGCGCACACGGCCACCCTCGACTTCGACAACACAACTGCAAACCCCGCGCCGACCACGGCGAAGGGCCTGCGGGCGAAGGTCGAGTCGGCGATCCAGACTGCGGTCGACGCCCAGGGGGCCACGCACCCGCTGCTTGCCGGGGCGGCGGTGCAGCTGATCGAGACGGCGACCGGCTACCGCTTCGTCGTGGAGCCCAACCGCAAGGCGCGCGAGTTCGCGTCGCAGCTGATCCTGGACGTCACGGCGGCGACCGGCAGCACCGGCGCCGACGCGCTCGGCCTCGCCGGCACCGGCGTCGGCGACAACGTGCAGGACTACGACCTCGGCTCCACGCTCGACGCTGGCTCGCAGGCCGCCGGCGCGGCCGGCGCGGACGGTCTGCTGCCCGACAAGAGCGCGCTCGCCGGCGCGCCCGGCGAGCCGCCAACTGGGATGTACGCGCTCGCGAAGATCGACCTCTTCAACATGCTCTGCATCCCGCGCGCAGCCGTGTTGTCGGACGCCCAGGCTGATGCGCTGATCGGCGACGCGCTGACGTTCTGCGAGGAACACCGGTCGATGCTGCTGATCGACATCCCGGCCGATCGCAACACCGTGCAGGAGATCCTCGACTGGATCGACGACAACGCGAACTACCGTCACCCGAACTCGGTGTTGTACTTCCCGCGCGTCCGGATCGCCGACCCGCTCGACGAGTTCCGCCTGCGGTCGATCGGCGCCGCCGGGACGGCGGCCGGCATCTTCGCGCGGACCGATGCGACGCGCGGCGTGTGGAAGGCGCCGGCGGGCCTCGAGGCGTCGCTGCGCGGCGTCTCCGAGCTCGACTTCAAGCTGACTGACCCGGAGAACGGCACGCTCAACCCGCTCGCCGTGAACGCGATCCGCGTGTTCCCGATTCACGGCCAGGTCGTGTGGGGCGCGCGCACGCTTGATGGCGCCGACGCCAAGGCGTCGGAGTGGAAGTACATCAGCATCCGCCGGACCGCCCTGATGATCGAGGAGTCGCTGTTCCGCGGCACCAAGTGGGTTGTGTTCGAGCCCAACGACGAGCCCACGTGGGCGAAGGTTCGGCAGAACGTCGGCGCGTTCATGATGAGCCTGTTCCGTCAGGGCGCGTTCCAGGGCTCGACGCCGGACAAAGCGTTCTACGTCAAGTGCGACGGCGAGACGACTACGGCCAACGATCGCAACCTCGGGATCGTGAACATCGAGGTCGGGTTCGCCCCCCTCAAACCGGCCGAGTTCGTCGTGATCAAGATCCAGCAGATCCCCGACGTGTAGTCGGAGGAGGTCACCATGGCGAACGGGTTCACGGTCAACGCCCATCGCGTCGACCCGTACAAGAACTTCAAGTTCCGGGTGAAAAACGCGGACGGCAAGACGGTGCTCGGCGTGAGCAAGGTCAGCCCGCTCAAGCGCACGACCGAGGTCGTGCGGCACCGCAGCGGCAACGAAAACAGCCACGACAGCCCGTCGCCCGGGCGGAGCGTGTTCGAGGCGATCACGCTTGAGCGCGGAATCACGCACGACACGGAATTCGAGCGCTGGGCGAACATGGTCCACCCTTACGCCGGCGACGCGGCCATGGACCTCGTCAACTACAAGCAGGAGTTGACGCTCGAGGTCATGGACGAGAAGGGGCTCGTCGCGCTGCGCTACTTCCTGCACCGCTGTTGGGTGAGCGAGTTCGTCGCGATGCCCGACCTCGACTCGATGGCCAACGTGACGGCGATCGAGTCGGTCAAGCTCGAGCTCGAGGGCTGGGAGCGCGACGTTGCGACGGTCGAGCCGGACGAGGCGTCGGCGGTCCCGGTGGGCGGGTAGGCCCCAATGCCCGGCCTCGCCGTACGGCCGTTCGGCGTGCAGCCGGGCGACCTCGACGTCGAGTTCGACGCCGGCGACCGGGCGGAGCTGGCCACCGCCGTGCTGGCGGGGTGCGTGCTGGAGCCGGACGGCGCCCCGCTCGGTGGCGAGCACGCGCGTGCGCTGCCGATCGGCACGCGGCTCGGCGCACTCGTCGCGGTCACGCGGATGTCAGGCCGGCGCGAGCTGAGCCAGGTGTCCCGCTGCCCCGGCTGCGACGAAGAGTTCGAGGTCGAGCTCGCGCTCGACGCACTGGCGTCCGCCCAGGAGGCGGCCGAGGCCGACGCTCCGGCCGCGGTGGAGTGGGGCGGCACGACCTACCGGCCCCGGCGGCCGACCGGCGACGACCTGCGGCACTGGCGCGGCCGACCGCCGTCCGACGCGGAGATCGCCGAAGCGCTCGGCGGGCCGGGCGACGAGGCGCCTGCTGAGCTGCTCGCCGCGATCGAGGCCTCGCTCGATGCGGCGGACCCGCTTGTGGATGCAGCTGTCCGCTCGGCGTGCCCGGCATGCGGAGAGGCGGTCGAACTGCCGGTCGACCTCGAGGGCGAGCTGCTCGCGCTCGCGCGGCGCGACCAGGACGAGCTGCTCGAGGACGTCGCCGCGCTGGCCGGCGCGTTCCACTGGAGCGAGCACGACATTCTCGCACTGCCGCCTCGGCGCCGGCGTCGCTACCTGGCGATGGTCGAGTGATGCCGTACTTCGACCGCATCCGGCGGCTGGCCGCGGCCCACGGCGCACCGGGGCGCCCGCGCGCCTGGGGGCTCGAGGTCGAGGCCTTCCGCCCGGCCGCCGCGGCAACGCCGCCCGCGGCCGCGCCGACGATGCGCACGACGCCGCCGCCGGCCCCCGCCGCGCCAAGCCTCCCCTCCCCCAGACGCGCCCGCGATCAGCGTGCAACCCATGCGGCGCCGCTTCGCGGGTCCCCCGCGCCGGTCGTCACGCCATTGTCGGACCCCGTGGCCACGCGTCTCGCGGCGAGCGCGGCCGCCCGCCCCGACGCGCCGCCCGCCCGCACCGAGGCGCCACAGGCCCCGCGCGATCTGGGGCCGAACCCGCCCGACGCGCGAGCTGACGCGCCGCCGCCGGACGCGCGAACTGACCCGCCGCCTGACACCCCGCCGCTCCGGTCCCTGGAGGTCGTCAGCAAGGCCGCGCGGGTGGCGCCGGCTGCAGACGCGGCCGAGGTGATCAGCGCGCCGCCGCCTCAGACCGCGCCGATGCCTGAGACCGCGGCGCCCCCCGCGACGCCGGTGACCGAATCGCCGGAGATGGCTGGGCGCGCCCATCGCGCGCTCGCCGAGGTGCGCCGCTGGATGGAGGAGCCGCCCGGCCGCCGCGAGGCCGATCGACCGCGCCCACGGCGCGCCGCGTCCGCCGCGGACACCGAGCCGCCGCTGTCGATCGGCACGATCGAGGTGACCGTCGAAGCAGCGCCCGCGCCGCGACCGGCGCCCGCCGTTGCGCCGCCGCCTCTGTCCCCGCGGCGCGCCGGCCGCGACGTGGTTCCTCGCGACTACCTGCGCGGGTGGTGACGCATGCCGCTGGCTGACTCCAGCCGCGCGCTCGGGGCTGTGGCCGGGCTGCTCACGCAGCGGATCGAGCTGCTCACCGGACACAACGTCACGGTCGGGCGCCCGGAGCCGCCGAGCGCCAACGGCGGCATCGGCAACCCGCGCCTGAACCTCTTCCTCTACGAGGTGGTGTTCGACCCGAGCCTGCGCAACACCCCACTCGACGAGGGGCAGGACGCACCGCTATGGCTCGTAGTGCGCTATCTGATGACGCCGTTCGACGACGAGGGCGAGAGCGACACCGCCGACGCCTACCGGGTGCTCGGCGACGGGCTGCGCGCGCTCCAGTCGCTTGCGCTGCTCCCGGTCGCCGGCCTGCAGCCCGAGGATCAGGCGGCGCTGGACCCGAACCCGCAGCAGCTGCGGCTGACCTTCAACGAGGCGCCGTCGTCGCTGCTCTCGAGCCTCATGCAGGGGACCGACGAGAGGTACCGCTTCTCGATGTGCTTCGAGGTGCGCCCGGTGATGATCGCTCCGGCGGCGCCGGCGGCGTACTCGCTGTTGATCGGCATCGACTACACGGGCGCGCCGGGCGCCGAGGCGCCAAACGGCGGCATCGGCCTGTCCGTCGAGCCGACCTTGGGGCCGGTCATCGACCGCGTGACGCCGCCGAGCTTCAAGGCCGGCGACCCTCCCGTACGGATCGACGGCACCGACCTCGACCTCGGTGGACTTGAGGTCCAGCTCGGGCCCGTGCTGCTGCCGCTGACACTCGACGCCGCCCGCAACGCGGTCTTCAACCCCACCAAGGCTGCGCTCAGCGGCACAGCGATCTCCGCCTCCAGCCACGCGCTGACCGTCGTCCGCACGCTGTCGACCGGGCGCCGCCGCTCGAGCAACATCGCAGTCGTCAACCTGCTGCCCGAACTCGACGCTGCCGCCTTCGACCAGGGCGAGATCGACCTCCAGGGGTTCCACCTCGGGACGGCCGACGACGATGTGGTCGTCGGGCTCTATCGCAACGGCGCCACCGTGCGCTCGTACGACGACGTCGTCAACGCCGCCGGCGCCCCGCCCGCGCAGACGCACCGTCGCGTTCGGCTCGCGCCGCCTGCGCTGCCCGGCGACGCCTACCGCGTGGTGCTGCGCGTCAACGGCCAGCAGGCACGACAGAGCCCGGAGGTGACGCTCCCGTGAGCACCGCCACCGCGCCGGCGAGCTTCTCCCCGCAGCTCGTGCCCGAGGACGAGCTGGCGCGCTACTGGCTCCGCCAGGTCACGCTGCGCCTGCGCCGCGAGGTGCTGTGGATGTGGCACCAGCGCGGCCAGCCCGCGCGCGGCCGGCGCTCCGCGCTTCCGCCGGCGACCGACCCGACCGTCGAGGCGCTCGATCTCGCACGCTACTGGGAGGACAAGCAGCGCTTCTTCGCGCACGACGAGACCGCGCGCTACCTCGGCGCGCAGATCGCGGCCCCGGAGCCCGAACGCCTGGGTCGGCCGCCGCGGGGATCGTTCGCGTGGGCCGCCCGCGAGCTGGACCTGCAGCCGTGCGAGCGCTTCCTGCTGGCGCTCGCGATCCTGCCCGGCTTCGACAGCGCGGCGGGCGCGATCGTCGCGGCCTGCGTCAACGACCCGGCGGCCGTGAACCCGACGCTCGCGCTGGCCCAGCGGCTGTGGGACGAGCCGGTCGAGCTGCTGACGACCGCCGAGTCGGGCCACCGGCTGGAGCGGCACGGCCTGCTCGAGCGGCCCGTGCGCGACACGACCGTCGACTGGCGCGGCGCGCTTTTCACGCCCGCGCTGGTGGTCCGGACGCTGCTGTTCCCGTCCGCCGACCCGCCAGCGCAGCTCCGCCGCCTTGCGCAGCCGGACGGCGAGCGGATCGTCCCGCAAGGTCCGGCGCACCTCGAGATCGTGCCGGTCATCGGGCCACGCGGCGCCGACCACGCCGAGGCGGCGGCAGACGTGTGCACGGCGGCCGGCCGGATGGTCGACGTCTTCGCCGGGGGGATCGAGACGCTCGGGACGCCCGGACTGCTCGAGGCGCTGGCGTGCACGTGCTGGCTGCGCGGCGTCGACCTGTTCCTGGATCTCGACGCCGCCGCCGCAGCGCTCGCCGCCCGCCCACTGCGCCTACCCAGCGCCGCGCTCGGCCTCCGCCTGCTGCTCGCCGTCGAGGGTCGCGGCGGCCCGGCCGAGGTGCCGCCGGGGCTGCTGGCGCCGCCCGTGCACGTTCCGCCGCTCTCGTACGAGGCGCGCCTCGAGCTGTGGCGGCAAGAGCTCGATCACGAGGTCGTGGTCGACGTCGCGCGTCGGTTCCGCTTCGAGGGCGGGGCGATCCGCTCGGTTGCCCGCCGCGTGCGTCGCGACGGAGCGGTCAGCCGCGAGCGGCTCGTGACGGCGTGCCGCGAGGAGCTCGAGCTCGACCTCGGCGAGCTGGCCGAGGAGGTGCGCCCGCGCTTCCGCCGCGACGAGCTCGTGCTGCCGCGCAAGCAGTCGCTCCAGCTCGACGAGATCCGCCAGGCCATGGCTTCGCTCGCCGAGGTCCATCACGAGTGGGGCACCGGCCGCGTCTGGCACGACGCGGGGCTGGCCGTCCTGTTCGCCGGCGCGCCCGGCACCGGCAAGACGATGGCGGCCGAGGTGCTCGCCGCCGATCTCGGGCTGCCGCTCTACCGGGTCGACCTCTCGCAGGTCGTCAACAAGTACATCGGTGAAACCGAGAAGAACCTCCGGCGCGTGTTCGACGCCTGCGAGGCAAGCGACATGATCGTGCTGTTCGACGAGGCCGACGCGCTGTTCGGCCGGCGCACGCAGGTCCGCGACGCGCACGACCGCTACAGCAACCTCGAGGTCAGCTATTTGCTGAGCCGCATGGAGCGGGCGAAGGGCGTCACGATCCTCGCCACCAACCGCAAAGACGACCTCGACGGCGCGTTCCTGCGGCGCCTGCGCTACGTGATCGACTTCCCGCTCCCGGACGTCGCCGAGCGGCGCGGCATCTGGGCGGTTGCGATCCCGGAGGGTGTCGACGGCTCCGCGCTCGACCTCGACTTCCTGGCCGAGCGGTTCCCGCTCACCGGCGGCCACATCCGCTCGGCGATCTTCAACGCCTGCCTGCAAAGCGCGGCCGGGGGCGGCGGTGCGCCGCGACTGTCGATGGAGGCGGTGCTGATCGCGGTACGGCGCGAGCTCGACAAGGCCGAGCGGGCCGTCAGCCTGGAGCGGTTCGGCGAGTACGCCGAGCTCGTTCAGGAGCGGGCGTCGTGACCGAGCGCGTCCACGTCGAGCGGGTGCAGGTGCGCGTGCGCGGCGGCTCGCCACAGGCCGCGCGGGCGCTCGCCGCCGAGCTGCGCAGCGGGCTGCGGCCCGCGCTTGAGGCCGAGATCTCCCGACCGGCCGGGGCCGCACCGGCGAGCCCGCCGGTGACGGCGGTCGCGCGCGCGGTCGCCGACGGCATCCGGAGGGAACAGCAATGAGCCTGTTGCTCAAAGGCGCACTGATCGAGTACGCGAGCGACTTCCTCGGGCCGCTGCCGAACGTCGTCGTGTTCCAGTTTAACCCGCTGCAGGTGACACGCACGATCGAGGTCCCGCCGCGACCCACCGGCGCCAGCAGCCGCGAGACGAGCCAGGCCGGCGAGGTCCCGATCGAGAAGCTCGATCTGACCGCGTCGTTCAGCGCGGCGGACATGCTCGCCTCCAACAACGTCCTCGCGCGCGCGACCGGCATCGCCTCCTACCTGGCGGCGCTCGAGCTGATGGCCAACGCGAAGGCCGCCGAGGGCGGGCTGCTCGGCGCGGCGATCGACGCGGTGGGCGCGCTGCTCGGCGGCGGCGGGGGCGCCGACCCGACGCAGCCCATCCCACGCGAGGCGTACCCGCGGCTGATCTTCATCTGGGGGCTCACGCGCGTGCTGCCGGTGATGGTCACCTCGATGAAGATCACCGAGACGCAGTTCGACTTCCTGCTCAACCCGATCGAGGCGGAGGTCGAGATCGGCCTGACCGTCATCCGGCCCGACCCGTGCGCAAAGGACCTCGTCGCCGAGGGCGCGAGCATCTACACGGCTACCGCGAAAGAGGCGATGGCCGTCGCGAACCTCGCCAACGTCGCGGGTGAGGTCGCCGACCTGGTGTCGTTCTGATGGCTTTCCTGAAGACATCCCGCTACGCCGCCGTGCCGACCGTCGAGACGGCCGCGAGCGGCGGGCGGACGGTCACGGCGATCGGGCTGCGCACGCTCCCGCCCACCGACGGCGACCCGTACATCGTGCTCGAGAACGACCGGCTCGACCTGATCGCCGACCGCTCGTACGGCGACGCGACGCGCTTCTGGCGGATCGCCGACGCCAACAGCGAGCTCGACGCCCGGCGGCTGGTGGAGCCGGGCCGCGACATCGACCTCCCGCCGACGAAATGACCGGCGCCGAGTACAAGCTGCTGTTCGACGGCACGCCCGCCACCAAAGAGCAGCTCGAGCGCTTCGAGACGATCACGGTCGACCAGGACGCTGACCGACCATGGCAGGCGCGACTGGAGCTGTCGGTCCGCATCGACGACCAGGGCAACTGGGTCGAGGACGACGAGCCGTTCATGCAGATCCTGCATCGCGTCCGCGTGGAGCTACGGCTCGGCGAGGGAGACTTTCAGCCGCTGATCGACGGCCCGATCGTCGGTTTCGACAGCGACCGGAGGTCGGCGCCCGGCCAGAGTGTTGTGACCGTGATCGTCCACGACGACAGCGCGCTGCTCAACCGCGACGCGTCGGTCGTCTCCTATTCCGCCGGCCTCAAGGACTCCGAGATCGCGTCGCAGATCTTCGGCGACTACCCGGAGATCATCGGCTCGACCGAGGTCGAGCCCACGCCCGCGCCGCCTGCCGCCCAGCAGCCGGAGATGCGCCGTCGCGGCACCGACATGCAGTTCCTTCGCCAACTCGCCCAGCGCAACAACTTCGCCTGCGGCGTCGCCCCGGGCGCGCGGCCGTCGAGCTCGATCGGCATCTTCCACAAGAGACCGGTGTTCGGCGACGAGCCCCCGCCGTTGGTGCTGCTCGGCCGCGATCGCAACATCGAAACGTTCGACGTCAAGCTCAACGCGCACGGGCAGAGCAACGTCGTCGCGTCGACGCTGAGCTTCAGCGACAAGTCGACGGTCACGCGTTCGTCGCAGGTGCGCGACCTCGGGATCGCGGGGCAGCAGCAGCTGGCGCCGGGGAGCGGCGAAACCGTTGACCTCCAACACCGGGTCGACAGCGCGGCCGAGCGCAGCAGCCGTGCGTTCGAGGCGACCGGCTCGGTGCGCCAGGGCTGCTACTCCGGGATCCTGGTGCCCTTCCATCCGGTCACCACGCAGCTCGGCACAACGCACACGAGCGGGAAGTACACGATCGAGAAGGTCACGCACCGGCTCGGCCGGTCGGAGTACACGCAGGACTTCACGCTCGTCGCCGACCAGCTGTCCGAGTCGGCGGCCGGCAGCAGCCTGATCCCGGCGGGGCTGTTCTGATGACCGATCGCAGCACCGAGCTCCCGGTCGCGCTCGCCGAGTACCTTGACGGGCACTGCTTCGGCAAGTACCGCGGCATCGTCGACTCGCTCGGCAGCGGCGCGGAGCTCGGGCTGATCAAGGCACTCGTCCCCGAGGTGCTCGGCGAGGAGGTCTCGCAGTGGGCACGACCGGCCGTCCCGTTCGCGGGCGCCAAGCACGGGTTCCTCGCCCTTCCCGAGGTGGGCGACGGCGTCTGGATCGAGTTCGAGGCCGGCAACGTCACCCAGCCGATCTGGAGCGGCTTCTGGTGGGGCGACGACGAGATCCCGGATCCGGGGGCCGAGAAAACGCGCGTGTTCGCAACCTCCAACGGCCACAAGCTCGTGCTCGACGAGGACGCCAACGAGGTGCGGATCGAGCACGGCGGCGGCCCGTCCATCGTGCTCACCGACAGCGACATCACGATCGCCGTCGACTCGAAGAAGATCGTCATCTCGTCGAGTAGCGTCAGCATCAACGACGGCGCCCTGGAGGTCACGTGATGCCGGGCAAGGTGCTCACGACCGCCAGCACGGTGCAGTGCCCGCACGGCGGACAGGCGTCCCTCAGCACCGCCAACACGAAGGTCTCGACGATGGCCGGCAAGGTGCTGCTGGAGAGCGACATCCACACCGTCGCCGGCTGCTCGTTCATGATCGGCAACAAGCCGTCGCCATGCCTGCGGATCGAGTGGAAGGCCGGCGCCGCGAAGGCGAAGGCCAACCAGACCGGCGTGCTGGTCAAGAGCAGCACCGGGCTCTGCTACAGCCCCGAGGGTGCGCCGCAAGGGCCGGCGACCATCGTCATGGCCGACCAGAAGGCGAGCGCGCAATGAGGGCGTACGGCGCCTATCCCGCGTTCCCGCTCCGGATCGGAGAGGACGGCCGCACCGCGTGCGTCGCCGGCCGCGACCAGCACCTCGCCGAGGAGGTGCTGCAACTCATCCTCACTGCGATCGGCGAGCGGCTGTTCCAGCCAACGCTGGGCACCAACGTTCGCCGGCTCGTGTTCGAGAACCTCGACGAGGTCACCGCCGGAATCACGAAGTCGACGATCACCCAGGCGCTCACACGCGTTCTCGGTGACCGCGTCGACCTCGAGGACCTCGTCGTGGAGGCGGAGGAGTCGACAATCACGGTCGACCTGCGGTACCGCCCGGCCGGCAGCCCCGACACCCGCGTCCTGCGCCTCCAGCGCACCGAGGACTGACGGCATGGTCGTCACCGACACCGATGCACGCGAGGTCCGCGCCGCCACGCTCGAGGCCAAGAACCTCAACGGCTTCGACTTCGTGCTCGTATCGCTCGCAGGCGGGGCAGCGGCCACGCTCGAGGTGCACTTCCTGAACGCCAACCGGCTCCCGGCGCTGCTGGCCGCGAGCGCTCCGGCCAAGACGCTGTTCCCGATCCGCGGCGGTCTACGCGTCCGCGCGGGGGCGGCGTCCGGTGAGGTGCAGGTGACCGGTACGTTCGTGCAGGTCACGGGCAGCCTGCCAATCGCGTCCGCCGGGTTGTCGGTCGCCGAGACGCTGACGATCGCCGTCGCGGGCCAGGCGGTGAGCGTCGTGCTCCCTGCTGGGACGGTCATCGAGAAGGCGGTCGGGCTCATCAACGACGAGCTCGGCTCGCGTGCGCGAGCCGCCGAGGTCGACGGGCGGCTCGCCGTCATGGCGGAGCGGACGTTCGACGTCGAGGTCACCTCCTCGCGGGCTGACCCCGGTAACGGCCGCGGCACGGGCTTCGACACGGCTCCGGCGAGGCCGCCGGCGGATGTCCTCAACCTGGTCGTACGGCCGATAGGTGACTACTCCACCTACACGCTCGGGACCGGGCCGGCGGTACCCGGGTTCGACCCCGTGTTCGCCGAAGTCGGCTTCAAGTTCCGCCCCGGCTGCTTCTCCACCAACTGCGCGCCCGACTGGACGCCGGCAGCGCCGGCCGTGACGGACCCGACGATCGACTACCTCGCCAAGGACTTCGACTCCTTCCGGCACGTCGCGATGGGTTGGATGCAGGCGCGCGTCCCGGGCTGGACGCCCACCAGCGAAGCCGACCTCAGCCAGGTGCTGCTCAGCCTGATGAGCGCAGCTGCGGACGAGCTGAGCGACTACCAGGACCGCGTGATGAACGAGGCGTACCTCGCTACCGCGCGCAGCCGCGTCTCACTCGCCCGCCACGCCCGGCTGCTCGACTACCACGTCCACCAGGGCAACCAGGCGTCCGCATGGATTGCGCTCGCGCTGATCGCGGGCGCCGAGATCCCGCCGGGCGAGGTGGTCGAGGTGTGGGCCGGGCGCGAGGAGGCGGGCCGGCCGGCCGGCGACGCGGCGGTGTTCCGCGGCGAGATGCCGCACATGCACCAGCTGCTCAACGCCGTGCCGCTGCACACGTGGAGCGGTGCCCTGCCCGGGCTCGCAGCCGGTGCCGTCGCCGCCGACCTCGCGATGCCGAACCAGGCGGCCGCCGACATAGTGGCGGAGCTCATCGCCACCGGCGGGGTGCCGCGGCTGCTGATCCAGGAGCACCGCGACCCGCTGACCGGCAACGCCGCAGGCGCCGACCCCGACAAGCGCCAGCTCCTCGAGCTCGATCCCGGCCCGACGCAGTCGCTGCGCGACCCGGTGACCGACAGCTGGTACGTGAGCGTCGCGTGGCGCGAGGCGGACCGTCTGCGCCGCGACTACACATTCGCGGCGCAGACGCCGTTCGGCGCGTTCTCCGACGTCAGCCTGTTCCACGGCAACGTCGCCGAGCTCCGCCACGGCCGCGAGGTCACCGTGACGTTCCGGCCTCCGGGCTCCGTGCTCGCGCCGGGTGAGCGCACGCTCGAGCCGACACAGGCTGACGAGCTCGGACGCCCGCGCTGGGGCACACTCGCGCGCCTGGACCCCGACACCCCTCTTCTCTACCTCGACACGCCGCCGACGTCCGACGTGCCGCCGCAGTCGACGCTTACGGTGACGGACGTCGGCGGCGAAGCATGGAGCGAGGTGATCAGCCTCGTGCCGAGTAGCGGCAGCGACCGCGACTTCGTCGTCGAGACCGACGAGCTCGGCCGTAGCGCGGTCCGCTTCGGCAACGGCGTCAACGGCGAGAACGTCCCCGCGGGCGGCTCGATCCGGTGCACCTATCAGACCGGCAACGCGCTCGAGGGCAACGTCGGGCGGGACCGGATCGTCCGCACCGCGCACCCCAAGGTCGCGGCGGCCTGGAACCCGTTCGACGTCACCGGAGCGCGCGATCCGGAGCCACGTGACGTGATCGTCCGCAACGTTCCCGAGGCGTACGCGGCGCGCCAGTTCCGGGCGATCACGCTCGCCGACTACGTCGAGCGTGCAGGGGAGGTCGCCGGCGTCGCGCGTGCGGCCGCGGCTTATGCGTGGACGGGCAGCTGGCGGACGGTGCGCCTGACGATCGACCCCGCCGGCACCGACGTGTTGCGTCCCGAGCTGCGCGCCGCGGTCGCGGGCCACCTCGAGCCGCTGCGGTTGATCGGCGAGGATCTCGAGATCCGCCCGCCCGTGTTCGTGCCGCTGCGGATCGTGCTCTCCGTCTGCTCCGACCCGGAAATCTGGCTCGACGACGTCCGCTTCGTGCTCGAGCAGGAGTTCTCCGACGGCTATACGCCCGACGGGCGGCTCGGCTTCTTCCATCCCGACGCGTGGACGTTCGGCCAGACACTGCACGCGAGCCAGATCCTCGGCCGGCTCGAGCAAGTGCCGGGGATCGCGTTCGCGCGCTCGGTCCGCCTCGGTCGCTGGGACGCGCCGACACCCGGCAGGCGCGACCGGATCGACGTCGGGCCGAGCGAGATCATCCAGGTCCACAACGACCCCGACCACATGGAACTGGGGTCGATCGTGCTCGACCTCGGCGGTGGGCGCGGCTGATGGCGGGTTTCCCCACCCGTCCTGACAACCGGCCGTCGCTGCCGCGGATCGGCTACCGGATCGGGACGTATTCCGACATCCGCGCCGACCTGGTCCGACGGCTTAACACGACGCCCGAACTAGCCCACTGGACGCATCGCGAGCCGGACGACCCCGGCATCGCGCTGCTCGAAGTCGGCGCCGTGCTCGGCGACATCCTGACCTTCTACCAGGAGCTGTACGCGAACGAGGCCTACCTGCGGACGGCACAGTGGCGCGCCAGCGTCGCCGAGCTGGTGCGAATCGTCGGCTACCGGCTGGCGCCGGGTCTCGGCGGCAGCGGGACGTTTGCGTTCGAGCTGCGGCCGGGCGCACCGGTGACCGTGCCCGCGGGCTTCTCGCTGCAGGTCGACCTGGAGGGCGCCGACGCGCAGCAGACGCTTGAGACGCTTACCGAGCTCATTGCGTATCCCGAGCTGAGCCGCTTCAACCTGCACCGACCCTTGGCCGAGGCGCCGCTGCGAAAGGGCGCGACCGAGCTGTGGATCGACACGCCCGAGCCGCTCGACATCGCGGCCGACGACCGCCTCTTGATCGGCACGCCCGACGCCGCCGCGCCCGACCGGCTGACCGCCACGCAGATCGTCGTGGTCGAGGAGGTCACGGCCCTGCACGGCGCGACGATCGTACGCATCGAGGGCGCGCTGCAGGCCGACTATCTGGCCGGCACAGTCGGCTACCGGCTCGGACGCTCGTTCCGCCACTTCGGCCACAGCGCCCCGGCACAGGACGTGCAGGTCTCCGGCGGCACCGCCACCGCGACGCCCGTCGACTTCTGCCGAAGCCTGTCCGGGAGCACGGCGATCGGGTCGGGCACGCTGCGCCCGCTCGACCTGCCGCTGGACTCCGCAGTCGACGACTTCGCTGCCGGCCGCCAGGTCATCTGCAGCTACGTCGGCTGCTACGACGACGACATCAGCTACTTCTGGGGCGGCGCCGCGTACCAGGTCTCGACGATGCAGATGGCCGCCAACGGCGACACCGGCTTCATCGCACAGAAGGACTACTACGGTTTGAAGGAACTGCTCGACACGGGGCCGCCGGTGACGACGACCGCCTTGCGCACGGTCACGCGCGTCGACGCCGCGTCGCTCCGTGTCGGCTCGCTGTCCGGCGCGTCGACCGTGCTCGGCCTCGACAGCGCGCTCGAGTCTGGCTCGGGCGCAGGGGCCGACATGCGGACGTTTGCCATTCACGAGGTAACCAGCGGCCGCCTCGATATCCACGCGCCGCCGCGCGACCGCAAGCTCAGAAGAGGCAACGACCTGTACTTCGAAGGGGCGGCCGATATCGCGGCATTGCTCGCCGGGCGCCGGATCATGCTCGCGCCGCCCGGCGCCGAGGCGGCAACGGCGGTCGTCGCCGCCGTCGCGGTCGACGACTCGGGCGTGGCCGGGCTGGAAGGGCTGCACAAGGTCACGCTCGCCGCCCCGGTCGATTACGCCGGATTCCCCCAGACGCCCGACGACACCGCGACGGTGGTCTTCGGCAACGTCGTCGACGCCGATCAGGGTAAGACCGAGCCGGAGGCGGCGATCGGCAGCGGCGACGGCCGCAGCACGTTTCAGACGTTCAAGCTGCCGAAGGCACCGCTCACCTATCATCAGGCGCCGTCGCAGACGCCGCCGCAGGCGCCCGGGCTCGAGGTGACCGTCGCCGGCCGCACCTGGACACGGGTGGATTCGCTGTTCGGGCAGGGGCCGGACGCCGAGGTCTACATCGTCCGCGAGGACGCCGACGGTAGCTCGTGGGTGCAGTTCGGCGACGGCGAGCAGTTCGGGGCGCGGCTGCCAAGCGGCGTCGACAACGTGCGCGCGACGGCCCGCACCGGCGCCGGCGCTCATGGCCCGCTGAAGGAGAGCACGAAAGTCCTCACCGGCCGGCTCGAACGCCTGCAGGCGGTACAGCTGCCCGGCGTCGTCGCCGGCGGCTCCGAGCCCGAGACGCCGGAAGTCGCGCGCGCCGCCGCGCCCGGCCGCGTACAGAGCCTCGGCCGGCTCGTCGGGCTGAGCGACTTCGAGGCCGAGGCGCTCGCGCTCCCCGGCGTCGCGCTCGCCACCGCCGCCTGGGGCATCGCCCATGGCGTGCCGACGGTGACCGTCACGGTCCTGATGGAGCACGGGCGCGAGGCCGAGCACGCGGCCGTGGCCGAGGCGCTGCGGACGGCGGCGCGCGACCGCGGCGCCGACCGCTTCGAGATCGACGTAGTGCAGGGCTGCTTCCACAGCGTGGAGCTGCGCGCTGACGTCGCCGTCGCCGGCGGCTACGACGCCGACGCGGTGCTTGCCGCAACGCGCGACGCGCTCGGCGTCGACCCGGCGCCCGACGGGTTGTTCAGCGTCAACCGCCGGCGCTTCGGCCAGGCCGAGCACGTGACGCGCGTAACGGGCGTGATCCAGGAGGTGAGCGGCGTGTCGTGGGCGCAGGTGACGGGCACCGACGGGACGCTCACCTGCCCGCCGGACCGCGTCCTGCGGCTGCCAGACATCGACCTCGCGGCGGTCTCGGGAGCGACGTCATGAGCGTCCGCGTGCCCCTCTACGACCGGCTGCCCGAGATCTACCGGATCGAGGACGCCAAACAGGAAGCCGACGAGCCGCTGCGCGCCCTGCTCGCGCTGCTCGAGCAGACGTTCGGCGCGGTCCACGAGAACATCGAGGCGCTCTACCACGACCTGTTCGTCGAGACCTGCGACTCGTGGGCGATCCCGTACATCGCCGACCTGCTCGGCACCTCCCACCTCACGGGCGACCCGGCGACGATCCGCCGCGACGTCGCCGACACGATCGGCTGGCGACGGCGCAAGGGCACGCTGGGGGCGATCGAGGAGATAACCGAGGCGCTGACCGGCTGGGGCGTGCACGCGGCCGAGCTGTTCAAGGACCTCGCGTGGACGCAGCACCTCGACCACCAGCGACCCGACGCGGGCGGGGCGCCGCCGTACGCCGCGACGACCGTCGACCGGCACACGGTGCTGCGCGGCGGCACCGCGACGATCCGCGACCCGTCCACGCTCGCGCTGCTCGAGACGCCGTTCGACCCGTTCGCCCGCGTGCCCGACTTCCGCGCGCCGATCGCCGTCGCGCCGCGGCCGAACCTGCCGAACCTGGCCGTGTTCCTGTGGCGCCTGCAGCCGTACCGGATCGGACCGGTCGCGCCGGTCCACCGGGGCACCGAGGACGTCACGCTCGCGAGCGGCGTCGCCGGCAAGGCCGTGCGCTTCGACCTGCACCCGCTCGGCGAGCCGGTGTGCCTGTTCAACCCGCGGGTCGACGAGGACGGCGCGACGCCGGTGGAGTCCGGCCTCGACCGCAAGCCCGGCCCGATCCACCCGGCGCGGCTCGACTCGATGCGGCCGCCGCTGCACCGCTCCCCAACGCCGCCGACCGGCGGTGCCGGCGACCTGTGGCTCGACACCGACACCGAGACGTGGAGCCAGTGGAACGGCACGGAGTGGGTCGCGCTCGAGGAGCTGATCGTCGACGAGCTGGTCGGGGGCGCCGCGGGCCGCCCCGAGGCGTACGTCGCCGTCGCCGCGTACGACCCAGCGGCCGGCGAGCCGCACCCTGTGTCGGAGCTGGCGCTCGAGCTGCACGTGCCGGAGGGGCCGTTCAGCCCGTTCGACCCGGCGGACTGGACGCAGCGCGGCGCGAACCTCTGCGCCTGGGAGGAGGGGCTGCGCACGCCGCTGGCCGAGCGCGAGATCGCGATCGACCCGGTGGTCGGGCGAGTCGCCGTCGCCGTCCGCACCCAGGGCCAGTCCGACGCGGTCCGCGACAGCCTGCGCGCGGTGTTCGCCTACGGTTCCGTCGGGCCCGTCGGAGCGCACCCGATCGACCGCTCGGCGCTACCGGCGGCGACGGTCACCGTCGGCTCCGGGACGTCGTTGGAGGACGCGCTCGGCGACCTGCAGAGCGCCGGCGCCGACGTCGTCGTGCTGATCGCCGACGATCAGGTCCACAGCCTCGACCTCGCGAGCGTCGCGGGCACGGTCGGCGAAGGCGGCTCGACGCTGCGGCTGGCGCGCTCGCTGACGATCCGTGCCGCCGACGGTGCGCGGCCGATCGTGCTACTCGCGCGGCCGCTGCGTGCGCGCGCGCTCGACGCCGCGCGCGCAAACTCGCTCACGCTCACGCTCGAGGGCCTCCGCCTCACGCCCGGCCCCGCCATGGCTGCCGGCGACGCGCTGGTCGCGCGCGCCGACCTCGGCTCGCTCGTGCTCGACGGCTGTACGCTGGACCCGGGCGGCGACGCGCTGCGGCTGAGGGACGCCGACAGCCAGATGATGGCCTCCGAGCCGGAGGTGCACCTGCGGCGGTCGGTGACCGGGCCGCTGCGCATCGACCGCGGCTACCGGCTCTACCTCACCGACGCGATCGTCGACGGCGGCAGCGGCGTCAACGAGGAGCCAGCCACTGCGCGCTACGCGCTCACCGGTGCCGCGGGGCCGCCAGGGGCGGTCTGGGGCCCGCAACTGCAGTTCTCCGGGGTCACGTTCCTCGGTCGCGTGCGGGTCGAGCGCGCCTCGGGCAGCGGCGGGATCTTCGCGCAGCCCTTCGAGGTGCTCGACAACCAGACGGGCTGCATCAAGAACAGCTGGTTCAGCGGCCGCGGCGACCGGCTGCCGCAGGCGCACGCCTGCATGCGCGGCACCGGCGACGACCCGGCCCCGTTGCGCTTAGTCAGCGAGGTCTTCGGCCGCCCGGAGTACGGCCAGGTCGCGGCGGACAGCGACTTCCGCGTCCGCGAGCGCGGGCCGGGCGACGACGAGATGGGGGCCTTCGGGTTCCTGCTCACTGCACACAAGGGGCACAACATCGAGATCCGGTACCGCGAGTTCCTGCCACTGGGGATCCGTCCCCTACTGATTCCGGTGACCTGAGGGAGGACTCACATGCGCGGCGACTTCTCACGCTCGGGCCTTGCAGACAACACCACCTTCGAGGCGGTGTTGCAGCAGCAGGGCCGCGTCCTCACCGACGCCGACTGGAACGACCAGACGTGGCTCAGCGACCGCTGGCGGCGCGACGCCGCGCGCGCCGCGATCGGCGGCGACCTGGCCGCCGTGCCCGCCTCGAGCCCGGATGCGCTCGCGGTCGTCGGCGCGACGCTCTCCGGCACCGACATCACGGTCGCGGTCAATCCGGGGCCGGTGTGGGCGGGCGGCCTGTTCGCCGAGCTCCACGACGCGGGCGCCGGCGCCGAGCTGCGGGTCGCGCCGTATCTCGCACCGCCGAGCGACGGCGCGGTGCCGGGCGCTGCGGGCACGCGCGACGCGGTCGTGCTCGAGCTCTGGCGCGAGGAGATCAGCGGCTTCCAGGTGCCGGACCAGCTGATCGAGCCGGCGCTCGGCGGGGTCGACACGACCGCGCGGATCTGGCACGGCCTGGCGCTGCGGCTGCTGCGGCTCGGCGCCGGGCAGGGCTGCGACGAGATCGATGACCGGCTCGACGACGACCTCGCCCAGCGGCGGCGCCTCACCGTCAGCCTCGAGCCGACGCAGGTCAGCAACGGCGACTGCCCGGTGGTCATCGGCGGCGGCTACAGCGGCTTCGAGCACGACCTGTACCGGATCGAGATCGCCGACGTGGACGGCGGCGCCGCGATGTTCAAGTACTCGCGTTTCAACGGCGGGCTGGTCGGCCGCGGCACGTTCGACGCCGCCGTCAAGAAAGTCACGATCCGGGCGAACCGCCAGCCGATCCTGCGCTCCGGCCTGCAGAGCTTCTACCTCGAGGCGTTCCGGCCGCTGCCGGACCGCGGCAGCCCCGAGCGCACCGCCGCGCTCGCCGAGGAGTGGCGAGTCGTCTACGGCGGCCGCGCGGTGCTCGCCAGCGACTCGGAGCTCGACCTCACCGAGAACCTGTTCGGGACGGTCCCGGCGACCGGCGACCAGAGTCTCTTCTTCCGCCTGTGGGACGACGTCCTCCCGGTCGCCGACTTCACCGGCGCGCCCGTCGAGCTGCGGGACGGCATCCAGCTCAACTTCGGCGCCGGCCCGGCGCAGCCCGGCGACTACTGGACGTTCCCGGTCCGGGCCGGCGACGTCGGCAACCCCGAGCTGCTGATCGACGACGCGCCGCCCGCCGGGCCCGAGCGTGTGCGCGTGCCGCTCGGTGTCCTGCGCTGGGGTGGCGACGCCACGGTCTCCCGCGTCGATAACGAGATCGAGGACTGCCGGCGGGTGTTCCGCCCGCTCAGCGACCTCGCCCCCGGCTGCTGCGTGCCGGTCGCGCCGGGCGACGACCTCCCGCGCGCGATCCGGCGGATCCGCCGTCAGGGCGGAGGCTGCCTCTGCCTGCTCCCGGGCGTGCACCGCCTGCGCGAGCCGCTGAGCCTGGCCGGGTCGGCCGACATCTGCATCGAGGGCTTCGGCCTGGCGAGCCGGCTCGTCGTCGACAGGGAGATCCAGGCGCCCGTGTTCGACCTGCGCGAGGCCGCGAACATCAGCTTCCGCTCGTTCACGATCCTGCAGCGCGGCCTCGCGCCGGTGTTCGCGTGCGCCGGGACACAGGGGCTCACGCTCGACGGGATGCTCGTCGTCTCGCGGGTCGACCCGACCGCGCGCGCGCCGATCGAGATCGCCGACACCGCGTGCTCGGGCTGGCGGATCGACGACACCGTGCTGATCGGGCCGTCGTGCGTGCGGGGCGCGCGGCTGCAGGCGAGCCGGATAGCGCGCTCGCTGTTCGCCGCCGTCGACCGCGGCATCGACCTCACGGACATGCTCGACGTCCGGCTCTCGGACAACCGCTTCGCCGGTGTGCAGGCGAGCGCTGACAAGGAGGTCGAGGTCGCGCTGCGGCACCCCAAGAGTGCCGCCCAGGCGCTGCAGAAGCTGCTCGACACGCTCGCCCGGACCGCGACCGTGCGCCCCGACTCGCGGTTCGTGGCGGTGCGGACCTCCGGGCTGTTCGACTCGCGCCTCGACGGCAACGTGATGGGCGGGCGCGCCGGCGTGCTCGGCGAGATCGCCGAGAACACCGTGATCGAGGACAACCGCATCTTCACGTCGGCGATCGGCGTGAGCCTCACGATGGCCGACAGCGTGCGCTTCGCCGGCAACGTCCTCGGTCAGGCGCGCAGCGACGGCAACGGGCTCTCGCCGCGGGTCGGCCTGCGTCTGCACGCCGACGCCGTCGACCTGCGCGTCCTCGAGAACCGCTTCCTCGACGTGCGCGACGCGATCGTGTTCGAGACCGACGAACAGGGCGACCGTGACGTGCTGCGGTTCGCCGAGGTCGACTTCCGCCTCAACCCGACGGTCAACGTTGCGGTCAGCAAGCAGATCGTCGCCGCGGCCAAGGCCGAGGTGCTGAGCCAGCGCGCCGGCTCGCGCATCCTCGGCAGCCCGTTCGCGGCCGTCGGCAAGTGCGAGCGCACGCTGATCGAGGGCAACGTTCTGCAGGCGGACGGGATCGGCATCGAGTGGTCCGGCACGAAGGACATCCGCGACTTCCGCGTGAGCCGCAACGCGTTCGTCGGCTGCCGCGCCGGCGCGATCCTGCTCGAGCCCGACGACCGCGTGCACTACGCCAACCTGGCCGAGGCGGTCGACACGCAGGTGCGGCTGGTCGACGGGAACCGGTTCGACATCCTCGGCGTCGCGATCCGCTCCACCCTCGGCGCCGTCCGGGTCGAGAAGAACGACGTGCGGGTCCGCCCGCTGCCGGCCAGCTTCGTCCCGACCGAGAACATCGTGACCCTGCTCACCTCTCAGGTCTTCATACTGCCGACGTTCGTCACCGCGGCGGCGAGCAAGGACATCGGCAACCTGCGCCTCGGGGCCAAAGACGTCGCGCTCACGGCGGCCGCCAACCCCGGCGCGATCAACACAGCCAGCTTCGCCGCGCAGGCGAAGTCGAGCATCCTCGACGCGCACCCGCTCGATCAGGGCGATGTGCTCACCGACCACGCGTTCGTGCTGCACAAGCTCGCGCTCGCCGGCGAGGGTGAGCTCGTGGCCAGCGGGTCGACCTTCACGCTCGCGCCGCTGATCACCGATCTCGAGGCGTTCGTGATCAACCTCAGCGGCGCCCAGAACGAGGTCACCGACAACAACCTGCTTTCCAAGAACACGGCGCTCGACAGCGGCGTCGTGCTGCAGGTGCCGTCGGGCTCGGTCACCGGCAACGAGGTCGAGGTCGGCCACGTCGCCGTGATGATCACCGCCAAGGCGTCGCAGGGGCGGCGCGACCTCGAGGTCGAGGGCAACCGTCTCACCGCGACCGGAGCACAATCCGGCGGCGGCCTGCGCCCTGCGTCGTACGCGCTCGCGATCCCGACGATGACCGCGGGCAACTACTCGATCCTCGACAATGCGATGGACGGCTCGGTGATGATCGGCGCCGAGCCGTTCGCGTCGACCGGCCTGGCCAAGGCGGCGACGCTCCAGTTCGGGAGCTTCATCGGCCTGTCGCACACCCTGGCGTTCGACGCAAAGAGCTACTCCTCGGCGATCTCGTTCGCCGCGATGCCGGCGAAGGCGATTGCGGCCACCACGATCGATCCCAAGCTCGTCGGCGCGGTGTCGACTGCGGTCGCGGCGGCCCCGTTCAACGAGGACCCGCACAAGGACCGCACCGTGATCCAGTTCTCCGACAACCGTGTCGTGCGAGGCTTCGTCGCGCTCGCGCGCTCGACCGGCGGGGCGTTCTGGACCAAGGCCGACCTGGTCCGCGAGGGAGCGACGTCGCCGGTCATCCAGGTCACCGGCAACGTGCTCGACTACTGGGCGCGCGTCGTCGGGCTCGACGTGATCATCGTCGGCAACCAGAGCCAGACCGCGATCCAGTACCGCGCCGGCAGCCGGATCGAACGCGCCGCCAACATGCCCGCCCCAGTGGAGTTCTGAAAGGGGAGCCGCCGTGAGTAACCTCGACTTCGACGATCCGGTGCAGGTGCGGCTCGCCCGCATCTTCGACGCCAAGCGCCGGGACAACGCCGACATCCTCAGCGCACTCAAGGTCGCCGAGGACTCCTGGGAGCGGCTCAACAAGGAGGTCGACACCGCGATCGGCCAGGAGTTCGACCTGATCAGCTCCGAGCAGGCCGCGGTGCTGGCCGCCCGTGACCGGCTCGACAGCCCGGACACCGACCCAGTGGAGAAGGAGTTCGTGTTCGCAGGTCGGGTGTTCGACGCGACCTCGAAGGTCGGGCTTCCGCAGCTCACGGTCCGCGTCCTTCGCGACGGCGATCAGACCGGGGATCCGCTTGCAACGGCGATCACCGACGCGGCGGGCGCCTACCGCGCGATCGTCCCACCCGACCACTTCGACCCGACCGGCGAGGCGACGGCGATCCGGGTCGAGGCGATGCATGCTGCCTTGGTGCGGCCGGTGGCGCTGGAGCGCGTCTCGCTCGTCCTGGGCCCTGGCGGCGTGCAGCAGATCGACCTGCCCGTCAAGGTGAGCCGCACAGTCAGCGGTAACGTGGCGGCCGGCGAGTCGGCTCGCGACAGCATCGAGGCGACGATCCAGACCGTGCAACAGCGCGTCGCGAGCATGCAGGCCGCGCACACGGCTACCGCGCGCTTCTCCGACCTCACGCGCGACGGACTCAAGAAGCTGAGCGCCGCGATGGCAACCGACCCGCCGCCCGTCGTCATCGACGACCAGCCGCCCGAGCCGGGACCCGAGCCGGAGCCGGGGCCCGAGCCGGAGCCCGAACCCGAGCCGCCTCCGACAACGTCGACCCCCCTCGAGAAGATCCCGGGGATCGGAGAGGGGCTCGCCGATCGCCTGCGCGCGGCCGGGATCCCCGACGTCGAGGCGCTCGTCGAGACGCCGATCGAGAAACTCGCCGACATCCTCGGCTCCG
>Ga0299913_10000552_pt1 | contig 24397 bp, 23 predicted proteins | sample RVTome_9_FD_201360 | JGI IMG/M metagenome (GOLD analysis project Ga0299913, IMG submission 201360) | Soil microbial communities from uranium-contaminated site in the Upper Colorado River Basin, Wyoming, United States - RVT155D38 (version 2) ... | reverse complement strand
CGGCATCCCTGGCCAAGTGGCTGGCGCCCTGGGATCACGATCCGGTGCTCGCGCGTCTCGAGGCGAACCGGGTCTATCACCTGGCCTCGTCGAGCGGCCGGTCGGTAGAGCTCGCGGGCGTTCAGGCGGAGCTCGACGAGCAGAAGGAACGGAACGCCACGCAGAGGCGCGTGCTCAAGGCCCTCCTGGACTCGAGGGGACTCCGCCTCCTGGACAGACTGTCGGCGTTACGCCATCCGCACCGAGACTGGTCGTGGCCGGGCCGCCTGCGGATGGCGCTTGCCGAGGGCGTCCGGAGGCCGGCGCCTGCTTTGGACGCGACCCCCGCCCGGCCGGTGTTGACCTGGCAGGGACAAGAGCGTTGCGTGGTCGGCGACACGGTCTTCCAAACGCTGCCGGCAGGATTCTTCGAGGGTTTCACCGAGGGCGTCCGGATGAAGGGCGCGGACTTTCTGGTCGCAAAGCCCCCTTCCATGATCGACCGCTACGTCGAGCTGATCGACGACCTGCGTCCGCAACGAATCTTCGAGCTGGGCGTGTTCACGGGCGGGAGCACGGCTCTGCTTTACGAGCTCGCACGCCCGGATCGATTGACCGCCGTCGACCTGAGCGAGATGGGCTCCGGCTCTACGGCTTCGAAGCTTCTGAGGTGGGTGTCGCGTCGTGGGCTCAGTGGCGCGGTGCGCGTGCACGGGGAAGTCGACCAGGCGGACCGCACCCGGCTCGCGGAGATCGTCGACCAGGAGTTCGGTGCCGAGCCGCTGGACCTCGTGGTTGACGACTGCTCGCATCTCTACGACGCGACGCGGGCATCCTTCAACGAGCTCTTCCCGCGCCTGCGTCCCGGCGGGCTCTACGTGATCGAGGATTGGCACTGGGCCCACACAGAGCTCGGCAGGGAGCCGCTCGAAGGCCTTTGGCCCGACGAGACGCCCCTGACCCGGTTGATCTTCGAGCTCCTGCTGGCTGAGCCGTCCGTCCCCGGCTTGATCGCAGAGATCACGGTCGAGACCGGGTCAGCCCGGGTCGTGCGCGGAGGGGCGAGACTCGACCCACGCGCGTTCGACATTTCCGCATGCTCGAACGCGCGCGGGCGGCGTCTCCTGGAGGGCGGCGAGCCTCGCGGCTAGGTGAGGTCGGAACCGGGCGACTCGCGCGATCCGGCACCCCGGAACACGCGCCGGAGGCGGCGGAGGGGCTCGGTCAGCCGCCAGCTCCTGCTCGCCAGGAGCGTGCGGAGCTGCGACCTGGTGGCGTCCAGCTCCTTGCCGGCGGTTTCGAGCCTTCGCGTGGCCGCTTCGAGCTCACGCCGGGCGGTATCCAGTTCGCCTTTCGTGCGCGCGCGCTGGCGGTTCACCGCCTCGAACCGATATCCGTTGGTGACCGCAAGAGCCATTGCGCAGGCGGCTTCCGCTTCGGCCCGCAGCGCGCGATCGCCCTGATCAGCTCCCGGGTCGGGCAGCTGATCAGCCCATTTCTCCGCGAGCCGGATGTACGAGGCCTTCCAGGCTTCGGGATCGTTGATCAGCTGGAGCGAATGGTGGTGGATCGTCCGGAAGTCCGCCGTGACGACTTTCTTGCAGGCGGCCCTGGCCTGCATGCAGATGTCGAAGTCGTAACCGTGCAGCCGTCCCAGGGACTCGTCGAAGCGCAGCTCGCGGACCGCCCACGGGGAGAGCGCCATCACGACGCCGTCGATCGAGTCCACTTCGCCGTGCTCGGCGTAAGCCGGGATCTCGCGGGGATCCCAGGCCATGGCTGGGAACTCGCCTCCCCCGTGCTCCCTGTACCGGTGCGTGACGGCGGCCCAGGTGACCGCGCCCTGCCACCAGGCGATGCTGCGCACGCCAACGGCGCCGACGCAGCCGACGACGGCCACGTCCGGATCGGCGAACGCCCCCCGGATCGTCGCTGCGAAGTCGGAATCGACGATCTCGGCGTCCTGGTGGACGAGCACCAACGCCTCGAGGTCGTCGTGCTCCGCCGCCTTATCGAGCAACACGTTGTAGTTGTGAAAGACCGACCCGGCGGTGTGGTGGGCCAGGACGGCCGAGTCTGCCTCGGCGGCTCGGCGGATGCCCGGGAGGGCAAAGCGCTCGTAGACGTCCGCATGCGTGACCGCGACGCCGAAGACGATCATTCGGGCATGCCCTCGGTCAGCGCCAGGAGTGCGCGCAGTCGGCGGACCTCGACCTCGAGGGCGAGCTCGCGCTCGGACGGGATGCGGGTCCGGGAGCCGCCATTCTCCGCGCGCGAACCACCGGTGCGACTCACGTGCGCGGGCGTGGCACGTGGAGTTCCGGGCCGGGGCTCGTCCCGTCGGCGCCAGTGAATCCCCATCCAGTCGATCCATTCGACCGGCTCGTCGATGTCGTGCTCGCGCCGGTAGTCGTCGACCGCCTGCCGGCACGGCTCGATCAGCCCATAGTCGTCGACGATCAGGTAGCCGCCCTCCGACAGCCCGGGGTAAAGGTGATCGAGCGCGATCCAGGTCGCCTCGTACGTGTCACCGTCGAGCCGGACGACCGACCAGCGCCGGTCGCGCAGCTGCGGCAGGGTCTCGTCGAATGAGCCCTCGACGAGCTCGACTCCATGATCGAGGCCGAAGCGGGAGAAATGCCGGCGCACCTCATCGGCCGGGACGGCGAGAAACTCGACTTGGCTGAGGTCGAGGTGGGCATCCTGGGGAAACCGCTCGGTGTCGGGGGTCGGGAGGCCCCGAAACGAATCGGCGAGCCAGACGGTCCGCTCGTCGGCGCCCAGCGAATCGAGGGTGGCCCTGGCGAGGATCGAGGCACCGCCGCGCCACGTCCCGGTCTCGATCACGTCGCCCTCGACGTCGCCGGCCACGACTGCTTCGAGGCAGGCCTGGAGCTCGTCGAGGCGCTTCAGGCCAACCATGGTCAGGCCGCTGAACGGCCAGTCCAATCCCGTCGCACGGATCGAGAGCTCCTCCTCGGGGAGCTCCCGCCAACGGACCCGGCTGTCGGGCCAGCTCGTGTCCTCGGACACGGTCACCGACAGGGTCCGGGCGCCCGCCAGGTCGCAGAGGGTGAGCTTCAGCAGCTCGAGATACGCCGTGCGGAGCTGCTCGGCCCCAGGCTTCGCCCGCACTGCGCGAATCGGCCGATCGCTCCTGTGCGCGCGGCGCTGGGCGCGAAGCGATTTCTTGACGGGCCCTTCGGTGAGAGCTGCTCTGTCCGCGTCGGGCGCCGAGCTTCCCGCCCGCTCGTTGTCGGCGGGGCCGTCCAGGGGCGTGCCCGATCCAGAAATCTCCATGGCTTCACTCAATCACGATCGACCCACCCGAACTAGTCTCCCGAGCATGCGGGCGCCGACTCGAGCGGCCACCAGGCCACCCCACGAGCACCGACTCGCGGCGATCGATTTCGCGGTCGACGAGCTCGAGGTCGAATCGTTCGCCGACCTTGACATGGGGCAGCCCTTGGGGACACATGCCCTCTACGCGATCGGTAAGCCGGCTATTCGCCGGGGCGTGCTTCTGGACGCCCGGCGCGCCCGTCCGCGCGACCAGCTGCTGACCGCGATCGAGCACTGTACGGAGCACCCCGGTCTGCGTGTCATCGACCGCGACCCCTTCGACCCGGCGACGGTCGTCGATATCGGGCATGTCGATGCGCTATTCCTGTTCAACCTGCTGCTCCACGCCGTGGCCCCGGATTGGGATCGCGTCCTCGAGCTCTACGCTCCCTCGGCGTCGTGCCTGGTGATCGGCAACCCCCAATGGCGGGCCGGTGGGAGGACGATCCGCATGATCGATCTCGGGCGCGAAGGATTCCTGGGAGCGGTTCCTGCGAGTGAGCGCCACCGACTGCTGTTCGATCGCCTCGACGAGTGGCATCCGACCGAGATGCGGCCGCACCGTGACGCAACGACCGTGTGGCAATGGGGCATAACCGACGCCGGGCTCACGGCGAAGCTCGATCACCTCGGGTTTCGCCTCCAGTACGAGCGGAGCCACGGCTCGTTCCCCGGTGCCGACGCGTTCGTGAGCAAGACGTTCGTATTCGTTCGTCCCGACCGCCCGGTGACCTCGAGCGAGAGGCCCCACGGCCACGCGCCGGGGCGTCCCTGACGTGTCGTCTCCCGCCGGCGGCGCCAAGCCCGAGGATTCCCAGCTGCGAGCGAGCCTCGCCCGGTCGGTTCCCTCAAAGCTCAGGGTCGGCGGCGGGAACGCCCTCGTGCTCGAGGGCTCTGCCGTGGTGCCGGGCACGGACATCGCGGAACTGCGTCTGCGGATTGGCGAAAACGAAGCCTCTACCGTAACCGGCGGGCTGCCGGCGCCGGGACAGCTCAGAGGAACCGGTTGGTGGCGTGCCATCGTGCCGGTTGCGCGCGTTGCCCAAGCCCGGCGGGCGCCGGTTGAGCTCCGCCTCCGGGCGAAGGGGGGTGGCGAGGTTGTCTGCGAGCTGGGCTCGATCCACCTCGATCCAGATCTGCCGGCGGCCCGGGAGCCCTGGGCGGCGACCGGGCCAGAACGAAGGACGGCCGGCCTCGTGGCGATCTGCCTCGCGACCCGCAATCCGCCGATCGAGCTGCTTCGCCGGCAGATCGACTCGATCAGGCGGCAGACCCACGGCGCCTGGGTTTGCCTGATCAGCGACGATCACTCGTCGCCCGCGACGTGGCTTGAGGTGGAGCGGCTGGTGGCCGGCGACGAGCGCTTTCGGCTGACGAGGGCCGATGAGCGCCTTGGCTTCTACCTCAATTTCGAGCGGGCGCTTCGCTCAGTCCCGGCCGACGCAGCGTACGTCGCTTTCGCCGACCAGGACGATCGCTGGGACGAGGACAAACTCGAGACGCTGATCGCGGCGCTCGAGGATGGAGACGCTACCCTGGTTCACAGCGATGCGCGGGTCGTGAGAGCGAACGGCGACCTCATCGCCTCCACGGTGTGGCCACGCGGCGCGCCGCATTCCGACGACCTCGGCTCGCTGCTCCTGACCAGCCCGGTCGTCGGCGCGTCGTCCCTGTTCCGCAGCTCGCTGCTGAAGTGGGTGCTGCCCTTCCCGCCCCCGGTCGGCGTCGCCTATCACGATCGGTGGGTCGCGGTCGTCGCCAGCCTGGCCGGGGGAATCGCCTACGTCGACCGCCCGCTGTTCGACTACGTCCAGCATCCGGGCTCCGCGCTCGGCCACACCGCAACGGTGGAGCCCGGCCGTCGGTCCGGGGAATCGCGGCGGGACGCGATCCGCCGCCGGTACGCCGATCTGCGGCAGCGCGGCTTTCACCCGAACTGGCGGGCTCACGACGACGTTCTGGTCCGGTGCGCGCAGGAGGCCGAAGTCCTGCGGCTCCGGCTGACGGATCGGATGTCCGGGTCCGACCGCCGGGCCGTTGCGCGGATGAGGAGTCTCCCGAGCTCAAGGCCCGCCCAGGCCCGGATCCTGGTGAGCTTCCTCACCCAGCTTTCACGCAGGCGGCCTGGGCGTGCGGGCGCCCTGGTGCGGGCGATCGCCTGGCGACACCTGGTTCGGGTTCGGAACCGAGTCGGACGCGGGCCTCCGAGCCCCGTGCAGGGCTTTGCCGGCGCCGCTCGGGGACCCCGAGTGCGCAAGCGGATCGGGATCACGGTCACCCGGGACTCCGAGCGGGCAGGCTTTGGCGACTTTCAGGTCGCCCGCGAGCTTGGCGGGGAGCTCCGCCGTCTCGGCTTCGAGGTGATCAGCCTCGAAACGCACAGGGAACGCTGGCGAAGGAGGATCGGCTCCGTCGATGCGCTGATCTCGCTGCTCGACGGATTCCCGCTCGACCAGGTGCCGTCGGGGGTCCTCTCCATGGCGTGGGTCCGCAACTGGACCGAGCGGTGGCTGGAACGCCCGTGGTTCGGGGATTACGATGTGGTTCTCGCCTCGTCCGACCCGTCGATCCGCCTCATCGAGGACCGCAGCGACCAGACGGCGGCATTGATGCCCCTGGCCACGAACCCCCGTCGTTTTCGGCGGACCGCGCCCGATCCTCGGCTCGACTGCGACGTCTTGTTCGCCGGGAGCCGGTGGGGCGTCAGCCGGCAGGTCGAAGAGGCCCTTCCCGCCCTTGCCGGAGAGATGAGTGTGAAGCTGTTCGGAAAGGGATGGGATGCGGTGCCGCAAATGAAGGCGCTCCATGAGGGCTGGCTCGCATACGAGCGCCTGCCCGCCGCCTACTCGTCGGCGCGCGTGGTGCTCGACGACTCGTCAAGACACGCCCGTCCTCACGAGGCCGTGAACTCCCGAGTCCTCGACTCGCTGGCCTGCGGCACTCTGGTCGTATCCAACGACGCGGCCGGAGTCCATTCGCTCTTCGACGAGGACTTCCCGGTCTGGGAGGACATCGCAACGCTGCGGGCCCAGGCGGAGCGCGCTCGGCGGAATCCTCAGTGGGCTTCGCGCCTGGCTGATCGCTACCGCTCTGAGATCATCGCCCGCCATACCTACCGGCATCGGGCGGAGCAGGTGCGGGACGCACTCGCGTCCCATCCGTAACGGCACCCCAGTCGTTCCGGACGAACATGTCTTCGAATGACGCCGGTGCCGCCGCCTGGAGTTCGCTGGTCGAGCGCTGGAGGAAGTGGTAGAGCTTCGAATGCGGGGTGTAGACGATTTTCCGCTTGGCGAACTCGCGCACCATGTCGCAGTAGAGCCGGTCCGACCGGTAGTGGGGTCCGTGCTCGGCGTTGAGCGAGCCGACGTCATTGACGGTCTCGCGCGGGACGTATGCACAGAAGAAGGTCCCGAACCGCAGCTCGACGTAGCCGCGGCGTCGATCGAGCAACGGGTCGAGAACGTTCGCGTGGTGCGCCGAGAGGGAGACGTCGACCTCGCGGTCTGCCCGGCTGAACGGCACGTGGACGCCGATCGTCGGCGTGCCCGGGAAGAGGGTCTGACGGGGTACGACGAGTCCGACGTCGTCGACGTGGTCGAACACCTCCCACATGCCCGGGATCCATCCCGGCGTCGCAAGGGCATCGTTGTTCAGGAGGACGATGTCCCGATCGTCCCCGGCCGCGTCCATGCCTCGGTTCGCAGCCGCGCTGAAGCCGAGGTTCGCCTCGTTCTGGAGGACCTCGGCGGCGCCCACGTCGGCCAGCGAGCGGAGATAGCTCCGGACCCGTTCGCCTGACCCGTTGTCCACGATTATGAGCCTGTAGTCGCCGTCGGTATGGGCCCGGACCGAGTCGACGCAAGCCCGTAGATAGGCCTCTGCCTCGAAGGACGGAATGACGATCGCAAACGGGCGCCGGTAGTTCGTCCTGCCCACGATGCGGTGGAGTGGATGGGCGCCCCACGAGGAGGCGCGAGTCTCCTCCCCGGGCAGTCGCAGATCGAGCCGGGGGGTTCGCGTGATCTCCAGCATCCGGTCGAACACAGCACGCCAGTCGGGGCTGGTCGTCAGCTGCCGAGGCGCGCCGCCGCGCTCGTAGCGGCTGAGGACGCAGGGCACGCCCAGCGCCGGCTTCTCGACCGTGTAGCGGAGGAGGAGCTCCCAGTCGACCAGGCGCGGCAGCGACTCTTCGAAGGGACCGCTACGCGCGAGGATTCCGGCGGTGTGCACGATTGCGTTGAGGTCAATGTAGTTGCGGTTCTCCAGCAGCGCCCGATTGAACGGCCCGTAACGGATGGCTTCGAGCTCCCGTGCCGCCCGGCCGTCTGCATTCGTTGTGTGCCAGATCTCCTGGGCGCAGTACGCAACGTCCGCGTCCGGGTGATCCCCGAGGAAGCCCGCCATTACCGTCAGATAGTCGGGGTGCCATGAGTTGTCGCTGTCGAGATAGGCAATCAGCTCCCCTCGCGCCTCTCTCAGCCCGGCATTCCGAGCGGCCGCGACTCCCCGATTCTCGGGCAGGACGATCAGGCGGATGCGCTCGTCATCGAGGCCGGCCACGTACTCGGACGTGCCGTCCTCGCTGCCGTCGTCGATCACGATCAGCTCCCAGTCGCGAAACCGCTGCCCCCGCACCGATGCGATGGCAGCCCGAAGCACGGGGAGCCGGTCATGGGTGGGCATGATCACGGAGACCAGGACGCCCGGAGGATGCGCCGCGTAGTGCGCCGCCAGCCGACGACGGTGCGAGTCCATGGCTCCGACGACCCGGCGGTCGGCCTCGGCGTACGGGACGGTGATCTGCGGGTCGACCGCCGCGTACGCCAGGTAGTCACCGAACATCGCGTAGGGGCGCGTCGGCGAGTCCGGCGACCGACTCGCGGGACGTCCGCCGCCGTCCTGGTTCGTTCCACGTCGCAGGCTGCCGGTCAGAAGGTCACGAGCGCGATCGCGCCTACTGCCCCCGTTGCGGCGCCAGAAGTCGTACAGCGGATTGACCCCGGCGTCCGACAGCGCTGGTCGCTGGGCCAGGTAGGCGGACGTGCTGAACGTTGGGCTCGGGTCGAGACCGGCGCGCGCGCCGTGCTCGAGGTAGTGCATCAGGGGGTCCATGCCGGCGGCGGCGACATCGGGATTGCGCCGCAGGTAGAAGTCGGCGTCGAAGAGGCCCGACGTCCGCAGCGCCAGGAACTCCCAGGCGGTTCTGGGTCGACCGCCGCCCCCGCTCTTCAACCCCCAGGAGCCGAGCTGGGTGAGGGTGCGCCGCGCGCTGCCGGCGCGCCGGCGGGCTTGGCGCCAACCGCGAGCCGCATCGCGGGTGCGCCGCTCCTCGATTATCTGCCGCTGGCGATGCGATTCGCGGTGTAGTGACGAAACCTCCGCCCGCGTTGCTCCCAACTCGGCCCGAAGCGCCTCTACCTGGCTCAGTGCGTCGGAGAGCTTCCTCTCCGACTCGGCCCGAAGCGCCTCTGCCTGGCGCAGCGCGTCGGAGCGCTTCCGCTCACGTGACTCGGTTGCCGACTTGTGCCGGGCGCGCTCCGCCTCGAGCTCCTGGCGCAGATCCTGTCCCCGGAGTTCCGATTCGGCGAGGACGGGTCCGTAAGCCCGGTCCGCATCGTTGAGCGCCGATGTCAGCTCGTCGAGCCGAGCCTGGTCAGGCGAGCCGGTGCCATCTGCGGCCGCGCCCAGCAATCCGAAAGCCTCCTTGACCCAGTCGATCACCTCCGCGCTCGCCCGCAACTCCGCGTCGTCGACGGCATGATGACGCTGGCTCGCGGGGACGAGCCGCTCGAGCTCAGAGGACGGTCGCTCTGCGGTGGCGGGCCACGCGGGGCCGATCGCCGCGGATATCGCGTCGGCGGTTGCCTGCCGATCGTGCAGGAGCCCGTCGTACGACACGAACGCACGAGGGCGCGCACGGGTGTCGCGCTCGACATCCAGGGCATGGCGGAGCCACAGCAACAGACTCCTGGACGCGGAGAATCCGTTGCGGGCGGCAAGCGAGGCGGCGACCTCGAGCGGGTTTCTGATGGGGATCACGAACATGGCCTGCGCGCCGAAGTCGTCGAGGACCCCGAGCCAGAACGGCACGAGTCGGCAGACACGGGGATCCTTGACCAGGAACGGCGCGGTGCCGGGATACTCGCTGGACAGCGCGTCGACCATTCGGCTCGCGAGCTCGTCCGCCTGCGTCGAGCACAGCCAGGCTGAGGGGAAGGCGGAGACGTCGTCCCACGAGCTTCCAGCCTTCTCCAGCAGCTCATCGTTCAGGGCCCGGATCACCTCCGACTCCCCCCAATGACCGAGCTCGTTGCTGGGCCGTGGGCCGACAGGCGTCCTGGGCAGGTCCAACCCGAGCAAGGAGAGCAACCTTGCGACCGCCGACGTTCCGCTGCGGTGCATGCCGGCGACGACGACAGCTGAGCGCCGCGCGCGCACCTCCCCCGTCGGGTCCGGATTGGCCTTCAGGTCCGAGGGTTCGGCCGCGGCGCCCATCAGGACTCACGAGCGTATCGACCGGTACGAGGCGGGGAGGCTGGCGATCTTGCTGACTAGGCTTTGGGCCGATGGGGACCAAGCAGCAGGAGGCGGCGTGCCGCGCTCTCAACGACTGCACCTTGATGTTCCTGCACATTCCCAAGGCCGCAGGAGCAACGCTACGCCGCGTCCTCTTCCGGGCGTACGGCAGGGACGCCTGTTTCTGGATCAGGCCCTCCGGGGCCGAGCGGCACGCAACGATGCGGGAGCTGAAGACCATGAGCGCACGAGACAAGCGCGGCTTGCGCGTCGTGACCGGGCACTTCCACCACGGTGCGCTGCATGGGGTCTTGCCCCAGCCGGTCCTTCACGTCACGCTCTTGCGCGAGCCCGCCGACCGCGTGCGCTCGCAGTATCAGTACGTGCGCAAACTGCCCGGGCATCCCCACCACGAGATCGCGCAGGAGGGGTTCGATGCCTACTTCGCCGCCTCGAGCCCGGCGCTGGACAACCTCCAGACCCGCCTGCTCGCCGGGGGGTTGCGCGGCGACAACAGCCAGCCCCTCGACCGTCGGGTCGAGCGGGCCGACTTCGAACGGGCGCTGAAGCACCTCAGCACGTATGCCGCCGCCGGCGTCCAGGAACGGTTTACAGGGATGGTGGAGGCGATGGGCAGCCTGCTGAGCTGGGGCGACGTCTCAGCGGTCGAGGACGCCCACGTCGAGGAGGAGCCCCTCGATCTCGACGAGGAGACCCGGTCTCAGGTAACGGAGCGCAACCGGTTCGATGCAGAGCTTCATCGCGTGGCGATGGCGAAGCAGGACTGGCTCGAGGGTCTGGCCGCACGGATGGCCGGCGCGCCCCGAGTTGGGACCCCGACGTGAGCGGCTGAGGCGATGTCCTTGCCGATCGCCGCCGAGATCCGGGGCGTCTCGAAGGCCTTCCGGATCCCCACCAACCAGGCCGCAACCCTGAAGCAGCGGGTTCTGCATCCCCTTCAAGGTCAGGACTACCGCAGCCTCCGTGCGCTCGAAGACGTCTCATTCGACGTTCACAGGGGCGAGTTCTTCGGGATCGTGGGCCGCAATGGCTCCGGCAAGAGCACGTTGCTGAAGCTGATCGCGAGCATCTATAAGGCGGATACGGGAACGATCAGGGTGGCCGGCCGGATGGCGCCGTTCATCGAGCTCGGCGTGGGGTTCAACCCCGAGCTCTCCGCCTACGACAATGTCGTCCTCAACGGGGTGATGATGGGGCTGACGCCGCGGGAGGCGCGGCGCCGCTTCGACGAGGTGATCGAGTTCGCTGAGCTCGAGGAGTTCACCGAGCTGAAGCTCCGCAACTACTCCTCCGGTATGCGCGTCCGCCTTGCGTTTGCGGTGATGGTCCAGGTCGACGCCGACGTGATGTTGATCGACGAGGTCCTGGCGGTTGGTGACGCCTCGTTCCAGGAGCGCTGCGCCGAGACGTTCACTCGGCTGATCGAGCGGGGCAAGACGATCGTGCTCGTTACGCATTCGATGGGCAACGTCCGGCGGTATTGCCACAGCGCGCTCTTGCTCGAAGGGGGGTGCATCCACACGATCGGGGACCCGGGCGAGGTGGCTGCACGCTACACCGAGGTCAACTTCGCGCATCACAGGCAGCACCGGGGGGTCCGGAAGCCCGGACAACGCCGTGGGCCGCAGGCCGAGCCGCTCCGGCTCGCGCGGATCACCGACGCCTGGCTCGAGAAGGGAAGCCGCGAGCGGACAACGTCCGTAGCGCGCCGCGAGGCGATTGAGCTGCGGGCGCAGATCGAGCTCGACGAGGACGTGAGCGATGCCCACTTCGCCCTGGAGATCTGGAGGGTTGGAGGTGGCAGGCTGTTTGCGCCGTTCGCCAGTCCCCTGCCGCCGCCGAGGGCCTTTCGCGCCGGCGAGCGAGTGGTCGTGGCGGCCACGATCGAGAACCGGCTCACGCCGGGCCGCTACAGGCTGAACTGCGGCCTGGCCCGCCCGGCCCAGGAGGGTGGGGAGATCCCGGTCTCACCGATCGTCGGGGTGCCCTTCGAGGTCTCGGGGGAGCGGATCCCAGGGTCCCTGACGGATCTCTCCCATGAGGTGAGGATCGAGCCGCATATCGAGACGGAGGTGCTGCGGTCGTGACTCCTCCGGTTGAGTCCGGTGCGCTTGAGCTGCGCCCGATCCGAGGCCCGTCTGCGTTCGGCGGTGAGGCGCGGCGGTTCTGGAACCTGATCTGGCTGACCGCAGCCGCGGATTACCGTACCCGCTACCTCAATTCGTGGCTGGGATACGCGTGGAGTCTGTTGCGGCCGCTGCTCTTCTTCCTGGTGCTCTACGTCGTGTTCACCAGGGTGGTCCGGTTCGGAGATCAGGTGGAGAACTATGCCGCTCTGCTCCTCCTCAACATCATGCTCTTCCAGTTCTTCCAGGATGCGACCGGATCGGCCGTGAGATGCGTGGTCCAGCGGGAGAACCTGGTGCGCAAGATGCAGTTCCCGCGCATCGTCGTCCCGTTGTCAGTCGTGCTGAACGCGCTTCTGATCGCCGTGATGAACATGATCGCGGCTCTGCTCTTGATCGTCGCAATCGGCGTGGAGCCGCGCTGGACCTGGCTCTTGATCCCGATCGTGCTTGCGGTGCTCTGCTTGTTCACGACCGGCGTGTCGCTCGCGCTCGCCGCGCTCTACCCGCGCTTTCGCGACGTCGAGCAGATCTGGAGCGTGGCCGCCCGGGCCCTCTTCTACGCGAGTCCGATCTTCTATCCGATCGAGTTCGTGCCCGAGTCGTGGCGCGGGATCATTGCGGCCAACCCACTGACGCCGATCCTCGAGCAGGCCCGGATCTGGGTGATCGATCCAGGCGCGCCCAGCCTCCTCGACGCCGCGGGGAGCGTCGCCGTGCTCGTGCTCTCGTTCGCGATCCTCGCGGGCGTCTGCATCCTCGGCCTCCGGCTGTTCGAGCGTGAGGCTCCGCGCGTGGCGGAGGAGCTCTGACGCCGCCCGGGCCTGCCGTCGGGAAGCCGATGAGCGTCTCGATCGTGGTCGTCACCTGGCGCTCGGCTCGCGATCTCGAGCGGCTGATCGCGTCGATGCGCGAATACCTGGCTCGAGACACGGAGCTGATCGTCGTCGACAACGCGTCGGGCGACGAGGTGGCGTCGACGGCGAAGACCTGGATCGGTCCGCATAGCTTGATCGAGCTCGAACGCAATGCCGGCTTCGGGGCCGCGGCGAACCGGGGGGTGGAGGCGAGCGAGGGAGCGGCGACGATCCTGCTCAACCCGGACACGGAGCTCGTCGACGAAAGCCTGCCAGAGCTCGCTCGGGTTGCGCTCGCGCGCCGAGCGCTGGCCGGCCCGCGCGTGCTGGAACCCGACGGCTCGCCCCAGCCGTCGGCCAGCGGCCCGCCGGTCGGCGCGTGGCCTTGGATCGGAGCGGTGGTACCCGGCGCGCTGCAGCCGTCCTGGCTTCAGGCCCGAACCGAGCCGTGGAGGCTCGAGCGCACGACCCGGGTCGGCTGGCTCGCGGGGTCCTGCGTCGCAGCGCCGCGTGAGGTCCTGCTCTCGCTCGGTCCGTTCGACCCCGCGATCCATCTCTACGGGGAGGACATGGACCTTGGGCTGCGCGCGGCGCGAGCCGGGGTGCCCTCCCTGTTCTGCCCGGGCGTGGCGCGGGTGGTCCACCGCGCGCGCGGCTCCACCTCCCAGCGACTCCCGGACGGCCCCTGGGAGCTGATCGCCGGGAACCGTCGCGCGGTGCTGCGACGCGCCTTCGATCCACGCAGGGAGCGGACCGCGCACGGGGCGCACCTGCTCAACCTTGCCCTCCGCTCGGCCACGAAGCGCGCCCTGGGCCGCGATGCGACCCGCGACCGCGCCGCTTTGCGGGCGGCGGTCAGGGCGCGGGCGCGATCGCTCGGTTCCGGTCCGTCAACTCGAGCACCAGGCGGGTGAACGTGGGCAGGGATCGCTCCGGCGCGAACCGCTCGAGGACGTCGCGTCGACCGGCTTCCGCGAGGGAGCGGGCGCGCCCGGAGTCGAGTAGCAGGCCCTCGATCCCGGCAGCCAGCGCCACGGGGTCGTCGGGGGGCACCACGAGGGCGGTCTCCCCGTCTCGCAGGACCTCGGGTGTCGCGCCGACATTCGTCGCCACGACCGGGCGGGAGGCCGCGAGAGCCTCGCAGGGGACGCGGCCGAACGCCTCGGGGTCGCGCGCCGGGTTGACCACCAAGCTGGCCGCCGCGTAGGCGTCGGCGATGCGCGGCTCGAAGCCGCAGAACGTGACCGCCCCGGACGCGCCCTCGGCCCGGGCGTCCAGCGCGGCAGCGTCGTGTCGCAGGCGGCGCTCGTACTCGACGTCGGCCGCGCGCGGGAACGGCACTCCCGCCAGCGTGCAGCGGACGTCGGGTACGCGCGCCTGGACGCGCCGGACCGCATCGAGCAAGACGTGCTGGCCTCGGCCCGCGCTCAGGCTGCCGACGGCGAGCACGAGCGGTGCGTCCGGCGGGATCCGATGCCGGGCGCGAAACGCGGGCCCGTCGCCGCCGGCGAAGGCGTCGGAGATCGGAGGGGACATGACCGCCGCGTCGTGGCGCTTGTATTGGGCGGCCACCGTGCCCGAGCACGCGGCCACGGCGGACGCCGCCGAACCGGCGACCCGCACCACCGCCCGCCCGCCGAGGCGCCGCACGGGCGAGCGGCCGGTCGCGAGGATCTCCGCCGCGTAGAGGAGCGCCGGCACCCCCTCGCGGCGCGCGGCCAACAGCGCTCCGGGAAGCATGGCGGTCGCGCAGAGCACGAGATCAGGGCGGGTCGCGCGGATCCGGTCCCGGAAGGTTGAGGCCTCCCAGCGGAGCCGTCGCGCCAGAGCCGCCGCCTCGATCGCGCTCCGAGGGAGGGTCAGGGCCCGGTAATCCAGTTGGGTCACCGAGGCGATGTCCGAGTAAAGATCGGCCGCGGGTCCCGGGCCGGGGACGAGCACCTCGACCGCGCCGCGCTCGGCGAGCCAGGCGATCCGCCCAAGCAGCGATCTGGCCGGGCCGCTCATCTCGGCCACGTGCAGGACCACGAGCGTGCGTGCCGGCGGGTCGCCGCTCACCGGTGCCTCGCCATGAGACGACCGATCCGCGCGCGTACGGTCGTCACCGCCAGCTTCGCGCCGATCCCCACGTACACCGCCCCGTTGACGATCATCGGGCGGTCGGCGGCGTAGTGGGCGCGGTAGAAGCGGAGCATTCCCGCGTGGAAGGCGCGGTTCAGCCGCGGCGAGCGCTCGGTGCCGCTGGTGCCCGCCTTCTCGTGGATCACCGTGACCCCCGGCTCGAACCAGATCTCCCAGCCCGCCTGCTTGAAGCGGTAGCAGAGGTCGAGGTCCTCCATGTACATCCAGTAGCCCTCGTCGAAGAGCCCCACGTCTTCCAGCGCGGCGCGGCGGATCAGCATGAACGCGCCGTTGACCGCGTCCACCGAACCGTGCTGGACGTCCGGCGCCCGGTAGGCGGCAAGCGGCCCGGATGCGAGCCGGCGGCCGATGCCGCTGAAGTGGCCGAGCGCGCTGAGCGGCGTGGGGAAGGAGCGCCGGGACGCGTGGTCGAAGCTGCCGTCGGGTCGCTCGAGGCGTGGGCCGCAGATCCCGACCTGGGGCTTCGCGGCAAGCAGCCCGAGGAGGCCGTCCAGGGCTCTCTCGGTCAGCCGCGTGTCGGGATTCAGGACAAGTACGTAGTCCGCGTGGGACCGGCGCAGGGCGATGTTGTTGGCGGCGCTGAACCCGAGGTTCTCAGCGTTCACGGTCACCTCGACCTCTGGAAACTCTGCGGCGACCATCTCCGCGGTCCCGTCTCCCGACGCGTTGTCGACCACGTGGACTCGCGTGGTCGCCCCCGCGGGGTGGGCGCGAAGCGAGGCCAGGCAGCGACGCAGGAGGTCCTCGCAGCGCCACGAGACGATGACGACGTCGAGGCTGGTCGCGGCGTTCAACTTCGCTCTCCCGCCCGCCCCGCGCTTCGGACGAGGCCATCGATCAGCCCCACGGTTTCCGTGGTCTCCACGACGTGGGCCGGGTAGGCCCCATGTGTGGCTTCCCGCCATCCCGACCAGCGCCCGCGGATGCCTTGGAGGTTGCGATCGACGAGCGCCTGGCCCACGCATACGATTGCTTCGCGCGCGATCGTGGCGGGCGCCCGACGCATGTTGACGACGCCCCACTTTCGCAGCAGGTAGCCCCGCGCGAATCCCAGCAGGTAGTTCTTACGAGCTGATCCCGCCCCCAGTGTTGCCGCGTGCGCGTGGGTGCCGCGAGCCGTGGGCGCGAGCCGGCAACCCCAGCCCGCGAGGCGCATCCGTAACGCCAGGTCGACGTCCTCGAAGTAGGCGAAGATCCGCTCGTCGAACCCGCCCAGCCGGGCGAACGCTTCGCGCTCGTACGCGGCCGCGGCGCCGGTCGGCCCAAACGGGTCCGCGGTCCGGTCCGAGAGTACCTCGAGCGGTCGCCCGTGCAGGTAGTCGAACCCCAGCAGCGTGCTGTCGATCTCGACCCCGGCGGTGTCGATCCGGCTTTCGTCGCTCTCGGACCGCAGAACCCCAGCGGCCGCAACGACGCCGGCGTCGGGCTCGAGTGCGGTGATCATGCGGTCCACGAAGTGCGGGTCGTAACGGGCGTCGTCATTGACGAGAACGAGGGCATCGCCCGCCGCCTCGGCGGACCCGACGTTGACGGCGCGTGAGAATCCCATGTTTACCTCGGACCGGATCGCCCGGGCGAATTCGAACCCCTCGCAGGCGGCGCTGACCTCACGATCCGGCGAGGCGTTGTCCACCACGATCGTCTCGTGCAGAGCCGTCTGAGCCGCAAGCGAGCGCAGGGCTCCAAGCGTCCGCGCGCCGTTCAGGCTGGGGAGGATTACGGTGGCTCTGAACTCTGACGGCGTCATGCAGCCTCGGGAGCCTTGCGCATCGCGTCATTGACATGCTGGTGTCGGTGGCCGCCGACGAGCCGATCGACTTCGCAGACGCCTACGACGACCACGTCTGGGACGTCTACGGCTACCTCGGGTATCGCCTGAGCTCCCGCGAGGAGGCGGAGGATCTGACGCAGGCCACATTCGAGCGGGCGCTGCGGGCCTGGGAGCGGTTCGACCCGGGACTTGCGAGCGTCAAGACGTGGCTCCTCGCGATCGCGCGCAACCTCCTGATCGACCACTATCGGAGCGACCGCAGCGCCTCGCAGAGACCGCTGCCCGAGGAGGACGACCGTCCCCTGCCCGAGGAGGGGACGGTGTTACCGCAGGAGCGCCTGCTCGGCCCCGAGCCGGAGCTCGCTCGGGCGCTGAGCCGTCTCAGCGACCGAGAGCGCGAGCTCATCGCGCTGCGTTACGGCGGCGACATGACGGGCGCCGAGATCGCCGAGCTGACCGGGCTGACGGTCCCCAACGTCCAGCAGATTCTGTCGCGCGCCTTGCGGGGCCTTCGAGTGACGCTCGAGACCGAGGAACCAACGGGTGAACGACGCGCCGGGGACGCGCACTGATCTAGGCGCCGAACGGGCCGAGGCCGGCGACCCCGACCGCCGCGATCGCCAGGAGGGCGGTGCCGGTTCCGGCGTACGCGGTGATCAGGAGGCGAAGGCGCCGGGGCGCAGGCTCGCCTTCGCCGCCGGCCAGCAGCCGGCGCCTCAGGTCGCCCCGGAACCGGGCGCGGGGGACGGGCCGCCCGGCCCGGAGCCGAGCGTCGATCTCTTCGAGCTGTCGGGTTCGTGCGTGATCCGGGGTCATTGGAAGATCGCCGATCTGGGGTTCAGGGAGCGGGCCTCACGATAGGCCTCGACCGACCCCTCGGCGTTCCCGGCCTGGGCCTCGAGCCGGGAGAGGACCAGCCAGGTGCGCCAGTTGGTGGGCTCGGCCTCAGTCGCCGCGCGCGCCGCCTCCAGGGCGCCTGTGAGGTCGCCCTGGAGCTCGAGCACCATCGCCTGCTGCAGGTCCGGTGCCGCCGCGTAGGGCTCGATGTCCTCCGCCGAGCGCGCGTCACCGAGCGCCCCGGAGAGGTCCTGCCCCTGCACGTTCGCCTGGCTGTCGAGCAGGGCGTCGGCGCTCGCCATCGGGATTGCGATCGCGATCATGCCCGCCACGCTGAGCCCGGCGAGGACGAAGCGGGTCGGCTTGGCCGGGCGCCGGTCGGGCTCGGGCTCGTCCGCAGCGGCGGGGCGGCCGATGATCGCCGCGGCGAGCAGCGCGAACACGACGGGCAGCACAGTCAGCTCCCAGGCCCAGTCGACCCCCGCCGCGACGACGAAGGCCGCGCACCCGGCCAATGCCCCCGCGACGAGGATCCGGAGCTCGCGGTCGAGGGAGAAGAGGCGCCGGGTGCCCAGCGCGAACGGGCTCGCGACCACCGCCAGCACGAGCACGAGGCCGACGATGCCGAGCTCGGCGAACGTCTCGAGGTAGAGCGAATGGGCGTCGCGGATGAACGTCGGCAGTGTGCCCTCGCGCGCCCAGTAGAACTCGTAGGTGCCCGGGCCGATCCCGGTCAGGGGCTCGCCTGCGCCGGCGTCGGCAGCCGCCTCCCAGAACTGGTAGCGCCCGGAGCCGGAGGCGCTGTCGAACCGGGCGGCGTCGGCGGTCGGGACGGCCGGGTCCTTGAAGTCCTCCCAGGCGTTCCCGACCGCTCCCGGTAGGCCGGCCACGAGGGCGATCACAATGGCCACTCCGGCGATCGCGGCGACCCACCGCGCCGTGAACCGGCGCGGGATCGTGATCTCCGGCGCAACGCCGTGGCGGTCAGCGAGGGCTAGCGCCGCCGTCAGGAGCCCCGAGCCGGCACAGACCACCAGGGTCATCGCCAACATCTCATCGCCGTGGCTCGAGGCCGTGGCGGTCGTCAGGCCGTCCGTGAGGTCGTCACGCTGACTTGCCGCGGCGACCAGGATTGCGCTCCCCGCCAGGGCGGGCAGGCTGTAGGCGGCGAGCGCCAGGCGCCCCGGGTGAAGTGCGAAGAGGACGGCGAGCGCGATCAACGCCGCCAGGGCGCCGCCGCGCGAGAGGGTGAAGAACGCGGTCAGCGCGAGGGCCGGGACGGCCGCCGCGGCGAGCGCGCGGGCGACCGTGGAGCGGGCCGACGTGACGAGCGCCACGAGCAGCGGCATGCCGATCGCGACGAGTGCCGCCAGGCCGTTCCAGTAGTCGAGCGGATAATGCAGTCGGGCCTGTGACTCCGGAATTACCTCCGGCGCCTCGAGCTCGGGGAACCACGACGGCTCGAAGCGGGAGAGCAGCGCGACGCCGGCGATGAGCGTTACTCCCGCGGCCACCCCATAGACCATGCGCCGCAGTCCGTCGCTGCCCTGCACCGACAGCGTCAGGGTGAACAGCCCCATCAACGTCGCGACTCGGCCCAGTTCGGCGACGCTCCGCTCGGCGCTCTCTGACCAAGAGATCCCGAGGGCCGTCCACAACGCGAACGCGGCGAGGACCCCGAGGCCGATCCAGGCGCGCCGCGAGAGGCGGGCGAGCGGCAGGGCGCCCACCGCGGCGCCGAGCAACACGATCCACCACGCGGCGATCCCGACCTCGCTGCGGACCACGATGTCGTAGCCGCCACCGCGGAGTCCCAGATAGGCGATCAACAGGAACGGGAGGCCCGCCTGTGCAAGCCAGGGGCCGATGCTCGCGATCGCGGGATGCAGGAGCGACAGGCCGCTACGAGAAGCACGGGCCGTAAGCTCGCCGTTGGCTGTTGGGTGCGGATCCATGCTCACCTTGATACGGAAGCGAGCACGGCCGGCTGACGTCGTCCGTCAGCATTCCCCGCCGCCGCCCGTATCAGTCGGGGTGCAAGAGATCGTGAGTACCAAGGTGCAACAGATGGGATCGCTCGTGGCGCTGACCGCCGCCGTGCTCGCGTGCGCGGCCAGCCCGGCAGCCGCCGGTGAGTTCCACGGGGTCGTGTCCCAAGGAAATCTGACCGATGCCGACTACGACCGGATGGCCTCCGGAAAAGTGGGGACCCTCCGCCTGAACGTGCGCTGGGCCAACGTCCAGCCGGATGCCGGCACCCCGCCGGCCTCCTGGAACTGGGCTGCCTACGACGCGGTATTCGCCAGCGCAGCCCAGCGCGGTGTTCGCGTCCTGCCCGCGCTGGACGCTCCGAGCCCGCCGGGCATTGCCGATCCGCCGACGGACACGTCCGGGCGCCGGGCGTTCGCCAAGTTCGCCGGGGAGGTGGCGGCTCGCTACGGGCGCGGTGGCTCGTTCTGGAGCGGGCAGCCCGCCCGCCCGGTCAAGGCATTCCAGATCTACAACGAGCAGAACGGCCCCTCATACTGGCGCGCGCGGCCGAACGCTCGCAAGTACGGGAAGCTCCTGCGCGCCGGGTCCCAGGCGATCCGCCGCGAAGACCGGCGGGCCGAGGTCGTGCTCGGTGGCATGTTCTCGACGCCGAGCGGCAGAGGCGCGATCAACAGCTGGATCTACCTCAAAAAGCTCTACCGGGTCAAGAAGATCGAGCGGACCTTCGACACCGTAGCCGTGCACCCGTACTCGAACAGCCTCCGGGGGATCAAGTACCAAGTCCGCAAGGTCAGGTCCGCCATGAAGCGGAACGGCGACCGGAGGGCGGATCTCAGAATCACTGAGTTCGGGTGGGGCTCCGCACGCCACGGCAACCTGAACCTGGGTCGCAAGGGCCAGGCCCGGATGCTGACCAAGGCGTTCCGGCTGTTCGAGAACAACAAGCGGAGCTGGAACCTGAAGGGCGCCGTCTGGTTCTCGTTCCAGGACAACCCGGACGGGGCCTGCTCGTTCTGCGCGACGTCCGGCCTGTTTAAGGCGAATCGCGATCCCAAGCCGTCCTGGGGGGCGTTCAAGCGCGCCGCTCGACGCTGATGCGTTGAAGATCCCCCGCATCATCCACCGCATCTGGCTGGGAAGCGACCAGATGCCGGCCGAATACGTGGAGTTCGGGGAGACCTGGCGCCGTCACCACCCGGGTTGGGAGTTCAGGACCTGGACCGACTCCGAGCTCCCCCCGCTCTCCTGCCCCGACGCGTTCGAGCGCTCTCGCAACTTCGGCGAGGCGTCCGACGTGGTCCGCTACGAGGTGCTCCACAGGTTCGGCGGGGTCTACGTCGACACGGACGTCGAGTGCCTCCAGTCGATCGAGCCGTTGATCGGCGACGCGAGCGCGTTCGCGGCGTTCGCGCGCCCGAACGTGATCGGCAGCGCGGTCGTCGGCGCGGTGCCGGGCCATCCGGCGATCGCCGAGACCCTCGAGGCCGTCTGTGCCGGCGCGGGATCGGGGCCGCAGGTTGAGGCGACTGGACCCGTAGCCCTCACCCGCGTGCTTCAGGAGGCGGAGGACGTGAAGCTGTTCGGGCGGGAGACGTTCTATCCGCTCGACTACTGGCAGATCCCGTTCTCCGTGGCGGAGCAGGGCGAGGCCGGCGAGGGTTACGCGATCCACCACTGGCACGCGACCTGGCAGACCCGCGAGAACCTGATGCGGCGAACCCGGGAGCTGATGCTGAGGTCGCGCGAGCGCCGGCAGCGCGACCAGGCCCGGCTCCGGCGCCAGCAGCGCCGGCTCGACCGCAAGGATCGGCGGCTGCAGGCGGCGCTGGCACGCGAGCGCAAGACGCGGGCCAGGCTCGAGCGCATCGAGGGCTCGCGCTGGTGGCGGCTCGGCCAGCGACTCGGCAGGATCAGGAACGGGCCACGGGGGCGCAAGCCGTGAGATCCAACGACCCGTGTCAGCTTTCCCGGTGCGGTTGCGTATCCAACAGCGTGCGCAGGGCAATCACGATTCTCACAGCGGCGGCGCTCGTGGCGGCGTCGCTCCCCGCACTCGCGATGGCCCAGGGCAACGGCGGCGTCGACGAGTACGAGGAAGTTCTTCCCAACCCGGGCGGCGGCAACGACTCCGACGCCGGGGACAGCGGCGATGATTCGTCCGGCCCGTTGACGCCGGAGCAGGTGAGCGCACTCGAGGAGCAGGGCTCTGACGGAGCCGCGGCCGCGGCGCTCGCGCAGGAGAGCGGTGGCGCCGGAAACGCCGGCTCGGCCGGAGAACCCACGGACACGAGTTCCGCTGCTCCGAGCTCGGACGACGATTCCGGCGTTGCCGGCGTCGTCGGCGACCTCGCGAGCGGTTCGGACGACGGCATGGGGATCGTGCTTCCGATCGTGCTGGTGGTCGTGGCAGTCGCGGCCGTGGCGTTCTTCATCGTTCGCCGCAGCCGCGAGCGCGCCGACTCCGCGTGAGCTCACGCGTCTCGGGGCGGGGGGACTCCTGGCGGCGGTCCTGACCGCCCTCCGCGCCGCCGCCGCCCTCCTGGCTTCAGCTCCAGCCGCCGGTGAGTCCCGGGCCGAGCGGTGATGCCGTTGGCTCCGCGCTATATTTGCCTTCACCTCGCGCCTCGGCGCAGAGGTCTTTTTTTCGTATGGAGCCGCCGGCGCGGCGGTTGAAAGAGGAGCGAATGGCTCGCGGAGACGTCCGAATCGCTGTCACCCTCGCGTGCGAGGAGTGCAAGCGGCGGAACTACCAGTCGAATAAGTCACGGCGCAACACGCCCGACCGCATCGAGATGCGCAAGTACTGCCGGTGGTGCGGGAAGCACACGCCGCACAAGGAGACGCGCTGAGCGGCGCCGGTCCCTGACGTGGCCAAGTCGAGAGCACAGCGCAAGGCCGAGCAGCGCAAGCGCCAGGCTCGCCAGCAGCAGGGCGACGGCCAGGGCGAGGCGCAGCACCGTACCCAGGTGCCCGAGTCGGCCGACGTCGTCGAGGCCGAGCTCGCGGAGCAGGGGGCGGACCTCGACGAGCTGCGCGGTGAGCCCGGCGAGCCCGAGGCGCCCGCCCCCTCGCGGGGCGAGACGGCGCCCGCGAAGGAGGCAGCGGACCTTCCCGCCGAAGCGCCCGAAGAGGCCCCCGCCGAGGACAAGATCACTCGCCGCGAGCGCAAGCGGCAGGAGCGCGAGCGCAAGCAGGCCGCGAAGGAGTCCGTCGAGCGACGCCGCCCGCGCGAGGAGCCGGTCGAGCGCGAGCGCGGCCGGGTCATGGGCTTCCTGGCCTCCTGCGTCGCGGAGCTCCGCCGCGTCCAGTGGCCGACCCGCGAGACGCTCATCCAGGCCTCCGCGGTGACCCTCGTCTTCATCGCCGTCGCAGCGGCCTACCTGGGGGTGCTCGACGGTGCCTTCAACTGGCTCATCCAGCGCGTCCTCTAGGACGCTACAACCCACCACACCGAGAGCTGAGGACTTAGCAAGAGCATGTTTCGCTGGTACGTGATCAACACCTATTCGGGGCACGAGAAGAAGGTCAAGAACAACCTCGAGCACCGGGTCGAGACGATGGGCGCGCGCCAGCGCGTGCGCCAGGTCGTGGTCCCGACCGAGCAGGTGTCCGAGCTGAAGGACGGCCAGCGCATCTCGGTCGAGAAGCGCACGATGCCCGGCTACGTGCTGGTCAACATGGAGATGACCGACGACGCCTGGAACCTCGTCAAGAACACCCCCGGGGTCACCGGGTTCGTCGGCTCGCGCAACAAGCCGATCCCCCTCTCGCAGCCCGAGGTCGACCGGCTCATGCACCGCGAGACCGCGGAGCGCCCGCGCGCCCGGGCCCAGTTCGACGTCGGCGAGACGGTCAAGGTCATCTCCGGCCCGATGTCCGACTTCTCCGGCGAGATCGCCGAGATCAACGAGGACGCCCAGCGCCTCAAGATCCTGGTCTCGATCTTCGGCCGCGAGACGCCGGTCGAGGTCGGCTACGACCAAGTAAAGAAGGTCGGATGACCTTCTTTTCGGTGAGGGGCTTCGCCCCGAAAGCAGCATGTAAGGACGACGAAGTCGTCCGCAAGGTATCTCTGAACAACCACTAACCTCAGAAATCACATGGCCAAGAAAGTCCTGACACTCATCAAGCTGCAGATCCCCGCGGGGGCCGCCAACCCGGCGCCGCCGGTGGGTCCCGCGCTGGGCCAGCACGGAGTCAACATCATGGACTTCTGCAAGGCCTTCAACGCGCAGACCGAGCAGGACCGGGGGACGATCATCCCGGTCGAGATCACCGTCTATGAGGACCGCTCGTTCGACTTCATCACCAAGACTCCACCCGCCGCGGTCCTGATCCGCGAGGCGCTGGGGATCCAGAAGGGCTCGGGCGAGCCGAACCGCGAGAAGGTCGGGACGATCTCCGCCGCCCAGGTCCGGGCGATCGCCGAGAAGAAGATGCCCGACCTGAACGCCAACGATCTCGACGCGGCGTCGAAGATCATCGCCGGGACGGCGAGGTCGATGGGGGTTGACGTGGAGGGATTGGAATGAGCGACTTCTGTCGCGAAAGCATGTTTGCCCGCCTGGCAAGGCAGGTGTCTGACTGATGGCCAAGGTTCGCTCCAAGCGCTTCCGTGAGGCGATCGAGAAGGTCGACCGCAACCTCCAGTACCCGCCCGCCGAGGCCATCGCCCTCCTGAAGGAGACCGCCGGAGTCAAGTTCGACGAGACCGTCGAGCTGCACCTGCGCCTCGGCGTCAACGTCCGCCACGCGGACGAGCAGCTTCGCGGCACGCTGGCGCTCCCGAACGGCCTCGGCAAGGACGTGTC
>Ga0299913_10000551_pt1 | contig 24421 bp, 27 predicted proteins | sample RVTome_9_FD_201360 | JGI IMG/M metagenome (GOLD analysis project Ga0299913, IMG submission 201360) | Soil microbial communities from uranium-contaminated site in the Upper Colorado River Basin, Wyoming, United States - RVT155D38 (version 2) ... | reverse complement strand
CTCCGTCGCCGCCACGGCGCTGCTGGCCACCGTCGGCCCCGGCCACGTCGTGTGGGGGTTCGCCGTGGCCGTGGCCGCGATCGTCACGTTCGAGGCCGCCTTCGTCTACTACAACTCCTACCTGCCGCGGATCGCGCCGGCCGAGACGCTGGGCCGCGTGTCGGCCGCCGGCTTCGCCGTCGGCTACGCCGGCTCGCTGGTGGCCTTCGTGGCCGCCTATCCGTTCGCGGCGGCCAAGGCGTACTGGGGCTGCTTCCTCATGGCCGCCGCGCAGTTCGCCATCTTCGCCGTCCCGGCGTTCCTCGTCCTGCCGCCCGACGCTCGCCGGTCGGTGCCGCTCGCCGCCGCGGTGGCCCGCGGAGCCCGGGAGACGCTGGCCACGCTGCGCGAGATCCTGGGCGACCGTCGGCGGCTCGAGATGCGGCGCTTCCTCACCGCCTACCTGGTCTACGAGGACGGCGTCAACACCGTGGTGGCTTTCGCCGGGGTGTTCGCCGCCAAGACCCTCGGCTTCTCGTTCGAGCAGATCATCGGCCTGTTCATGCTGGTCCAGGTCACCGCCCTGATCGGGTCCACCGGCTGGGCCCGGGCCACCGACCGGCTCGGGCCCCGGCTCGTCGTGCGGGTGACGCTGCTGCAGTGGGCGCTGGTGACGGTGCTGGCGTACTTCGTCCAGACCCAGTGGCACTTCTGGGTCGTCGCGGTGCTGGCCGGCACCGGGCTCGGCGCGGTGCAGGCCGCCAGCCGCACCTTCATGGCGACGCTGATCCCGCGCGGGCGCGAGGCCGAGTTCTTCGGCTTCTACTCGCTGGTGGGCAAGACCGGCGCCATCATGGGCCCGATGGTCTTCGGTGGTGTGTCGTGGCTGCTGGCCGGCAACCAGCGGGCGGCCATCGTGGCCATCGGGCTCTTCTTCGTGGTGGGCCTGGCGCTGCTCACGCGGGTGCGGGCCGGTGGGCCGACCGCCGGCTCGCCGTGACGGGCCGGACCAGGCGCGCCGCCCGGCACGCTAGATCGGGATCGGCGGGATCAGCAGCACGGCGAGGATCAGGCAGCCGATCCCGAGCACGCGGCGTCCCGTGGTCAGCGGCGTGAGGTCGTCGAGCGGGGGGCTGTGGTCGAAGCCGACCAGGAGGAGAAGGAGCGCCGCCCACACGAACCAGTTCACCGCGCCGGTCAGGGCGCCCAGCGCCACCAGCGCCGCCCAGGTGAACATGCCGAGCGCCCGGTGCCGTTGCGCGGACAGCGCGTAGGCGATGCGGCCCCCGTCCAGCTGCCCCACCGGGAAGAGGTTCAGCGCGGTCACGAAGCAGCCGACCCAGGCGGCGTCGGCCATGGGATGCGTCATCACCGCCATGCCGTCGACCGAGCCGAACCGGAGATAGACGAACAGCTGCGTGAAGAGCGAGTAGCCGAAGCCGCCGAGGCTCGCATCGCCGGTGGCGGGGACCACCCGCGACCACGACAGGCCCAGGATCAGCGCGGGAACCGCGACCAGCAGGCCGGCCAGCGGGCCGGCGGCGGCGATGTCGAACAGCGCGTTGCGGTCCCGGGCGGGCGAGCGCATGCGGATGATGGCGCCGAAGGTGCCGAACAGCATGGGCGCCGGAATGAAGTACGGCAGGCTCACCGACGCCCCGTAGTACCGGGCCGTGAAGTAGTGGCCGAACTCGTGCACCCCCAGGATCGCCAGCAGGGTGACGGCGAACGGCGCGCCGCTCACGAGCCAGCCCGGGAACGGCAGCGCGCGGTAGGCGTCGAAGGTCTCGGAGCCGACGAAGAAGAACGCGCCGGCCAGGAAGGTGGACAGCACGGTGAGCGCGAACAGCGTGAGGGCCAGCACCGGCCGGGCCGGCTGCCGCAGGTCGCCGAGGGGCCATGCCTGCACGAGCACGCCGCCGCCCTCGGCGCGCACGAACGGCGTGTAGCCGAACGGCTCGAAGCGCGCGAGCAGCGTCTCGACCGCGCGAGGCGCGTCCGCCAGCAGCGTGCCCCGGAAGAGGATGACACCGCCGCGGATCTGCCGCTCCTGCACGAGCAGCACGTCCTCGGCGGCGTGGCGCAGCCGCTCCTCGGTCACCAGCAGGTCCTCGGAGGCGAACGGCGTCGCCCTCGCCCGCCCGAAGGGCCACAGCCGCTTGAGCAGCCGCATGAGGTCAGCCTATCACGTGGCTCACGCTACCATCCGGCCAGGCGGTCGACGGCGGCGCCGACGGCGGGAAGGCCGGCGTCCAGGTACAGGGCGCCCAGCACGGCCTCGACGGTCGTGGCCAGGATGGAGGGCGTCGTCCGGCCGCCGGTCTGCTCGGCACCCCGGCCCAGGCGTAGCAGCGGCCCGAGGTCGAGCGCGGCCGCCCACCGCGCGAGCGTGTCGTCGGCGACCAGGGCGGCCCGGCGCGGCGTGAGGCGGCCCACCGCGGCCGTCGGCTCGGCGCGCACGAGGTGCTCGGCCACGACCAGGCCCAGCGCGGCGTCGCCGAGAAAGGCCAGCGGATCCTGGGGCTCGGCGGGCGGATGCTCGGCGGCGTACGAGGCGTGGGTCAGGGCCCGCAGGAGCAGGGCGCGCTCGGCGAAGCGGTGGCCGAGCCGGCCCTCGAGGGTGGCGAACGGGTCAGCCGCGATAGCGGCGGAACGCCAGCGTCGCGTTCGTGCCCCCGAAGCCGAACGCGTTGGACAGCGCGTACTCGACGTCGACCTTGCGGGCCTGGTTCGGCACGTAGTCGAGGTCGCAGTCGGGGTCGGGCGTCTCGTAGTTGATCGTGGGCGGCAGCAGCCCGTGGTAGAGCGCCAGCGTGGTGGCGATGGCCTCCACCCCTCCGGCGGCCCCCAGGAGATGCCCGGTCATCGACTTGGTCGAGGACACCGCCAGCCGGCGCGCGTGCTCCCCGAACACCCGCTTGATGGCGATCGTCTCGAACCGGTCGTTGTAGGGCGTGGAGGTGCCGTGGGCGTTGATGTAGCCGACGGCGCCGGGCTCCACGGCGCCGTCGGCCAGTGCCATCTGCATGGCCCGGGTGGCGCCGTCGCCGTCGGGGTCGGGCGCGGTCATGTGGTGGGCGTCGCCCGTCATGCCGTAGCCGACGATCTCGGCGTAGATGCGGGCGTCGCGGCGGACGGCGTGCTCGAGCGCCTCCAGCACCACGATGCCGGCGCCCTCACCGCACACGAAGCCGTCGCGGCCGGCGTCGAAGGGCCGCGAGGCCTTCGCCGGCTCGTCGTTCCGCGTGGACATCGCCTTCATCGAGCAGAACCCGGCGATGGTGAGCGGCACGATCATCGCCTCGGCGCCGCCCGCGATCATGATGTCGGCGTCGCCCCGCTCGATGATCTTGAACGCGTCACCGATGGCGTGGTTGCCGGTGGCGCACGCGGTGACCACCGAGGAATTGGGCCCCTTGGCGCCGAAGCGCATCGAGACCAGGCCCGACGCCATGTTGATGATGAGCATCGGCACCACGAACGGCGAGACGCGGTCCACGCCCTTGGTGCGGCGCGTCTCCTCGCCCTCGATCAGCGTCGTGATGCCGCCGATGCCGGAGCCGATGCACACGCCGAAGCGCGTCGGCTCCACCTTGGCCGGGTCGAGCGCGGCGTCCTCCACCGCCATGACGCTCGTGGCGATGGCGTACTTGAGGTACGGGTCGAGCCGGCGGGCCTCCTTCTTGTCGATGTACCGGCCCTCGTCGAAGTTGCGGACCTCGCCGGCGATGCGGGTCGGGTAGCCGGTGGCGTCGAACCGGGTGATGGGCCCGATGCCGGACTTGCCCTGCTTCAAGGCGGCCCAGAACTCGTCGGTGGTGTTGCCCACCGGTGTCAGCGCCCCGAGCCCGGTCAGGACGACCCGCCGCGGTTCCACGAGCCTACGAGTTCTCCTTGATGTACTGGATGGCGTCGCCGACGGTCACGATCTTCTCGGCTTCCTCGTCGGGGATCTGGATGTCGAAGTGCTCTTCCAGGGCCATGACGAGCTCGACCGTATCGAGGGAGTCGGCGCCCAGGTCCTCGATGAACTTCGCATTGGGATTGACGTCGTCCTCCTCGACCCCCAGCTGCTCGACGATGATCTCCTTCACCTTCTCCTCGACTGACTTCGCCATGAACCCGTCACCTCCCTGAGAAGTGGCTTCTACATGTACAGGCCGCCGTTGACGTGGAACACCTGCCCCGTCACGTAGGCAGCCCCGTCACCGGCCAGGAATCCTACCATCTCGGCCACGTCGCGGGCCGAGCCGATGCGCTTGAGCGGCACCTGGGCGAGCAGCGCCTCCCGCGCCTCGGCGGGGATCGCGGCGGTCATGTCGGTCTCGATCAGCCCGGGCGCCACCGCGTTCACGAGGATGCCCCAGTGCGCCAGCTCGCGCGCGGTGGCCTTCGTCAGCCCGATGAGGCCGGCCTTGGCCGCCGAGTAGTTCGCCTGGCCGGGATTGCCCATGGCGCCCGCGGTGGAGGCGATGTTGATGATGCGCCCGCTCCGCTGCCGGACCATCAACTTGGCGGCCGCCCGGGTCATCATGAACGCGCCGCGCAGGTTGGTCTCCATGACGCGATCCCAGTCGTCGTCCTTCATGCGGATCAGGAGCCCGTCGCGCGTGATGCCGGCGTTGTTGACGAGGATGTCGACCCGCCCGAAACGCTCCTTGGCGGCCTCCACGAGCCGGTCGACGTCCTCGCGCCTGGCCGCGTCGGCGACGACGCCGTGCACGGCCGCGCCCCGCTCCTGCAGCTCCTGCACCGCGTGCTGCAGCCGGTCGGCGTCGCGGCCCGAGACTACCACGGCCGCTCCGTGCTCGGCCAGCAAGGCCGCGATCGCCGCGCCGATCCCGCGGCTGCCGCCGGTGACCAGGGCGATCCGACCTCCGAGCGGCGGCGGCGTCACGGCGCGGCCAGCGCGGCGAGCGCCTTGTCGAGCCCGGCGGGGTCCTCGACGGCGGCGACGCGCGCGCCCTCGACGATGCGCCGGGCCAGCCCGCTCAGCACCCGCCCCGGCCCCACCTCGACGAGGTCGGTGGCACCCTCGGCGGCCAGGCGCCGCACGCAGTCGGTCCAGCGCACCGGGCTCGCCACCTGGCGCAGCAGGTACGGCACCACGTCGGCGGCTCGACGGGTCACGCCGCCGTCGACGTTGCGGACGACGGGAATCGTGGGATCGCCGACGGTCACCTTCGCCAGCTCGCCCGCCAGCCCCTCGGCGGCCGGCGCCATGAGCGCGCAGTGGAAGGGGGCGCTCACGGGCAGCAGCACGCTCTTGCGGCCGCCGCGCTCCCGGGCCAGGGCGACCGCCCGCTCGACGGCGGTCCGGTGGCCGGCGATGACGATCTGCTGCTCGGAGTTGACGTTGGCGATCTCCACCACCTCGCCCTCGGCGGCCTCGGCGCACACCTGCTCCACGAGGGGCGCCCCCACGCCCATGATCGCGGCCATGGCCCCGGTGCCGACCGGGACGGCCGCCTGCATCAGCTCGCCGCGCCGGCGCACGACGCGGACGGCATCGGCCAGCCGCAGCGCCCCCGCCACGACCAGGGCCGAGTACTCGCCCAGGCTGTGGCCCGCGGCCAGGGCCGGGGTGAGGCCGCGCTCGGCACACACGGCGGCGGCGGCGACGCTGGCGGTCAGCACGGCGGGCTGGGTGTTGGCGGTGAGCGCCAGGGCGGCCTCCGGGCCCTCGAACATCACGCGCTGCAGGTCGAGGCCGAGGGCGTCGTTGGCCTCCTCGAAGACGCGCTTGGCGGCGCCGGAGGTCTCGAAGAACGCCCGGCCCATGCCGACGGCCTGGGAGCCCTGGCCCGGGAACATGAAGGCGATGGTCATGGGCGCGCGTTTCGCGGGCAGCCGCTCTGTCGTAGCGGGGCCCGCGTGCGCGGAGAGAAGCGCGAGTGACTTGACATGGAAGGTTGCCGGCTCCGTCCGGCTCTCGCTACCACCGTGATCCCGTCACCACCGTACGAGGACGGCGCCCCAGGCGAAGCCGCCGCCGAAGGCGGCCATCAGCACGAGATCGCCGCGCTGGATGCGGCCGGCGGCCAGCGCCTCCTCGAGCGCGACGTAGATGGAAGCGGCCCCGGTGTTGCCGTAGCGATCGACGTTGACGAACACGCGGTCCATGGGGAGATGCACGCGCTTGCACGCGGCCTCGATGATCCGGAGGTTGGCCTGGTGCGGGATGAACAGGTTCACGTCGTCGGCCGTGAAGCCGTTGCGCGCGAGGATCTTCTCGGTGCACTCGGCGAACATCCGCACGGCCACCTTGAACACCTCGTTGCCCTTCATCTTGGCGTAGTGCATCCGCGCCGCCACCGTCTCCGCCGTGGCCGGGTGACGCGAGCCTCCGCCCGGCATGTAGAGCAGCTCCCAGTACTGCCCGTCCGAGTAGAGATCGACGTCGATGATGCCGCGGTCCTCTTCGGTCGCCTCCAGCACGGCGGCGCCGGCGGCGTCGGCGAGCAGGATGCAGGTGCCGCGGTCGGTGAAGTCGGTGATCTTGGACAGCGTCTCGGCCCCGATGCACAGCACCCGCCGGTACTTGCCGGTCTGCACGAACTGGGCGCCGGTCACCAGGCTGTAGACGGAGCCCGCGCAGGCGGCCATCAGGTCGACCGAGCCGGCGCGCCGGCAGCCCAGGCGGTGCTGGACGATGTTGCCGACCGACGGGAAGACCATGTCGGGCGTGGTGGTGCCGACCGCGATGAACTCCACGTCCTCCGGCACCAGGTTGGCTCGCTCCAGCGCCTGCTGGGCGGCCTTGATGGCCAGATCGCTCGTCGCCTCGTTGTCGTCGGCGATGTGCCGTTGCCGGATGCCGGTGCGCTGGACGATCCACTCGTCGCTGGTGGCCACCAGCTTCTCGAGGTCCGCGTTGGTCAGCACTCGCTTGGGCGCGTAGGCCCCCACGCCGACGATCCTGGCCCGCGTCATTCCCGCCCCCCCTCTCGCCCGCCGCGCGCGATCTCGGCCTCCAGCGCGGCCTTGATGTGCTCGTTGAGGCCGGCCTTGGCCCATTCCGCGGCCACCCGCACGGCGTTCTTGATCGCCTTCACCGGCGAGGCCCCGTGGCAGATGATGGCGGCGCCGTCGATGCCGAGCAGCGGGGCGCCGCCCATCTCGGTGTAGTCCACGCGCTTGCGGAACCGGGTGAAGGCGGGCACGGCCAGCGCGGCGCCCATCTTGGAGCGGAGATCGCGCGTGAGCTCCTCCCGGATCATGGCGCCGACCATCTCGGCCAGGCTCTCCGAGATCTTCAGGGCCACGTTGCCGGTGAAGCCGTCGGTGACGATCACGTCGCAGTTGCCGTTGTAGATGTCGCGGCCCTCGATGTTGCCGATGAAGTTCAGGCGCGACTCCTTCAGCAGGTCGTAGGCCTCGCGCGTCAGATCGTTGCCCTTGCCCTCCTCCTCCCCCACCGACAGCAGGCCCACCCGGGGCCGGTCCAGGCGCAGGATGTCGCGCGCGTAGACGTGGCCCATGAGCGCGAACTGGAAGAGGTGCCAGGGCTTCGGCGTGATGTTGGCGCCGGCGTCGATGAGGACGGTGAAGCCGCGCAGGCTGGGGAGCACGGCGGCGATGGCGGGGCGGTCGATCCCGCGCAGGACGCCGATGACGAACATCGAGATGGCCATGGCGGCACCGGTGTTGCCCGCGGAGATGAACGCGGCCGCCTTGCCGTCCCGGACGAGCTCGGCGGCCACGCGCAGCGACGAGTCGCGCTTGCGCCGCAGGGCCAGCGAGGGGCTCTCGGCCATGCCGACGACCTCGGTGGCGTGGCGCACCTCGAGGCCGAGGGACTGCGCGCCGAGGCGCTCGATCTCGGTGTCGACGGCCGCGCGGTCGCCCACGAGAATGACGGAGGCGCCGAACTCCCGCACCGCGGCGACCGCCCCCTCGACGACGACGGCCGGGCCATGGTCGCCGCCCATGGCGTCGACGGCGATCTTCATGCGTTCACCGGCTCGCCTCGCCCGCGGCCACCCGTCCCGCGCGCGGCAGCGCTACGCCGTTTCCACGGAGAGGACCTCGCGGCCCTTGTAGTACCCGCAGTGCGGGCAGATGCGGTGGGGCAGCTTGCTCTCCCGGCACTGCGGACACACCGCGCGCGTGGGCGCGGCCAGCTTGTAGTGCGTGCGGCGCTTGCGGCCGCGCGCACGGGAGTGACGTCGTTTCGGCAGCGGCATGACGGAACGTCCTTTCTGTCGGCCCGGAGGATCTCAGTTGGTGTGCCGGGCGGCGAGGTCGCGCAGGGCGGCCAGCCGCGGGTCGGGCGGGCGCTGCGCGCACGTACACGCCACGACGTTGCGGTTCGCTCCGCACACGACGCAGAGCCCCCGGCAGTCGGGCCGGCACAGGGGCTTCATGGGCAGGGCCAGGGTGGCCTCGTTCTCGACGACGCGGGCCAGGTCGAGCTCGTCGTTCTCGTAGAAATCGACGTCGAGATCGTCGGCCCCCAGCTCGACGCTGTCGGCGCCGGCCGGCTTCGGCACGAACCGCATGTCGACGTCGACGTCGACACGGCCGGGGAACGGCTCGAGGCAGCGGCTGCACACGAGGGGAACGGAGGCAGCCAGTCGTCCCCGCACGAGCACGTCGGCCCCGTCGGGCTCGACCTCGAGCTCGATGGCGTCGAGCCGCCAGGGATCGGCCAGCGCCGTTGCGAACGCCGCGACATCGTCGATCCGGAGCCCCTGCTCCTCGAGCTCGGACACGCGGACGATCATGGCTTCTGCATCCCTCGACGCGGTCGTCGCACGAGGCGCGAAGACCACGTAAGTCTGTGTCATTAAAGAAGTTTTCAAGTAAACCGGCTCAGTATAGCGATGGGGTCCCGGCAAGTCAAGCTTTTGACCCGTTTTACACCCTTTGGTAGCCTTCCACCGACCATTTCCGCAGGAGGGAGTCGGTTGTCGAACGTCTTCAAGACCGCCCTGCTCCTGGCGGTCCTCACCGTGATGCTCGTGCTGCTCGGCGGCGCGCTCGGCGGACGCCAGGGCATGCTCGTCGCCTTCGTGCTGGCGCTCGCCATGAACGCCGGCAGCTACTGGTGGTCCGACAAGATCGTGCTGGCGATGTATCGTGCCCGGCCGGTCACCGAGGCGCAGGCCCCCGGCCTCCACCGCATGGTGCAGCGGCTGGCCGGCAAGGCCGGCGTGCCCATGCCGCGGGTGTACGTGATCCCGAGCCCCCAGCCCAACGCGTTCGCCACCGGCCGCAATCCCGAGCACGCCGTCGTCGCCGTCACCGAGGGCATCATGCGCCTCCTCGACGACGACGAGCTCGAGGGCGTGCTGGCTCACGAGCTGGCCCACGTGGTGAACCGCGACGTCCTCATCTCCACGGTCGCCGCGACGCTGGCCGGCGCCATCACCTACCTGGCGTACATGGCGCAGTGGGCGGCGATCTTCGGCGGCGGCCGGCACGATGACGAGGATGCGCCGAGCCCGATCGTCATGATGCTGATGGCGCTCGTGGCTCCGCTGGCGGCCATGCTGGTGCAGCTGGCCGTGTCCCGCTCGCGGGAGTTCCAGGCCGATGCCACCGGCGCCCGGCTGGCCGGCCGCACGCGGGGGCTGTCGAGGGCCCTGCAGAAGCTCGAGATGGCCGCCCAGGCGGTGCCCATGGACGCCAACCCCGCCACCGCGCACCTGTTCATCGTCAACCCGCTCAGCGGCCGGGCGCTGATGAAGCTGTTCTCGACCCACCCGCCGATGCCCGAGCGGATCGCCCGGTTGCACGCCATGCAGGTCACGCCGTAGCGCCCCTTCCGCCGGGCGCCGGGTTCCTTGACGGTCCCGGGGTCGTGGGCGAGAATGAGCCGGTTCGACGCATGGTTGCCGTACCGCTCATCCGCGCCGCCGGTCTCGTCCGCGTCTTCGGTGCCCAGCGCGTTCTCGACGGCGTCGATCTCGACGTCGCCGCCGGCGAGGCGGTCGCGCTGCTGGGAGCCAACGGCGCCGGCAAGACGACACTTTTGAAGATCGTCGCCACGCTGCTCCGCCCCACCCGCGGCACCGTGACGGTCGCCGGGCACGATTGCGTGCGCGACGCCGAGGCGGTCCGCGCCGTCCTCGGGGTGGTGAGCCACGGCGCCCACCTGTACGAGGACCTCACCGCCCGCGAGAACCTGGCGTTCTGGGCGCGGCTGCGCGGCCTCCCGGCCGACGGCGCCACGCTGACGGGGGTGCTGGCCGACGTCGACCTCGAGCGTCACGCCGATGCGCGCGTGCGGACGTTCTCGACGGGCATGCGGCGCCGCCTGGCGCTGGCGCGGCTGGAGCTCGCGAGCCCGCGCGTCCTGCTGCTCGACGAGCCGTTCGCCGGCCTCGACCAGCGCGCGCGGAAGTGGCTCGAGGGGCGGCTGGAGGCGTTCAAGGCCAGCGGCGGCGCCCTGCTCATGGCCACCCACAGCTTCGGGCGGGAGCTCGGCATCTCGGACCGCCTGGCGGTCCTGGCCGGGGGCCGGGTCGCGCTCGACACCCCGCGGGCGGGGCTGGACCCGCACGACGTGCAGCGGCTCTACGCCGCCCACACGGAGGAGATCTCCTGACGTACGCCCGCCGCGCCCTGACGGTGGCCTGGAAGGACCTGGTGATCGAGCGGCGCTCGAAGGAGACGCTCAACGCGCTGCTGTTCTTCTCGCTGGCGCTGCTGTTCGTCTTCCAGTTCGCGCTGGGCCCCGATCGCGAGCGGCTGGCCTCGGTGCTGCCGGGCCTGCTCTGGCTCGGCTTCATCCTGAGCGGCGTGCTCGGCCTGGGCCGGGCCTTCGTCGTCGAGCGCGAGAACGACTGCTGGGAGCTCCTGCTGCTCGCCCCCGGCGACAAGTCGGCCATCTACCTCGGCAAGCTGGCCGGCAGCCTGGTGCTCATGGCGGTGGTCGAGGCGCTAATGCTGGGCCTCTTCGTCGTCTTCTTCAACATCGACCTCGGCGCCGCCCTGCCCGGGCTGGCCCTGGTCATCGCGCTGGGCACCGTGGGCATCGCGGCCGTGGGTACGCTGTTCGCGGCGATGACGGCCCAGGTACGGGCTCGCGAGCTGCTCTTCCCGGTGCTCCTGCTGCCCGTGCTGGTGCCGGTGCTGCTGGGAACGGTCAAGGCCACGGAGGCGTTGCTGTTGCAGGAGCCGCTGGCCGCCGTCGCCCACTGGCTCAAGCTGCTGGTGGCGGCCGACGTCGTGTACCTGGCGGTCGGGCTCCTCACCTTCGACGTCATCCTGGAGGGATGAGGCAGATGATGGCCGTGCTCGGCTGGCTCGCCGGCGTCGCGCTCGTGGCCGGCCTCGCCATGGGCTTCGGCGTCGCCCCCCGGGAGGTCACCCAGGGCAACGTGCAGCGCATCATGTACGTGCACGTGCCAGCCGTCTGGGTCGCCTACCTCGCGTTCGCGGTGGGGCTGACCGCCTCGATCGCGTACCTGGCCCGCCGGCGCCCGGGCGCCGATCGGCTGGCCCACGCCGCCTGCGAGGTGGGCACGGTCTTCCTCGGCATCAACATCGTCACCGGGGCCATCTGGGGCAAGCCGACGTGGGGGACGTGGTGGACCTGGGACGCCCGCCTGACCAGCGTCGCCGTCGTGTTCGTGATGTTCCTGGCCTACCTGCTGCTGCGGGCCGCCGTCGAGGACCGCGAGCGCGGCGCCCGCTACGCCGCGGTGCTGGGGATCGTGGCCGCGCTCAACATCCCTCTCGTGCACTTCTCGGTGTACTGGTGGCGGACGCTGCACCAGCCGCCGTCCTTGCTCAAGCCCGGGGCCAGCACGATGCCGCCCGTCATCCTGGCGGCGCTGCTCGTGAACTTTGCCGCCCTGGCGCTGCTCGGAGCCTACTTCGTCGCCCGGCGCACCCGCGTGCTGGCGGCCGAGGAGGAGGTCCTCGCCTGATGCCCGACAACTGGGGGTTCGTCGCCGCCGCCTACACCCTCGCCGCCGTGATCCTCGGCGGTTACTGGCGGATGCTGGTCCGAAAGGAGCGCGCCCTGACCGCCCTGGTCCGGGACGACCACACGAGTCGCAGCCGGCACCCTTCTCGGCCAGGCCACCCACGCCCCGAACCGGCCTCGCGGCCCCCGCTCCCATGAAGCCCAAGTTCCTGATCGGCGGCGCCGTCATCGCGCTGGCCCTCGGCTACATGATCTGGGCCGGCGTGACCCAGTCGGTCGTCTACTTCGTCACGCCGTCCGAGCTGCAGGCAGCCCCGGTGACGGGCAAGGCCTACCGGCTCGGCGGTCTCGTCGCCCGCGGCAGCCTGAGCTGGAACCCCACCACGCTCGACCTCACGTTCACCATCTCGGACGGCAAGAGCACCGTGCCCGTCCGCCACCGCGGCACGCCCCCCGATCTCTTCGGCGAGGGGCGCGGCGCAGTGGTCGAGGGCCAGTGGGTATCCGAGGGGTACTTCAAGTCCACGCACATCATGGCCAAGCACTCCGAGGAGTACGAGGCGCCGCACGGCCCCGGGGCGGTGTCGTCCCCGGGGCTGGTCGAGACACTCCAGACCGAGGGCCGATGATCCCCGAGATCGGCACCGGCGCGCTGCTCGTGGCCCTGGCCCTGGCCGTCTACGGCGCGACGATGGCGGCGCTCGGCGCCCGGTGGGGGCGGCGGGCGCTGGTCGAGTCGGCCCAGCACGCGGCCCTGAGCGTGTTCGTGCTGCTCACGGCCGGCATGCTGCTGCTCGTCTACGCCTTCCTCACGTTCGACTTCTCGGTGCGCTACGTGGCCAACAACACCAACCTGGGCACGCCGTTCTACTACCGCATCACCGCGCTGTGGGGGGCGCTCGAGGGCTCGATCGTGCTGTGGGCCTGGATGGTCGGCCTCTACACGCTCATCGTCGTCCTGCGCCACCGCACCAGCGCGCGTGAGCTCTACCCGTGGGTCCTGGCGGTGATGCTGGGGGTGGTCGCGTTCTTCCTGCTCGTCATGACGGTGCCGGCCCCGGTGTTCGCGCGGATGGTGCCGATCCCGGCCGACGGGCGCGGCCTCAACCCGCTGCTCGAGGACTCCGGCATGATCACGCATCCGGTGGCGCTCTACCTGGGCTTCACCGGCTTCACGGTGCCGTTCGCCTTCGCGGTGGCGGCGCTCGTCACCGGCCGCGTCGGCGACTTCTGGATCACCACCACCCGCCGCTGGACGATCCTGGCCTGGTACTTCCTCTCGCTCGGCCTGCTCATCGGGGGCTGGTGGAGCTACCACGTGCTCGGCTGGGGCGGCTACTGGGCCTGGGACCCGGTGGAGAACGCGGCCTTCATGCCGTGGCTCACGGCGACGGCGCTGCTGCACTCGGTGATGATCCAGGAGCGGCGCCGCATGCTGCGCCTCTGGAACCTGGCGCTGGTGATCCTCACCTTCGCCCTCACCCTGTTCGGCACCTTCCTGACGCGCTCGGGCGTCATTGCCTCGGTGCACGCCTTCAGCCAGGGCTCCATCGGCGTGTTCTTCCTGGCCTTCCTGGCCGTGGTGGTGCTGCTCTCGCTGGCGCTCATCGCCTGGCGCTGGGACACGCTGGGCGCCCAGGGGGAGCTGGACTCCGTGGTGTCCCGGGAGTCGGCCTTCCTGCTCAACAACGTCCTGCTGGTGGCGGCGACCTTCACCGTCTTCTTCGGCACCGTCTTCCCGCTGCTGTCGGAGGCGGTGCGCGACGTCAAGGTCAGCGTGGGGGCGCCGTTCTTCAACCAGGTGAACGTGCCGCTGTTCCTGTCGCTCATCTTCCTGATGGGCGTGGGCCCGCTCATCGCCTGGCGCCGGGCCTCGCTGGAGAATCTCAAGCGCAACTTCCTGTGGCCGGTGGCGATCGGCGTGGTGGCGGCCGCGGTGCTGCGGCTGCTCGGCGTCGGCTCCGCCCTGGTACTGCTGTCGCTGGCGCTGACCGTGTTCGTGGCCGCCACCATCGCGCTCGACGTCGTGCGTGCCACCCGCGCCCGCCGCTCGATGGGCGAGCGGACGCTGGCGGCCCTCGGCGGCCTGCTCCGGCGCCACAACCGGCGCTACGGCGGCTTCGTCGTCCACCTCGCGGTCCTGGTGGTCGCCGTCGGCGTGACCGGCTCGCAGACGTGGTCGGTGCACACCGAGACGACCCTGCAGCGCGGCCAGGAGGCCGAGCTGGCCGGGTATCGCATCCGCTTCGACGGCCTGCGCGAGAGCCAGGAGTCGAACCACGGCAAGGTGACGGGGCGCTTCACGGTCGTCGAGGGCCGGGGGGCCGGCACCGTGCTGCAGCCGGCCAAGAAGTTCTACCCCCAGGAACAGTCGCCCATCGCCTACGTCGACTACCGCCTGGGGCTCATCGACGACGTCTACCTCGTGCTCGGCGACTTCGCCCGGGACGGCAGCTCCGCCACCGTGAAGTTCCAGGTCAACCGGATGGTCTCGTGGATCTGGATCGGCGGGCTCGTGCTGACGCTGGGCACGCTGCTGGCCGTGTTGCCGGAGCCGCGGCGGAAGGCGGCGTGACCCGCTGGTGGCGGTGGCTGTTGCCGCTGGCGGCGGTGCCGGTGCTGGCGCTGCTCGCCTACGGCTTCCGGCTCGACCCGCGCGACATCCCCTCGCCGCTGGTCGGGCGGCCGGCGGCGCCGTTCACGCTGACGTCCTTCGACGGGGCGCCGGTGACGCTGGAGGCGCTGCGGGGCAAGGTCGTCGTCCTGAACTTCTGGGCCTCGTGGTGCTATCCCGCCTGCTACGAGGAGGCGCCGGTGCTCGAGCAGGGCTGGCGGGCCTACCGCGACCGCGGCGTCGTCGTGCTCGGCGTCGACATCCAGGACAAGGAGGAGGCCGGCCGCAAGTTCATCCGCGACTTCGGCCTCACGTTCCCCAACGCGCCCGACCCGACCGGCCGGGTCTCGGTCGACTACGGGGTGTACGGCGTGCCGGAGACGTTCTTCATCGACCGCCAGGGACGGATCCGCGTCAAGCACGTCAGCGCGGTCACCGAGCCGGTGTTCCGCGAGACGGTGGAGACCCTGCTGGCCGAGCCGGCGCCGGGCGGATGACGACCAGCGCCGGACGCCGGACGCCGCCGGGGGCCGCCGTGCTCGCGCTCGTCCTGGTCCTGCTGGGCGCGCTGCCGGCGAGCGCTCAGCAGCCCTCGCGCCCGGTCGACGACCGGCAGGTGCACGAGGTCGCCGCCGACCTGCGATGCGTGGTCTGCCAGAACCTCTCGGTCGCCGACTCGCCCTCCGAGATGGCGACCCAGATGCGCGCCATCGTGCGCGAGCGACTGGCCGCCGGCGAGACACCCGCCCAGGTGCGCCAGTACTTCGTCGAGCGGTACGGCGACTGGATCCTCCTCTCCCCGCCCCGGCAAGGGTTCACCCTGGTGGTGTGGGTGGCGCCGCTCGTCGCCGTGCTGGTGGGGATGGGCCTGGTCGCGCTGCTTCTGCGCCGCTGGACCCGCGAGCGGCGGCCGCCCCCACCACCCGTGGACGCGGCGATGAGCGAGCGGATCCGCCGCGAGCTGGAGCGCGAGCCGTGACCTCCGTGATCGGCGTGACGCTGGCGGCGATCGTCATCGGCGTGCCGGCCCTCGCCTTCGCCGTGTGGCCGCTGGTGCGCCGCAGCACCGCCGGCGCGCTGCTCCCCTTGCCCCTGGACGCCCGCGAGCAGCTCGCCGAGGACCGTCGAGCGGCGCTGCGCACGCTGCGCGAGCTGGAGTTCGAGCACGCGGCCGGCCACGTCTCCGACGCCGACTACGCCGACCTGCGCGCGCGCTACGAGGCCGAGACGGCCACGATCCTGGCCGAGCTGGACCGTCTGGGCGTCGCCCCGGCGCCCGCCGCCGCGCCGCCGGCGGCGCCGGCCCCGGCCGCGCCGCGCTCGGGCTGGCGCCACCCCCTCGCCATCGGCACGGCCGCGCTGGCGCTCGTGACGTTCGGGGTGGGCCTGGGCGTGGGCATCGTGCGCTACACCGAGCCCGATCCGGGCGCGGGCGCCCCGATGCCCGGGACCCGGCCGCTGGCGAGCCTGGAAGCCCCCGGTGCCGCCAACGCGCCGCGGGGACCGGTCACCCCCGAGATGCTGCAGGGCATGCTGCAGGCGGCCCGGGCCAGCCTCTTCTCGCGCCGCTACAGCGAGGCCATCGCGGCCTACCAGGCGGTCCTCAAGCGCGATCCCGACAATGTCGACGCCACCACTCACCTGGGCCTCATCGCCGCCATCGCCGCCCAGGGCGAGCACGGCCCCGAGATGGTGGACCGCGCCCTCGCCCTCTTCGAGAAGGCGCTGACGGTCGACCCGGACTACCCGCCGGCCCTGCTCTATCGCGGGCAGGTTCTCCTCGAGGTGCGCCAGGACGTGCCCGGGGCGATCGCGTCGTGGGAGAAGTTCGTGGCGGTGGCACCGCCCGGCGAGGATCGCGATCGGGTGGCGAAGATGCTGGCCGACGCCCGGGCCCGGGCGAGCGGCCGGCGCTAGCGACCGCGCGGCTCGCTCAGCGCTGCACGGCCGCGGTGGTCGGGGCCGAGGCCTGCTTCACGGTGAGCGGAAGCGCCAGCACGACGTCGCCCCGCACGACGATCGCGGGCACGCTCCACTTCACCTCCACCCGCACCGTGCGGTCGTCGTAGTGGGTGACCGTCACGTCGCGCTCGTTGAGCGGGACCCCGGCCTCGTTGGTGGATTGCACGATGCGCGTCTTGATCTCGCGCTGGGGCATCGCCTCGATCCCGTCCCGGGCGATGACCTCGTCGACCGCATTGTTGACGGCAATCCACGACCACGCGGCGATCATCCCGGTGTAGGCCGCGTAGCAGAGCGCGACGATCACCAGTCCCCAGATGACCAGCCTCATGTGCGGATCACCCTCCCCGGACGATTGTGAACCCGGGGACGATTATGGATCGTTCGGCAGATAGACCCAAATCTTGCCGGCGGCCGGCAAACCCAGGGTGATGGACTGGCCGTCGCCCGAGACGGTCACGGTGCCGGCCCACGGCGCCACCTCGGTGATCCGGAGGCGGCGGCCCGGCCGCACGTTGTGGCGCCACAGGTACTCGAGCAGGTTCTTGTCGGCCTCGGCCTCCTCGGTGATGCGCTCCACCACGACCGCCGCCCCCTCGCGGGCCTGGGCGAGCGGGAACGGCTCGACGCGGACGGCGGGGCGGGTCATCCCCGGGATCGGGTTGCCGTGCGGGCAGGTCGTCGGCATGCCGAGCATCTCGGCCAGCCGGTCCTCGACCCGGGGGGACAGCGCGTGCTCGAGACGGTGGGCCTCCTCGTGCGCGTCCGTCCAGTTGAGGCCCAGGGTGTCGGTGAGCCAGCGCTCGAGCAGCCGGTGGCGCCGGGCCATGACCTCGGCGATCTGGCGGCCCTTCGGCGTGAGGCCCAGCTCCTTGCCGCGTCCCACCTTGACGTAGCCCCCGCGGGCCATGCGCTGGATCGACTCCGTCACCGCCGGCGCCGAGATCCCCATGTGCTTGGCCAGCCGGGCGCCGATGACCGGCTTGCCGCTGCCCGCGAGATCGTAGATGGCCGCCAGGTAGTCCTGGACCGAGGCCGTGGTGTGGTTGGCCGGCGCGGGACGGGTGCGCCCGCCCCCGTTTTTTAGGGTTGACGACTTTGCCATGTTAAGGGTACCTAATATTCCAGCTCGTGCTCGAGGCAGTATACCCAGAAAGGAACGCCCATGCGACGGACATCGCTCCTGGGTGCGCTGGTGGCCGCCCTCGCGGCCGTGGTGATCCTGCTCCTGAGCGTGCCAGGCACCGCGCCCACGAACGCCCAGGCCCCCGAGGTGGTCGTCTACACCGCCCGTCACTACGGCCAGGAGGCGGCCTTCGAGGCCTTCACCAGGAAGACCGGCGTGGCCGTGAGGCTGCTGGCCGGCAAGACGGGCGAGCTGTTCGAGCGGCTCAAGGCGGAGGGCGAGCGGACGCCGGCCGACGTCCTGATCACCGTGGACGCCGGCAACCTGTGGAACGCCAGCCGGGCCGGGCTGCTGGCCAGGGTCGACTCGCCCGAGCTGCTGGCCAACATCCCCGCCCACCTGCGCGACCCCGAGCAGCGCTGGTTCGGCCTCACCGTGCGCGCGCGCACGATCATGTACAACGTCGAGAAGGTGAAGCCGAGCGAGCTGTCCACCTACGAGGCGCTGGGCGACCCGAAGTGGAAGGGCCGCCTCTGCCTGCGGACCTCGTCCTACATCTACAGCCAGTCGATGATCGCCACCCTCATCAAGCGCCACGGCGAGCCGCGGGCCGAGGAGATCGTGCGCGGCTGGGTGGCCAACCGGCCGATCCTCATCAACGGCGACACCAAGATCCTCGAGGCGATCGCCGCCGGGCAGTGCGACGTGGGGCTCGCGAACCACTACTATCTCGGCCGGCTGGTGGCCAGGAATGCCGCCTTCCCGGTGGCGCCGTTCTGGGCCAACCAGGCGACGACCGGGACCCACGTCAACGTGTCGGGCGCCGGGGTCACCGCCCACGCCAGGCACCGCGCGAGCGCCGTCAAGCTCATCGAGTTCCTGTCCAGCCCCGAGGCCCAGCAGCTGTTCGCCGACCTGTCGTTCGAGTACCCGGCCAACCCCCAGGCGTCCATCAACCCGATCGTGGCGCGCTGGGGGACGTTCAAGCAGGACGACATCAACATCGCCGCCGCCGGCGAGCTGCAAGCCGCCGCGGTGAAGCTCGCCGACCGGGCCGGCTACAAGTAGCCCTGGGCGCCGGTATCGCCCTCGCCCGGGGGCCGCGGCTCTGGCCGCGGCCCCCCTCGCCCTGGACCCTCGCCGCGCTCGCCATCGCCGCGACGCTGGCGGTGCCGCCGCTGGCCGTGGTGTCCTCGCTCACGCAGCCGGCCGGGGAGGTGTGGGCCCACCTGTGGCGCACCCAGCTCGTGGAGCTGGCGGTCAACACCCTGGCCCTGGTGCTCGGCGTCGGCGCCGGGACGCTCGTGCTCGGCACCGTGCTCGGCTGGCTCGTCACCGGCTACGAGTTCCCGGGGCGCCGCGTCTTCGAGTGGGCGTTGATCCTGCCGCTGGCGCTGCCCGCCTACGTGATCGGCTTCGCCGTGCTCGGGCTGCTCGACTACGCCGGGCCGGTGCAGACGGCGCTGCGCCGGGTCCTGGGACCGGCCGCCGGGCTGCCGGACCCGCGCGGCTACTGGGGTGTCGTGCTGGTGATGACGCTCGTCTTCTTTCCGTACGTCTACCTGCTGGCCCGCACGGCCTTCCGCGAGCAGGGCGCCGCCACGCTGGAGACCGCGCGCACGCTCGGCCGCACGCGCTGGCAGGCCTTCCGCCAGGTCTCGCTCCCCATGGCCCGGCCCTCGCTGGTGGCGGGCACCTCGCTGGCGATGATGGAGAGCCTGGCCGACTTCGGCACCGTGGCCACCTTCGGCTACCGCACGCTCACCGAGGCCGTCTACCGGGTGTGGTACGGGATGTTCGACCGGGCGGCGGCCACCCAGCTCGCCACCCTGCTGCTGCTCTTCGCCCTGACCCTGCTCGTGCTCGAGCGGGCGCTGCGCGGGCGCGCGCGCTTCGTGCAGAGCCAGCGCCGCGGCGCCGGCGTGCACCGGGTGCGCCTGGCAGGCGCCCAGGCGGGCCTGGCCAGCGCCCTGTGCGCGGTGGTGCTCGCAGCGGCGTTCGTCGTCCCCATCGGGCGACTGCTGGTGTGGGCGGCCGGGGTCGCGCCCGCCTGGCGCTCCGTGATGCCGACCTTCGGCGGCGTGCTGCTCAACACCGTCCTGCTCGCCGCCGCCGCCGCGCTGGTGACCGGCGTGCTGGCCCTGACGCTCGTCTACGCCTCGCGCCTGCACCCGGCCCTGATCGTGCGCGCGGCCGTGCGCATCGCCAGCATGGGGTACGCCGTGCCGGGCTCGGTCATCGCCGTCGGCGTGCTCATTCCCCTCGCCCGGCTCGACCACGTCCTGGCCGGGACCACCGAGTGGGCCCTCGGGCGCCCGGCCGGGCTCGTCCTCACCGGCTCGGTGGGCGCCCTCGTGTTCGCCTACGCGGTCCGCTTCCTCGCCGTGAGCCTGCAGACGCTGGAGGCGAGCCTCGTCAAGATCCCCCCGTCGTTCGACGATGCCGCCCGCTCGCTCGGGGCCGGGATCGGCCGCACGCTGGCGCGCGTGCACCTGCCCCTCATGGGCGGCGGGGTCCTCACCGCCCTCGTGCTGGTCTTCGTCGAGACGGTCAAGGAGATGCCCGCCACGCTGCTGCTGCGGCCCTTCGGCGTCGACACGCTGTCCGTCGCGGTCTGGGAGCGCACCGCCGAGTCGCAGTGGGCGGAGGCCTCGCTGCCGGCCCTGGCCATCGTCGCCGCCGGCCTGCTGCCGGTGTTCCTCGCCGTCCGCCTCTCGTCCCGCTCGCGCTAGCCAGCGACGTCACCGGGGCCGGCGGTCGCCAGCGCGGTGATATTCTGGCGAGGATGAACGCGGCGGACGCGGCGCAGCGGGTCCTGGAGCTGCGCGAGCAGATCCATCGGCACGACCATCTCTACTACGTCGAGTCGCGGCCGGAGGTGGCCGACGCCGAGTACGACGCGCTCATGCGGGAGCTCCGGGCGCTGGAGGCGGAGTTCCCGGAGCTGGTCACGCCGGAGAGCCCCACCCAGCGCGTGGCGGGCGCGCCGGTCGATGCCTTTCAGCCGGTCGAGCACCGGGTGGCGATGCTCTCGCTCGACAACGCCACCACCCCCGAGGACCTGCGGGAGTTCGAGGCGCGGATCACGCGGGCCCTGCCCGGACAGCGCTTCGCCTACGTGTGCGAGCCGAAGATCGACGGGCTCGGCGTGGCGCTGCTCTACGCGCGCGGCCGCTTCGTGCGGGGCGCCACCCGCGGCGACGGCCGCGTGGGCGAGGACGTGAGCGCGAACCTCCGCACCATTCGCAGCCTGCCGATGGTGCTCCGGGGGCCGCTCGCCGAGGTGGAGGACCTGGAGGTGCGCGGCGAAGTGTTCATGCCCCGCGCCGAGTTCGAGCGGCTCAACCGCGGCCTGGAGGACGCCGGCGAGGCGACGTTCGCCAACCCGCGCAACGCCGCCGCCGGCGCCGTCCGCCAGAAGGACCCGGCCGTCTCCGCCCGCCGGCCGCTCGACGCATTCCTCTATCACGTGTCGTGGTCGCCCGGGCTGCCCTTCACCACTCACTGGGAGGCCCTGGCCGCCCTCCGTACCGCCGGGTTTCGCACCAATCCGCGGGCGGCCCGCGGCGAGTCGATCGACGAGGTGATCGCGGCGTGCGCCGCCCTGGAGGCCGAGCGGGACGGGCTCGGCTACGACGCCGACGGCGTCGTGGTCAAGGTCGACGCGCTCGAGCTGCAGCGACGGCTGGGCTCGACCACTCACCACCCGCGCTGGGCCATCGCGTTCAAGTTCGCCGCGCGCCAGGCCACGACGCTGGTGCAGGCCATCGACGTCAACGTCGGCAAGACGGGCGCGCTCACGCCGGTGGCCAAGCTGGCGCCGGTGCCGCTGGCCGGGGTCGTCATCAGCAACGTCAGCCTGCACAACGAGGACGAGCTGCGCCGCAAGGACGTCCGCGTCGGCGACACCGTGCTGATCGAGCGCGCCGGCGACGTGATCCCCTACGTCGTGCAGGTCGTGCTCTCCCGGCGCCCGCCCGACGCCGTGCCGTACGCCTTTCCCGAGCGGTGTCCGGCCTGCGGGGGCGTGGCCTTCCGGCCCGAGGGCGAGGCCTACTGGCGGTGCATGAACGCCGCCTGTCCCGCCCAGCTCAAGGAGCGCCTGCGGCACTTCGGCTCTCGCCGCGCGATGGACATCGAGCACCTGGGCGAGGCCGTCGTCGAGCAGCTCGTGGACCGGGGCCTGGTGAAGGACTTCGCCGACCTCTACCGGCTCACCGTCCCCCAGCTCGTGGAGCTGGAGCGCCTCGCCGAGAAGTCGGCCCAGAACCTCGCCGCCGCCATCGAGGGCTCCAAGCGCCGGGGCCTGGCCCGGTTGCTCAACGCGCTCGGTGTCCGGATGGTCGGCGAGCGCGTGGCGCGCGTGCTCGCCATGCGGTTCGGCAGCCTCGACCGGCTGGCGGCCGCCTCCGAGGCGGTGCTGGCCGAGACGCACGGTATCGGACCCACCATCGCCGCCTCCGTCCGCAAGTTCTTCGACGACGCGTCGAACCGGCGGATGCTGGACGCGCTGGGCCGCCTGGGTGTCGATCTCACCGAGCGCACGGCCACGGCCGACGGCCCCAAGCCGCTGGCCGGCAAGACGCTGGTCGTCACCGGCACCCTGGCCTCGCTCAGCCGCGAGGGCGCCCGCGAGCTCGTGGAGGCGCTCGGCGGCCGGGTGACCTCCTCGGTCACGCGGAAGACCGACTACGTCGTCGTCGGCGAGGCGCCGGGCGGCAAGGCCGACGACGCCCGCCGGCTCGGCGTGCCGGTCCTCGACGAAGCGGCTTTTCTCGACCTCACGCGTCGGGCATCATAGGTCGACACTCGAGGAGGCGCGATGGGGAACCTTCTTCGCTCGAGCGTGACGCTCGCCCTGCTGACGCTGGTGGGGCTGGCCGCGGGCTGCATCGGCCGCCTGACCGACTCGCCGGCGCCGATCGACCAGAGGGCCCCGGGGCGCTGGACGTATCTGACGCCGATGCCGACGGCCCGCCAGGAAGTGGCGGTCGCCGCCTACGACGGCCGCGTGTGGGTCATCGGCGGCTTCGGGGACAACGCCCAGCCGGTCGACACGGTGGAGACGTTCGACCCCGCGCTCAACCTGTGGGAGGTGCGGCCCTCCCTGCCGGTGCCGGTGCATCACGCTGCCGCCGCCGTGGTGGGCGACCGGCTCTTCGTGATCGGCGGCTACACCGGCGGCCGGGTCCGCTGGACCGCGCTCGACACCGTGTACGAGCTCGTGCCGGCTCGCCAGGCATGGGAGCCGCGGGCGGCGATGCCGACGCCCCGGGGCGCCCTCGCCGTGGCCGTGCTCGACGATCGTGTGCACGCGCTGGGGGGCGGGGCCGAGCGCGTCAGCAACGCGCACGAGGTGTACGACCCGGCGGCGAACCGCTGGACGGCGGCCAACGCGATGCCGACGGCCCGCGACCACCTGGCGGCGGTCGCCTTCCAGGGCCGCGTGTGGGCCCTGGGCGGACGGGCCTCGTTCATCGGCGAGCAGTACGCGAACGTCGAGATCTACGATCCCGCCAGCGACTCGTGGCGCACCGGCGTCCCGCTGCCGATCGGCCGCGGCGGCCTCGCCGCCGCGGCCCTGGCCGACCGCATCCTCGTCTTCGGGGGCGAGGCCCCGCTCAGGATCTTCAACGCCACCGAGATGTGGGAGGTCGTGGGCCAGCGCTGGATCGCCAAGGAGCCGATGCCGACCGGCCGCCACGGCATCGGTGCCGCGGTGATCGACGGCCGCGTCTTCGTCCCGGCCGGCGGCACCGAGCCGGGCTACGCGGCCACCAACGCCAACGAGGCGTACACGCCATGAGCCGGCTGGCGGCGGCGGCCCTGCTCCTGCTCGCCGCCGCCTCGCCCGCCGCCGCTCAGCCCTCCCGCGAGCGCGCGCTGGCCGACCTGGGCCGCGCCGACGACGTGGCCGCCCGGCGGTCGGCGGTCCGGCACCTGGCCGCGCACGGGGTCATGGCGGACCTGCCCGCCCTGGCCGCGGCGCTCCGCGATCCCGATGGGCTCGTGCGCGGCCTCGTCGAGTCCGCGATGTGGTCGGTCTGGAGCCGCTCGGGTCACGAGGGGATCGACCGGCAGTTCGCCCTCGGCGTGGAGCAGATGAACCAGGGCCGGCTCGACGCGGCCGTGGAGACGTTCGCCGGCATCATCGAGCGCCGGCCCGACTTCGCCGAGGGCTGGAACAAGCGGGCCACCGTCTACTACCTGCTCGGTGACTATCGCCGCTCGCTGGCCGACTGCGACGAGGTGATGGCCCGCAATCCGTATCACTGGGGCGCCCTGTCCGGGTACGGCATGATCTACATGCGGCTCGACCAGCCCGCCCGCGCCCTCGACTATCTCGAGCAGGCGCTGGCCGTGAACCCGAACCTCGACCAGGTGGCGCAGACGATCGAGGCGCTGAAGCAGCTGCTGCTCCAGCGCCGCCGCGACATGATCTGACCTCCAACCCGGGAGACACACCGTGATCGACGCCCTCAGGAAGATCTCGAGTCCGAGCGTGGCCAACGCCATCGAGACGTTCGACGTCCGTCCCCGCGACCAGGGCAACATGTCCTCGGAGATCCGCACGCTGTTCCCCGAGCTGGGGCCGCTGGTCGGGTACGCCGTGCCCTGCATCATCCGCGCGGAGCCCCAGCCCCTGCAGGGCCACCGGGCCAGCACGTACGGCTGGTGGGACTACGTGCTCACGATCCCGGCGCCGCGAGTGATCGTGGTGCACGACCTCGACGATCCCCGGGGCCAGGGGGCCCAGTGGGGCGAGGTGCAGGCCAACATCCACAAGGCGCTCGGCTGCGCCGGCGTCATCACCGACGGCTCCGTGCGCGACCTCGACGAGGTCAAGGCGCTGGGCTTCCAG